>ERZ724522.521-NODE-521-length-24486-cov-10.010069_pt1 | contig 24486 bp, 28 predicted proteins | sample MGYA00376055_ERZ724522 | MGnify/ENA primary metagenome ERZ724522 (study PRJEB28724, sample SAMN07190884) | wastewater metagenome | isolation source: effluent of sewage treatment plant in Hong Hong | place: Hong Kong | collected 2016-03-17 ...
TTTCGTTCAGCATTACATCCCGCGCATCAAATAACAGGCATTATCTTTATGTTTATCAGCATCGGCATAATAACAGATATGTTCACCAGGTGCATGCATCTTAGTGTACCCAGCCTTGTAATATGCTATCGTTGCAGCGGTTTGATCTTGTCTTGCATGGAGGAATCGCGGATCTTCTGATAACCCAGAATGCTCACGTGGCGTATTGAACACCCCGGCATCACACGCAGCCAGAAATTCACGGGCAAATATTTTACCTTGATCGGTTCGCATATCAACACCGAATATGCAAGACCATAACTCAGGCAATCGCTCAGCCCGATCGCGGCTCATTTCGGCATGGTATAGATCGGCATCTGAAGCGGTTTGAGCCAGATTATATCCAGATGATAAGAAATAAGACCCGTTGTGAATGATCTCTTTCATGACCGGATTTGGGTCTTTTACAGCCCACGCAGAACAGTCCAGCCACATAATGCAATCAAATCCCTCTCGAACCGCTTCTGCAAATGCGGCCGCTTTTATTGTGTACGGGAATCTTGGATCAAAATATTCGTTAATATGCTCGTTTTTCCACGTCCAAATTTCATAATTCCAACCGTGATAATGCAGCGATCTAACTAACCTATCCGTACCCAATGGATACCACTTTTGCCATGCAGCATTAATTAGAACGCATCTTGGAGATTCCATACTTTTCCTTATGTGGTGTTTTATTCTGATACTGGTAGTGAAATAGCTTTTCCTGCACGAACGTTTCAACCCGCAGCAATGGCCTTAACCGCATTGAATAGTCGTGGTCTTCAGCAAATCGTAAATCTTTGAACCCGGTCTTAATAGCATGAATGCGTTTTACAGGATTGAAATGAATTGGCGGCCTCACCCAATTGTACCCATCTTTGTTTGAATCCCACTTTCGATATTTTAATGAATGAATCCATGTCTGGGGGTTCTGTCCGTTCGTTGTCATATCCCCATGAATACCTAAACAATCTGCGTTCGGGTTCTTCCGGATCGCTTCAATTATTTTGCGGATATAACCATGATAAGGCTTATCATCGTCATCAAAATAAACTATCCATTCGCCTTCGGAATCATTCAGTAGAATCTGTCTTTTGTTTCCGACTGACATTTGCTTGTCATCCTTGTTAATCAGTATCTCAACGTGTGCACCATCGCAGGAAAGTAGAATGTGAGTCTTGCCGCCTATAACCGTTTCGCTTATTGTTTTGTACGATTCCATCAGTTCGCCCAATGCACGGGCTAAATATCCTTCACGTCCGGTAATGGTGCAAATCAGGATTGATAGAATAGGATTCATTTATTAATCGATCTTAGTTGCTTTTCAGCCCAAGCCACGTGAGCCGCGTCTTTTATTTTGCCTTTGATCATCTCTTTTGGAATGTCAAAATTACGCTGATAGCGTTCAAGATAAACCTTTTGATCTCGCTCCCAAAACGAATTATTGAAGTGATTGATTTCGTCAGGATTGTTCTTGAGCGTGAACTGGTTGTGCTGGAACTTGATTTCGTTGTGGTATAGCGTAACTTGCAGTAAGTCGCCGATTGCTGATAATTCTGTATCTGCAAACATGTGTCTGTACTCCGGATTGTAGATGTGGCCCAGAAATTCATACAACTTCCGGTCAACGATTGGTATGGTGCAGATCCATTTATGAATACCGTCATAAACTTTAAGATTGAAAAATTCCTTTCCCTTTGTTACGCGATTGATCGACTGATCCCAACCTGGCGGCATCGCTTCAAAATCGTCAGAAAAGATCATCAGAATATCGCCATGTGCATCTTTCAGTCCTTTTTGAGCGTTATCACACAGGCTCCTGGCTGATCCAACATTCATTTTAACGCCTTTGAACAATTCCAGGTATTGATCCAGTTTAGGATCATCGTCGTGAAGTGATATGATGTATTCAAACGGGGCAGTAGCCCTTGACTTTAACACATCGTATGATTTTCTTGCCCTTTGCGGACGTCCTTTGCTTGGGTGTACAACTGAGATCATGATTCAAATATAGCAATTACTGCGCGATTGCAAACTCGGCTGTTCTTCTTAATTCTTCAGCAGCCATATCAGCCGGAGTAAATCCGGCCTGTTTTGTCCACTCTTGCGCTTGTTTAATAAACTGATCTCGCTGCGTTGCGTAGTCCTGCTCAAAGAAATTAGGATTCTGATCAACAAGGAAGTTGATAATTTGCAAGCCTCCGTAGTGCAATGTATCGCGCCAGGGTTCAATCATTTTAGCTGTTACCCTTAGATTTACATCGTCACGCGTCATGCTGAGTATCAAATCTTCGTTCAGGATCAATTTAAACACGGCCAGCGCATCATCGGAAGTGTACATAAGCGATGACACGTACTTTTCAATATAAGCCGAAATCAACGATGGCGGTAAGTTTAATTCGCTCAACTCGCCGATAATGGTAAGCATGTCGGACGGGGTGATAATATCAAACGATTGCGGCCATGTTAACTCAAACGATTGCGGAGGGTCAAATCGCATATCGCATATCGCTTTTATCATGAATTCATAGACCTCAAACGTCTGATCTGAAATCGGCTTAATAAATGCGTATGTTGCCCGTGCTTTATTGAGTGATCCAGTTGCAGTCTTGCCTTCTTCGCCGACTACCTGGCTATCCGCGTCTGGAATGTGCAGAATATTTCTCGCCCTTCGTTCGTTCTTATCAATCTGCTCTTGCAGGAATTTAGGCCCTTCAATTGGAGGCCCGACAAGTTTCAAATAGTCGCCCTGCAATCCTTTATCGCCATCAGCATTTAACGCGTTACCTGGATTAATCAGCAACACGCCGAACGGTGACATTCGAGGTCTCAATCCAGCACCGTGGCAGGCCGGGCATTCAATGTTGCCACCAATGCCGTTATTAATGGTCGAATCGAATAATATACCATCCCTGCATTTATCTCCGTTACGTTCGAACGTGCATGGCGTACCGATTGCAACCTTGTAATTATAAACAGTCGTCGCTTTGGTGACAAATAGATTGCTTTCATCCAATGTAACCAAGTCCAATAGATTAGCAGCAGCACTGAACGGGCTTACATAAATCGTTCTGTCGCCATACAGAGCCGGAATGCCTTTGAGTTTGTGGCATGGCACATATCCTAAAGTGTGCGGATACCATACAAACACATCAGACCATTCGTAATCATTGTAATTACCGATCTGGCTGAATTGGTAAATGTTCTCAGAATCGAATATCAAAACAGTCAACCCCATCTTAACATCCTTGCCGCCGAATCTTACCGTTGACCTTTCGTAACTGATCACCATGTACCATTCACCGTCAGATTGCCCGACAATGTTCTTTGATGAATAATAAACCGGATAAGGGCTGATTGGCTCATCACTGACAATAGCCATTCCGTTTTCATCCCGAACAACATTGCCATTTTGATCCCGAACTAATGGTATATTGTACGGCTGAATTGCAATTATTCCGTTTGCATCCTTGCCTTTCAATGATGGCAGAAAGTTTCTTAGAAACGCCTCTGTTGATCCGTATTTTGGAACTTGATTGTTAACGTAATCAAACAACTCTGGATCGGCTTTAAATGACCAGTTCTGATCTGCGTTTGCCCTGGATACTGTATGAATGTAATCAACCCAAACCGGATTCGTCGTGTTCTTGTAATTGGCTTTCCGGTAAGCATACTCAGCATCGGTTTCGTTCGGAGCGCGCGATAGAAACAGTCGATCCGGAAATTTATCCGTACTTGAATGCGTTTCAATCTGCTCCATCATTTCAACCGCGTAGTTATACCCAGGATAAAACTCAGGAGTTAATGGCTTAGGCATGATGAACTGAGCAATCGGGCTTTGATTATTCCGATAGAAATATTCTTTTCGCCTTTCCCAATTACGCAACAAAATATCGTAATTCTTCCATTTAGAAATGAATGAATCGCGCAAATCCCGAAGTTGATCCTGAGTTAATACGTAGGCCATTTTATGCAGCTTTTGCCAAAGGTGTATTGAGCGGTATCATTTTAGTTTCGCCAGCCCATGAACAGCCGCGTCCTTTTTTACCACCGCACGACTGAAATTTGTACGGCCTTGATGGTTTTGGTTTGATTTTCATCGTCTGTTTGCGTGTTTATGTTTGAGGATATTTTCCAGTTTGTAAAAGTGTCGGCGGTTATCTGCGGCGTGGAATGAGCGTAATTGATTATCCATCCATTTCACGTAGTAATAAGCCGTGTGTCCTTGTGGCCCGAAGTAACTCATAAAATCATATTGCCCCGGTATCGTGTGAGGCAATTCCATGATCTTTGCCCTGAATAGCATCGGATCAACCGGAAACGATGGATCAAAATCAGACTCAGCGAGCGCAATGTTTAGGTACAATTCATCCGGCTGTCCGTTGCCCCATGTTTTCATGAGTTTACTAACCGGGATCGGATTGCTGTATGCCTTTCTGGCCTTTTCGTACAGTTGTTTGCTGCGTCCTGATTTGGTTATCCATTGTATGCTGCTGTTAACTCCCCACAATGTCGCATCTTCCGGCAATTGGTATTGAGTCCAAATATCATCCGGTTTAGCCCACCACATTTGAGCGAATTTCTGCCCGTCCGATCTTTTGTAAGTACCGTTGACATGGATCGCGAAATCAACATTATCCAGGCTCTCTAATAATGGTGCAATATCACGCAAACAAACAGCATCAACATCCAAATAAAGACTTTTGTCGAAGCGGCAATATTTGTCAATGTTCAACTTCAATTCAGCGTATTGGCCGTACTTTTCCGGTACAGCTTCAATATAATCAAATACCCATTGCTGCTCCTGATTGGCAGCTTTCAGAGCCTTGTCAAATTTGCCACGATCATCGATGTAAATAGCTATCTGAACTGATTTATTGAAGTGCTTAATTGAATAGGCCAGATTATAGGCCATGTGATAGTAATGATCAGTACCAAAAGCAATAAGAACAACCCCGACCGAATTGTTTTCAGCCGGGGCGTTCTCGTTTTTTTTCTTTAATGCCATTATGTAAAGATTCCAGCAGGTGATGTAATCAGGGTTGGCTCATCCAGATCGTTCCAGTTCAGCGTTCCCTCAAAGCGAATTACATCAGTGTCCTGATCAGGAACGATCACTGAACCACGCACTAAAACTTCAACAGGAGGCGCAATGTAGAATGACTTGCCTGAATCGCAGTTATACAGGATAGCTGCGGCAAATGATTTCTTTTTTGCCTGATTGAAAAATAGCACGTTCTCGGTTGATACGTTCTTGTCGTAAAGCGTTGCTGTGCGGTTCTCATTGATAACGCGCGCAGTTCCGCAAGACACGACCGCGTCAATCTCAACAGGAGACGAAGCGGGTATTCCTGACTTTATACCTTCCCAAAGGTGAGCAGTTCCAGCTTCAATCATTTCCTGCACCTCATCCCCATCGGATGGGTCATTTGGTAAGCAGTCGAACAATATAAGCGCAGGGAGGCCACCCTTTACAATAGCATCGCAAGCTAAGACCACGTGAGTTCCTAACGGATCTTCACAGTAGTCGGTAGGGCAATTAGCCATGTTGTGAGTATTAAGAATTAACCGATGCCTACTATTCTGGCCGCGCTCGGAAATGCCAACAGCTGACTAAAGCATTGCAAATATAAATAATTTACAAATGCAACCTATTCGTTAAATTTATAAGTTACTCCGGATTGGAACTGGAATATCTCGCCGTCCTCAAATTCCTTGTACGTTCCGGTTACACGGGCAACGCAAGTCGCATTGATTCCGTTGCAGTTTACTTTCCGTACTTTCTGCGTGGTTTTTTCAATCAGCAGAACTGCCGTTGCTTCCTGTTTCGGATCGTTTTGCGCCCCTGGTGTTTGATATGCTGCTTCGGATGGAACGTATTTGTTTCCGTTAACAAAGAAGTTATCGAAGGCAACCAGAATAGATAAGAACTGATGCACATAAGCCGGAACAGGATCAAGACGCAATTCTTCTTTCCAAACGCGATCCCAATAAGGAATGATTGATCTGCCAGAATTAAGCCTGAATATTTCACCATCGATTTCAGGTTGAGCCCATGCAAGTTCGCCGGTCAATCGAATGAACGGGTTGAAGCCAGAAACGGTAAATTCAAAATCAAACTGATCCGATCCGTTGCAACCTTCGAGCAAATACCAGCAACCGCCTTCATCCGGCACTTGGCTTAATCGAAACGGAACGCTAAATTCATTGGCGATAATATCAGATGTGGCAATTGACAGTGTAACAAAATCAACGACAATAGTAGCTGCTCCGGGTGTAATTGTTTCGCCGATCAGGATTAAATTACCACCGAGTACGCCTAAATCGTTGCAAGTAATTGTGTCTACATAAGTTCCAGGTGTTGTTCGCCATGTCCCTAACTGATTTCCGATTGACACTCTTGCACGGGCATCGCCTGATATGCTATTTAATTGCCAGATTATGGTATAGGTTAAGCCCTGTCCTAAGTTAGTTGAAGTATTGACAAACCCATGCGAAGCTGCGCCACCTTCACTATACTCTGCCTTTCCGGTTGATGTATTTATTGTCCATCCTGACAATTCGCTATCAGGAACCCAACACGTATCATTGGTAAATTCAGGATTGCAAATTCCGTTCTGATTATTGTCGTTTTCACAAGGATCAATCAAACCGAATCTATAACAACCGTCTGGCAGATCATAATCTTCCATAGCCGTTTTAAAGGTCATGTAGTTGCCTGTAAATATCGGATTGTCATTTATGGCAACAGCCATACCGTCCGAATCGAATATACCTAACTTCCAAGATATTGGAATGCCTAATATTTGAATCGTTGACTGGGAAAAGCATCCGATCCATCCGTCCGAGGATGAAAAGTTGATATTGATATCAGGTGATACGGTGAACCTTTTAAAATAGAGAACATACGTTCCCGCACTTGTAATTGTGTACGTTTCTGCTCCATCTAAATTGACAGTTAGCGTACCGGCAGACATGGATGTTACTGTAAGCGTAACCTGAAAGAATACAAACAGATCAGTGTTTTCCCAAGACGCATCCCATGCGCCTGGCGCAGAAACAGTATTGCAGATTAATCCATCTTCTGCGAACCAATAACCCTCGAAACTACCCTCAATGAAATCCGGAGTTTCTGTTCCTTCGCATGGATATACCGCAAATTGAATGTGCGCTTTGTCATCGCGTGTAATCAACTGCGCAAATGACGATTGACCACAGCATGAAGCGGCAAGACTATTTTCTGATACTAATGGTTGATTGTCAATCCAAAGATGCGCCATCGTTGCAGGAGTATTTAAGTTCAAGTTCAGCCATTCCTTTGTGAATCGAAGGTATGTTAATCCGGCTGATATTGTTTGTTTGTAGTGTCGTTGGATCGGTTGATCTTGTGAATGCCAATCCTTTTGTTGTATCGTTTATCAGGCCTGTAATTTCTTCTCTCGAAAGTGGATATCTGAATTTATTGATCACTGCCTGAAAACCTGTGCCATCTGTTGGAACGAGATCGCCTCCCTGAATAGGCTCGCCACTTCCGCTAAATTCAACAGGTTCGCCATCGCATACGCCTACGTCTGTTGACCTAAAGCTGTAAACGGCAGACGTGCCAAATATTACCTCAAGCTGTATATCAACAACAACAATATCGCCACCGTTGCAAAAGAAAGTGTCAGTGGCAACAGAGCAATATGCTACACCCTCTGCCAACACCTGCAATCCTTGTAAGTGGTCTTTAATTATTGTTCCGTCTGGAAGCATCCTGCGAAATATTATGCGCTGATTAAATCCAGCCGGAGTGCTTGGGCCAATTTGCTTTTTTATTCTTGTAAAAAAAGTATAGACCCCTGGCGCGGGTACAAGGTATTGATACGAAGCAGGGTCATAATTGCCACCAGCATCAATAACCTGAACGGAAAAAGGAAAATACCCGCCACCTCTACCAGGGTCAGAATAATATTGGATTTGCGGCGAATCAGTGAATGTGATATTATTTGATCCGAAATTGGCATTCCCCTCAAATGGTGTTAATGCTGGATCGTAGCCTTGATACGATTCAAATATACTACAAGGCACTCCGTTAATGTTCCTGGCCGCTTGCTGCTCATTGGTTAGTAATTGGTTGTATTGGAAAGTACCAATGCCCAATATGTCTTCTTTCCTTGCAACCAACACATCTTCCGTTTCAGCATCGCCAATATATGTATCAACTTGAATTATAATTGGATTGTCGTTCCATGTTCGATCCTCATACGTAAGAATGTTTTCAATGATATTGGTATCGAAAATGATCTTGCTGGTCTTTATATTTAAAACGCTGTCAAGGTTGCAATTTCCACATAAACCAAACTGTTCACCCTTAAATCCTCTGAATGGTATTTGCGGAAACGATAAAGTGTCATTGTTGTTGTTGCCCTGCCATTCCTCTAAAAATTCCTCCGATCCAAGTTCAACAGCAGCGTATATACTTTGCTGATCGAACGATTGCCTTACTCCTGGCACGTCCAATAGATTGACTACTGCCGGATTGTTTTCAAAGTAGCTGAGTGGCTCGATCCTTAAAACTGGCCTTGTGCCGTTTCTTTGGAATCCGAAACCTAATTCAATCTTTTTATTGAGCGCGGTGTACAGCTGCTCGAATGAATATTTAAACGGCTGCATTGGCGGATTGGATACGTTGGCTGCAATCAATTCCTTGCCAGAGCCAACGAATAGAACTTTACCGGCTCCTGTTTTAAAATAGTCTGATTCAAAATCCATTTCATTATCGGACATGAATGAAATCAAAATTTTAAATGCGTTAAACACTGACCAGCACCTCGGAAATCTTGGTAAATAAGTGCCTGTGCTACATCTAAACATTTGAATGCGCTGCTGATTTGGAAGCGATGCGTAAGGCTCAGCTATTGGTTGATTGTTTTTAGTCACCTCAGTGTTAGACCAAATTTCAATAGACTTGTTATTGTTTATCCTGCTTTGAAATCCATCGTCTATAAATTTTGTGGCAACCTGACATCTATCAAGATCAAATTCGCAATCAGTTAACAGAATAAAGCCACGGACAAATACATCCTGATTGCCTCCGCAATTATTGACAACTACACATTCAATTCGTGAGCAGAAATTACAATCTTCGCTGAGAGATTTAATGTAATGGTAAACGCCGCCCGTGAATATCAGATCATTGTCGAATGTTGTAAATATTCCATTTGAATCTTTCTGCCTTTGGATTGTCGCGCCAAACTCCTTCCAGTTTAACGGCTGTCCGCGATCCTGACCATCAATGATAAACCTTAAAGATTCTGCCATTACCAGTTATTTCTGATTTGTTCTTTGTTGCGCTGAATGACTCCTATCAGCCTATCCGTATCGCGTTTGCCTTGCTTTTTTAGCCCTTGTAATTCTGATTCGACATTTCGAGTGCTAAACTTAAATGGCATACCCGGCGATTCTGATTTTAATCGTTTCGCCTTATCCATTCGCGGGGCAAGCATATCCGGTCTGATGTATTTGTCGTAAAGAACTTTATGCAGCTTGCTGTCGCTTTCGTTTAGTGCTGAGGTTAATTCAGGATGCCGTTCTCGTCTGCGCCTGGCTATTACAAACTCATTCTTTTCAGCCTCGATCAATGTTCCGCCTTGCTCGTGCGGCTTTCCTCCTACAAGACCACCTTCTTTAAATTTCGGCAATGGTTGAGAAGCTATAGCTGCTATTTGGACTGCTCCCAATGCAGCAATAATAGGGGCAAGTGGAATGCCAGCGATACCCTGTCCCAATGCAGCGGTTACGCCTTGAGCAGTATTAATAACAGCGTTAAATAAAGCCTGAGCCTTATCGGCTACCGCCTGTTTTTTTCTGATCTTTTGAATTTCGGCAGCTGAAATTTCTTCGATTCGCTTTTTCTGTTCTGCCGTTAATTGATCATTTTTCAGGTCTTGATCGCGCTGATCTTCTATTGCCTGAATATGTCTTTCTCTGAATCCGTTTTCAATTGAAAAGATCGAATCTGCTACGCTTAGTGTAGTGCTAACCGCAAAATCTCGGACTTGATTGTAGTATTCCCTTTCGAGCCTTTCAAGTTCGGTTAACTCATCCTTTTTAATTTTAATCCGCAGGTTTGCAAGTTCTGTATAACGCGCTTCTTCTGTTTCAGTCAGTATTCCGTTATTTCTTTCCCTGATCTGATCTAATTGTTGAAGTTCATTTGTTAGCGCGTCAATGTTAAATTGAGCGCTCTGTTGAATCCTGCTTTTTTCAAGTTGAAATATTTTATCCTGGTTAACTCCGGCAGCATTCAGCTGCTCTGAATATATCCGTTCATAAATCGCTTGTTGTGCTGCTGATGTTGCTGCGCCCAGCATCTCAATCCGATCCTTTTCAATCTCAGCCATTTTATCTTGAAACGCTTTTTCATCTTCAAGCTGCTTTTGCCTAAACTGATTCTGTAACTGATTGGCCTCGTTGTACGATTCCTGCTGTATTAACTTCCGGCGGTTGGCTATTTCTTTCTGAACTGCTTCGACTTGCTTGCCCTCGGTAATTCCTAATTCTTTCAGTTTGGCAAGTCGTTCTTTCTGCTCAATATCCAATCCGGCCAAAGCGGCTTTAAGTTCAAATGCTATTAGCTGTTGTTTGGCCTCTAATTGAATTGCGCTTTCATCTTTCGATGCAGCCACGATAAACTGAAGCCTTGCCCGTTCTGCTGCTAATTGTGCATTTTGCAACTGCTTCTCAAGTTCAAGTAGCTGCTTGTTTCTTTCTTTAGCGGCTTCGATCTGCTCTTTGTTAAATTCGAGCCGGGCTATTTGCTTTTCTGTTTCACCTTTCTTCACCGCGTTCAATTCAGCCTGAACTGATGCGCTGAAAAACTTGTCAATTTCGGCTTGTGCGGCCTTGATTGTTTTGATCGTGCTTGCTGAAAAGTTTATTCCCTTTTCAATGCCCTCTTTTAATCTTAAAAACTGCTCCAACGTGAGATCGTAATTTCTCAGAATGTCCTGCAACTGCTTTGATCTGGCTTTGGTTTCCTGCTCTCTAACTTTAGCAACTTCCTGATCAATGGACAATGATTCGCGCTGAAATTTATTGATTTTTTCCTGCGCAAGCTGAAGGTCAAGCTGTGCATTAATCAAATCCTCCATGGCCTTTTTACCCCTTTCGCCCACATCTTTAAGCGACTGTGATAGATCAATTGCCTCCTGATCTGCTTCTGATAGTTTGGAAACCAGGAATCCAAGCAAGGCAACTACTGCACCGATCCCGGTTGTTACAATTGCCGCCCGTAATGCTTTGAATCCGATTGAAGCAGTGTTAGCTGATACACCCAATGCTGTTGTGGCTTGTGTAGCAAGTCTGGTTGAAACTGTGTTGATCTGCTGCGCTACTGACAGCCCTTTAATGCTTAGAGCGTTTTTATCGGTAATGATCCGAGCCAATTCCTGAACGCCGAGTAAGATAGATATTGCCGACTGTACTTTTCTGGTTGCCTCAGCAGCTTCTTCTTCATTATCAGCAAATGCACCGATTACACCTGATGTAACCGCAAATGCTGCTGATATCGCCTGTGCGCCTGTAACTAACGCATCAATGCCGCGAGTGTCCGATGCCAATGAGTTCACGAGTTGATTCGTATCGCCGATGTTATCTCTTAACTCAGCAGCTCTGGTTATTGCGGCCTGTAATTCCGGCCCTGCAAGTTTACCGCTGGAGATAACCTCAACCAATGCGCGCAATTCCTGTTTGGCTGATTTATATTCTGTCGCAAGTTTCTTAGCGGCCTGTTCTGCCGGCTTTGTTGTTCCTGATCCTATCTTTGTCAGTTCACCTCTTATATCAGCCGCCTCTTTCTGAACTTTATCCAGTTCCGATTGTAATTGTCTTGTCGCTCCAGTGCCTAATCCTTTCATGGCAGACATTATGCCCTTTTCTTCCTTCTCTAATTGTGCCAGTTTCTTTGTAAGTGCATCAACGTCCTTTCCAATACTTTGCAATGCCGCACCGACCTGCTGACCTGCGAACGCTTTGCCTACATTACTGGCAGACTTGTCGAAATCGTCTGATATTTGCTTTGCGACCTTTTTAGCTTCGACCGATACGGATTCGAGCGGATTTAATACGCCAGCCTCTAACTCTGATTTAAACTTGTCAGTCTGGACTTCAAGTTCCAGAATTACCTTTTCGGCCATGTCGAATCATTTTGTTACAAAATTCCTCAAATTTATTGATAAAATCCCGAACCGTTGATTTTTTTAATTCGTGGTATTCTTGCATTGATCCGTCAGCTAACAGCATTAATTGAGCTTCCCAGTCTTTGATAACTTTTGATGCAGCTTTTTTTGGATCAAATTCGATATGTTTTCGGCCAGCATCTTCTGCTGAGATATCGAGTTGTTCCAAAGCTCTGTTAGTTCTGATTCTGACAACCGCGTGTAAGTCGGAAGTCCGGCGAATCCAGTCTTTTGAAAAAAATAATAAGCCGAACCCTCCTTGCATTCGGCCTCAAAGAAAGTCCGTTTCTGATCGTGAATATCCTGGCTGAATGTAATCGGATCTTCATCATCCCGAACTACCCAGACCGCAGCCATTGATAGCATCAGATCATGATGAAGCGTGTTTGACATTCTCGCTCTGGCTATTGTGGTAAGCGTTCCGATCTTAGCAGCATGACCCGGCCTGTCCTTGTCGTTCGATTTCAATATCTCAGCCGTGAGCATGTCGATATTGTTCAGGATGTTCATGATTTCTTCACCGGTCATTCCCGCCCTCATGTGTTCGAGCAGCATTAACTGAACTTCAAACCGAGCAAGTGGTAGGTCAGAATCAATCTTAAAACCGTAATAATCGTGGCCGTCTGATCCCTTAAACAGATGGATCAGCTTGTCCTTGACAGGACTTAATTCCGGTTTACTCTTGCGCTTGAATAGTTTCTTCAACATCGGGCCAATGATTTAATGGGCAGATTTCCTCTTTTATTCGTGCCTTTGCTTTTAAAAAGCATCCGCACTCGCCACAAACCGATCCGATACGTGATGGGCAACCGTTTACAGGAATATGCGGTAGGTATAGTTTGCGTGGAAATTTGTGTTTATAGCACCAATAAAGACGATCTGATGCCATCTTTCTGGTAGCATTATCATCGGTTAGGTGGTAATACCAACCTTTGACAACTCGTTCTATCCAGTAGAATAGTTTCATGCTTCGACAATGGTTAAATTGTGAGTAACGGTTTCTAAGCCTCTTAGTCTGCTTATCTGCGCCTCGATGCAATCATACTCAACCGAATCAATTGTAACTGGTATGGCAACGTTGAAATTATCAGTATCCGGATCGTTCACCCAAATCTTAATATAACCGCCAGTTGCCAGAATCGCATCTTCAACCGATACCAAACCTTCTCCATCAACCGTGCCTGGAAACATCTGAATGTTTTCTGTTGGTGAGTATTGGAAGTAAACGTTTACGTCGGTTATGCCCAAGTCAGGATCAATCGTTCCGATTATAAGTGTTCCTGCGCAGGTTGGTATTGGATCAGCCTGAAAGCAGGTAGTGCAAATGCTCATTGTTTAGAGATATTGTTTTGCAAATGTATTAATTGTGTATCGAAAACAGTCAAGAAAATCTGAACGCTGTTCTGACTTATCCCTATTCGATTTGATTATTTGACCCTGATTGTCAACGGCAACGGTCTGGCAGTCAGCAATCAGTCCGGTGCATTTGTTGGATATGGCAATGTTTAATCGCGTCAATGCAGCGTTACAATCCGTCCGGCTATTGATATGCTTCGGGTTAGCCGGAAGGTAAAAGTTGTTATAAGACAGATTAAGCAGGGACGCAAGCTGTGTGTAGTTGCTATGATTACTCCTAACGGCTATCTCTCCACGCTTACCCATCGCATCACCTGTAATCTTAATTAGACCCATTTTGCCATCAGGTACTCTTGCCCTGATCGCATCTGCCATTTTCTGAAGGTCTCCGTTCGGGATGGCAACCTCATCGTAAAATGTAACATCCTTGCGAAATTGCTGCGAGAAAGTAGCGCAGAAAGGATTGATATTGAAGTCGATTGAAACGATTATTGGAAGGTTCGGATTATACTCAACGTCCGACCTGACGTGTTTGGTAGCATCAAATGCAAACAAGAACGGATTGTCTATTGACTGAACAGCATCCCAATCGCCATCTAATAGCCTTTGTCTGTCATAGGGCGGCAACTTTTCCAATTGCCGCCGATAGTTTTCCTGAAATTTCGGATCGGGATTATCGGAAAGCAAGGCTCTCACAACAGCCTCATGCGCTTGCAATACTTTCGGATTGCCGTTCTTATCCTTGACAAACCGATCCCTTACCCAATCATAGCCTGGGTTCGCAGCTAATAGGATCGGGCTTTTGTCATTGATCAGATTGTACCTGATTCGACTTTCAACAATATCAACGTACTTCTTGCTGCATCCGTTCACCTCGTCAATGAAGGCATCGGTTAATTCAAGTGACCCGAAGTCAGTGCCTTCTGGGTCTGAACTGTTGTGAGCCAGGCCTTTTAAATAAATACGGCTGCCATTGCTAAAGTTGATCGTGTTGGTCTGTCCGTCCGGTTTAATCGTTACGCCTTGTGGGTTGCCGGAAAAGTATTGATGCCAAATCCGAAAGAACGTTACCAAAGTAGTCTTTTTCAAATTCACCAACGAATCCCGGCCAATTAATCCGGCTGTATCGGGATGCCATATTCTGCGAGAAATCTGCCAGAAGTTACCTAAGAATGATTTGCCACCACCAGCCGCGCCGCCGTAAAGAACGGTGGATATTACCGGGTCTTTTTCAAGTAGTTCGATTGCTTGCCATTGCTTTTCACTTAGCATCCGGCTCTTTAAGGTCTTTTAAGAACTGCTCGTAAGATGGAGCGTTTTTAAACTCGTGGCTGTTATCAACCTCCTTTTTATCCTTCCATTCTTCCGGGAATCGGTTTTTCATGTTGAAAATCCAAGCCGTTGCGTTACCTTCGCTTTCTCCTGTTGTTAGCTTCAATCCTTCGCGCTCCCAAAAAACCTGCCGTCTACGTTTTGCTTTTTCAATTTCGCTTTTTTCGGATTGCAAATCATCACCGTGCTTCTCAATTGCTGAATAAATAGTACGGTAGTCACACTCTACGAAACAAGTGTCTGATAGGCCTTCTGCTATATGCTGAGCAAACAATTTGCATAAAGGTTTAATTTCTTCAAGCGTGTAACCTGCGTAATTATTACCCGGAGCTGCTGGCATAGTTATTTATTTAGTTCAGATAAACGTTACCGCCCCCGATAAGTTTCAGCACGATGTAAAGCGCAATGATCTTAAATGTGGTCATAATGGCAAATTTAAGCGAAAAAATTAATCACTTCCAAAAATTCAGCCTCTGAACGAACGATTACATACCGCATACCCAAACGCGAAACGAGTTGTTCAAATGCTTTTTGATCCGGCGACTGTTTGCCTGATTCTGTTTTCCATTCAATCCACACCACCGATCCATTGACAAGATACGCCATATCAGAAACTCCAGGCAATACTCCCAATGATTTATTCATCGACCCCTTAATCCGGTTATGGCTGTTTTGATTGATAGCAAATACCCGACCGCGAAGTTCCGGCCTGTTATTCCACAGATTTTTAAAAGCCAAACTTTGTATTTGAATTTCAGTCATATTCATCACTTTTTCGGTCATATTTTAGTTCTGGTTGCATCCTTTACGAAATGGGTGCAACCGCTGAAAACCGCATATATGTAGGTTTGTAGCGATTTGGTTGCACCGTTGCACCCTTTTTTGCATTTTTTCAATAGTGCCAGATAAAAAAAAATAAAAATATAAAATGCGTGCGTATATGTGTGTATATGTGTGTGTGCGTATATACCCATACCCTTTAATACCATATTTTAATATAAGGGTGCAACTATATAGTATAAGGCTTGATAGAGTAGGGATTGATAGGTTGCACCCTTTTAAATTACAGGATGCAACCAGGGTGCAACGTGCAACCTCATGCGAATGGGGCAGGGTGACCATTTGAAATTTTGTTGACTTTAAATGCTGTAACTACTGTATTGCCCTGCTTTATCCGCTTGCGTTCAAATCCGAGTTTATTGAGGATTATCCCAACGCGGGTATTAGATAGCGTGTTGTATTTGGTGTCTGCGATCAGGTGTTGAATGATCTGGGTAATGTTCAACCATTCCGGTGCAAATCCTTCGGTCGTTAATTTGCAGGCTATCAGTTCCTCCTCCGGTGTTGATTGCTTGAAGTCCTCGGTGTTTGCATTGAGCTGGTTTATTTCCTCAGCCAGCACAGTGTAATCAAATCCGGACTTATACATCGAATAAATTTCGACCCAAAGCTGCTCCTTATCGCAATTATTGTAATGCTGATGGTCAATGTCGATGATATGTATCGGAATTATGCGTCTGTTGCCCGTAGGATCGTTTAATATCTGAGTTTCGTTACTTGTACCACAAAAGACCGCTAAGCGCTTTAAATCGACTGAAACGCGTCCGTATGGCTCTCTGACGTTTATCCATTGTTTTGAAGTGATCTCTTTCAGCCTTTTTTCTTCCCGTTTGGACTTGCCTCCGTATTCGTCATCGAGAATGATCCATTTCTTTGTCATCAGTATTTCGTCATCTTTCCCGGCGTCCATTTTAGATTCTGCAAATAAAGATTGAAGCTGCTGAGGCAATAGGTATCTAAACCAATGCGTTTTACCCGTTCCCTGAACTTCTCCGGATAGCACCAACACGAGGGGTGAATGTTTACCGTATGCAGAGGCGACTACCGAAACAAGCCATTTTAATATCCATTTGTCCGCGTTCGGCGTGTCGGTCATGATCGAAGAAATCAGCAAGCTAATATTTGGACACTCATCATTAACAATCTGACGGCCTCTAAAAAATTGATGGATCGGATTATATGATTCTATCCGGTTGCTGAAAAGTATTGAGCAGATCAGATCCTTTGTCACGGTATCGAATGCAATCTTGCAATCCAAGAACAAACTGTTGATGTCGCTATCGTCTATTGGTTTGCCGTTTAATTCAACCGCCCTTGTGATGAGGTTCTTTCGCAGCTTGTATGGTTTTAAAAAAGCAACTACATCATCAATGATATTATCAGATTTATGCTTGATTTCTTTTGCAAGTACCTGGTTGATAATTTCACGACTATCTTCTGGGGATATTCCGCCAAATTCATGTAGGCTCCTTTCTATCTGATCAGCACCAACCCCCGCGCGTTTCTGCGACGATGCCGACCGAATGATCTCTTTTGTTTTTTTGCTATACGTTTCAATCCCGGCTTGTTTGGCATGGAAATAAATTGATGCAATCGTGGCTTTTTTCGCTTTATCAGATTGAGAATTTCTAAGGCATGAATCAAATTGCCTATCGGTATCTGCCGAGTTGTATTTGGATGATATGGAGCTGAGGGTGTGAAAATATTCGCGCCCATTGCCTCCGAACTGCGAAATCAATGCATACGCAGTTGATACCCAATCAGAATAATTCTCGCAGATATTAACGCCACGATCATACATTTGCTTTATCATCGCATCAAAATCCGAAGAAACAAACACGACACGGATAACCTTTTGCGCCTTTTCTTTTTTCGGATACTTCTTAAACTGCTGCGCTTTTTCGTTTATGTATAAATCAGGATCATAACTGATAAACCTTGCGCGGCTCACGTTCTTTCCTGACTGATCAACGATCAGTTGATACGAATCATACAGATAAGTTGCTATTCCCTCGAATGCGTCTGCGTGTCTTGTTCCATCAATCCTAATCAGTAGGCATAAGCCATTACCGGATATTGAAACAAACGCCGCGTAAACGTATGGATCAGACTTGATAATATCCTTAACCGTTTCAGCATTTTCTATGTTATCAATATCAATGGCAATAAATCCTGAATGCTTTCTTATTGCTGCATCCTTTCTTTCGGTAAACGATCCGGAAACTGTTACCAGGGGGCATTTTTGCTTTTCCGCTGATCGCGCCTTTTTATCTTTTATAGTTCGGATGTAAAGAACCTGGTCTTGCCATTGACCGTTTTTAACACCTCTTAAAAAATCGTGCAATTCAATATCACGATCTTGTTTATCAATTACACTTGAATAGCTACTGATAAAGATTTTTTCGCCCATTTTGGAAAGAGTTTAGAAATTTCGTTTTGAAGTGTTATTGTGATTTGATCGGTATGCCATTGAGTATATCGCTTTTTTGCGGCCTTACACCAAACACGCCCAAGTTCAATGTTTCGGTTTAGAAGGAAATCAAAGTTTTCATCGGTCATTTTTGGTATCGTATTTTGTGCCTGTTTTGCAAGTTCGCGGGAAATTAAGTAAAATGAATAATACTCTTTGTATTGTGTATTTCTTTCTATCAATTCCATTACATCCAATTCCTTTGACAATACCATGAACTCCTGAATGTGTTCGTCCTCCGATACCTCCGGCTTAGGAAATTCATAACCACACTCAGGGCATTCCATACATCGCGCATGAACTAAAGCTTCGCATTTCGGGCAGTCCTTAACAGGCGCAACTCCATTACCTTTTTTCGGGGGGTTATAGAAAATATCAAACCAATCGCGCGGACTTGACCAGAATCCATGCGTAACGGTATTGCCTCCAAGATCGATAATCGTGAATGCCAACTTGACCGGATGAGGTCTGCCGCCTCTGCCGCACATTTGCAACCACAACGGCATTGATGTAGTGGCCTTGTTTACAATAACAGTTTCAATATCCGGCTGATCGAATCCTGTTGTAGCAATTCCGACATTACAAAGTATTGCTTCCGGAGTTTGCGCAAACCATTCTAATATCTTATCTCTGTCGTTGCTTTCCGCGTCTAAATGTTTGCAATTATACCCGGCTTTTATGAATGCTTCAGTGACAAGTTTTGAATGCTCCACGTTACAGTTAAAAACGATGGTTTTTCGGTGTTCCGAATGCTGACGATAAGCATTAACTGTTGATTGAATATATTTCGGATTACTAAACTGAATGGCCATTTGCTGCTCATCAAATTCGCCCATGCGCATTTTTAATTCAGCTCTATTTACAATTTCAGCGGCTCCGTAACATATCTCCCGGCAGAGATGTTCTGATTCGATAAGTTGAGGTATATCAATCCCGCAGACTATTGAATCAAAATAATTTTTCAGCGGCTTATCTTTTTTAGATGATAATGGCGTTGCCGTGAAACCTATGATGTATTGATTGGTAAAGTAATCTATGACCTTTGTAAAGTTTCCAAGATGGCACTCATCTATTATGACCAGTCCGATATTTTGAAACTTATCCAAACGCTTATAGGCTGTTTCAACCATTGCCACATAAACAGGCGCTGTAGGTATTACTTTCATTCCGGCAATTACCGCCTGAGCATAAATTTCATTTGCTTTCCATATCGAATGAACCGCCTGTTTTAGCAATTCCTTCCTGTGTACCAATATCAGAACAGACTTCCCAGATTTTTTTATGTACCTATCGCAAATTGCAGAAAAGCATATAGTCTTACCTCCACCTGTTGCAAGTTGCGCAACTACTTTTCTATGCTTAGTTAATTCTATCGCGATATTGTTTACGAACCGCTCCTGGTAATCTCTTAGTTGCATAAAAGGAAAGCGGCTCAGGTTTCGGGATGGCAGTCCCTACGCCTATGCCGCTTAAATAATGTTATTACTGATGCTGCCACATCGTTGCTAAAGTAGATAAAAATGCTGTAATGCTTAATAATTATTCAAACTTTGCACCATGATAAGTTTCGACTACTACCTGGCCGGATGGGTGCGGAAAGAATGAAACATTAATTGGCCTTTCAAAGTAACCATAATACTTTTCGAGCGCATGTTTGAGCAGGGCAACCGTTACATTATGTTTATGTGCTGCTTTTTTTATTCGAGTGTTATACCTTCCTTTCAAACCCATGCAAACGAATTGCTCGATTGCCTTACCCAATCGCTCATACTTATAAGGCTCGTATTTTCGGATCATTGACAGGTTGTGAACGTTACTTGATCGTTTTGGGACTTCCATTTCGCTTTGATTTGATTTGTTTGAATTTCAGGTAAATACGCCTGCCAGTCTTTCGGGCAATAGAGCCGATCAGACCCGACAAGTTTTATCTTGCCGTCTTTGTACGAATGAAACCTGTGCGGCTTGAAGTTGCTGACTGTTTTGAGCCGATCAATGCCGACCCGTTCGATTAACTGGCGATGTTTGAACATGGTTAAAATTGATTACCTTGTTTTATCCGCTCTACTAACTTATCTGCGGCTTTGTTGGTTTTGATTATTCCGGTTCGGTGTTCTTCAATCAGCCCGGCTGCATCATCCCGTTTCAATCGTTTGACCCACATAGGCCATTGTGGTAAATCAGGGCAATACGAAATGAAGTCAACGAACTGGATTGATTCAGAACAGATAAATATCGAAATAATCTGCCCGAGATGTTCAGTCGGTATCTTATCGTGCCGGATGTATTGAATATGCTTTTTCCTGCGCGGTGATTTGATCTCGATTGCACCAGTTCCGTCTTTGTATATACCGTCCGGAGACATACCGAAGTATGGCATATCGTCCGGTTGGACGAATCCGAATACTTCAATCTCGGCCTGAACGCGCCGGGCATATTCGGCCCTGGCAATCGGTTCTAATTCCTTGCCCCGTAACATATCGAACGACTCAAAGCCGCCGTCATCAATATCGGATTGTCCGGTTAATCGTTCGGCTGCTAACTGATCGGCATAGTCGAGCCATTTAGCCTTAACGCATCGATCCGCTCCTGATCCGGTTATTTTGCCTATTCTCAGGTCGTGCCATTCCGGGCTGCCCTGCTCGCAGTAGTGGATGATCATATCAGTTGAAATTCGTTGTTAAATGGAACAAATGAACACAGAACATCTTCTCCATCACGGCTATGAATGATCCATCCTCCCGGAACACGTTTTACCATAGTATAATCAACGCCTCCGTATTGCCGTTCTGTTTGAAACACTTTATTTTCAAACAGCCCCATGTTATACAAATCTTGCGGAGTTGCGCCATCTTTAAATTTGGTCATTTCAACTCTCCTTTCCTTTTCGCGCCCGCAGCAATTACTTCCGGATGATCTTTGATTTCCTGCGGCAGTCCGTTATAAATCAACCTCAACTGTTCGAGCGATTCAGAGCCTTCTATGTTCAGACAGGCATCAATGATCTTTTCCGGATTGATCGGAACCTGGTTCGCCGGTTTCGATTCAGTTACAAACGTCCTGATCCGGAGTGCATCGTGAACATCGCCGAACGCCTTGACTTTGGCGGTATAAATCTGAACCTTCACGCCGCCCCACCTTTCGATGTATGGCGTTCCTGCAAGTTTCTGAATGACCTTTGCGTTAGTGCTGTTTAGTATCATCGGCTTCCATCCTGGCTCGGCAAAATGAATGACAAGACAGTCCTCTTTCTTTCCGTCCGTTCCGGCAACTGATTCCTTCTGGGCCTTGTTGATCGTTAATATTATTTCCGATCCGTCCGGAGGCATCGCGTATGATCCGAGATAATCAGGATTTCTGACCTTGCGCCAGTGTGTTAATGTTTCCATTATTTTCAGATTTTAATGTCAGTTGATGCGTGCTGTTTAATCGCGTTTTGAATTGCAAGTTCCGGAGTGGTTCCAGTACCGTTATAGTCAATACCGTTTGAATCGGTAAATGATAATCTAAACGTTGCCCTATCATCAATGAACTTAACGATACCAACGTGCAATGCGCTGTCATTATCTTCCAGTTCGATGCCTGCGTCATTTACGGCTTTTACTGCGGCTTTTTCAAAATCGGCCATTGAATTGATCGCGCTCATAAGTCAAAGTAAAGATTAAAAAGTTCAGTGTAATTGTTATTGGCCACCGCATCCACGTTCGCGGCTATCCGGAAATATTCATCGAAGCTGATAACTTCAATATCGCGACCGTCCGTAGTGGACTGAAGCATCCGTTTAACGTGCGCGCCGTCATCGCAATGAGCGACTGAATTATATCCGTCCTTTGCTGTTATTGTGGTCATGTACGGACGCTCAGGATTCGCATCAATCATAATATAAACGGGCCGACCTGGCCGCTTGAAGAAATGTAAGTTTGTCATAGTTGTTTGGATTAAAAGTTCAGGGCAAATATATAACTTTTTGTTATATGCAAACAAATTTTTACTATTTTTGCAGAAACAAATCTAAACCATCATGACAGACTTAGGTAGAATGCTTAGAGACAAGCGCAAAGCATCGAAACTAACCCAGCGCGAACTTTCAGAAATGACAGGGATAGCCGTTCCTAATATCAGCATGTACGAATCCGGTGATAAAGGTATGAGTACATATACATATAACCTGCTTAGTGCGGCCATTGATAAAATTATTGTGCTGAAAATCAATGAGTTAAAGAAAATGACGAGGAAAAAGTAGGGGCGGATGTTGGTGGTATAATAATTAGTTATATGTTTGCTGAACCAAAACACAGAGCCATGAAGACTAATTACGATAGCCAGAAACAAGAGATCGAAAGACAAGCCGCAGAATCAGGCGTTGCAATTTCATTTTCAGGCTATTCAGATGCTCACGGCTTATCTATTTACTTTACAGACGCAAACGGCGTTAAATATCGCTTTTCATCGCACAGTGTTTCAAGTTTCTATCGCATGGCAAACGAAAAGCATTTCCCTCTTCCATTCGTAAAGACACTTGGAAAAGGTGGAGTAATCACAGAAAAGCACAATCAACTATTCTAAACACAATGAACAAGACAAACCTATTCAAAGCTGCCCGCATCGTATCGTTACTTGCGATCTGCGGCATTATCATGGCATTCTTGCCGCCTGTGATAAACTGGTCAGCCCTGATGCTTCTATTTGCTCTGGGGTGCTACGAGATTGCAACTACTAAAATCGGGCAGTGATGATCGTTAAGAGAGTGCCTGGAACCGACCAGTACAGGCCAAAGGAAATGCTTATCTTAGATGTGTCGTACACGGCAGATCGGCATGGTGAATACGACATAGATCAGATCGTTGATACTGAGGATGGCACGGACGTAACTGATTATTTTGGATACGATGAGGTCATTGCCCATGCTATTGAGGAAGATATGCTCGATATTGGACCTGATCCGGATGAGGCGTATGAGCATAAAAGGTATTATAGTGGGATGTGATCACTTCACAACCTCAACACTTTCCACCACCACCGATCCGCACGAACTATGAACGGCAACTTTCGGAATCCGCTCAGTACGCCAGAACTTGTACCAGGGATGGATGCGCTCACCGCGATACACAATAGCATGAGCGGTGATGTCGACCTTAACGGCAACGTCTGCCGTGTCGATGCGATCGGTAACGGTAATGTTCAGGCAGGAATCGACGATATTGATGAACCGGCCAAGACGGATGGTGTCATGCTCGGTCAGGGTAGTATCGCGCCATCTGTCACGGTAACGAACTTCCTTTTCTATCCTAACAGTAGCCAACCCTGCTACCCGCTTAATCCGGTAGTTCAGGCTGTCAATGATTTTTCCGTATCGTTTATCCAGTTCCGATCTGGTAAGCTGCTGAACAATCGCGTCCTTGCCTTTCTGAGCCGTAAGAGCCGCAACGTTAACTCGGTTTCTGTCGGCTTCAACCTTCCATTTAAGGCCGGAACGATAGGTCAGCCCAAGCGCAAAAGACAGGATCAGAATAATTCCGATCAGGATAACGGTCAACTGGTTTCTGCTCATAGCTATAGGGGTCTTTCTGCCAAAGGTAATAAAGTATCTGCCGCTTCTTGTAGGGCATGCAGGAACTTAAAATCATCACCGCTAACACTATCCGCATGACTACTGTACGTAATTATCAGGAAAATGTTAAATTTGGGTAATCCAACTGCTACTTTTGGCAATGTGCTGTTATACGCTGTTTGTTTTAATTTCTTGTTCGTTTGCAAAAATCATTTAATCATTATGGATTTATTTGGAAATGAAATAAAACAAGAATTGAGTTTAGCAGATAAATATTTGCTATGCCCAACAACGGTGTTAAGTAAGCGTGACCCAAAGTGGCAACAGCTTAAACGCAAATGGATGAAACTTGGTATTAAATCAGAACTTGGAAGAGATACACATTCTGAATTAAGGGTAAAGGGTCGTGACGTGAAAGATTATAGCTATATGAAAGATTTTGAAGGCTTTGCAAGTGTTGGATTATCACACGCTGCATCAATATTCGACCCTGTAATTTGTGAGATAATTTACAAATGGTTCTGTCCTGATGGAGGTTTAATACTTGACCCATTCGCTGGTGGTTCTGTTCGTGGAATTGTATCAAATTACTTGGGATACAAATACACTGGTATAGAATTAAGAGAAGAACAATGCATAAGCAATAGAGAACAAGCAATTGAAATACTTGAAGTAAATAATCAACCGCAATGGTATTG
>ERZ724522.522-NODE-522-length-24444-cov-5.225840_pt1 | contig 24444 bp, 28 predicted proteins | sample MGYA00376055_ERZ724522 | MGnify/ENA primary metagenome ERZ724522 (study PRJEB28724, sample SAMN07190884) | wastewater metagenome | isolation source: effluent of sewage treatment plant in Hong Hong | place: Hong Kong | collected 2016-03-17 ...
ATCGTATTGCTTAACTGCCGGATATTTTACATCCATTGCCTTATATTCTCCTGCAACCTTTTCAGCTTCGCTCATTAAGTTTTGAGCCTTTGCCGTTTCTTCCGGTGTTAATTCTCTTTTGGCAGAGATGCTTCCTAAATCATTTAATTGTTCCTGAATAGCATTTTGTCGCAGTTGTAGTCCTATTTGCTTTAATCGGGAAGCCTTGTATTGATACCCTACGGCTGCATTGCTTTCATCTGATTTTACTTTTTCAGGGTCAACAAAAAGAATATTATACCCTTTGGCTACTTCGGGTTGTGTATCGCTTAAAAACTGATACGCTAAAGCCTGATCGGGGTCTAGATATTTGGATTCTGTTGTTTGTGTTCCCTCTGAAATCTTTGCCGGGTCTTCTATGCCATAGGCAATAGAACGGTCAACGGCTAATTTATTAAGCAGCCTTTCTTTTTTATCTTCATCCTTTACATAAGTACGTATTGCGTCTGCAAGTTTAGCCGTTAATTGTCTACGGTAGCCATAGGCGAAACCGGGCGTTGTTGATTCTTTAATTAAGTTATTTAACTCTGATACCTTTTCATCCGGTATGTTACCTTCATTTATCGCTTCATCAATAGCTTTCTTTAAATTAGGCTGCCATGCTGCTGCGGCTATCTTGCGTTCGTAAAGCTGTGGATTTTCTGCTTTATCCTGCGGCCTAAACCCCGGCACTCTTGCCTGATCGGGTGAAACATCCCGGTAATCTTCATAAATTTTATCCGGGTCAAACCCTTTGGAGCGTACCAGTTCTTTTATCTTGTCCGCCTCTTTTTCTTTTTCGGGGTCTGGCTTCATTGAAACTCCTGCGCCGCCTGTTGAACCTGATACAACGGGGACGGTCGGCTCTCTTAATTGAGCCGACTTATTTAATAAACTCACTACATCGCTTGTAGGTATCTTGTCCCCGTCCGAAGTTTCAAAAAGTTCAATCGTTGGAACCTCTTGCTTGCCTCCGGTTAAAGTAGATTGGGCTTCTAAATCCGATGGAATATTTGTCGAAGAAAGATCGAAATCGATTGAGCCAACTTTTTTTTTTACTTCTGGAAAGAACTGCCCAACAAAATCAGATTCGCCTTTTGAATACAATTTTTGATCGTAAAGACTTTGGTGCAGTTTAGATACTTTTTCTCTTGTACTAAATTGCTTTGCAAAGTCTTCATACGATTTAGTATAAAGACCGTCACCATTTAGTTTAGTCCATAACCTTTTTGAAGGCGGCTCTTGGCCGTCTTGGTTAGGCTGTTGATCTGGGCTTTGCAATTCTACATCTACTTTCTCTAACATTAATTACCTATTAAAGATTATCTAAAATTCCAGGTTGGTTTGTTTTTTTAGGAGCGGCACTAGGCTTTGCCGGTTTTTGTTCGGCAGACCGTGGCGCAATAGGTACATCCAATTCCAAATCGTCGTTAATTTCTTCCGGCAAATTTGATTTACCTAAAAGTAAGCCGCCTAATTCTGCCTTGTACATTGATACAGGCATTTTTATTGTTTGGGTTGCATCTAAATTGCCTGCGTCATCCCTGTATTTTATGTAAACTTCACCTCCCTTACCCATGTAAAATTCAGGAGTTTTTTCGGTTTTTAACCCGGCGTCTTTTACATATTTTTTTGACAGCCCAACAGGAACAGGTATCTGTTTGATCCCTTTTTCAGATGGGGCGTCAAATTTGAATATGTTTTGAGAAACCTCACTACCGTTATCATACTGGTCTTTGATGATTTTATTTAAAACTTCTTCCTCATCCTTTCTGCCCAAGGCCTGTTTATATCTCATTCTGCCTTTTGCCAACTTATCCCGCAAATTAGCCATAGCCACCTGTCTAGCATATCCCAAATCAGCATAAGCCTTTCTGTTTTCTACTGGTTTTGTAACTGTTTTTAATTGATCTGATAGCCCTAATAAAGTATATCCAGCGGCACGGTCGTAATCGTTTTGCGGCTTGCGCCCATAGTTTTTTTCAAATACTTCTTCTATTTGAGATTGAAGGCCCGGAGTGGCAGGAACTTTTTCCCGGATTTCCTTCATAAAAGAATAATTGTTGTTTAGGTTGCTTGCTGCAAATCCGTAAATATCTTTTAAATTATCATCCGTCAAATACGGCGTCGTTACTTCATTCTCTTGAAACTTATTTCCCGGAATGGGAACTCGAACAGTTTTTATTGAAGGCTTAATCCCCGCTATGCCCTTCATGTAATCGGCCTGAACAAACGGCTTTGGCGGCAAAGTAAGTTCATTCATGTTTATAGCCTTAGACCCTTCCGCACCTATTGGTCTGTTATGCAAATCGGCTCTATCAATATAGCTAGGGTCAAAAAAAACGTGTTCAAATCTAGGGTCTTTTCTCATTTGAGAAAGTGCCACATCGGTAGCCGCCCTGTTTTTGGATTCCTGAATAACGCTTTGTGCATCCCTTAAAATCTTCCCATAATTATAAGCTTCCGGCGTGTTCCCCTTTCTGATACGCTCCCGGTTTTGAATCCAATACCGTTGCATATCATCCTTCATTTTATTGAGGGTAGGAACGTCTGCATCACGAACGCCTTTATCGTTAATCGTTTGAGGCATATTTTCGTAATACTTATCCAGCGCCTCCTGCTTTGCCTGTCTTTGCGCTTCGTGTCGTTGCGCTATTTGGGCATAAGGCAAAGCATTAACTACTACGGCATCTCCTGTATATAAATTTGATGGAACTTGCGGCATATCTTAAATTCTGTTGTCGTATTCGTATTGCGTTTCGCTAGGCATTGAACTGGAACTACTGCTACCTGAACCCCTAGAAAAACCACTAAGAGCAGTACCTAAACCGCCAAACAAGTTTTTCCAGCCTGCTTGCTTAACGGCATTTGCGCCAGACGCTTTTTGACCTAACAAAGCCAGCTTTAATTCGTATGGGTATCTATCCTCCCGTGCTTTTAATTGTGTTGCCCCTGACAGTTGATTGAACGCTTGCGCTTGCTCCCGTTCGGCGTTAGCAGCAGCCCGCAAACTGGCATCGTTGTAGTTTTGGGTTAATGCAGGAATACCCGCAAGTGCGCTGCGCCGATCTTGCAACCCGGATATTCCGGTAGTAAGCCCACGCCCTGCGCCTGTCATAGCCGAATTATAACTAGCCGAAGTATAAGGGTTGACATTGTACCTTGCCAAAGCCTTATTATACAAATCCATTATAGATGGATTTTTTCGGTAGGAATCTACATAACGTTCGTATTCCCGTTCGGATTTTTTCTTCCCGGAAAATAAAGTTTGCGCCAAACCACCGATAGTTTGCGCCGCACCTAAACCTAATGAAACTGGATCGAATGGCATATACTAATTAAAATTATTTTGCGGTTACTGGACTATCTAAATACCTTACTGATACGATACCCAAATTTACTAAATTTGAAGCATCCACACGGCGTAATTTAACTGCCATGTAATTACCTTTCATAAAGTCGCCGTTTATTAACCCTTTGGCACTATTCAAATCTCTTAATATTGGCGCACTAAAATTTCCTTCAAACTGTTTAAAGTTAGCAGCGGAAATTCTGGATTCCTGACGCTGCCCCGGATAGCTAGGGCTATTGGTATAAACTAATGGACAGTCGAACAAATCACTAGCCACTTCGGTAATTGACTGCCAAGACTTCTTTTCAAGAGGCGTCGGATTGAATACAAGTGTTACATTACTTTCGTAATTCCCTCCGTAAAATTCATTATATCTGCTATTGTCGTGCGTGTAAAGTTCCCCGTCTTTAAAGGTTATAAATAGCGTACCCAAAGAAACCATCATTTCGGGATGGTAAGACAGGAAACTTTCAAAAGCATTTGTTTCTTCATCAAAACTAAGTGTATATGCAGGGCTACCGTTACCGGCTTCCAAAGCCAAAACATAGTTATTTACTTTTTGCTGGTAAGCCCCATACATAAATAACCCGTTTGTTCTTAGTGGCAATTCTTTGCTACAAAAACTATTCACTCGGTAAAGGACGCTAATAGGCGTTAACCCGTCATTGCTTGACCTAACAATTGCCCCCCGGATTGGGTCGGCAAAGTAATCGGAGAAGTTAAATGAAGCAAGAGAAGTGGCGGCATCGCCTATGCCCCAATCTCCTACGTAGTATTGAATAGGGTTTAATAATTTATCCGTTTGTGCTACCAGTACGCCGGAGCCATCCCTATGAATCTGGCTGTAAATAGGAACAAAGCCTGTTTTATTTGTTTGGAATATTTTTATCATCTTATCCCTCGCCTTCATTCTGACAATATCCCCGTAGTTGTAGAGGACTTCCAGTAATGAAGTAGGCATAAACTGATTAAGGTTGTTTACGCTTGTGTTTGGCTGATATGCCCCACCATGACGTATGACAGCCCCGTAATACTGACGACGGGCATTTATATCAATAACACTAGCCCTGCCATCAAGAGAAGAAACCGCACTAAGGTAATTGTCCACCATGTTTCTATCCTGACAGTAAAATGTGGCTATCCCTGTTTTGCTGTAATAAATTGTTCTTTGTCTAAAATAAGTATCGCCGCTGTAAATATTTGTTTCAGCCGGGTTGCCTAAAATATCCTGATCGCTAACAAGCCCACTATGCAGACGGGTAACCTCGCCGGGGTTAATTATAGGCAAGTTTATCCCGCATTCATAATAGGCTTCATTTTCACCGCTTGCCGTTGATTGTGTTGGACGATATATTTGTAAGACGTAAAACTTTTGAGCCGGGTTAAGAGTATTAAATGGGCTGGTTTTCTTTATTTTTAAAAAAGTTCCGGTAGTATCTACCCCGTTTATGTTTGGGTCGGTAAGCAGCCCTAAAATACCTGCATCGTATGTGTCGTTATAATAGCTGCCTACGGCTACATTTTTAATAAGTCGCAACCGGTCGCCATCCTGAAAACTATAACTTAAAACCTGTGCCGTTGTTGGATTTTTTTCAGCGTTCACCACTAAACCAGAAACATCAAAATAAATATAATCTGCTTCGCTTGTAATGATATTTGACGCCTCCCAAAAAAGAAATTGAGTAGCTTCTTTTGTAAACATTACGGCATAGCTATAAGCCCAAACAGGGGGCTGGTTGTAAATTTTCAGGTTTACATAAGGAACATAAGGCACTCCGCTAATATCTTCTGAATAGGCCGGGAATGTTAGTTTTTCATTGTAAAGAACACCGTTTGTTTTGCCATTTTGATCGTAATAAACAAGCCCAATATTCCTAGAAGTTGACCAAAGCCACGCCGGAATGCTATTAGCATTTACGGTGGTACTAGGAGCAGAAATAGAAACCGAAACAAACTCATAAGTAGCTTGCGCCCAATCAGCGGAAACCCTTGAAATGGATATATTGTAAACAGCGTTGATACTACCAAATGGAACGGTAGTATTTATGGCATTAACTAGCCCAACGCATACCGACCCGGAAGTATCGCCAAATACAGTTGTATAAACGCAGTTAAATATAGTGCTGTCTGATTCACGACGAACGGTAAAGGTTACCGTAGTGCCTACGGCCGGAGTGCCTGCAAAAATAATCCTCACCTGCTCCCTGCCTACTCCCGATACCGGGCCTTGTAAAGTATAGCTAAGTGTTCCGGTTGCGCCGGTTGTGCCTATTAACCTTGTAGGAACCGATGTAACTACATTAAAATCCGTATCCCTGTCGTAGCCTTCGGTTACTGCCCCGTAAGCAATTACATTGCCGTTTGGCATATCCTGACAACCCGCAACATCTGGAACCCAATCAAAAGTTTGAATCGCTCGTTGCTGATTATATAAAGGGTAAGTGCTGTCGTTGTAAAAACTGTAATTAAACTTTACATTGTCATAATTAGGGTCAACCGGGATTATATCTATTTCATCGAAACTATAAGTTGTTTTATTAAATACAAATACCAATTCCCCTGAAACGACAGACGCCGAACTGCCTATTGCTAATGCGTTAATGCTGGTTGCTAACCCTGAAAGTATTTGAGGTATGCCGTCGCCGCTTTGAACTGCATATGTACCAGCTAGTACTTGCGTAGAAGGGTTTTGAGTTAGGTAAATATTAACCACGTCGCCGACGTAAACACTACCGGATAAAGTGATATTAACCTGCGTATTGGGTAACGCCGGGAATGTAGTTAAACGATACTTTGCCTTTAATCCTATATCTACTTTTTCAATGGTATCTACTACGGTAAAATCCGACCAATTATTTGTTTTTTGGGCGTAACGCATCAACAACTTAATTGCTTTAACGTTCTTTTCCCCGCTATCCAATGAAAGGTAAATAACGTTGTTGTTAGTTATTACGCTGGTGTACGCCTGATCTAAAATATTAACAGGCACTTGCACGGCACTCCACGGGCTTAAAACGCTTTCTTCAAATTCATCATAAACATACACTTGTGCAAATTGGAACTCACGGTTTACAAGGTAGTTTGATCTTGTGTTTGTGTCATTCCCATAAACGCCTGTAATTGGCAGTAAGTAAGGAGCCTTTATAACATTAATAATATCACGGGTTACGGGCGTGTATTCGCCTGCAATAAACCGTTCAATATTTAACATTGTCGGCCTGCCCTGACTGTCTATAAAGTAAAGTAAATCTCCTTCCAAATCACGGGGGTAAATGTTTACGCTCGTAATCTTTCCGTCTACCGTAAATCCTAAAATATCATCCCCTGCGCTATCAATAAGGTTTTCAAATATTTTTGTGATAACCCTTGTTTCGGCGTTAAATTGAAGGATTAAATGCCGGTCGTTACTGTTATAAACAAAGTAAATGACTGTATTTCGTAAGGTATTTGGGTATGCCCCGATACAAACATTTACGCCGGTAGGCAATGAATAGTTTACTAATTGGTTGCCCGGAATATTTGTAAGTACTAAGTCCTCCCCGGCTCCGATGGCATCTCTTGTAATGTTAAGAGCGTCAATGTACGCATCCCTTTTTAATTGCAAGGGCGAAGTATCTAAGTCAAGGCCAGACAAAAACGAACTCTTTACATCTATCATGGTGGCGTTACCGGGTCTTCAATTAAAACAATTTGTGATTCAGGTACTATGAAATATTGCTGGTTGTTATAAACTAAGATATCGGCTTCTTTTACTCTGAACAAAACATTTTGCCCTAATGTATAAGAACCGTAATTATATGGCAGTTGATTAACTAGCCCAAACTGCAAGCCGGAGCCGGGCAATTGTATTCCCTGAAAGCTATCCACTCCATAAAGGGAAAGATAGCCGGGCTGTATTTTAACTGGTAATGACATTATGCTTTTACCGTTAATCTTTGGTTAACCAAATCCCATGCGTAAGCATCACTTAAATTAACGGGGTCGAAGCGTGCAATTGCCAAACGTCTTTCGTTGTAGTAGTTTGACTTTCTGGCTTCTTTTTCCCCTAGTGAATATTTAGGCATGCTTTCAATATCCTTCCAAGAAATAAATGCTATAATAGCCTCCCTAAATTGAACCGGCACGTAATATTCGCCACCGGGCAAAGGAGATGCTACATAATTAAGCACTACGTAATCAAAGTAAAAATTTTCATCTAACACAATCAGCCCGTTTGGAACATCCAAAGTATAACTACCTACAAACGGCGCACCACTAGGCAACCCGTATAATGTTCCGAGGTTATAGCCATTCCAATAATTGTACCCCCACACAAGTTGATTTTGTGTTAATATTCCTTGAATAGTCGGGTCTTGTGTTTGGCTTAACCGGGTTGGCAAACCGTCGTATGCTGTCGCTAATGTGTTTTGCGGGGTGAGCGGGATAATGTTGCCCGAATCGTTAAAAACTCCAACTTTTGAAAGTTTCTGAAAATCATTTGGAAGCGTAACGGTATAGTTTGCGTTTACCAATAGTTTTACGCACTTTTGTTGATAAAAAACATCAAGCCCTAGCATATCCATAGCCCGAAAAGCAAGATTCCAAGCCTTAACATATTTATGGTTTGACTGTTCGCTTTGATCGAGATAATAGTTTACACATTCATCTAGTGGTACGTATGCTTGATGCGCTCCCATTTATACCTAGTTTTTTACTTTTGCTAAAATACTGGATTGTTCCATGAGTAAATATTTTTTGCCTTCTGTCTCAATCGGTACGCCCCAATCTTTTACCCGAAAAACAATATCCCCTTCTTTGTATTGCATAGGCGCTTCTTTAGTGCCACGCCCAACCGCTACTACTTTGCATTTAGACGTTTGCTGCCTGCATGAATCTGGAACAAAAAGCCCGGAAATGGTTTTTTCGCTTGTCATAAACGGTTCTACTAAAACCTGATTTTTTACTGGTGTAATCATTTATTGTTTATTTAAGGTCTGCGCCGTCGTTTGCTGAATCTTGCGGCTGCGCTCTTTCAAATCCTAATTGCGATTTAATGTACTCCACCATAATAGGGAAGTAATCGCTAGGCACATTTAAAATGCTGTCAAGATCGCTGCTGTCGCCGCCGGAAATCATGGTAACGGTAACGGTATAATTATTTAATGTTAATGCTGTTTTTACGTAAATAGCATTCCCACGATTGATGTAAACCGTTTTGTTAGGGATCGGCTTCATGCTATCGTAGTAGGTGCTTTGATTTATTGAGAGAGGTATTAACTGCTGGCTAAATTCGCCAGTTGAATCCTTAAATACAACGTTTGAAATCCCTTCATTTTTGCCTATACCTACGGGCAATTCAGGAAGCGTTACCTTCCATGTAAACCGACCATCTGGTGAAGGTGTAAGCCCTGTAAAAGTTGTATAAAAAGTATTATTAACGTACCCTACTCCTGAAATGGATAAAGCGTCTGTGTAGTTTTTCTTTGCCGCTACTGCAATAGCATCATTTAGCCACGAGTTAACTAAGTTAACAGTTATTTGGCTGTCGTCGGTTGGTTGCCCCCCGTATATTTGGCGCAATGCCCTTTCTATAAAGTAGCGTCTTGTCATGTATTAGCTTCGTTTACCAAAGTAGTAAAATCCTTGTCTGTAAAAAATACCGGCGCAGCGTCGTAAGTGCCGCCTCCATCCAAAAACTTTATCCGTGTATGCATTGTCCCCGCTGTAATTGTCATGGGTGGGCTTATCTTTTGCATTGTAACAAAGTCAACCGGGAAACTCATAGAAACGCCGCACGTTGTAGGCCAATTGGTATTGTCTACCCGGTAAATAGAAGCCGTTATTTGCGAAGTTGACTTAGCCATTACTGACCGTTATTTTTTATATCATTTGAATATTGAATAACTGCTGCTAATTGCAAATTTACTCCGATAATTTTTAACGCTCGGAATATAATATCCAGCATTGAGGCGTCATCCCAAACGGGCTGAATGCTTTTTGTTTCGTTGTAAATAGGGACATCATTAACTAAATCGTAACCCCAAACAATATCCGGCGCATTTCTAACGTAGGATAGCTTTGCGGAGTTTATAGATGCCGGATAAAACCTAAACCCTAAATCTTCAATCAGGTAAATAGGATTAGTTGCTACCGGATCAATTACGGAATTAGCAAATGAATATAAAGCGTCCTGTTGAACGTACCGAATCCTGTTTGTGTTGTAGTACGTCCACATCGCATCGGCTTGTAAATAATCACCGGGGTAGGGCGAAAACCCGGAAGAATCAACACGCAAATTATAGTTGTATATAGTTGGCGTTAACCGTTGTCTTACTACCTGATTTTGCCCTAGTTCTACCCGTGCAATAGGTCGCCCCGGTGAGTATTGCTGAAAGTTGCCCAGTAAATACGCTTGATACGAATCCTGCGCCTGATTAATGGTTAGATTAAACTGGTCAGGTGAAATATACCCTTGTTGATTTTTGTCGCAGATATATTGTATTAATTCGTATGAATCGTTTACTGTCATTTTTTAATCTTTGATAGTTCTTTGCAAATCTTCAAGAAACCGTTGCCCTTCTTGCGTGGGCGTTAATGCCAAATCGGTAAGGAACTTTTGCGGGTTTTCTCCGTTTGGAATAGAGCAAATAAACCCTCCATTATTAGCCCAATAAACCTTTCCGGGTTCACGGTTAATATCCAATAGAGTTTCGGTAATTGCTTTGCGTACCATCCAGTTTACTTCTACCGGTCGGGAATCCAAAGATTTTTTAAATTGCTCTGGATAATTGTGTGCATAACGCTGGTACTGCGAACGTATGCCCGTTTCTGTTATTTTAATGCCGTAGTCATCAAAGAATCGCAACCCTAAGTAAGCTGCGTGTTTAATCATTTTATCGGCTGGCTGCTGGCTGGCTGCAATTGCCATATCAATAGCCAAAGTTTCCTTTTCTAAACGAGCCTTTTCCATTGCGGCGGGGTCGTACTCAAAAAAATCAAAAGCCGTAGTTGATGCCTGATATTTTGTCGCTGTATTAGATGAGTGGTTACGTAAAAAAGTAACCGCTGCTTCATCCATTTCAGGAATTTGAATCAGTCGAATCCCTCTAGGGAATTTAATTGACCGTGCATTTAATTTAGCATACTCTGGCGTAACATCTTTTTGATCTTTTAGCCACGGGCTAGAGATGCCGTTTAACAACCGCATGCGCTCAATCTTTTTAGTTTCGGGATGAATTGTATCGCATATATGCGGCAGATAAACCCCGCCTTTTCTGTTTGAGTTTACCAGTTTAAAAACCACAACCTTTTCTCGTTGCAGTTCACTATCCCGCTGACTGACAAGATCAAAATTCATTGCCTGCTCAATCTGCTGGTCTGTTGTTAACGTTCCTTTTTTTTGTGCTGACGGTTCGCCATTTAAAGCGTATTGAACGTCTGAAAGTTTACCCATTTGATTTAATTTAATTTGGTTTTAATTTCCCTTTAACGCTAAATGCGACTTAATTTATAAGCGGGTTTTGATTTAAACAAGGGGTGAACTTTTACTTTATTCACCCCTTGCAATTGATTGATATTAAGCGCCCTGAATGTTGATAAATTGATTTGCGCTCACCACACGCGTTCCGCGATAGGTAATCATCTCAACGTTATCATTCATTGTTCCGGTTGTCGGATTCTGCGAGCCACCACCCCATTGCCATACACGGATACCGTTACCGATAGTGCCACCCTTAACAGGTTGTTGATACATTACGGTAATGTTCTTGTAGGCTTTGGTTACATCACGGCTATCACGGGCCTCACCTTGCGGGCAGATCATACCGTAGTTACGGAAGGCGTCGTTAACAGGAGTTACACCGGTAGTGTATTCCGTGTTAAACGGCTTGTACTTTTTAACTTTCAGCATGTAGCCATCAATGTTGATACCACGGCAACCGTAGTTAATCATGGCTTCTTCTGATTTTTCATTTGCACCCCATACCCATGCGCCAGCAGGATAAGCGGCAAACAGGCCATCGGAGAAGTTTTGATTTTGGAAGATGTCTTGCAACCACATGGCTTCGTTGGCACAACCGTTAACATCCATTACACGAGTAATTTCGTGCAGTTTTGCGATGTCAAGGTTGCCCGGAGTGTAACCTACGGTTTCGCCATCTGCCTGAACTTTCGGAATGATACCTTCGGAACCTACGGAAGTGGTTGTAGAAAGGCCGCTGTTGTTTACAACGTTACCACGCATCAGTTTAAATTCAACGTTGTTTTTAAAGCGAACGTTTGATTTAACCAGGCCTTTCAGGGTGAACAATGAAGTACCGGCTTGTGCGCCACCAGCAGGAACATCACCAGAGAAACCACCGTTGTAATAAACTTCGGTCATTTCGGCCAGATCGGTTGCGCTCCATGATTCACGCATTTCCGTAATGGTGTTGGTATATTTTTCATCCAACTGAATGAGCGGAGCGATTGAGCTAGAGGCTTCACCTGCATCCATATCACCACCAAAGATCAGCGCATCCGTAGACAAGAAACTTGCGCTACCAGCAGAGGCCAAAGATTGAGTGCTGATTTTCGGGCGAACTGTGAAGGTAAAGGCATACGGCGTAGTGCCTGTAATTGCCAAAATTTCACCTTCCACGTTTGTAGATGCTACCCGTACAGTTTCACCAGCACGCAAAGGGGCCTGAGTACCGCTGTTGTAGTGGAAACCAGCGGCCAAAGTCAGGGTAATGGTTGCGCCTGCACTAGAGGCTACATCTCCCGAAGTCTGAATGCCGGTAATCAATTTACCACGGTTTTCAAACCAAAAATAATCACGGTTTTTTACTTCTTCCATACCTGCGTATGTAGCAAGCCACCATGTAAAATCCTCATTACCATATTTTTCAGTATAGTTTTTATAGTACTGAGGGGTTAAAAGTTGTAAGTCTGATACCAACGCTCTTGTTACGCCACCGACAATACTAATATTACCGGGCTGCAAGATGTTGGCTGTTGGAATACCTTGTGCCATAGTTTAAAAAGTTGTTTTTGTTAGTTTATAAATCTTTGAACTAACCGTTTTGCCAGAGGTATGCAATTTGTTTTTCCATGTCGGAAGTATTGCCACCTTTAAAGGTTTCTTGTTGGCTTGCTCCTAAACTAACGTTTGTCTGTTTTTTCAACCGTTGTTCAAGTGTTTGGCTTGATGCTTCGTTAACAAGTTTTTGGAAAATGCTATCTCTATTCTTTAATAACATAACATCTTCAAAGATTGCGTTAACGTTAAGGTTACCCTTGTCATCAAACCAGCGATCCATCAAAAAATCTTCTGGCACAAAATCCCCTGAAATCAATTGATCTTTCAAACTTTCACGTTCGGTTTCATCAACCATAAAGCTAATCGGCGTTTCAACATCTTCGTTTTTCAGCACCGCTGTAAAGCCTGTGAAATTTTTATAATCTGAATTGATACGTTCTTGAACAAACTTTTTAGCCTCTGCCTGCTTTTGCAGTTCTTCCTGCGTAGGGCCGGTAGGGGCTTCTTGTTTTTGTTCAATATCTGGTAAACGTAGTTCCGTTTTAAATTTTGCTAGTTCAGGCTTTGCCTGTTTCGCTGCGATAACCATTTCCCGTTGCACCACCTCAATTTGTCTTTCCCAATCCTTTACCCGTGCTTCATATTCTTCGGGGGTTTCGGTATCTTTTTCTACCGGTTTAGCGGGGAATGAATATTTACGGTTAAACATAAAATCCACGTCTTCCTGTTCTAAGTCCGGGTTTTGTTTCTGCATTTGGAGTTTTAAAATGTCCTCCGCTGTTTGAATGTTTACATCGGCATCTAAAAGCCGATCAATCTTTACCTGACTATCCAAAAAGCTAAGTACCTCACTCCGCTTGCCTTCTTTTAACAGTTCGTAGATCCGCTTGCTTTCTGCATCCGAAAACTCGGTGTACTGTTTTCTAAATTCCCGTAGCGTACCTAGTTCCTGAATATCTTGTTTCAGTAAATCTTCATTATCGTACCCGTATGTACTTTTGATGTACTCGGAAACGTCAATAGCTGGTTCTTCATTTTTTTGCTCTACCGGCGGGGTTGTAGGCTCGCTCGGTTGTGCTGGTGTTTCTGTTTGTGCCGCTGGCTCTGTGGCCGGTGTTTGTGCTGGCTCCGGTTGTTGTTGCGGCTCCGGGGCTGTTTCTGTCCAGCTATCGCTGGCAAACGGTGATTGTACCGTTAATACTACTTCATCTGGCATATATACCTAGTTTATGTTTATGATAAGGTTAGCATGTATCTTGTTTTTGCGGCTAACCCAGATAAATCTTGTGCGGCATTTTCTACGCCGCAATATTTTTTGCTTTCTGACCATTCGTATAAATCGAGGGCAAATTCTTTTATTTCATCTACCAACTTTATCACGTTATCGTGTGAATATGGTGGCACGTCTTTACCTTTCAAATCCCCTAACCGTTTCCCGTCTAAATAGCCCATAAGCATTTCTAAAATGCTGTCCTTAAAATCTTGTACGCCTTCATAAAGTTTATTTAATGCCTTGTGTTCGGCAAAAGACTTAGTATCAAGGTGGTACTTGTGCGCTGCATCATGAAAATAAAACAGCGTGTTTTGTATGCTATCGGGGGTTAGTTTCTTTCCCATTAGTAAGGTTTGTTAAGGAATACTATAACTTTTGATGTTGTCGGGTCGGCAAAAGCAGCCCCGTTTAAAGAAACGTATTTAGTAAAAACCTGAGAACTGTATAACCCAGCTCCAGGCATCGTTGAAGATTGAGTGCCATCTGACAAATTTGTTACCCTAATAGGCTGGTAATTTAAAGACATAGAAGGGCCGCCATCGCTTACCCCATTCACGACCCCGCTGTCATTTGAACCATAAAAATTCATCCCGGTATCTTCAAACCCGCCAACAATATGGACAGTAATGTTTTGCCATAAACTAACATCTATTTTAACAGCCTGAGTTGCATTATACTGATCCGTTACGTCGATTATTTGACTAATCATTTTTTTATGTATTAAATTGTTACTGTAATAGTTTCTCCGGCCAATAAATACCCTGTTCCGTTAGTGTCAAAATTTTTGTCAGGCTGAATAGGGATTACTTTAAATGAATTTCCCGGACTGTCTATTGAGTAAACAATCCCTTTCTTTGCGCTTTCATTAACACACTCTTGCCCTACCAATAATTGAGGTAGGTATGTATCAGCCGAAGGCCCGGAAAGTGTTACTGTTACAGACTGCCCGTCTAATGCTTGGCTGTCTTTTTCGTTTACCATGTCAATTGCTGCCATAATTAAATTATTTATTGTATTGGTGTTTCAATTTGTTCCTGTGGTTGCCCCATTTCTTGCGGCATAGGCTCTCCGCCTTCCATCCCTTGCTCCGCTCCTTCCTGCATACCGCCCCCCTGCATTAAGTTTTGCAAAAACATCTTTTTCACTTGTTCATTTTCCATAAATGCAGGTATTGCTACATTCGTTAATACCGTTTCGGCCAAAGGCTTTAAATCCTCCGGTAACGGTATGCCCTGCTTCAAACATTCCTTGTATATATCGAGTATGCCCGTTACCGTGCTGGTTTGCATTTGCCCTTGCGTTTGCGTGATGGTACGAGTTAGATCATTTTGCATTTTCAGCTTTTCGGTTTCTCGTTTCTCTTGCTCTGTAACCCGACCGCTTTCAACTTGCGCCTTAAACGTAGCGTCTTGATTTTGTGCCGCCGTCGCTCTGCGGTCTAAAAGCATTTTCTTTTGACCTTGCGTAAACATTGTTTCAGCCAACTTAACATCTTCCCTTGCTACCCTCATTAATCTGAAAGGATTTACAAAAAGCGTTAAATCTGGGTTAGCCCCCCTCGACGCTTGCATATACGCTTCAAACTTGGCTATCTGAACTTCATCCGGCAGTAACTGAATTTTAGTGCTGAAATACTTACCCTTTACATCTTCCTCTTTCAGTAATTTTCTGTAAACAGCCGCTCCGTGTCTTACTGACGTGTCAAGTAAGCATAATACTTTCTTACAACTATCCTCCATCACACGCACATAAGCATGATAGAAATAATCCGTTGCAAATTCCGCTTGTTGTTGTGAAGCCTCAATATTGCCAACTGCCACACGTGGCTGTGCGGCGGCTGTGATTAAGTTAGGGTCTTCGCCTAACTCATCTTTCATTATCTTATAATTCTGCTCATAAAGCTGAATTAAAGCCTGCATTTGACCTATGAAGCCGGTATTTTGCAGTTCTGTAATTGGCACAGGATTTGGCCTACCTTCGGCATCCCTGCCACGGTAGTATATTTCACCGGTTTGGTCGTAGAGTTTTTTAATGTCCAGCGTTTTATTCTGCTGATCACCTAAGCCAAAATCAATATTTTGCAGAGCATCCCAATTAATCGCCGCACCAGCCGGGCGCATCTTTGCCACCAACTGCTGCATTTTAAGCCTAGACAAAATCATCATGTCTGCTGGCTCCTGTATTTTTTCAGGGATGGCAAGGGATGTCATGTCGTAATTCTGCACCATGTAGAACGAATAGGAAAACTCAGCGTTGCCGCTTTCCTTCGGGTCGTTCGGTCTAATCATGTTCTTTTTCAACCCCCACTCGCACAAGGTCATTGTGCTTAACTCATAAACTCCACGGTAAATATTAACGTAACTATCCTCACGTACTACTTCATTTTCTTTTGGCTTTGCCGTTGCGCCACGCTTTACAATTGTGCTGCCGTTTTTCTTAGTCTTTACAATTGTGTAAGGCTCTTTGTCAACCGTCTTAACTTCAAATTCCAGTACAGTTACATTCCATTCGTCGTAAGGGCGAATAAACGTAACGTTCCACATGGTAAGCCATGTAAGATTGTCGTACAATTGATACTCCTTAGAAGTGGCCGCTATGTTAAACAATTGTTCTTCGGTAAGCGCATGAGGGTTGTCCGGGTTAAATTCCTTCCCGTACTTACGCCGGAGGTAACTAATTTTCCTAGTCTTTAATACCCCTCTCCACGTCGTATCTCTAAAGTCCGGGTAATCTGAATAAGAGTAAAAACAGTTCTCAGGCTTAAGCCAGCCAACAACAACGTTGCCGCTTTCATCCAAATAGGTTTCCGTACCAACAAAGCCAGTTTCTGCGCTATCATGCAGTAGTTTTTCTTTCAGTACATCAAACCAGCCATTAGCCGCTAAAACCTCATTGCTTGCCATCTCTGCGGCAATTTCTTCCGGCAACCGTAAAAACTGCGACTTCCACAAAAGAAGTTCGTCCTGATTTTCTGGGAGGCTGTCGCCTTGTGGAACCATCTGCACCCCGCTTTGCTCTTGCAGTTCTAGCAAATGATCCCGGTTGTCAATATAAAATTCTAGTTCGCTATATATTTCTTCTTTTTGCTTTTGAGAATAAGGATCGGTAGCTGTTACCTGTATTTTTTCATTGCGCCCCATCCAGCGGCCTACCAAACCTGAAACAATGCGGTTGACAATCTTAATAGATTGCCAGTTTAGGTTTATGTAATTTTCTTTTCCGTTAAATTCAAGTAAATCCTGGAACTTGGTCATATTGACCTTACCATTAGCGTAGTTCCTGTTTTGTCTGTAACGAGCGTTACGAATCCAAAAATAAGAGGATGTGCCACCGTTAATGGTGGAAAAGATGTATTGCGCTAATCGCTTCCCGTAATAGTAATCAGATTTTTGAGATATAGTTAGATTGTCTAACTGAAAATCCTTTAAAATCTGCCCACTCCCGCCGGAAGTGTTGATGTTGGGTTGGTCTGCCATTTAACAAAAAAGCGTTTGTTATTTTTTTATGCCGCTTTTTTGTTTTTAGGGATGCGTATTTATTTAACGCAATATAATATATTTCTGAAAGAAAAAATTTTTATTTAGAAAACTATTCCTTACCATCGCCGTATTTTTGTTGTGTGTAAATTCTAACCAACGGGCTTTTTTGCGGTGGCCTTTGCGCCGGTCTTTCCATCAGCACCGAAATAAGGATAAGGAACGTTACCATTATATCAAACTTGGTACGGTCGTATGGGTCAAATCTTAGCGCATTATCTAAAATGTCTTTATAGTCTATGCGGTCGCAATGGTTTTCAAAGTAAGAAATACCGTTGTCCAATTGCTTTGTTAATGAAAAGGCCGTTATTGGCGTCCCACGGTAGCGATCTGCATTTTCTCTTTTTGTTGGGTCAATAAGGCTCATAGGATATAACCCTAAATATCCAGTCTTACCACGATCTTTGTAATACCCGTCGTAATCGTCGGCTGTATGTTCATACCAAACTTTGTACCCAAAATAAATAGCGCACCAAAGCACCTGCTGGTGCAATGTGTCTTTTTCCCGTGGCCTACCATAAAGCATACCTATTACCCTGCCTGTATTTTGTGGGTCTAGCGCATCCGCTCGGCGTCCAACAAGGGCGCAAGCCTTAGAGCCGTATTTCATACCACCTTGCGAGTTAGAATAGCTATCTACGGCTATTGCCCCGTCGTCAATGTTATTTGGATATGGCATGCCGTTGTCATACACTACTAAATTTCTTTTTTCTGGCGGGGGGAGATAGGTAAATTCCCAATGAAAGTTTTTATCGGCATCGGTAGCCTCCCTGATTTCTACTTTTTGCGTTTCAGCATTCAGGGTAAAAACGATTTTTCTTTTAGGCACGTCTTGTTCCTCAAGTTCAGTCCTGCGTCGGTTAATGTTTACTGTGTTAAAAACGCAATCCGTATTCGCCGCCTCAAACATTTCCTGAACAGTAGTAGGGTTCATCCGGATTTCTTCTTCCAGCAGTTCCCCAGACAAGCCATTTCTACGGCTGTAAACATAGGCTTTAGAGCCTTGCTTAATATCTTCCTCTGAAATTTCACTAAGCGTTTCGTCCGTGGTAGGGTCTTTTACAACCCACTTTGAAACTAAATATTCGTATTGCTCCGGGGTCGGCTCCTCCATTACAGAAATCCCGTACCTGTCAATAAAACCCTCGTAGTTATCGTATGCAGGAGTGAAATATGTTACAAACCTGTTTGGAGTTTTCTTTCCGCTCACCTTAAACTGATCGCCTCCCTCCCAAAACTTTTTAAACTCCTCACCCCCTGCTTTTGTCAATTCGTTTACTGTTGACGGGGCTTCGCAAAAACCTACACGTTTTGCACCTTTAATAAGGGTTTTTGTCAGTTTGGAAATAAACTTTGAAAACTTAACTTCTTTAGGCCACTTACCGCCTTCATCCGCTAATACCCGGCTCATACGGCCACGGTCGTATGCGTTTTCTACCGGCGCACGGTAGTTTACTTTTGACCGGTTCCCTTTGGCTGCGGTGTTGTTATCCCCCTTACCTCCCTTTGCTGCAAATACTAATTCGGTAACGGAATCTTCCCGGTTAAGTTGTCGAGGCTTTAAGAAAATAGGTAACTCTCGGTAGCCATGCGCCACCATCTCCAAAAATGTTTCCCGGCTATCAATTTGAGATTTTGAAACTAAACCTGCGTTTGTGTTTTTGTAAAAAATACACTCGTAAATAAGATTAGACGTAGCCTGTGAACTAGCCCCTTCACGACGCTTTTTACCACGGGCAATCCCTACGCACCATTGTATTTTTTCCCAATGATTAAGGAAAAGAAAGTAGCGTCGGTCGGCATCCCTATAATCCGGGTAAATACCATCTTCCAGTTTCCACCATTGAATATAAAAGTAATTTTTACCTGTTATGTAGGTAGGCTTGCCGTTGTTGTAAAACCAAAATCCATTTATACAACGTTCAATTTCTTTTAGGGCATAGTCTATTTGCTCCTGATTAAAGATAGGGTCGCCGTTTTTATCCAGCTTTACATCTTCAAACATTTCGGGCAGTTCACGCCTACGCCAATACTGATTTTTAGGGTCTGTTTCTCCCCAATCCTCAATATATTTAGCCGTTTCGGGCGAAGGCACTCTGACCTTCGTTCCGTATATGTCTACAAACTCAAACATTCATATCATTTACGTTCCTGCGCCGCCAATTCAATAGGCAACGCCTTTTCTTCATCTTTTTTCTGATCGCCTGTTAATTTGAGTTTTTGGGTAATTTCGTCTAGGTCTACTACGTTTTCCTTTACGCTTTTTATTAGGCTTAACGTCCTTTCAAACTTTTTGTTCTTTTCTTCATCGTTTAAAAGATCAGCCACCCTTACATTTCTAAGATAGCTGGTAGCCTCATTGACAAATCGGTTCATTTCATAAACAAAACCAACCGCCCCGTGCGTTCGGTAGCGGTAAATAGTTGTTTTATAGCCTTCGTTTTCTTCTTTTAATCTTTGAACTTGGGCCTTTAAATCTTCGTTCTCCTTTTTAAGTTGTTCGTCTGCTACTGCCATTTCGTTGCGTCTTTTTCTGAATATCCCACCAATAGTTTACCGGATAATACGTTTTCCGTAATCTCATCGAATACGGCCTGCGCCTCTGGTTCGTAATCGTTTTTAACATCCCCATCTGGCCTAAATCTTATAATCATGTGTTCTTTTGCGTTCATATCGTTAAATACAATGCAATAATCGGATGCCTTTATGGTTGAAACTACCTTACCTTTCAAATCGCCACTTGTAACAAACAAAGCGTTTTTTAATTGAGTAGGCGGTATGCCTTCAATCACGCCTTCGTATGGCCGGAAAACTCGTAAGGCTGTCGCAAATGGTTCTATTGGGTTCCATTCTCCTTCGCCCATACGCCAAAGGAATGCGTTGTTTTCAGGGATGGAAAAGTATTTAACATCATTAGAAATTCCCCCTTCTATCAAATCTTCGCAATCAAATATTCGATACGTATCATGTGTTGAGTTGTGATGTATAAGTATTTCAGCCCCGGCAGGGATGTTTTTAGCATCTACAACCCATGCGTTAACGGGTTCTGTTTCCCGTCGGTTTAAGTTGTTGAACTGCCTTTCCAGCCTTATTTTACCGCCATTAAAAGACGCTTCGTTTTTATACTCTAAGTTGCATTTTACAATAATCTTCCCTTCGGGGGCAATTAGTGGGATATTTGCCCCCATTGCGGCAGCAGCTAATTTATTTCTTTCCTCCCATGCTTTGTTAGCTGATTCGGTCGCCTGCTTTTCAATTTCCTGAATAGCCGATTTGCTTATTTTTTTCTTTTCGGGCGTTACTACAAAATGCTTTACTGGCATAAATTACTTACCTCCTGTTAATACATTCTTCATAAACATGGCCTGCTTTTTACCTTTTGGGCCATACTTACCGGCTAATGCGGCCTTTACCTTTGAAGGCTCTATTTTCTCGCCTTGTGGGGTATTTGTGGTTTCGTGAAGGCCGCCGGGGTGAAATTTAATTGTTTTCTGTCCGGGTTCAGTTTTCTTTAATACTTTAACTTTTGGCATTGTGGTTTAGTTTTAACCAAAGTTAAATTATTCTTTCTTTTTTATTTTTATATCTTTTTTCAGCCAATCTTGATAGGTAGGCTCTGGATTTCTGTCCTGCACCGTTTCAATTCTTTTGTTATTAAAAACCTCAATTACAACAGGATATTTGCCAGTGTCGTCCTGAACAAATCTAGAAACTACTTGCCCCCTTACAGGTCGTGAATTAAAATCATTTCTTAACTCGGTAGCAATTACCTTGTAAATCTCCCGGCGCCTTTTATACCCTTGTTGACTTCTGCTAATTTGGTTAAATGCGTTACCACTAAACCTAACCATGTCAAATGTGTTGTCCTTGTTTCTGATAATGTGTAGCATAGTTTTTTATTAAATTATTTTATAATTTTGATGAGCATTCGCAAGCGTTAGTGGCTATTTTACCGACTTAACGAACTCTATAAAACTTTCCCAACTATGCCCAGCCTTTTTGTGTTTATTGTACTTTTTGACATAATCCTTTCGTAAAAATGCGTCTTGTAGTTGCATATAAACGTATTCATATCCAAAGGCTTTAACTCCACCATAATGCCTACCAATAGACAAATAAGGTTGTTGTGAGCCGTGTAAAATCAATATTGGTGCTTTTTGTTCTGACATAATAAAAAACAGTCGCTAACAAACTCATTTACGTTACTGATGATTTTAATAAACTCTTTTACAATTCTAGTTTAGTATATCAGGTCGTCATTGGATATATTAATTGTTCATACTTTTAAAGGTTTCAAAATCTTTAAAGACCACCCCAATATTTTATATCTTTTGGTTATTCCCATCCGTTCCGAAAATAATATAAATCGCTTCTTTTTGTTGTTTAGTCCGTGCAATCCATATCCGCCCAAAAATCGAAACCAAAAAAAATACTTATCCCAGCACATATAAAATAAATTGCCAAATATTGAAATGCTTTTACCAGCTGGAACTTTCCATTGTCCAATCTCATCCATCACTATCCATGATGGGGCATTTTTATTAGCGATTCTGTTTAGTTTGTCGTAATTAGTGTATTTTATCAGTTTCACTTTGACAATTTACTTGTTTTATTCCGCGTATATCAAGACGTTATTAATAATGCCAAAGGCACTACCTAATAATATATTCACGTTTGACAATTGTTTTTTGGTCATTCGCGCACCTTGCATTTACATCTGACTGAATATGCGCCTCTGCTTCCTCTAAAGAGTTCCAACCAATTTTATAAGCATACATTGAAATATCTTTTACTTCACGAAAGTAACGCCAAAAATAACCAAAGTAACGCCTTTGAACATAATACCATTTTTTACCACTCGCTTCTGTTTCAATAACGATTCGATAACCCATTCTAATGATTTTTTTTAATAAACTCTTTTTTCTGCCCATCCCTGAATGATCTCCGGCAACGGTTCTTCAATTAATTTCAGATCGTTACCGGAAAACCATCTTTCAGGAACAAAGACATCTGAACCATCTAGCTTTTTGTCGTGTTCCACAAGGAACACTTGTTCCTGCATGTGGATTACCTTGTTTTTCATTACATCTCTTTTCCTGACAAATCCCATGTGATAGATTCTGATTGCGTCTAAGTAGTCGGTGTTTGGGTTATCAACGGCCACGCTTTCGGCATCCCCGTAACTTCGGTAGTTTGTCTTTGTCAACCTTACTATTTGAGTGGAGCAAGGCATCCTGTGAGGGTCTACGCAAAGTTGTTTGTATGGGGATTCCCAAAGGTTTATTCTTGTGGTTAAAAATCCTTCGGCTCCTGTATTTACTGCATCCCGTATTGATTTGTAGCACTTTTCATGCACTATTTCATCGGCCTGCAAGTTAAACTGGTATTCATAACCTAGCACTTCTGCTTCGGCTATGGCTATGTTTGTGAAGTGGTTTAGCTTTTCTTTCCCTTTGTGCTTTTCCCATTCGGACGTAGGGAATGACAAAAGCCTAACCTTATCTGATTTAATGGCTTTCAGGTCTTTCAATGTGCCATCTGTACTCCCTGCATCTAATACAATAACGTGATCGCAAAATCCTAGCAAAGACTGTATCGCTTCTAAATAGCAGTAGTCCATGCTCTTGCCGTTGTAAACAAATAAAGTCCCGCAAAGTTTAGGCATTGATCTTGCTTTTTATTTGTATTTTAATATCCTTTTCATCTCGGCAGTCGACTTCAATGTATTTGCCTTCGGTTGCCATCGCTTCGTAAATTTCATCGTACTTATCTGGCCCCCAATTAGAAAACAATATCCTATACCCGTCTTCATGGGTTTTACCGGTAGGAACTTTATTAAAAATAACATTACTACCATCAACCGGTAATTCTGTATTTTTTCTATTGTAAAGAACTTTAATTTTTGTATGACCTAAATCCATTACCGGCGGTTTGCCTGATTCAGAAATACCCCACAATGCGTAGATGTTGTCTTTTTTAAAGTTGTAATGGAGCGGCCCGTATGCGCTTAAATATTCATTCTCATAGTCTTCTACAAGTGAATGAGTGCGTCCGACAAATTCGCTACGGGTTCGGCTAAACCCTTTGTCAACCAAATATTTTTGAAACCCAGTCAGCATAAATTACTTTTTAACATACATTACTACATACCCATTCCACCAGCCCCGACTTGTGCAGTCGCTTTCTACTCCTGAGTTCAAAGTCATAAGGTACTGTATTTTCATTCCAGCATCTAAAACGCCCTGCATTGTTCCTCTGTTTACATCAAACCATGAAAAGTCATCAACCATTACAATACATTCATCTGCCAGCAAAGGAGCAAAGTAAGTCATTGCTTTATACTGTGATTCATAGTCGTGTGCGCCATCAAAGTAATAGAAATCCGGGGGAACTACCAAATCTTCTTTTGTAATACTGAAATAATCTTTTTCTAGCATTTTGTAGCGTCCGGGTATGTGCTTTTCACAATTTGAATAAAATTCAGCCCCTACGTCTTGGCCTTCGGAAAACAAAGAAAAGTTATCTACGGCAATGGCTGATTTTATGTTTTCGTTCCCATAAACAACGGAAACAAGTGAACTGCCTATGTGAGAGCCGCACTCTAAATAATGTGTGCTTATTGAGCCTATTTTATTGAGTAAATGCCTTGTGTTAGGGGAGATAAACCCACCTACGCCCATAGCTTCATCGGTTAATTTAGAAGTAGGATAGCTGCCGCTTAATGATTCATCTAATATTTGCTTCAATTTAGCTAAACGAGGGCTAGTTGTTGTTTGCATTTGGTTATTAATTATTTGTGAAATTATTTTACAAATTAACTTCGTATATGCAATCGTTAGCAGCAACCTTAGAACGACTGCTCATTATTGCTATTACTTCTATAAACAGTAGTATCTGTGTTATTTGAATTTGTAGTAAATTCTGAAATAACAGTTTCGTGTTTACAGTTTGGGTTTAGACACCTTCTAATTGTTTTAGAACCATTAAAAGTTCTTCTCGTTGCATCTTCGTAGTTATTTACGCAACCACAATTGCTACAAGTTACTTTCTGTTCAATGTGTATGTACATATTTTGACATTTTAGGCTGCTGCTAACATCGTGTTGCCAATAGTTAGGCTGACGAATGTTAATCAACAGCAGGTTATTAATTAAACTTTAGTTCTACATTTCAACGGACGTGTTCCAAATTTCTAACCATCGGCAACACGTACAACGTTGTGTGCAATACTACATTCCTTCAAACAACGACACTTGCACATTGTCGTA
>ERZ724522.523-NODE-523-length-24436-cov-9.881670_pt1 | contig 24436 bp, 42 predicted proteins | sample MGYA00376055_ERZ724522 | MGnify/ENA primary metagenome ERZ724522 (study PRJEB28724, sample SAMN07190884) | wastewater metagenome | isolation source: effluent of sewage treatment plant in Hong Hong | place: Hong Kong | collected 2016-03-17 ...
TATATGTTATATAGATATATATAAAATATCAATATTAAATTAGCCTCGCAGCGAAAAGCTGGCGGGGATTTTTATTTTGTATTTTCAAAAATGGTTGCAGGAGGGGGTATAAGAGCAGGCAGTTCATCGAGCGTCTCGACTTCTGCGAGCAGCCGCAAATACACGGCGGTAAGTTTTGGGGAGAGGAAGCCAGCGGAGTTTTTAGTGCTGAGTTTGGCGATGGCGTCGTGTAAAACTGACTTGATTCCTGAATTTATTGTTTCAAAATCATCCCACGAAGGGGGTTCAAATGGAGCGTAGCAGGCGAAGGGATTGGTAATTTCTAAAATTAGGGGGTCTGGAAGGCAGACAGCGCCGCCTGTCAGGTCGGCCAGTGCCGTGTTAATTTGGCTCCATTGCAATGTTTTGAGAAAATAAGAATCCGTACTTTTCTCGTCTATGCCGGTCAGAAAATACAACCCTGCCCATCGGCGCACAGAAAATTTTGCGAGTGGAAACTGTGTGGGCCAAGAGGCGAGGTTTTCTGTCCAGAGGAATTTGTCTGTGTGCAGCTTCTCGTATTCTTTTGGCGTCAAAGCGTAGGTGCTGTGCTCCAAAAGTCCTTCTTTTACTATCCGCTCGTATGGCCTTCGTATTACTCTGCGGAGCTTGAAGTTTACGTCCTCTGCCAGCAGCGTAATACTTTTACGTCCCGAAGAAACAATCGTTCCATATTCTAAATCTGTTTTTAATAAGTGCATCTTTCCTCCAAAAACAAACTCCCCGTTTCAGGGGAGTTGTTCCGCATACCTTTTTCTGACTGCGACACCCTCATTATAGCAGGTTGGCGGGCGAAAGCTAAGAACGAGTTTTCAGCGCCGCAAACCGTGTCACTACGATGCCCTGTTTGGGGCAAAAATCCCCGTTAGCAACGGGGAAATTTGAAGGTAACTAGTGCCACTGGTATATTATGACCTTGAAGCACTTTCACCTTCAAAAATCCCCGTTGCTAACGGGGTTTTTCAATTACCCCTTTTCAGTCCGACCTTCTGTTTTTCCGTCACTGTCTTGACCTTGGGTTTCTTCCGCAAAATCAACATTTCGTCGTCCAACCGAAACACCTTCCCGTACCCCAAGTCCCGCACAAATTCAGCGCCAAGGGATTGAAATTTCTTAATGTAGCGAGGGTCATCTGTGTAGACTTCCCACTCTTTATCCAGCGCCATACGAGAGACGTGCGTTTCCATTTCCTCTTTAGCCAATTTACTCATTTCCCCCTCCTGCCCTAAATTCGTGAAAATATACTCCATTTTTGTCGGGGGTTTTCCCAAACCATACAAAAATTGACTGATATTCCACGAATTTCGCTCCTTCCGGTCCAACGTACCGCCAATAGCCCGTGGCGTCTGTCTTTCCCTCCACAAGCTTCTTCGAGCCATCCGGCAGATGGTACGTCACCGAGAACCAGACATTTTCCAACGGGCCACTTGGCGAGCTAACGTACACAGTCGTGTTAGTCCCTTGCCGCTGAATGAGCGGCAGGAACAGAGAAATGGACAGCAGGAAAACAGCTAAAATGTAGCGCATAATTTTCTCCCTTTTTTAATCAGTATATCCCAAAGAAATTTTCTCAGGGGCTTCTTGCCCGTTGCGTAATGCAGCCTTTGTTTGGTGTCTGAAACTGCGTGAGACACGCTTTGCCACCACATCACCCCAACCTCGCCTCAAGCCATCCCTGCACAGAGCGCATTGACAGCCTTTCAGCGGATTGCCGTGATGCTTTTTGCTATACGGTTTCCACGCCAGAAGCTTCTTTTTGGCCTTGGCATTTTGAACATCTCTGTATGTTCTACTCATACCCGCCTCTCTCCAAACACTTCAAGGTTAATTGCGAAAGTAATCTAGACGCCTCTTTTTCAGAAAAAACAAACGTCTCGTTGACCAAGTTTTCCGGCTTATAAATTTCCAGGCAATTTTCAAAATGCCACACCACGTACTCTCTTTTTTCCTTCCCCTGCTTTACTGAACGCAGCAGTTCGGAAAAATAAAAATTTGTTGTACCGAAAAGTGCCAGAGAACCGAGATTTTCCAAAATAAACAGGCCATTCGCCGCCGCCTTGTAATCGCCCTTCTCCAAGAACTCTTTGTACGAACGACTACCAAAGCCGTAAAACGAGCGCACTGAATTGATTGTGAAAAATTTTTGACGGTTGGCGATAAAGCCTTCAAAAGTCTGTTCTACAAATGTCCCATCAAAAAAAAGGGGGAGCAGGGCATTGAAACTTCCTTTGAGTAGGAGTTTTGCAAAGAAGCGCACATCGTACACAACAACATCATTTTCTCCCTCTAAAATGTGCTTGGCTTCGGTGTAAGGCTCCAGCCCCAAATAATTTTCAAAGCCGTGTGCTATAACTCGCAAAATATCCGTGTCGCTGTCTGGTAAATCCAGGCCATATCCTTTACTTCCGGTAACACTTTCAAAGAGAGTTTTCATGTTTTTCTCCTGAGAAAAAGACCCTTGAGTTTCCCCAAGGGCCTTCTTTTTTATTCAATTGTCAGTTCTTCGTCGGGGTTAAAAGTCAAATGCCCCCCTGACGTTTCAGCAATAACCTTCCCTGCCTTGATTGTAACCTTTTTGACAACAAACTTTTTGCCCTTAACGAGCAACACATCACCAACTTCCAGGTTTCGAGCCTTCATTTAGACCTCATCAAAATCAGGGAACAGCCAAGTGTAGGCCGAAAGGTCATAGCCTGCCTTGGCGTCGTCCAAATCATCTTCCAAGGCCTCAACTTCCTGCGAGTAGGGGCCGTACATCCTGGCCGCAGTCGCCATCATATCCATCAGCCGAATGACAACTTCCTCACGGCTGAAACTCAGAATCTTGATGCTGGCATCAATGACAACCCGCACAAAAACATCGCCCACTGCATTTTCCATCAGAGAATCCCCTTTCCAATATTAACCTTATCAATCCACTTAACAACAGCAACATGCTGCTGCGCACTGAGATTGTGGAGCGGGCCGATGGTCAGGCCCAAGCCACCCTTCACAAAATGCTGAACACCGTGGGAACCATCCGAAAAGACAAAGTGTGTGGCCCCTTCCTCCCCATCCCACGCTGCCGTTTTTACTCGCAATTCCTCAGCCATTTGTGCCTCCAATTACAGATATAACAAGAGCAATAAAGAAAAGAAAGCCAGCAATCCACAAGCCATCTGAATAAGACGCTCCCAAAACTTTTTCTTGCACCTGTCTTTCTTCCGGCAGGGATTCTTCCATTTTTAGCGCCAGGGCAACCAGAACGATGCAGACCAATAATCCTATCTCAATCATCGACAAATTTCTCCAATCATTTAACCTTCACCTCAAATGGCTTATCCCAACGCCCAACGTCGATGGAGTAGTAAAAGGCGCACGAAAAATAGTCAATCTCAGGACGGCTTTCGTTCCAATGGTACTTTTTGACAATCTCGTTCACTCCCTTAAAAATTTCCTTGCCGTAATCGTTCAAAACTTCGCTGTCACCGATATAGTAATGGTTAATCTGGCGATATGCAGCGGTTGAAAACTCACCCGTAAACGGCGACTTCGGTGCTTGCATCAGGGAGATGCCGATGCTGTTATAGTCACTCTTGACGGAAAATTTCAAACCAGGAAAACGCTCCTTCAAATCCGCACGAATCTGCTTGGCATACTCTGTAGCTGACTGATAGCGTGACATTTTTTTTGTTCCTTTTTGCTAGAGCTTGCTTGGTTACTTCCTATGTCTCTATTGTAGCAGAAGCCGAGCGCAGAATCAAGGATGAGTTTTTATTCCGGCCCATCAATTCACCCCGTTCTGACAGACTATTCAGGAGCAGCGAACAGTTCCAAAATTTCGTATTCTTTGTAGGTGTGTTTCAAAATGTTTCCGGCAATTTCTAGAGCGTTATCTTCATTGTCGGTTTCAACAATATAGTAACCCTCTTTAATTTCACCATTACCAAATTCAATCTTGTAAAAGACTTCGTAAGACATTGTACTTTCCTTTCCTTTGAAAAATTTTGTCCCTACAACCCCATCAATTCACCCAAAAATTTTGACCCGACTCGTTTTGAAACTGACCTGAAAATTCTACACGTTCAATCACCAGAGCACAGCCTGCTAGTGGAGGAAGATTGAAAATTTTTTCCTGGGCCTCCCCAATATTTTCTGCCCCAACTGTCGCTGTCAGAAAATATGTGTTGCCGTCGGGATGGTAGGCCCGAAACCCTACTACGAAAACTGGCTTAAATTTTAACTTTCCCATTTTTCTCTCCTTTTGAGTTTGAAATTAGTCAGGGTGGAGAGACTCGAACTCCCATTCTCCCGCTTCCAGAGCGGATACGATACCATTACGCTACACCCTGTTGTTACAATGCCCCAACGTGCCTCTAGGAAGGCCGTAGAGCCTCGAAAATTCATTTTAGGTCGTAATATACCACTTTGAGTTTTCAAGGCCCTTGTAGCCCTTCCTAGGGCCTACTCGTTCACCACCGAAACCTTCATATCACGCACAGAAATTCCCATCAACTTGCCGCCCTGCTTCGCAGCATAGCGGGACGCCTCAAGCAATGCTTGTTCCTCTGTTGGGGCAACGACAATTACTTCATCATAGCGAAAATCTACGCACAACTCATCACCTTCGCTGCTTTCTACAGGAATCTTGAACTCAACTTCAATTGCAATCATTTTTTCACTCTCCTTTTGGAAAACTCCTTTTGAAAACGTGTAGCCCCGCCCCTCTACACCAACCCTTGCAAACCTAAACCGGCAAGGCCCACTCGCTAACTTACCTTCGTAACCGAAGTAATTGAAAAGCCCCGCAAATGACCGAGAGCGGCCTGCACCATTGAACGGGCAGCAGATTCAGAAGCGGCCACTACAGATTCGGAGCCGTACACCTCCCCACCACGCTCAAAAACAAAGGCGTAATAAACAACATATTCGTGCATTTTAATCTCCTTTGTAATCAAAAATAGGGCGATGATTTTCTACATGATAGACATATAAAATTTTAGCGCCCCTCTTTCTCAGAGCTTCAACTTCTTTGACCCAATCTTTTTCTAAATCCAAGCTTCCAATTTTCCCGCCTAAAATAAATCCAACAATTTTCATAATAAATCCCCGCCCCTTATGAGCGGGGCTTGCCGAGAAACCTCAGCAGTAATAATATGTGCGTTCTTCATTGTTTTCAATGTCAGTAGGGGAACGCACCCCGTTCCCTGAGTGCCCCAACCAGGACTTGAACCTAGACTCACGGATTAAAAGTCCGCTACTCTACCTTTGAGTTATTGAGGCGAATTATCACGGCAGACGGGACTTGAACCCGCAATGCTGGCATTTTAATCGTTGCGTAATTCATGGCTATTTCCTTTTTTGAACCTGTTTGCTTGCCTGTCATCATTTTAGCACTTCGGTTTCAACAAATCAAGGGTGAGTTAATAAACCCGCTTTTCTGTGCTGTAGCCAAAAGCTTCAACTGTACTGGTGACTTCCAGCAAAACGCCCCGTTCCTCGTGAAGGAATCCGTCAACTGTAAAACTTAGGGTTCCAGTTTCATCGCCTTCATCTAACACCCGCAAAACTTCACCTTCGACTTTCAAAACATTTTCTTCACCATCTTCAAGAAAGCGCACCGTAAATTTTTTCATGTTTTTATCCCTTTTCAAGATAGAGAATCAAATAATCCTGGTGGGACTCGAACCCTCATAGCTGACTTGGAAGGTCAACGCCCTGCCGTTAGACGAACGTCGCAAAGTACGCCCCGCAGGAGTCGAACCTGCAACCGTCAGTGTATAAGACTGATGCTCTAACCAGTTGAGCTAGGGGCGCTTGGCCCTTTCGGGCGTTGTGCTTATAGTGTAACAGATTTTTACTTCGCCACGTTATCAAGCCACGTTACTTTTACAATTTCATAAAAAACTTCATCGTCGTACAACTCCATAAATTCATGCGCCAAATTGTGCGCTTCGATTACGGAAGTGGCATTACCCCCGATGCTCACATAATGCCACTGAGAGCGGGTGTTGTTCTCAAAAATGCGAACCGTGACGGAGCAGTTCGGGTTCATTTTAATCTCCTTGTGCGCTTTATTTTCCAAAATTGCGGTGAGCAGGATTTGAACCTGCATTATGGGCGCTCCGGCCACATGTCCTACCTGTTTAGACGACCACCACATTCTAAGAAGCAGAGAGGGCGATATGCTTTCGCACCTTGACTTATGTCCCTCTCTGCTTCCCCTGCCTGCCATCAGTATAGCATAGCCGCTTTCCCAAATCAAGGGTGAGGTTTAAGGGTAATCAAAACTTCAACTGCCTCAAAGTTTTCATCAAAAGCTGAAGGACCCATTTGACGCCTCCAATACTTTTTGTATTGACGCAATTGCTCCTGCGTAAACAAGCGAGCATTATCCAAATCATCTGTAGGAACACCAAAGTGGCGAATATATCGCCCATCACTTTTAGAACGAACAACAGAAATTTTCATAATCAATTCCCATCATCAGACTTTTGTAAACCTCCCATTGCCACAATCATTTGTTTATAGGCGGCGCTGTCAATCTTACCGCCCACAGGTTCAATCGACAAATACGGCTGAGGAATATCCAGCTTAAATTTCATGGCTAACAAATGTCCTTTTGTTGTCACTTGTAATGGTCAAGATACGAAGATTCTCATAACCCCGACGCTCACACTCCGAGCGCAACAGGGCGATTGCTTTTGCTACGCTTTCTTCGTTGTTTTCTACAGTAAAATTCGGACAGCGAAAAACCTGCTTGCCCTTGAAAACAACCGAAATCTCAAACCCAACTTTTGTTCTCATTGTTCTTTTTCTCCTTGACCTCAAGTATAACATTTTGAGAACTAAAATTCAAGAATGGATTTTTGTCCCCCCAACAGGACTCGAACCTGTATGCCGTCTAGGGCAGAAAAGTTTAGGTTTTCCGTGTCTCGCCAATTCCACCATAGGGGGCAGTAAACTTACCCGTTTGCGTAGGCCAATTCACCGGTTGCACCATCGACAACCGTAATGATGTTCTCAATCCGACGATTGCCGATTTTGGTGACAAATTTGCGGAGAGCCTCGCACCATCTGCTGGCAATAATCACTTCCGTTTTGTCAGTCCCGTTCTCTTGAAAATTTACAAAAAACTGGCGTTCCATTTTGTTTCTCCTTTTGAAGTTTAAGGGCGCATCAGGATTCAGAATTTGTTCATTTGGCCCCGCAATACTTTTAATGGGGTAGCGTTGTGCAACGCCCTGACTCATTTAATTTAACACAAAAATTAAAAATTTTAAACACACCACCAGCGCACTCGTCTCACTGGCGCATGTCACACCTTCCTTTCTTTATTTCTTTTCAACACTTGCTTCCATGCCCTTAGTTTAGCAGGCGGGGAGCTTGAAGTCAAGGACGAGTTTTAACCCCTATCATCTGACTTTTACTTTTAGCTCCTTCACACTAACATTTTTAAGCGTAAACCCCTGCCCCTTGTTGGCGTTTTCAAACTCAATTTTAGCAGCATTTGGTGTCTCTGCCCAAATTTCCCTCTCCACGGAGCAAAATTTTTCTTTCCCCACAAAAACATCTGCGACTATTATAAATTGTTTCATAGCGAATTAGAAAACCCCACTGCAATTTCAGTGATAACATACACTACCACCGAAGAAAAAACTGCAACTAAAACTACAAACGGGACAGGAGCTTCTTGCAGCCAAACGCTAATTCCTAGCGTTAATATTATATTGCAAAATGTGTAATACAGATATTTATACAGGCGCATTTTTCAACTCCCACTCAGGAAACAAAGAACTCCCCGAACCATCCAGAAAATCCACCAGAGCCGCTCAATCTTCACGACAAACCCTCCACAAACCAAACGAGAAGCTCTGTGAAAATCTCGAAAACAAGACATGCTGAAATGGCCGACATAGCAATTAAATATGCTGGATATTCCTCAAGCCAAGAGATTGAGGCCAAAACAATAAGTGTATTGCAAAACACATAATAGAAAAACTTCAAAATATCAGTATCCATTTTCATCAAACAACTCCTCAACTGGAAACAACGAACTGCCTGAGCCATCTAAAAAATCCACCAGAGCCAAGCCAGTTTTCCCAACGTGTTTTACCCTAACTTGCAGCCAAACAAACTTTGAGCCATTGTGAACATACACCCACTTCACTTCCCCAACCGCTGCCATAAAACCTCCCTGAAATGGACGATTACAACGCCGCCAAGAGCCACCACAAAGCCGAGTGCCAGAATCAAGGCAGCGCCCCAAACGTTCCCTCTCCAAAGCTCCGCTGTCCAAAAGTAAGCGGCGAGGGCGGTGACTAGCAAAATCCAAAGCTCTCTCATTTTTCAATCCTTCTTTCAAGATACAAGAAGTCGCCATTAAGTGTCCTACTTTCGCAGCAGCCCTTGGCGGGAGTCTAACCCACTTGTTGCAATTGCGTTCCCACGCTTTCATCCCAGGCGTCCCCAGGTTCCAGTCGTGTACAACTGCTTTACCGGTCCAACCGGCCCAAGGGCACGAATCACTATCGTTCTCTGCGAATCTCACTTGCAACGTCTGCAAGTGTAGGCGCAGTAGGGAGACTTCCATCCCCCTTGTCGCCTCGTTTTTAACTTTGTAGGACTTCTCCATCTTAACAGAGGGGCTTCCAAAAATCAAGAATGAGTTTCAACTCAATTTCTTAAAAACCCCAACAACGCCAGCCATCAAGTCAGCGAGCGCATAAAACCCATCGCCCTTGCGCCCCTTCTCCTGCCACTGCCGCTTGGGGAGACCAGCACCACGATACTTTTCATTTCCCTTAAAATGAACACCAAGTTTGGGATAATTCGCCCTAAAACATAACTGCTCCGCCCATTTTGCTTGGGTGTTTTTAACTAGAAAAGACCTGTCCCCGTTAGTGTGAAGCTTTCTGCCGTACACCAAAACTCCATAATTTCTAAGAGTTTTCTCGATAGTGTACATATTGATAGATGATTTTATAAAAGTAAAGCGTGTTAATTGTCCCTTGAATTTTATGATTACATATACGGTTTGCATGAGTGAAAAAATATCTATATTCATTGAAATTCTCCAAACATTAAAAACAAAGCACGAAGTCTTTTTTTCTTTTATAATTCAAGCGCAGCGCCGAAAGAAAAAAAGTATATAAATAAAAGGTAGCTATTGTACGCTGTGCGCAGCACGTTGTACGTCGCTACCGAGCGGGACGAAAAGACCTACTTCTTTAATGTGAAGTAGGTCTTTTTTTAACCAATGGATTCTACTCTCCGCCCGCCAAAAGATAATCGTTGTTAATTACCTTGCAGGATACTCTGCCACCCAACAAATAACTCCATCGCTCATCATAGTAGGGGCGCAGCACCAAGCCCTCACGATGGTTTTGCGTGCCTTCGTAGAATCCCTTAGACAACTCCAAAAGGCTTTCAATTGTCTCGTTAAAATGACGCCAGTGATACACAACGGTAACTCTTGGAATGCAATAGCTGTCCAAGATATACTCCAGGTTGTACTGGCTCTCATATTGGCCCGACCAGCGATTGAAGATGTTGAAGCCGAAAAACTCCACGTCCTTAACGCCCAAGCGATTCTTTTGGATGCCAGGAGCGGCAATTTCCCCCTGTAAAACAAACTCAGGATTTTCTCGCAGCATATCCTCAATCTGAGGGTATTTTTTCATCACCAAGAAATAAACGCTGCCATCATCCTCCATCTTTTCCATGTTGCGGGAGCACACCCGCACAGCACCCTTGTCAGTGTCATAAAAATAGGTTGCAGATGTTCCATCAATTTTCAACGTCGCCACCACATCTTCAATGTCCACAAGTTCTGCCAGAATATGCGGCATGGATTGGATGCGAATTTCATCGGTTTTAGGCACAATGTCTGTGGGAAATGTGGAAATGCGCCCACTTCCAGCAATTTTGAAATTCTCAACCTGCTCAGGGCGCTTTACGCCGAGAATATTAGTGACATCTGCGCCATCAATCCAGCCTTCGTCGGACAAGCCTTCAAAAGCAGAAGAAAATTGATGAATAACTGAAACAGGCAGCGCCAAACCCTGTGACAAAACGCCAAGCAAACGAATTGTCTTCACCTTGAACTTGCGGGTACGCAAGAACTCAAAAACATGGTGTTCAGGGACAATACTGGAAATTTCAATGTAAACGGCCTTGTCCCCCGCCTTGAACTCACCCCGTTTCGCTACACACTGCCACCCGATATTTTCAAAGGTAACAAGCTCTAGACTTGTCTCCGCCCCATCAAGGGGGTGAAATATAGGTTTTACTTCTTTCACTGTCTGAATACTCGCCAGCTTGCGTTCCATTGCACTCTCCTTTTTTGGCTTTCAAAGGCCCTCTATTCACTTTAACTCCCTCTTATCTCTGATATACACGGCATTAAATTCTCTGAATACCCTTCTCAAATCTTCGTTGGTAGGCATGAAATATAACATTGGAATATCGTCGTTTTCAATTATACAAACCTTACTTACTTTAACGTGCATATATATCACATCAATATTTTTTTCTTCCCACTCCGACTCGTCTGCCGAAAAGAAAACCCCGTTTGGTGTCAACTTGCCCTCAGTCAGGCAGGCCCAACACACGTTGAGGCTTTCATCCCTTTTCGTCTTTATGAGACGAGCGGCAATCATTTTTATCGTGTCCTTCTTGAACAAGAACGGTAAAGAAATTCCCCCTCCCTTATTTTCTAGTTCAAGCCGCTCTAGTTGATGCTCAAGAAATTCTCGATAGTCATTCACCGTTGTATCTCCTTTAAGGAACTTTTGTTAACTACTAAGATTTTAGCACGACGAGTTAGGCGTGTCAAGGATGAATAAAAAACCTCTAGGATGCGTTAAAAATCTAATAGTGGTGTCCTACTACTAAAAAGACTTTTCCGTGCCTTGTAGCCCTTCCTAGAGGCTTCTAGGGGCATTGTAGTGTTATAACCTAAAGCTCAAAATTCTCATCACTTGCCGTTGGGCCAGTTAGCGCCAGCATTTCGTTCTTTACCTTCGCCAATTCAGCCTCAGACAAGTAGCCAGCCATGCGCTTTGCAGTTTCCAACATCGTTCTATATTGCTGTTCGCTAATGCGCCCCTCTATTTTCGCAGTTTCACGCATTGCTTTGGCATTTTCCAGGTGTATTGCTGCCCGCTTCTGCTCAACTCCAACCTGCTGCCGGTCGTACTCAACCAGAGAGGACAAAATCCCACTAACCTGAATATTGCTCAAAATTTGTTGACCGAAAACTATCAGCGTGACAACCCCCGCAATACCCAAGCCCATCGCCATTTGCCATCCTGCTTTTTCGCTAACCCACACGACAGAATAGCCCATTAAAACAAGAAGCACTACAAAAAATATCAAAAAAACTGTTCCGTTAATTTTCATAAATGTTCATCCATATAAAAACTCTGAAAGCGGTCAACCTGTCCGCCAAAAATATACAGAAAACTTCCTGGCTTTCTCAACAACTCCGCCCCACTTTGAGCAACGCCGGACGCAAATAACGCACTCTGCGCTGTATCCGTGCGCCCTACAAATCTATGAGTAAACGCCCTGGCAATTTTCTGCCCCACTTGTGCGGCTGTTGGATGTTGAGTAGCAAAAAGAACGTTCACGCCCAAAGAGCGGCCCATCTTCATAATTGAAGCAAGTTTATCGTCGTTTAACTTATCAAGTTCTGCGCCTTCGTCAATGACCAATAAAATTTTCTTGGGAAAATACACCTGCTCGCCCTCTATACGATGTTCTACTTCCTGGCGCAAATCTTCAATTATACGGTTAGCGTCATCATTACGGAAGGCAAAGGCTGTGGAGAATTTTTTGAAACCGACTAAATCAGCATTTTTGAAGTCTATGCAGCGAAGGTCTAGGCTTTCTTTTGGCGTGCTGTTTATCAAGCCGGTCAAACAATTTTTTACTAATTGGGATTTCCCGTGACCGGAAACAGCGGCCACAAGGGTTTGATGCTGCACATTCAAATCGTACAACATTGGGAAGGAACCGTCAATTGTGAACGTCTTGCCAATTGCCGCCTGGAATGATTTTGTTTTAACTGGTTCGTAGCAAAGCGTATACCCTGGCGGAGCATCGACTTCCAGTGTTAAAAATGGTTCAACATCAAAGCGCAAACTAATATATTTATCAAAATAACCTAATACCTTTCTTGCTGTAGCTATCGCAGCCTTCACCTCTTTTTCATAGCGCAAAACATCGTCAAACTTTGTTTGGTCATATACGGTAATTCTGTAAACACAAAATGACTCAGGGAAAACTTTACAGTTTTCTTTTAGCTCTTTCTGTGTTTTTACTAAAATTATTGCCTTCACTCCGTATCTGTGCATCGTAACGTTAAAGGCCCCTGCGTCTGCAAGGGCTAAACGAGCTTTTTGTTTACCGTCCATATTCGTCTCTCAAGGTTACTAACTCTGGAACAGGGGTGGCTAAAAATGCCTGCTCCAACATCGCCAGTGCCAAGCGCCTAATTTCCCACTGCGCATCCTTGGCCGTGCGCAATTTCAAGAAGTGCAGCAACTCAGGAAGATTGGCCGAAACAATTAGACGTGTACTCGCTGCGTTGGGGAGGATGAAGCGGGCATCCTCTTTTTTAGCTCCATCTTTTCGCAGTTCTTCATAATACTCTGCAATATTTTTGTAGGCGTCTTGCATTTTCGCTTTTTGCTCATCACTCCAAGATTCGGGAAGGACAAAATTGGGGTAGTTCTTGCCAACACCACCTTTTTGAAAATCTACATAACGCTGCGACTCTTGGGATACCGAAAAAAAACGGTGTCTCACCAATTGGTGCGTCAAACTTCTAGAAACGCCCTCTATAAGCCACGTGTAGCGCACCCAAGGATTGACAATTTTGGTCTCTGGTCGCCTGCTAACGTCCAACTCCCCACGATTGACGGCTAAAAGATATACGTTCGGCGTGCCGCCCTCAAACGAAGGAACGTTGATTGCCGCCTGCTCCGCAAACTCATAAATCTCCACTTCGTTGACATACGCCCCCGAAGGAAAAACATCAGGAAAAACAGCCACAATATATTCATAAAGTGGATTGTATTCGCCCAATGCCATTAGTTCGAGCCAAGAGCGCAGATTGCCAGCTACATACCCTTTTGGAAAATCGAAAAATCTATTGACACTTGACAATTTCGTTCGTGAAAATCCATCACCGCCTAAAGCACGAACAGGAAGCATTAAACTTGCATGTTCCGCTGTACTCAAATGTCCAGAGCGCAAAATTCCTTCGATAAAATTAGGAGCGGAGCCAAGACGTTTTACCGAATTGTAGCAGATTCTTGCCGCAAATTCCGTGAGTGCCCGCTCTATTGTTGTGCTGCTAGTAAATTCAAGAAACATTTTAACATCTTGGTTGGCGGCACTTCGCAACCCTAAATTTGGAACTGGTCTAAAAATTTTCTGCACGGCTGCGCTTATTTGTGCCATAAAATTCAATCCCCTCTCTTTGACAAATTGAAGCCAGTGTTTCGTCATCCACCACCATTTTAATGCGCTCTTTCAGATAATCAGGAAGTTGTCCCCAAAATCCTTCCGTTTTAGCGTAAACATAAAGATAACGAGCCAAGGTATCAAACTCCGCTTCTCCTTGTGTTAAATACTGGTGCAAGTCAACGACTTCCTCACGAGCATCATTGAAGGGATTTCTTCCGTTAAAACTTTCCAGGGATACCTTGTATTTGTCAAGACCCTTTTTATATTGCACTTCACTAGCCTTATTAAACTTTTTAGTAGCTAAATCCCAAATTTTTAGGCGCATAATCACATTTCCTTTGTGTTAAAATTTTGTGTCCAAAAGGGGAGCGTGAACAAGTCAGAGAACTCCACTACACGCTCTAAAACAATGCCATTCAAAAGCTTCCACACAACTGCACGCCCGCCTTCTTCCCCCACTACTACAACAGGACAAAAACGGCCTGATAACGGTAAATACCACGCTGCGTACATTTTATTTCTCCAAAATTCTTTGAACAATCTCCCCAACCCTTTCGATGCTTTCATCATCTATTGGCTTTTTGGGGATAAAAACACGAAAACCACGCTGTTTCACGCTTGCCGCCGCCCTCCTTCCCGCTTCATCGTTGTCAAAAACAAATCTTGCAGTTGGCGGCAAAATATCGAGTAAACTATTTTGATAATTACTTCCTGCACTGCACAAAGCAGTGTATGGAAGATTAAACGTATTCGCCGCCACTTGCGCTTTCAAAGCACCAAAAGCTTTTTCAAACACTACAATTTTCCGAGCATACTGCAAATCACCAAACCAAGGTAATCGCTCACCCTCTAAAACATATCGCACCGTTTGTTTTTCAACAAAAGCGGGGAACAGGCGGACTTGAAGCCCAAAAATTTTATTGGCGTTTTTGAAAAGAAAGCCTATGCCGTTGTTCTTTGCGGGAGACACCACCCACTGTGGTAACTTTTCAAAATCATAAATTTCTCTCTCCCGCAAATACGCCAGTGCTTCGTCTGTCAGCGGCCTATAGCTAAAGCCTTCGCTAAACAAAACGGGGCTAAAATCTTCTGCCCTTTCACACTCAAATGTGCCAATTCCAAGCTCCTGAACAAGCTTTTCCAAGGGCATACGAACATGACAACGAAAACACACAAACATATGAGAATCGTGGTAAATAACGCTGCTTGCGTGTCTATCCATATGCCCTGGAAGCGGGCAATGACAGATTGAATATCGTGGATTGGAACGCACAATTTTCAAGCCTGTATCTTCATACATCTTACACCTGCTCTTTTAGCGTCATATTCTGAAAATCAAGAATAATATTAGATGTTGCCATAACACCGTGTCTGTTTTTTGTTGTGGAAATTTTGACTGATTTTTCCAATCCAGTAGTGGTGGCTTCCACTTGCCGCACAGACAAAACAATGTCGGGGTCTTGGAAAAAAGCATCGCTGCCTGCAATGTTGTGACCAGCAACCTTATCTGTCTCTGCTGCTCCACGATTAGCCTGAACAACGCCGATAATCGGTGTTTCCAGTGTATTCGCTGTCTGCTTCAAGTCTCTCGAAACTGCCGCCAATTCTTTCCAGTCTCCCAACGCTTCGGGAGCGGGATTGTTCGACATTAAATACGCACCGTCAATGCAGACAATATCTGGTTTATAGAGGCGCATAAGACTTTGAATTTCAATAGACGTTCGCACAGGATGTTTCGGAACAATGATTTTATTGGGCAAACGTTTTGCTAAATACTGCAAAAGCTTCAATTTTAGCTTGCTTTCTTCCGTGAATTTTCCGCTGCGCCTCTCACTTACAGGTATTCCCGCTAAAATGCTGTCAATCTTAAACAACATATCACGCCAAGGAATCTCATTGGACACAACTAAAACCGTTTTCCCTTCCCAAAACCAGCGAGCTATTAAGTGCAGGAGAAACGTCGTCTTTCCATCTTGCGGTCTACCAACGATATATACTAAATCGCCATCATTGATACCGCCAGTTGCCTCATCCAAAATACTCACACCAGTAAAAAATTTACCAACAGGTAAAAGGTATTCGTCTCTGTCAAACTCCCCGCTATCAACACTGTCTGTCATATCGACATAGATTGAACGATTCAGTTCGTCCAACATGCCCGTAGGGTCTGCTCCATTGCGCAATTCTTCCTGATGCTGCTGAATATAATTGCGCACGTACATATTTTTCTTTTCTGTTACTTCCTGCTCAAAAACATCTGCCAATGGGTCTGCGCTTTCCACGCTCACAAAACTACTAATAAATTCGTCTTGAAAACGCTCAAGCGTCGGGGGAACGCCAAAGCGCAAAGAATACTCACGAATCCAATCAACCCATTTTATCTCTGTTTTGTTTAGGAGAGTTTTTGGGACCTTCGTTAAAAAATTTAACTTTCCATTTTCAAGACTACACGTAATAAGCTTATTCATATTTATGTAAGTCTCAGCTTTCTAATTCCTTCTCCACTTCCATACGAAGAAACAGCCGCAGAAATGCAATCGCCCTCTTTAATTGCCGTCAAAATTTTAGCGTCTTTACTCCAAAAAGAACCGGATGGAACAAGCCTGTACACACAATATTTTCCCCTTCCCTTATCTCGTTCTTCTATTTCACTCACAAATCCCGCTACTCTACCAGCAGCGTGCTCCCCTTTGAGAAATTCCAAAATCCTAGAAGTGGGGAGCACAAATCCAAAAGACTCAACCTGAGCATTACTCTCTCCTAGAACCGGCAAATCAGCATACGCATCAATTATATCGCCAATATCACCAGAAATTCCTCTGAAAGCAGAAGCGTAATATAAAAGCTTTAAGGCCCGCTGATTCAAAATTTTGCGAGGGATTTTCTTTAACTGTGAAATATCCGTAAAAGCTCCACCATTTTCTTCCCTCAATTTTATTACTTCCCTCGCCCCTTTTTCTCCAAAATATTTCACGACACTTAAGGGTGCATAAATCACATCGTTTTCTGAATCCCAACGCCAGCGAACATCTGAATAATTGATATGTGGAGGGACAATTTCAACGCCATGCAGCGCCGCATCATACACCCATTTAACAGCATTTTCCTGGTCATTGTTCAAGAGTGCAGTGTAAAAAGCACCAGGATAAAAGCATTTGTACCATGCCATACGATAAGCCAACAGCGAATAAGCAACACTGTGAGACTTATTAAAACCATAGCGTCCAAATGTTACAATTTCTCCCCACAATTTATCCACAAGTTTTTGGTCAAATCGCTTCTCCCCCTCATCCCTAAAATGCCCTTCCAGCTTGCGCATTTTCTCACGCCAAACAGGGTCATTCGGCTTGCCCTTTGAAATTAGTTTGCGAGCATCATCGGCATCTTCCAACGAACCGCCTGTAACAGCAGCTACCAGCGCCATAACCTGTTCTTGAAAAACGATAATGCCGTATGTGTCTTTCAAAATTTCATCAATTTCAGGGTGCAACGTTCTTGGTGAAATTTTTGCTGCCGGATATTCCCACGCCATGCCGGAGTCCAAGGGACCAGGGCGATAGAGCGCATTGATAGCCGCAAGGTCAGCAAGACTCTCTGGACGCACCTGCTTCGTCAATTCGACAATTCCTTGTGAACCAGAAAATTGAAAAACGCCTGTTGTCTGTCCAGACCAAAATATTTTCTGAAATACATCGCTCGCCTCAGATTCCCAGGGTTCCCCTGGTTTTACGCCGGTTAACTGCTCCATTTCTTGAAGCTGAGAGAGCGCAGTTACCCCCAAAATATCATATTTTACTAGACCAACCTGCGACAAAATGCGAGCCTTAACCCCCTCAGTCCAGACCACCAAACCATGTTCTACAGGAACAGGCCGAGTAGCAATAACAACACCGCCAGCGTGTTTACCCATATGACGAACCTGAGTGAGCATGGAATTGTAGGCTGTGCGTACATCTTGCTGCGTGAGCATCAGGCCAGATTTTAGTGCTGTTGGTTTGCAGTACGCAAAAAATTCCTCTAAAACATCGTCGTCCGTGTCGCCCAACTCCGCTGCCTTCTCGACAATTTCTCTTGGCACTCCATACAATCGCCCCAAGTCACGAATCAGTGATGCGTTGCCGTATGTTGCAAAATTGGCAATGGGCAAAGCGCCCCATCGCTCTTTCGCATAAGCCAAAACTTCGTCTCTCCGCTCTGCATCCACATCCAGGTCAAAATCTGCCATATCACGCCGACTTTTTGAGAGGAAACGCTCAAAAAGTAGGCCATGTTCCAGCGGGTCTATCTCTGTAATTCCAAGAAGATACAAGAAAAGAGAGCCACCGCCAGAACCTCGCCCTGGACCAATTTTGATTGAATTTCGCTTACAAAATTGAACAATATCGTACAGAATAGAAAAATAATCCACCAATCCAAGGTCAATAATTGTTTCAATTTCCTGGTCAAAACGACGCTTGATTGTGGGCCAATCAAAGCGTGTTGCTGTCATCGTGTAATCATCAAGAACGGCTTCGGCACGCTCCAAAATGTTCACCCTTTCGCCAGCAATTTCAATCACGTCTGCCTTTGGGAGAGTAGGCGGCGCTGCAAGGTCAAAAGATTTTAGCCTTTCCGCAACATCAATGGTATTGAACATAAATTTTGCAATGTCACTATCGTCCAAAGAATTTTTCAACCACGAAGTTTTGATAAGCTCCGCTGGCGTCTTTAGATATAACTCGTCACTACTATAGTCATATCCCTTGCGACATTGCGTCACGACCTTATGCGCCCCCGCCTGCTCAGGCCGAAGAAAATGGGAGTCCGTTGTAACTACCGGCAGCAGTCCAAATCTTTTTGCAACCATGAGTGGGCGAGTAATGTTGTCCTCATAAAACACACCCATTACCTCTGCGAACAAGCGGTCAGGGCCAAAAATATCAAAAAGCTGACTGGCAAATTGCAATCCGTCTTTTTCCTCTCCAAAATACAAGGGAGAAGCGGCGCAGCCTGTAAGCACCGTCAATTCACGGTTGTGCGCTTCAAGCATTTCCAGTGTAACAATTGGGAATCCACGATTGTCAACATTCTGGTGTGCGGCGTTATTCAAAGATACTAGGGAGTTAAAACCTTGTTCCCCATTTGCCAACACTGTTAAGTGACCACGCTTGCCACCATACATCATGTAAATCTCGTTGCCAAAAATTGGGCGCAAATTTGCCGCCTTCGCAAAACTCCACATTTCCGCCACACCAGCCAAGGTTCCGTGGTCAGTAATCGCAATTGCCCTAAAATGCTTGTGGGCAAAATCAACCATACTGGCAATAGTCCCTAGTCCGTCTGTCGAATACATTGTGTGAACGTGCAGTGGGACGTATTCTAGGTTAGTCATGTGTTATCCTTTTGTATTCGCTTTCCGCTGATTTTTCCAGCGGCAGCCCACGATATACGCAAATTTGCGTACCATCTTCGTGTGTTACACTATCACCTTGTAAACCAAAAAACTTCTTTAACGGTTCATAGTCACCGATAAGAATTTTGTAAAAGCGCCGAGATACATTTCGCAGCAAAACAGAACACATAAGCTCTGCGTGCCTCAAATCCTCAACGTTCCCACACGCTGTAAATGCCACAAAAAAAGCGTCTGGATATTTGTCAGTATACTCTTTTTGAGTATCAGCGTCAATCCTTAAGTAACCTGGAATTATAAACAAAACCCTACCTTCTGGATTTCCAAAAGGCAGGGTCTTTTTTCGTTCTTGGTCAAGGATTGTGCAAAACTCACACAATTCGTACCAGTTCATAGTGGTGTATCCATTCCTTTGCGCTTGTTAATAATGCGTTGGATATTTTCTGTATGTTTTTGATTGTACCGCTCAAAAACCTCTGCGCTGTCCATTCCCAACGCCACGCAACTTTGGAGGACAAAGAAAAGTTGGTCTATAACCTCGCCCTTGACGTGCTCAATATCGGCTTCGGTATTCCGTTTCCACGGTTTTGATAGGTCTTTGAAATTCTCCAGGGCTTCCATTGCCTCGTCAACCAGAGCTAACTGCGTGACGAGAAAAGCAACATCAGGAGCCAAATTTTCAACCTCACACGCACTCATAAGAATACGCTGCTTGTTCATCAGAAAAGCTAGACGGTCAACGCCATCTTCAAAATCAACAGGGTCAAATCCCTGGAAGCCATTTATAAGCGCAGGCATTTTACAGATTCCTCCCTCAACAATTCCAATGGTTCGGCTTTTGCGAACAAAAGAATAGCCATCGCATCAGCTTCATCTTGATTTAACTTCCACTTTGAAAAATACTCACCAACAGACTTTTTATCCTTAAATCCTAAAAATTTACGAGCAGCGAGCGCATTAACCGGCTCAACCTTTTTTACTCCAAATTTCAGGAAAGAATTTTTCAAGTAGCCCGCTCTGTGCAGCAGCGAGCGTGTAGTGTTCGCATTAACAAAAGTGTTCAATTCTTCATAAAAAACAACAACACTTTCCAATTCATCGCCCAACACATCACGCAACATTTCAAACTGCTCAACGGGCGCTCCCTTATATGTGGTGCAATAATAAATTCCGCTATTTAGGCGATTGTATACCACACCCATCTTTTCCGCTATATCTAAACCAACAAATAATGTCATAGAAAATAAAGGGGGATTTTACTCCCCCTCTCCCTATTAAACTTCTTCAACGTCACTTTCCTCGTCTGCGCTCTCCGCTGGAGCAAGCCCAAACTTACGCAGAACTCCGCCCCAATTTACAACAGTGGAGTCCTCCTTTTGGATGCGCTCAATCAAAAACTTCTTTTGCAATTCCTGCGTCGGAATCAGGCCGACCAACTTACCAATTTCTTCTTCGTTAGAACCGTCCAGCTTCTTGTCAACGATTTCCTGCCATGCCTCGCTCAAGGTTTCGGAGGGAAACTCGTGAGCCTTTGGCGCTCTGTTGGCCGAAATAGACCAGCGATTTCCGTCCTTCTTCAAGACCACCATCAATCCCTGCAAGTCCAAACCGAACTCCTGAACAGCAGTTGCAACAGCAGAGAAGTGCGTTTTCGAGCACTCCCACATGCGAACCTCATGCCCCTTACTCTTGTCCTTCGGGTCATTGGGAACCAACACCCAAACAAAGGCTTTCTGCGCTGGCTTGAGTCCCAAAAGATTGCCAACATCCTGCGCCCCAATATCAATCCAAGAAGCATTGCAAGGCCCGCCGCTCACCTTAAACACCCCGTACTTGGGCGCAACCAAAATACTCGCCAAATCTGGATTCAAAATGAAGGCCCGATTGATTGGAGCCTTAGCATCTGGACGCCAGAACTGACCTCCAGAAGAAGCAGAAGGAATAGGCGCATCACCACGATTGAAAAAAGACATTTTTGTTCTCCTTATTTTGAAAGAGAGGGCAGTTTTTCTACCCTCTCACTTGACACTAATTGCGCCCCAAGACACCCTTTAGAACCTTGTCGGCAACTCTTGGGTCTACCACGTTGAAGTTGTTTCTTTCTCCATAAATCTCGTTATTGGAGTCGATTGCATCAGCGTCAATCGACAAAGAATAAACCTCAATACCTTTAGAACGTAAACCGTCAACAACCTTTTTTGTGATTTGAATGCCAGTATAGCCACTGTATGAATCGCAAGCAGGCTCCCCGTCGCTGACGACGAATAGGCGCATTGGCGAACCATCGAACTTAAAAGTTTGCGCTACCGCCTCAATTGCTGTTGCGTCTGCGTTGTTACAACGCTCACGGCCTTCTTGAAGCGTTCTCAGCCTCCTGAGCATTGAATCTTCCGATTCATTCACCGCTTTGATGCGATAGACAACGGCACGTTCTCCGCTGCCAACCCATTCAGTTGAATGACCGTAAACAGAAAGGCGATGCTTACTACGAATAAGAGCGGAGCCAGCCCCCGCCGCAACCTGCAACGCTGCGTTATACTTCGTTTCGTATGTACGACCCACAAACCCACGCATAGAACCAGAAAAATCCAACAAGAAAATAGTTTGCGGAGCACCGCCCTCAGAAATTCTACCGGAAGGAGCGGAACGCTCCACCTTAGAGAAAATTTTACCATCATCATACAAACGTCCAGGATGTGTCAGCCGCCCGTAATTCCCAGGTTGACCACGATGCGTGCGAACAGAACCGGCATCGTTGACCCACTGTGAAAGAACACTCCACTTTTTGTTGTCACGCACGACAATCTTTTGGGCGTGTTCTTTGACCGGAATAATTACATAAGCAACATTTTGCGCAGCACCAGCATCAATAAACTTTAGTTCACGTGCTTTGCTGATAACTTCGCCACGCTCTATTGCGCCAGCCTTTGCAATTACAACCTCACCCTTTGAATTAAAGACTTTGCCTTCTGCTTCGCCTTCACCTTCTCCACTCTGCTTCTTATTTTTCATTTCCTCCAATTCTTCTTCGGAAATAAGAAGGCGAATAATCTTTTCGATAAGGTCCCTTCGCTCTTGAACATTATTCATCTTAAAGACGGAAGTGCAAAGCTCGTAAAGATTGCGCTCAAACTCTGAGCGGAATGAAAATGTGTGATTCTGATTCTTCCAGATAATCATTGTTTTGATTATCGCTTCCACATCTTTCGTGTTCACCCCATCCCAAGTTTCTGCAATCATGCCATCAATACTTTCTTCGGGCCACAGGTATTCCCACGCCGCAGAAATCATCCAACCATAATTCGCATCGTGCGTAGGAGCCTTGTGCTCGATAAACATGTCCTCGATAACGTTGGCAATTGTGCACGTAATTTGATTAACCGGAACACCTGGGTTCAACAGCCCCGTGCAATCGTCTGGACTGTAGTAAAAGTGCATACCTTCATGCACAACAAAACCCAAGATTGCTTCCACCGCTTCTTCCTTAGAAGCGGCAGGATTAAGGCGGTCCATGATATTTACAGCCAATACCTTCGTTCCAATAACAATCATATTCCTCTGGCGGTCTGCGTATGCAGTTTCCTCGTCTGCGCTCCACTGGAGCGTAGGAACAACCGGCAGCGTACCAGCCAGAACCCCAATCGTAGGCGTCATAAGTGTTTGAAGTGGGCTTCCCCAATAAGGAAGCGTCTTAATGCTCTGCCACCAGCGCCGGATACCCATTTTCTTCTCCTGATTAAAAAAGTTTTACTCGACTGGACTCAGTATAACCCAAATCCAGCCGAGAGTCAAGAGTGAATATTAGAAAACTTTTGAGAAGTTCGAGTTAGCCAAACCATCGGCAAAAGTTTGTCCAAAGCCACGGTTCAACAATTCCTCTATGGTGCGGCGCTGCTCAATATCCTCCAATTTATTTACCAAATTCAATTGGAATGTAACTCTAGGAGCAACACCCTTCGTCGCCATTTGTGCCACAAGCAGAGTGGTAGAAGGCGGGCAATTCACGCCAGCGTCACTCTCACGAATCTCCTTCGCCACTTTTGCAATTTTGTTGGCAACGTCTTTAGCGCAACCAGTACGCTTCATAAGCAGCGTAATTTCTTCTTCCTTCGGCAAAGAACCAACGGTTACAGAAAACTCAAACCGGCGAAGTAGAGCTTCATCGCTCTGGTGCGTTCCCACATAACCCGTTCCAACATTACGAGTCCCAATAAAAAGGACACGCTTCCCCACCTTAATCTGCTGGCCTTGGAAATTGTTGCCCCGACGATGGTCGAGGAACGGGAACAAGGCGTTCAAAGCACCGGCAAAAGTGCGATTGAGTTCATCAAGAACAATGATAACATTCCCCTCTTGAACTTTTTGCGCAAACTCGTTCAACTTAAACAGCGTGCTACCGTCCTCAATCGCTCGATGCCCCATAACTTCTTCGGTCTCAAGAACGAGAGACATATCGAAGTTAACAAGAGACATCCCAAGCTTTTCTGCCAACACAGCGCAGAAAGCGGTTTTGCCGTAGCCAGAAGGACCACTTAAAAGCAACGTGTGTACACCGTCGTAATCACCGTTGGAAAACAGTGAAAACATGATGTTGGCAGCAACAGCGACTTCTTCCTCCATATAAAAATATGAGGAATCAATCTTGGAAATACTAACAGGCTTAGGAACAGCAGCACTTTCCTTCTCGCCAACCACAGCAGGCGAAAAATAAACTGCGTCGGTCATAGTATTGCGGTCATAAACTGCCGCAACGGTTCCGTCCTTTGCCAAAATATCAACAAGAAGCCGAGCGTTAACTTCCGAAAAATCAATCGGAAAATAAACGGGCTTGCTATTTGCCATAACGCTCGCATATACAACACGGGCCGTTTGGAACAGATTGCGCACACCAAAATCAGCACCTTCCAGTTCATTCTTAATGGCGTTTGGAGCACTGTTAGCGACGCTCATTACACGAACAAGAAAATGATTTTCGGGCGTGTTCATCGTTTCTCCATTCAAAATATTTACATTACGAATCTCAGTAATCCGTCGGTTCGCAGCCTTCACTTCATAACTTACAAGATAAAATCCCTGCCGTTCAACGCTTCGCTTTACAAGCGGTCCGGTAAAGCGAAAATACTTATCAAACTTTGTTAGTTCATCGCCGTTTGTATCAATCAACAAAAGGTCATTCACACTGTTACTAACTGTAAGCGCAACTGGCATTTTCAATCTCCCTCACCTGTCTCAAATTTGCTTTCGTGTCTTGAGTATAGCAGGTGGGGAGATTGAAGTCAAGGACAAATTTCAAAATTCCTAAAACAAACACGCACCTCCTGTGCAGGCAAGATTAGCTACTGTCTCTGTTGTATCTGTATGTGTCTCGAAGGTCCAAAATTTTCTTGTATCTATTCCAGAAAAAGCAGCAGCCATTTCTTCATATTGTTCCGCAGAAATTTCTTCGTAGGGAGCTTGCTGATACGTGTGGTCATCAACTGGAAGGAAACTTAACCCAATTGCGTAATCCTGATGGTCAAAAAGCCATTGGGCAATTTCTTCCAGTTCATTTTG
>ERZ724522.524-NODE-524-length-24402-cov-4.250709_pt1 | contig 24402 bp, 39 predicted proteins | sample MGYA00376055_ERZ724522 | MGnify/ENA primary metagenome ERZ724522 (study PRJEB28724, sample SAMN07190884) | wastewater metagenome | isolation source: effluent of sewage treatment plant in Hong Hong | place: Hong Kong | collected 2016-03-17 ...
GAACTGTCGGATTGTATAATGGATTGAAATGAAATTTAAGTCTATATATAATTTTGAATATCTCAAAGACAATGATGATAAACGACAGATATGTCAATATTGCTATAATGAAGATACTAAACGTATAACAGATTTCACTGATCTTCAACCGTATAAGGATTATTATAAAGAACGACCATTTGTAGCATATAGTTGTTACTGCTGTAATTCTAAATGGCATTATGCAGTTGAAATAGGTTAAACCTGATGGTAAATTAAGAAATTGAAATGAACAAAGGAACTAACAAATATAAAGAACAAACAGTCTTAGGAATTATTACTTGTAATCGGGAAGATATGCTTCGGGTGCTAGTAGATAGTATCGACCCTGATTGTATGGCTAAGAAAATTATTGTTAATAATGGGGCACCATTAAAAGGCACATATGATGGATATGAAATTCTCCAGAGTAAAAGGAATCCGACATCTGTCGGAAGTGGGAAAAATGTGTTTTTCAGAGAAGCAAAGAATTTATTCCCAGATGGATGGCTAGTGTGTCTGGAAGACGATATTGAAATTCTGGACAATAATGTATGGGAAAAATACATTTCGACCGCACTAGAATCCGGTATTATTGGACAACTAAGTTATGGGGTCCACGGCGGCGTGAATGGAGGATCTGTTCTGTCTACTGGTGAACCAAATATTTTGAAAACTGTTCAGTATGAAAAGAATAAAGTTGATTTCTACCCCCAGAGCTTTGCCGCATTTACTTTACACCATGCAAGTGTTTTTAAATTAGTTGGATACATGGATGAAAATTATGTAAATGCGGGTGAACATCTAGATCATTATTATCGAATGTTCTTGGATAAGAAATTAGGTGGTGTTCCATGGGGATATTTCCCCGATGTTTCAGAATCCTATCTTTATATCAAAGATCAGGATACTAATCACGAAAAGAGTGTGATTCGATCACATCCGGGCTTCAAACAAAACTTCCTTGATGCATGGGCATTATTCCGTAGAAAATATCAGGTATTTCCACATGAAGTTCCTCGACCATCGCCCGAATTTTTGATGCAGAGATTGGAAGAATTGGAACATAAATTCTCCAGTAAAGGAGCAGTGTAATGAAGGATAAAACCGGAGTCTGCATCACAACCTACAACAGTCAGGATTATTTTGAAACACTCTTCAATAGTCTTCCAGTAGGAAAAGAATATGAATTGGTGGTAGTCAATGGGGGAGAGTCGTATGATAAGACATATAAGAGAATTAATGGAGAGGTTCGGTGGATTCAACATCAAGAAAATTATGGACCTGCCCGTTCTCGTAACGATGGATTAAAAATGTTATATGATTTGGGTTGCGAACATCTCTTCTGCCTCGAAGATGATTTACAAATTTTATCAGAAGATATATTTGATGAGTATGTTGAGGCGAGTAAAATCACAGGATTGGAATATTTTCATTTTGCCAGTTATGCATGGAATGTGGGAAAACCAGGAGCAAGAACACCCAGATTACAAGTCCAGTATTCTCCAGATTTGACTATAAATTTTTTTCAGACGATGTGCAACGAAATGTCTTATAGAAGTCGAAATTTATATGAATTAGTAGGTGAATATGATGAAAATATGGTTAATATGTTTGATTGTGAATGGGTTAAACGTGCGAGCGAGAAACCAAATGTTGCACCGTTTGAATACTTCGCAGATATATCTAATTCTGATGATCTGATAATGAATAATCCGGTATCCATATCCCGTTTAGATGCGGATGGTAAGCGATTAGACAGACTTAAACCTGATATTGAATACTTTACTCGGAAACACGGCCATCACATCGCACAGACGCCTAAAATGGATCAAGATAAAGTAGTTGACAAACTAAAGAAAATAAGAGATAATGTAAAATCATGAAATATAATTTAGATAGATATGACGAATCGTTGGAAACTGATAACGGTAGAAATCCGAGCAAACAAAAATGGGTCACTATATCCAAGATTCAAGTTCCGACTGAACGAGACAAGGAGCAGTTATTGGAGGCTTTTACATATATACATAATCTACGAAATATTGATTCTGATTATTTGGCAGTTAATACACTGATGCATATGTATCAACGCCCAGATTTAATTGAAGTCCTAAAATGAATTTAGAAGAAGAATATAAAAAACATTGTGAACTTTATGACATCTCATTTCATAAAGTAGAATCCTGTTTATCTTACGATGACACCACATTATTTTGCCCTGCTGGAATGCAACAATTCAAACCATTCTTTTCACAAGAATTATACAAAGAATATGCTATTGGAAATATACAAAGATGTTTAAGATTGAAAGATATTGAAGAATTGGGTGACGGAACCCATTTTGGTATTTTTAACATGATTGGATTGTTTTCGTTTAGATATTGGACGGTTCAGCAAGCAATTGATTTCTGGATGTTGTTTTTGAAAAAGATCGGTGTTTATCCTGATTATGTAACTATTCATCCTGATAAAAAAGACTGGGCTAAATACTATACGGGTTACAATTTAGAAATTAGTGAAGATCCTGAATGTATTTGGTCTGATGGTGAAATTGGGGGGTTTTGCACAGAATTTTATAAAGATGGTGTAGAAATAGGAAATATAGTAAATCCATTAGGGACATGTATTGATGTGGGGTTTGGATACGAAAGATTGGATTCTTTTGTAAATCCGTCCAAACCAAAATCTAAAACTGAGTGCATGTCAGATATCATCAATCAATTAATTCTTGAGGGAATTAGACCTTCTAATAAAGAACATGGATATATTCTTCGCAAATTACTGAGACAATTTATAAATGATGAGGGACGATTAGATCACCCTTTCTTCGTAGAAGAAAAAGAACGTCAGTCCAAAATTTTAGAAAAATATCACCGTATTGGACCTAAACATAAAGATAAATCAAAAGAGTGGTGGTTTGATACACATGGAGTTGATTTGAATTTGATACCAGAATTAATATACTAATATGACACCCATTGAACTACCTGATAATCTAATAGAACCCGAATTGAAAGAGATTGCACAAAGATTCCATTATGACCGATGGAAAGTCTTTGTGACGGATGAAGATCGTGCGAGAAATCCCAATGCATTTGGAATGACAGTCTCAGAAAGAGATGATGCATTAAATCAAGCAGAAGAATGGTTTAATGCGGTTAGAGATATTCTGCTTAATAATTATGAATGGGTTGAGCATGATAATTATTAACATGTTTAATAAAATACTAATTGGAGTAAATTTATTTGGAATTTATCATCGTCAAGATGTGGCAAGAGAATCATGGATTCATCTACAAAAGAAATATCCGGATAAAATTGAATTTAATGCAATTCAATTTGAATCAGAAAATTCCGCCCCAACCGATTATGGGATTCCTCCTAAATTTGTCTTGGAACGATCATCTAAAGATATTGTTCCACATGGAACAAAAGAACTTCCTATATTAAAGGATATATTGGACTATCTCTATTCACAAGTAAAGGATGACCCAAATTACACACATTTTGGGTGGATTAATAGTGATATTATAACAACCAGCATATTTGTTGAGTATTTTCAGAATCATGATGTTAGGGCACTTGCAGCATCTAGATTAGATATTAAGGAAGTTAAAAATTTTGGTCAGATTCTTGAAAATGGGGTAACACCCTTACGTTTTGAGCCCGCTGGATTCGACTCATATATATTTTCTAAAGAATGGTGGGCCAAATATGGACATCTTATAAATCCATATTTGCTCGGAGTTCCTGAATTTGATCCTGTGATTTCAGGAATCATAGCAGTAACAGGTGGAGAACTCTACAATGACCCACAACAACCAATGATTTGCCACATTCAACATCCAATTAAATGGGGATCAGACTCACCGGAAAAAGATTGGAATATTAATCTAAAGAAAAGCAATCCATTTGATCATCTTTGCTTCAATATGATGCATTACCATCTTCAGCATAACTTGTGTCATCGAAAACCTTGGGGTGCATTTATGAATCCTCAACCAGGAGAAAAAGAATTTACAAAAGATTTTTTTGATATCTTTTCACTTGAAACATCAAAACAGATAAAGTATATAGGATAATATGAAAATGTATGTATTTTGTTTAAGTGGAAATCCAAATTTAAGTCAGTTCCATGTTGTAGCAGAAACTAAAGACGATGCTCTAAAATATGTAGAGAATTTTGTTAAAAATGAAGACCTCGGAAGACTAAAAAAACATCTCTCAATGTTCTGCGAAGATCCTTATCTAAACGGCCAGGGTGATATTATATTTCCAGTATCATATACCACACCTAATGGTGTTAAATGGAATTATAAAGATGAAAATGACTATTTTAATAGTGGTCATGGAATATATCAATCGGAATTCATATATTATACGAATAATACGAATTATATATTAGAATATACCAATGGTTATGTAAGTTATTCCATTTTAGACTAAATGAAAAAATTAGGAATCATACAACCCGGAAAAATAGGGGATATTATTATATGTTTGCCCATTGCTAAATGGTATTCAGATAGGGGATGGAAAGTCATCTGGCCTGTTCATGTGGATATTATTAAAAACTTTGTCGGATATGTCGATTATGTGGAGTTCATTCCGCTTAATGATTTTAATTGTATGGCAGCACACCAAATTTGTTTCCAAAACAGTTGTAATCGTGTAATTGATCTGGCATTCACCCTTCCTGGTGCAAATGCACATAATTCTGATTGGTATTTGAACCATAATGATAGTCTGTCATTTGATGAAATGAAGTATGCGATTGCAGAAGTTCCGTTTGAAGAGAAATGGAACTTGAAGATTAATAGAAATGAACGTAATGAAAGAAATCTATATGAGACCCTGAGAGTCAAAAATACGCCATATACACTGTATCAGGATCAATCATCCGACACATCTAGTGGATTATCAAAGATTTTTAGATTGAATAGAAACCCCAACGGTTTACAAAAAATAGATTCAACCACGGATAGCATTTTTGATTGGGTGAGAACATTAGAAGAAGCTGATCAACACATTTTAATCGAAAGTTGTTTTTCAAATCTTGTTGATCAACTTCAAATAGTAGTCCCCGAACAAATTTTGTTGTTGAAGCACGGATATTATGGGGCTAAATTGAAGGATGGACACCTTAAAGGTATTCCTAGATTAAAATTGAATTGGAAAACGATATGAATACTTTTATATGTAAAGAATCTCAATTAGGTTACACAGAAGAATATTTTGAATTAAAAACTAATGCCCAAATATTAGATATTCAGAAGTATAACGCAATACGACACAGGGCTGATTGGGTGAGTTGTTCAAAATTAGTCGAAAACCTAAAAAGCGATGGATTTGAATGCAGGTATCGAAAAATACCAACCACTAAAACATATCATGAATACAAGAATATGGAAAATTTTATCGAATTGAGGTATGGGAATTATTGAAATTGAATGAATAAAATAGCATTTACATTGGTCCTCAATGGGCGACCTTATATTGAAGAACAGGCTAAGATCATACCTCATATTTTTGATCATTGGTATATCGTGGAAGGGTATTCGTTACCAGTAAAAGATACGTCCTGGTGTAAAAATATAGACATTTCTAAATTCACAAATAATGGATTATCAAACGATGGGACGACCGAGTTTTTGGATACATTAAGCGATGATAATGTGACGATCATCCGTAAACCACCCGGTCAATTTTGGAATGGTAAAACAGAGATGTGTAATTCTTTTATGCCCTATGTAGAGAATTCCATTCTAATGCAATTTGATGTCGATGAGATTTGGAAACCCGATACTCTAACTGATGTTCTGGATTATGCAGAACACAATGGGGGTTTTGATGGTATGTTGTTTAAGTGTAATTATTATGTTGGAAAAGATTTGATCACACTGGGGGAAAATTGTTATGGAAATAATCCAGGAGAATGGTCTAGGTTGTGGAAAATCCGCGAAAAAACAAGTTGGAAAACACATGAACCACCGAGAATTCACGGATTACATAATTTTCTAGATAGAAATTTCACCAGCCAAAAAGGTTGGATTTTTGATCACTATGCATATGCAACCGAATCGCAATTGAAATTTAAAGAGGATTATTATGGGTATCAGGGGGCTGTCAATAGTTGGAAACGCCTTCAAAATGAAAAAGTCTTTCCTGTAAATTTACGGGATTATTTCCCATGGGTTAATGACAATAGTCAAGTAATAAAATATGTTTGAACAGATATACATCATACACTATGAGCCTAATATAGATCGGAAGAATTATATTCTTGATAATCATTTTTTTCGATCTGAGAGAATTGTATGGAACACCTCATACCAAACATTAGATTCTATTCCTAAAAATGTAGAATTTTCAATAACTCCTAAAGAAATGTGTGTGTTCTTGGCTCATCAAGAGGTTTTAACCGATGTTCACAATAAAGGGTTGAAATCGTTTTTAATCATTGAGGACGATGCATTGGTAAATGACATTCCAGATATAGAACGGTTTTTTAATTCATGCCAAAAGGAGTTTACTGATGGTGATTCTGATATGGCATTTCTTGCGGAAGCACCAGAACAATGGAATATGAAAGTCGGCAATCCTATATTAGATAAATTCTTATACACAGATGTCCCACAAAAATCTATAGCATCACATTGTTATACTGTTAAGTTAGATAAAATACCAGATATTTTAACCAATTTCCAATATCATCTCCCGATAGATCACGAATATAATCGTCTGATTTCAACCATACCACTAAAAGTAGCGTGGTCATATCCAGGCTTGAAACAAGGAACACACACAAATAAGTATCAAAGCAATATACGATGAGAATATTCCCGAACGCATTCAACGAAGATCTAATTCTTCAACAAACTTTTACAGCTTTAGTAGAAAAACATAAACCTAGTGTTCTATTGGAGACCGGAACACATAAAGCAGATACTACTGAATATCTATGTGAATTTGGAGTTCCGGTCATTAGCACAGAAATCAATCAATCATTTTTCACCCTTTCACAGAATAAATTGAAGAATGTTGAGAACGTTACTCTATTGTTGGGAGACAGTGCAGAAGTTTTGACAAAAAATATAAACTTGATAAAAAATGAGAAGGTATTAGCATTTTTAGACTCTCATTTCCTAAATGATCAAGTGCTGGAACGTGAATTGGAATTATTGGGAACGTTGATATATAAGCCTGTTATAGTAATTCATGACTTTTATGTTCCGGGTAAAGATTTTGGATATGATACGTGGGACGGACATCGTTATGATTATGAATTTTATAAACCGTATTTTGATAATTTATATGGCACAGACCAATACGAGTATTCATATAATACTGATGCGGTTGGATGTAAACGTGGAGTAATAATCTTAGAACCTAAAAATTATGAATAAAATACTGAACAATTTTCACATTCCATATCCTGGAAATATTGATATTCCTTTTGCCAAGGGGTATGAAGAGCTTCATGATTTTTACACCCGAGGTGAATCACAGACAAAGGATTTTTTCTATAAGACCATAAAGAAAGATTGGGTGGTGGTTGATGTCGGTGCAAATATTGGCATGATGACCTCGTTTTTTACCAAGCTGACCGATAATAAAATTTTTGCATTTGAAGCATCAGAAGACAATTTCTCGATGTTGCTTGAGAATTTAAAAGCCGTTGATTCAAGTAAAGTGTGTGCAAAAAATTGTTATATTTCAGCCAAAACACAGGTAGAAGAAGGGGAAATTCATTATCTATGGACCGGTAGAGGATCAGTATCCAGAACAAAAGGGGAATTTTCGTTCATAACATTAGATGATTTACTAGCAGAAGAAGATAAAATAGATTTTATCAAGATTGATATCGATGGATATGATTTTGAAGCGGTTCAAGGTTGTGTTAAAACATTAGAAAAACACTCGCCGCTTCTTCTGGTGGAATTGGTGGATGAAGCACTGGCACTCCATGGATACAAGAAGGAACAGGTTATTGAATTTTTATCCGACCAGAAATACCGCGTAAAACACGTATTTGATCAGTGTAACTATATTTTTGAAAAATATGAATAAGAAAACTGCATTAGTTACCGGAGGCAACGGATTTATTGGAGCACATCTATGTAAAAGACTTCGTGATGAAGGCTATTGGATCAGATCGGCGGATATGGCGGAATATGAATATGGCGAACATCCGGCAAATGAAGTAGTAATAATTGATCTTGCGGAAGATCGACAAAAAACATTTAATGTATTCAAACACCCTACTATCCCAACGAGAGGGGTTGACGAGGTATACTGTTTAAGTTGCTTGATGGGTGGTGCAGGGTTTGTGTTTACTGGAGAGAATGATTCAGAGATTTTGACAAATAGTTTATCGTGCAATATCAATTCTATACTTGCATGTGAACAACTAGGAATTAAAAAAGTGTTTTATAGTTCAAGCGCATGTTGCTACAATCATTTGTTGCAGTTAGATCCCAATAATCCAGGATTACGCGAGGACATGGCATGGCCAGCGTTTCCGGATTCTGCCTACGGAAAAGAAAAATTGATATCAGAGGATATATTTCTAGCATATCAAAGAAATCACGGAATAGATGTTAAAATTGCACGTTTTCATAACATATTTGGACCGAATGGAAAATGGGTTGGTGGTAAGGAGAAGGCTCCAGCCGCTATATGTAGGAAAGTCTTGATGGCGAACAGTGGGGACGAAATCGAAATTTGGGGTGACGGTGAACAAACAAGATCGTTCCTCTACATTGACGAATGTATTGATGGTATAATGATGTTAATGGATTCGGATTTCAGTGGACCTGTCAATATCGGATCGGATGAGCTGATTTCTATTAATTCTCTTGTAGATCTAGCATGTTCGTTTGAGAATAAAAAATTAATAAAAAACCATATTCCGGGACCACTAGGAGTTAGGGGACGAAATTCGGATAATACGCTAATTAAAGAGAAGCTTGGATGGGCACCAGATTATCCATTAGCTAAAGGATTGGAAAAAACATATTTTTGGATCAAAGAACAGATTGAATTGTCCAAAAACCAAAATAAGTAAAAGTTCATTATGAACAGCTATAACTCAGTTTTCAATTCAACTCCGCAAAACAATCGTAATCAATTTGAGATTCCAGTTCCTCCTGTTGAAACGGTCGGAATTTCTCAAGAAAATAATACAACATCTGCTGTCCAGCATACACAAGTGGACGCAGAATTGGTTCTTAAATTCTTAGCCGAGATTTCTAAAGATCCGGTGAATGAACATAAATCATCAAAAGAAAAACTTGAATTGGCCATTGAAATGGTTGATAGTTTGAAAAATAGATGAAAGTCGTAAATATCAAATCAGGAGATCCGTATGATTTGTATTGTGGTAGAGAAAATAAATCATATGGATTAAAACAATCTAAGTGGGCCAATCCATATATTATAGGAGAATATACAAGGGACGAAAGTTGTGATCTATATGAGCAATATGTCAGAAATGGACCACTATGGAATGATCTAGAAGAACTTGATGGTCTTACCCTTGCATGTTGGTGTGGTGAAAATCAACGGTGTCATGTCAAAATTTTGATAAATCTATTGAATGAGAAGAAACTTAGTAGTATGTTTAATTGATTATGAACAGAGAAAAAGCCCGGACTATATCACGCAATATAATGGAAGAAGATAAAGAACTTTTCACTAAATCGTCAGATGTGAATTATATTGAAGAATTACAGAAAGAATTTGTGATAAATGAACTAATGACGATTATATCGGATGAGTTGACCAAAGATGACACGAATTAAATTTGAAAAAGTAAAAGTCCGTAATTTTCTTTCTTTTGGAACCAATCCAATTGAATTTGAATATAAAAACGGACTGAACTTCGTTACGGGTTTCAACAAAGATTATAACACTTTCAATGGTGTGGGTAAAACCAGTCTGTTGGTTGAATCCATTAGTTTTGCCCTATTTGGAGAGACTTATCGAGACATCTCCCAATCTGGCATAATTAATGAACAAGTTAAAGACGAATGTATAGTCGAACTTTGGTTTTATGTCAACGATGATCAATATAAAGTTGTTCGGTCATTGAAACCTAATAAACTATATTTGTATAAGGGACAGACCGATATTTCACGGACTATTCCAGAAACAAATAAGGATATTATCAATATTCTAGGGATCTCCAAAAGTATTTTCAATAATACGCTGGTTATGACGAACAATCAGAAGAACAATTTCTTAGGTCAGTCCAAGGATTTGAAGAGCAAATTCATTGAAGGTATTCTGAGCCTGGAAGTGTTCTCCAGGATGCTAGAACAGGCTAAAAAGGACTACAATGAGCATCAGAAGAAAGTTGATAAGTCTGAGACTGTTATTGAAGAACTGAAAAAATCTATTATATCTGATGAACGATATCAAACAGATTTTGATGAAAAAAATTCCAACCAAATTATCCGGCTACAACAAGAGAAATCTAACATACGACAAACACAAAATGTTGATCGAACAGCCGAGATTGAACAGCTTTTTCAACAATATGAATTAATAGAAAAGAATGATATTCCTCCAATCAGAATAAAAATAGAAAAGGCCAAAAATAAAAAGGCCGAATTTTTTACTACTGAAAAACATTTGAAGGATGATTTACAAAAATTGGATGATATAAAAACCGTTTGTCCAACTTGTAAAAGACCGATGGGGGATCATAATCCTGATGATATTCAGAAAGAAAAGGATGAAATAAAGACCAAAATAAAAGATAATTCTGAAATGATTGGCAAGTTCATTGCAGCTATTTCTAAAGCCGAAAAACAGATTGATGAAAAGGAACAGGAATGTAAAAAGATAAAAACACAGATTTTAGAATATCAGAAAGAACAGCAAAAATTTGAAAATATTCAGACTCAATTAAATGATATTGATCGTCGTATTGATGAACTACGAACAGTAATCAATCCATTTAGTCAAAAAATAGTAGATCAAAAACAGATATTGACGGTCTTACAGGCTGAATATCAAGAACTAGAAAAAGAGCTAAAAATCAAGGATGCTATCAAGTTCATTACTTCTGGACAAGGTGTAAAATCAACTATTGTGAAGAAGATTCTAGATACGTTGAATAATCGCCTAGCATATTACCTGAAAAAGCTTAATAGCCCTCATACTTGTAAATTTAATGAGTTTTTTGAAGAACAGATTTTGAATAAAGATGGGAAAGAAATATCTTATGGAAATGCAAGTGGAGGGGAAGCAAAAAGAATTGATTTCGCACTACTTTTTGCATTCAGAGATATTCGAAGACTTCAAAGTGGGGTCTCTGTTAATTTGACCGTCCTAGACGAAATTCTTGATGCTGCTATAGACATTCACGGGCAGGAAGAGATCCAGATTATGCTAAAAGATATTGCAAAAGAGACTGACGAGTGCTTTTACATCATTACACATCGACCTGATGCCATTCCACACGATGCAACAATAATCCGATTAGAAAAAGAAAATGGGACAACATTTTTGATATGAATTGGTAAATACAGTATGTGGGAAAATTGAACTTAAAAAATATCGCGTATGTCATACGAACACTAAATGATTACTTAACATTTGAGGAGTTACAAAAGGGGTTAAAAACTACAAATAGAAATTTAAGAAAACATTACAAATTAGTTGATACGACCCCCAAATTCTATAGCAAAAAATTAAATCTTAAATTTGTTGCAGCCGAACATACTGATATAGCAGACTTTAATTTGGGATGGTGCATAGGTTTATTTGCCACTGATGGTCATTTGGTGAGATATACTGATCCATGTAAAATGAATATGGTTCAGTTGCAACTATCAGTTAGAGATGAGAAAACGGTGATAGATTTTTTTGGAACATTAATATCAAATTTACAGAACGATTTAATTAAACATGTTTTTCATAAATTGAACGGAAAATTCTTTGAACAAGTAAGAACATGTATACGACTGCCAGTTTTTGTGTCAATATTGCGAAAATTTCTAATTTTTGATAGAAAAACATATGATATTGCTTTGAATAGAGATATGTTTGATACGGCATCTGATGACTTCAAAATTGGATTTATCAGAGGATGTATAGATGGAGACGGGTGGATTCACAAAGAATGTTTCCAGATGGGGTTGGTATCAGCTAGCCCTCAATTCATAAAAGATATACAATATTATTATGGCGGAAAGATATATCAGAGAAAAAAACACAAAGCCCAAAATTTAACCTTTAATAAGGAAGAAATGTATAAATTGTTATCCCGTGGAATGAATCGCAACAGTAATATAACAATGAATAGAAAGAGTCAGAGATTGAAGTCTTTAGTGGATAATGATACACCTGAATTAATAAAAAGAAGAAAATCCGAAGCTATGAAACGCGCTTGGAAAAATCATTCCTTTGATAAAATTGAAAGTATCAAGAGAAACCTTAAATCTGGTAGAAAAAAATACACAGAATCCATTGAAGGTGGATATGTATCTGCCAGAGCCAAAGCAGTAGAAGTGTTTGGCGAACACTTTAAAAGCATTTCGTCAGCATGTAGAAAATTTAATACACACGAGTATAAAATAAAAAAAGAACCATCTTTTAGATATATTTAGCCGATATTTTAGAGTTATTAAAAGAAATATCGGACGAAAGTGGTGAATGTTTTTATGTCATTACGCACCGACCAAATGCAATTCCCCAAGATGCGACGGTGATTAAACTGGAAAAAGAAAACGGGATTACGAAATTATTATAAATCTATGTCAAAAGAAAATATTGAAGTATATTATCCATATAATGAAACATTTAAATATTATGGAGAACCCAGAGCTGGACGCAGAGCACAAGAGTTTATAGAAAAACAAAATAAACTGAAGGGTGGACAGTGGATTTTACATACTAGTGAACAATACGGTGAATGGTATAAAAAAATTGGAAGGTATCAGGATTATTTGAAGGGATTGTGAACAAAATTACTTGAAATGACAAAAGGCATTTAGTTAATAACCTAAAATGCCTTCATTTGTTCCTGTAGATACTAGTAAAAAAATTCAGGGAGTTAAACTTCCTGCTCTTCCAAAGATTGAAAAACCCACCAATCTAAAAGAATTGTTCGTCCATCCTTGGAAATCCAATATCTTTCAGAAGAATAATTATTTCAAAAAAGTTCAGGATGCACGAGTAAAAAATATTAAACTTCCGGCACCTGGAGAAGGATTGCCACGGGTTTTACATTATTGTGCAGATCAAGGAGGATGTGCATTTTGGAGACTGATTTTCCCCGGTAATGAATTATTGGCAAATAATAAGGCGGTTGTTCAAACAATGTATCAGATGTTACCTGATCCACGAACATATCATGGAATATCCAGTGTCAGACTTCAACGCCAGTGCTCTCCAATCCAGCGGGACTTCATCAAACATCTGAGAACTGTATCTGATGAATTTAAGCGTCAGGGACAACCTGGATTTAGAATAATATTCGAGGTTGATGATGTCCTGAACATTGACGATATTGCGCCTTTCAATTTGTGCAGAACCGCATTTATTGACCCCGAAATCATAAAAACAGTTAAGGAAATTATGACATACTGTGATGAGCTAGTAGTTCCTTCAGAATATATGAAACAACATTACAAAAAGTTGTTGAACTTTGATAAAATTTCGGTTATTCCTAATTATGTTCCTCGTTATTGGTTTGATAAGGGAAATACTGTTGAATCATCGGTAGAGAACTATAGAAAAAATCGGGTTAAACCTCGTATTCTATATGCGGGTTCTTCTACCCATTTTGATGTAGCTAACTTGAATGGACAGGTCGATGATTTTCATCATGTAAATGATGTGATTATAAATGATTTGGAGGTCGATAAGAAATATCAATGGATTTTTGTTGGGGGCATTCCACAGAAATTAAGAAAATATGTGGATAATGGGCAGATCGAATACCATCATTGGACATCTATGACAGAATATCCAAGATTATTGGCATCAACCAATGCAAATGTAATGATTGCGCCCTTGATGGATAATGCATTCAATCGTGCCAAGGCCAATATTAAGCTCACAGAAGCCGCTGCACTATGCATCCCTACTGTTGCCCAGAATCTAGATTGCTACAACTCAGATGGCTGGAAATACCTGTTTAATACAGGTTCAGAAATGATGGATCAGATTGGGAAAATTGTGGAATCGGAAGATTCATATAAAAATGCGGTTGAGAATGCACATCAATATGTTGACCGATATTGGTTAGGTGATCATTTAGAAGAATGGATCAATATCTACACCACGGATTACGGGGATGCGAAACGTAAGGAACTGAAAGATTTCCTTGAAAGGAATAAAGAGCAGTTTAAGTATGAGAACGAAACCCGCATTTCCTCCCAATAGAATTCATACATTAGGTGGAGAAGAAACATTGGAATCTATAAAAAATACGGAAAAATGGCGTCAGGATTGCTATGCTAAAAGACTTATGGCTAAATGGGAACCAATGTTAGGAAAGTGTGATGTGTCAATGATAGACGACTATGATTTTGGGAACATCAATAGTGAAAATTATGATCCTTTGAAGAAAATTAAACTTGAAAATGGTTGGGATACATAGTATTTTTTAATATGAAAAAGTTGTCAACACAACAAGGAAATCAGGGAGGTCAAGATTGCCATGCTAATTGGTATTGTCCTACGTGTCATTCATCCATTCAGGCACATGAAAAGGGATGTATCGATAAGAAGGTTCAAATTTCTGCAACTGCTAGAATTCCTCGTAAAAATGCGAGCAAAAAAGTATGGGATGAATTCTATAAAAAGTTTGTCTTGGAGCAAGATGTGAAATATATCCAAGAGCAGAAAAAGAAACGAGATGCGGACAATCCGAAATTACAATATGAAAAATTTGAGAGACTACAAGATTCTGAGAAACACGAAAAAGAGTTTAGAATACGATTTGGGTTGACATCCAAAAAGTGATGTGTTACATTGATTAATGGCATTCCGAAATTGTTATTTTGACCGAAAACACTCCACGATTCATTTATGGACTTACCAGTCTGATGGAACTCCTGTAAAAAACGAATATTTCTTCAGACCCTATATATATCTTCCTGCTGCCAATCCAAAAGAGGCACAGATGTATGGTATTGACGGTGTTCCGTTGGTTAAGAAAGAATTTGGATATGAATGGGAACGTCGTAAATTTGTGGATAGTTATAAAGGGACTGTCTATTTTAATCTACCCCCAACTCAGCAATATCTTTTAGAGAATTATCATCACAAGGATATCAATGATCTGACTCGTTTTCCACTACGGACATTTTTCTTTGATATCGAGGTCATTGCAGACGAATTCCCGACTGCTAGTGAATCTAAATTTCCAATCACTTCTATCACAATCTATGACACAGAAACACGAAAATATTATGTTTGGGGAATCAAGCACTATGATGAATATTCTTGTAAAGATCATTTAGAAGGTATTGAACCAGATGAAATTGTATATGAATATTGTGTAGATGAGAAATATTTGTTGGTTAAGTTCTTAAAGTTCTGGCGAAAGAATTTTCCAGATTTGATCTCCGGATGGAATTCCTCAACTTTTGACGTGCCTTACATCATTGGTAGAATTGAAAAAGTCTTGGGCGAAGGCAAATCAAATAAGCTTTCTCCTGTAGATAGTGTATATGGTGTTGAGAAGACTAATAAGAAGTTCATGAACAAATACATTGATTTTACCATCAATGGAATTGCTCATGTTGATTACATGTTCTTATACAAGACCTTCACAGCAGGAGAACGTGAAAGTGATGCATTGGATTATATTTGTTGGGAAGAAATTGGACAGGGTAAGTTAGATTATGGCGATATGTCATTAACTGATCTGTTCCATAAAGATTGGAATAAATTCATCAACTATAACATTTGGGACGTTAAACTCATAGTCATGTTGGATGAGTTAAAAAAATATTTGGAGATTGCTAAATTTTCTGCATTTTCTGGTTTTTGTAATCTAGATAAAACATTTGGTAAGACTGCTATTATTACTGGTGTTCTTGCAAAAGAATCACTTGATGAAGGTAAAATTATTCCAACACAGACACATGCAGAAAAAAGTAAGCTCGCTGGGGGTTATGTAAAACAGCCAAAAGAGGGTATGGTTGAAGGTTTTCTGAGTTTAGATGCAAATTCTTTATATCCTAGTAATATTATCACCCTTAATATTTCGCCAGAATCAAAAGTTGCTAAGGTGATGGCAAAGGATAAAGATGATCTGACTATTTTCAATTTCAAAGACCGTAGATACATAAAGTTAAAAAAACAAGAGCTTAAAAAATATGTAACAGATAATAATCTATCTATGTCTGCCAATGGAATCATGTTTGATCAATCTAAGCAAAGTATTGCTGCAAAATTCTGTGATTCTCTATATGCTAAACGTAAGAAGGTTAAGAACGACATGTTCTTACTTGAAAAAGAGCAAAGGAATTTTGAAAAGGATTCCGATATGTTCAATAAGTTAGATATTCAGATAAAACAGAAGGATGTAGAACAATATCTGTATAAGATCCTTCTAAATTCTACCTATGGTGCATTTGCAGAACCGCACTTTGCTCTTTATGATATTGACTGTGCATCTGCAATCACATTAACCGGTCAGGCTATGATTAAGCAAGGTGAAAAAATCATCAATGAATACCTGGAAGAAGAATGGCAACTTGATAAAAAGGATAGGATTATTATGATTGACACTGACAGCTTGGGTATCACTATTGGGGATATCATGAATAAATTGAATTTTGAACTAATTGACTCTGATGGAAATCTGACAGAAAAATTTGTAGAAGTAGAGACCAAGATTGCTGATACATTAAACAAGAAGATTAACACATGGGCAATAGATAAGTTGAATAGTAAAGACCCTCGGTATTTTTTCAAACGGGAGAACGTATGTCCAAAGGCAGTATGGACAGGTAAAAAACACTATATTATGTATATCGTCAATAGTGAGGGTGTTAAAACTAACAAGTTCAAATATAAGGGACTACAAATCGCAAAGTCTTCTTTTTCTAAAGAGATGAAGACATTATCAAAATCAATTGTAGAAGTCCTGATGCTTGAACGAGACAAAAAGAAGGCAGATGATAAAATATATAATTACTTCGAAGACTTTGAGAAATTTGATGCAAATATCATCGCTCAACGTGGAGGGATCAAAGTTCTTACTGAATGGGAAGCTAAAAATAGAGATAAAGCATTGAAAAACTTGAAAGGAACAATGCAAGCAAAGTATGCGATATATCATAATGAGTTGCTGAAAACATTGGGACTTACTAACAAGTATAGAAAAATTGAGAATGGTGCTAAGATGAAGATGGTTTTTGTTAAAGAAAATCAGTATGGAATTCCAGGTGTTGCATTCCAAGATAATTTTCCTCCAGAATTTGATTTAGCAGTAGATTATGAAAAAATGTTTTTCAAAGCAATTATCAAAAGTATTGAACCTATCTACGAGGCTGTTGGTTGGACTGTTCCGCATCCAAGAATCAGGTATGCTAATACCATTGAAGAATTATTTTCATAATTTAAGTAATATTGATGAAAAATAAAACACAAGCCTTTTTTCTTGAACTGAAAAGAAGGTATAATATTATCTTTGAAACCCGTGATTTGGAAACCATTCGGAAAGATTTTTATGCAGAAAAATGGATTTCCAAAGAAGAACTTGGAAGATTATTTGTATCTGAAATGGAACAAATTACTCAATGGGCATTAAGAGAACAGGCGGATAAAAATGCGATACTGGAAAATTTTAATTTGGCGACCATGCGGATTCATTATGAGAATGAGGAAAAGTTGGTTAAAAGTGGAAGATTATTCTGATTTTACTTGAAATCGGTTTTTCACACAATTAATAACTTCCATGAGTAAAATTGTTGCTATTCTAAAAGATGTGTCGGTTCTAATTGTTGGACAAGTTGTTGAAGATACAACCGAGTTTTATCGACTTAAAAATCCAGCACTGGCTATCGCACGTTCCCCACAACCAGGATCATTCCAAACTGATTTCATTCCTTATGAAATGCAGAGTATTGAACCTCAACCTCTACCACTGAGAGCAATGTGTGATGAAAAATATGAACCGGTTTTCACATTTGAAAAAAAATCATTGGTGATGGATAATGTGCCTCTCCGTTCTGATATTTTACAGGGATATCAAACTAAATTTGTTGCCCAACTTCCACCCACACCAGAGACAAATATTGTAAAATTATTTTAATTTATGTCAGAAAAACTAACAATAGAACAAATGATGGAACTACGAAATGTAGGTGTTATTCTTACCGATGAATGGATTTTCAAGAATTATCTTGAATGGTCCGAAGATCAGATCAAAGAACATCGTGAAATGCAATTAAGAGATGCTGATCAAAGATATAATATATCTAATGTTGAAGTTAATGGATGCCAATCCAAAGAAAGAGTAGCATATAATATTGATATTGATAATGATGCATCATCTGAAGACATTGCAGATTATGTAAAAGAAAAAATGGCATATTTTTGGAACGATAAAACAAACGTTACCAATGATATTGTTGAAACACCGAAAAACGATAATAAATAGAAATTTCCTATGTCAGAAAACACAGAAAATACACAAGTAACCGAAACTAAGAGTGCTCTTGAAACCGTTGATGCTCTTTATAATGCCTATACTACAGACTATCATAAGTTCGTAGAAAAGGGCACTGCACAGGCTGCTGCACGCGCTCGCAAGGCACTCTCTGCATTGGCAAAGACCATCAAGTTGGCCCGTAAAGAGCTTCAACTTGCAAAGGTTGCCAAAGTCGCAGAAAAACGGGCAGCAAAGGCTGCTGCCAAAGCCGTAGTTACGGAATAATAAGAACTAAAATAAAGTGGTTAAAACGCAAAGAATGAAAGTTCTTTGCGTTTTTTCTTGAAATCAGTTTGACAGTCTGGTAAATTGTGTTCTAACATGGCAATAAACAAAGCATTACTGGACAAGATCAAAAAGAACAGTTCTATCAAAGAAATATCAGTTCTATCAAATTCTAAATTTTATAACGAAAAATCTTTCGTAGATACGAAAATACCGGCATTAAATGTGCTCCTATCTGGACGAATTGATGGTGGATGGTCTTCGGGGCTGACATTCTGGGCAGCGGATTCAAAGCACTTCAAGACCGCATTCGTTCTATCTCTAATGAAGTCCTTTATGGATGCAAATGAAGATGGTGTAGTTCTGTTCTATGATTCGGAATTTGGTGCTCCTCCCCCGTATTTCAAGGCATTTGGAATTGATATGGATAGAGTTATGCATGTTCCTATCACATGTGTGGAAGAGCTTAAATTTGATATTATCAAGCAATTAAAGGGCTTTGATAGAACTGATAAAGTTGCGATTATGATTGATTCGGTCGGAAATCTGGCTTCCACAAGAGAACTGGAAAATGCATTGGAGCAAAATTCTGCACAAGACATGACTCGGGCTAAAGAATTAAAAAGTCTTTGGAGAATGGTTACACCACATTTAACTATTAAGGATATTCCACTGGCCGCTATTAACCATGTGTATGAAGAACAAAAAATGTATGGTAAGTCCATTATGAGTGGTGGTAAAGGCGGGATATTATCTTCAGATAATATTTTCTTCATCAGTAAATCACAAGAAAAAGATAAAACCACCAATGAATTACTGGGGAACAATTTCACGGTGACTGCGGAAAAAAGTCGATTAATCAAAGAACGGTCTAAAATCACATTTAATGTGACATTTGAAGGTGGTATCAATAAGTGGAGTGGATTGTTAGATATGGCACTTGATTCTGGTCATGTGGTAAAACCTAAAGTTGGATGGTATGCTAGAGTGCTGAACGGTAAACAAGAAGAAACATCAGTTCGGGAAAGAAATACCAACACAGAAGATTTCTGGAAACCAATCTTATCAGATAAGACATTCTTGGATCATGTGAAAGAAACATTCTCACTTGGACAGGTGGATATGATGCAAAACAAATCATCTGACGAAATCATCGAAGAATTAGCAGAAGACGAAGAATAATTATGAAAAAGGCTAAATTAACTGTATATTTTGATGATGGAACTTCCAAAGATATAGTTCTAGAAAAAGCTATAGAAATAGATACGGCTGGTAAACAAGAACTTTCTTTTCGTGAAACCGCAAAGGGATGGGTGATGACTTTTACTAAGTCCATTTTAGATGGGAAGAAACTAGGCAAAAAATTTATAGAATGTAGTAAAAATGATTAAAGCGACCATCAAATTATCATCCATGTTCGTGGATAAACCTAAAACAATGGAAATTCTTTTAAATGAGAATGACATTGCGATGGAACCTATGAACGAGGCGACTGGTATTAAGAAAAAAATCACTATTGGAATGCTATTTGACCTTTACAAGAAGGGAAATGTGTATTATGATGATGGTTCGGAGCCAGATGAACAACTGACACCCGATTTGTTTGAACAATGGTTTTATTTTAAACATCTGAAGGAAAATAATTTAATGCAAAGACTGATCTCAATAGAATATACTAAAGGTTGATGAATAATTTACAAGAATATAAATGTCGAAATTGTGGCGCTCCACATAAAACAACAGATTTATTCAATATGGTTGAATGCGATTATTGTGGATCATTCTTTTTTTGGCAAGACCGAAATCCATTAACCACCAAAAAGCCTTGTTTATCGGGCGTAGTATCATTTGAATACGATCCTGAAAACTTACTAACTAAGTGGGAAAATATGTTACATGTCTAAAATTGACCTCGATTTTTTTGAGAAAATACTCTTCCAACAAATCCTTAAGAAAGATAATACTTTTCTTGCGTCCTGTGTAGATCACTTGGATAAAGAATTGTTCAAGAATAAGGATTTTGGGGTGATTGTTGGCATCATCAAAGAGTTCTATTTGGAGCGTGATGCGATTCCTACACACACTGAACTAAAGGCCAGGGTAAACACCTCAAAGGTAAAAGACCAGCTTGAAAAAGCTATCAAAGAGATTAAGGAACTGGATAAGGAATATGATGAAGATGAATTGATTGCCAATACCGAGTATTTCCTTAAACAGAGGAAGACTGATTTGATTCTCAGTAAAGCCATTGAAGAAAAAGCCGCTGATAAAGCGGTCGATCTTGATGCATTTCAAAAAGAGAATGAAAAGATTTCAAATATATCTCTACTTGATGATTTGGGTCTAGATTATTTTGGCGATAACGACCGTGTGTGTAAGTATCTAACACAAGAAAACTCTTTTATATCTACTGGATATAAAGGAATTGATGAATGTCTTGGGGGAGGGATGTTTAAAGAAGGACGTTGTTTATATACATTTTGCGGAGAAACCAACGTGGGCAAAAGCATCATGGTTGGAAATATTGCGACTAATGTCCTATTACAGGATTATAATGTATTGATCGTGACGTTAGAAATGTCAGAAGATCGGTATGGAAAACGAATTTCCAGTATGTTGACCAAAATTGCACTCAACAATCTAAAAGATCAGATAGAAAATTACAAAGATTATATTAGTAACTTCGTCAAAGAAAAAAAAGCGAGATTACATATCAAGGAGTTTCCAGGAAAATCGGTGTCTGCCAGACAAGTGGCAGCATATATTAAGAAACTGGAAAAACGTAAAAAATTCAAACCTGATTTAATTGTAGTTGATTATTGCTCACTATTGAAACCCTCTGTGTCTCAACCATCACCCCATGCGGCTATTCAATATGTGATTCAGGAAACCAGGGCCATTTCTTATGCATGTAAGTGCCCTATCTTGTCTCCTATGCAATTGAATAGGACTAGTCATAAATCAACTAGTCCTGCTCTTGATGCTCTTGCTGGATCATGGGATTCTGCATCCGACATGGATAATATTATCAATCTAGCACAATCTGACGAAGATCGGGAAGCCAATATTATTCGTTACATCAATGTAAAATCCAGAGATGGTAAAAAAGGCTATATGGGACAACTTAACATTGATTATGACACCCTTAGATTCTATGAAGAAGGCGCAGAAATACAAGAAAAGATCAAACAACTAGAAAATATGGGAGCAGACTTGGATTTTAGTGATTTCTTAGACCAATAAAATACTTGATATATCTTGATAACTACCTAAATATTTTTCCATGTTAGTTATTGAAGACTCTTTCACCCATCCATCGGCATCTGATATATTAAATTCCAAAGAACTGGAAGAAACTGTTAATTATTTTGGTAGTTTTCTGACAATGGTTACGAACAAACCTATCTCTTGTGTAACTTTTTTTATAATGTTGGAAAAATCTCCTGAAATTAGAGCTTGCATTGAGACGATTGCTGATATATCTTGGTATGAACTTGTGGATTATCTAGCAAAAAGATATCCGGTATTGAATAAATCTAAGAAAATAAAATATGAAACAAATTTGGCCGAATTTTGACTTCCTTAACTGGTTAGAAGAATATTATTTGACATATCTATTCTTTTCGTATAAAGAACTGGATAAGGATCTGATGGAGTCTGAGATTGATAATCTGAATCAGATGCGAGACAATTTCTACCAACAAATTCACTTGGAGACGGATGATATTTGGTGTTCTGCTTGTCAATATTTAGAAATCCTTCGAGGTTTTAATAAATTTTGTGCGATTCTATCCCAAAAAGAATGGAGAACTGAGGAAATCGTTGGACATTTTTTGGAAAGACGGTATCCTAGCTTTGATAATATTGGTCGTATTGCACATACGCTGACTAATACAAAGGTCGAAGAATATCGGGGAGTTGATAAAAATGGTAATTTTGTTGAATTCAAGAAATATATGATAAAAAATATTGAAAAATTATTAACTAAATTGGAGATCAGACTATGACTAAATTTACTAGTATACTGTATATTGCGGTTCATTGGTATGTCTCCAATATCTTTTGGAAACTTGTATGGGAATGGGGTATTGGTGGCGATAAATGGATGAATAAATCCACCAATATATGGGTTAAATCACATTGTATGATTGTAAATGCAATGGCGGAATGGATCTATTATTCAAGTGGCTGGCATGGCATGAATATCGTTCTCAAAAATGGACGAAAAGGAATTATTCAAGTAAATGTGAATGATCACTGATACACAAAAACAGATTTATAATCTATATCTTCGGTCACTTGCAGAAGGTTCTGATCGACCTTATAAAGTGCGGAAGAATTTTGATAATTTGAAGACCGAATATATAGAAGAATTGAAGAAATTGGAAGCATTTTTTATCAAATTCCCGCATTTTCTTCGATATGAATACTTTCAAGCACCTTATAAAATCTATCAGGATGAAAAGAAATATTATTCACTGAAGTTTTATTCTGGATATAAGGGTATGCAAACGTGTTTAGCATATTTCAAATCGTTAAAAGAATCGGACCCCGATGGGCAACTGGATTATCTAAAAGAATCATTGAAATTCATCACCAATTTTTGTCTGGAAAAAGGAATTCAACTAGAACAATATCCTGATTATAAATCTGTTGCCCAGAAAGATTTCTTAATTCATCTGAAACAACATAAAGTATCTTTTTATGCAGCATTTGCAATTAATTCAATTTATTATCAGTTAGTGAATCTTCCTAGCGATGAGTTTGAACTATATTTTGGTCCTGATGTTGATCTGCACGATATGTATAATCGTTATCAGGGTAGCAGAAAAGCTAAAGAATGGTTGGAAGAAAATGTGGAGAAAATAGAAAAATACATCAAAAATAACTTGAAACAACAGAAGGAATAGACTATTATAGAATATATGGAATTACCTATACAATTAAAAACACAAATCCGTTGGTGGCTACAATCACCTAGTACTAGTAAGGGTAGATTTAATCCCGATTCAATTATGGAATTTGAAAAAGTCTGCACATGTGATGATTCTTTTATGTGTGAACATAGAATTGAAAAATTAATCAATTTACTAGAAGATTTTGAGTATTCGGATAATAAATAGAATTTTGATAGAAGACGAGTAATCTTTTATCATTTTAAAAACAAACAGAAAATAAGATAACAAATAAAACTAAAATAATATGGCATTCAACTTAGACGATATTCTAAACAAAGTAAATAATGATAAAGTGGCAGCAGTAGCCCAAGAAACTGCAAGTGGATACAAAGCAGACGAACGGTTGTTCCAACCAAAGCAAGGAAATACATATTATTTCCGACTACTGTGGGAAACACCAGAATCAGGATCAGAAGTCTTTAGATATTATAAAGACATTTCGATGAATAGCAGAACAACTGGTCAATATCTATATCTTGGACGAGCATTACAAGATGCGGACCCTAAGCAAAAGGA
>ERZ724522.525-NODE-525-length-24362-cov-9.657259_pt1 | contig 24362 bp, 23 predicted proteins | sample MGYA00376055_ERZ724522 | MGnify/ENA primary metagenome ERZ724522 (study PRJEB28724, sample SAMN07190884) | wastewater metagenome | isolation source: effluent of sewage treatment plant in Hong Hong | place: Hong Kong | collected 2016-03-17 ...
CCGTGGTCGGTTACGCCGCCGCCACCGGTGGCGGTTAGTGTTCCGGAAGAAAGGGAAAGCCCGGCGCCAACGGTTATTGCGCCGAGATCTCCGTCGCTGTCGGCTCCGACGATAAGAGTTGGGGTGTCGGTTGTGAGGTCAGAAATACGGACCTCTCCCGTTACATCCAATGTGCGCGCCGGGTTTAGCGTATTTATTCCGGCCTTGTTTCCCTCTGCCGACCACGGCATTTTTGAAAAGGTGGCGGTAACTGCCGTCGGCGTTTCCGCTGTCGTGGTTTCCACGAAAGTCGACGTGCTGCCTTGGTATGGATACATATACAGCGACACGAGCAGCGTGCCACCTGTGCTGCCGGATACAGTTCGCACGCGCAGGGTGTCGCGGGTGCTGCTGTTTTTCATTTCAATCTTGAAATCGTTACCAATATAAGCACCCGTCGACGCAATAGGCAGAAGGTTCTGCCACACGCCGCCCGTGTTGCTGAATGCCAGGGGTATAAGGTATTTTTTGGCAATCGCGTTTCCGCTGCCGTTATTTACAACGCAATGCAACTCGCAATATCCGCCGCCGCCGCCGCTGTGGTTCAGAACCCCCAGGTGTATGGTGCTCCCGGATGCGGGGAGCGTGCGGGTAAGGTAGTAAGACTTGGCGCTGTTAGGCGCGATACCTACCGCGACCTGATCCCAGCCCGTATTTCCAGAGCCGCTTACCTTCGTCCACAGCCCACCGGCGGACGAAATATTAGACAGCGCAATACTGCCGGCGGGCGCTGTTATTGCGCCTTCAGGTGTTGCGTTAGTGGTGAACACGTCGGCAGCATGGGCCGAGTTTTCCAGCCTAATCATACTTTTGGTTGCTCCGCTGGATGTGTATATGTGTGTCCTCGACAGCGGCGTTAATATGCCAAGCCCGACGTCGCCATCGCTTTTCAGGGATAGAGTATAATTGGGCGCGGTTTCGGATACAACTAACGCGGCCGTGTTGGTCGGCGTGTATAGGTCGAAGGCGCTGGCCCCGACCCGAAGGTACCAGCCTGTAGTTTCCAGGCTGTTTCGGAGTCGGAAGGCCGCCTGCGTTGCAGCATATACTTCCATATCGGAGGGGTATGTGCTGTATCCTACCGATATCCCACTACCATCTGTTGTGTACAGTTTTGGGCTACTGTTAAGCCTTATAGACGCGGGTACAAGGTTCAGACCTGCTGCTGTCGTTCCGATTTCTACGAAATTCGAGGTGTTAAGGGTTAGCGCCTTAACGTATGCGCTGTTGGCCGCATTCCTGAAGTTTATTGCGCTCCCCGATAACGCCTTCCCAAACGAGATACTTCCCGTGTCGGAAAATACCAGTCCTTTCGGGTATGCGCCATTGGTTGCGAATCCCCAGGTAACGTCGTTCCCTGCGGTCTTGTAATCCTGAAAAACAATGTGGTCCGCCTGGAAGGTCCAGGCTCCACCCCCAGCCAGATCGTGGCCGAACAGTCCGGTAAGTGGGCGACGTGTTGCGCCAGACTTTGTTCTTACTTCTGGTATGTGTAACTCGAACGCCGGGCGAGTGCCATACGTGAATTTTTCCTCCATCCCTATACGCATAGTGGCTCTTGCAGGGTTATCCTGCCCACCGCCAGAAAACGTATTGAATCCAATGGAAACAACCTGGTTATCTCCCACTGAAGAAGCATTATCGAAAAACTGGCGATATATGCCCCAATGGGAAAGGGAGTCGCCATTACTGTCTGCCTGGAGGCGCAGCAGTGTTTCTTGGTTTCCTGCCAAGTATATGGACGGCTTGCTGCCTGTTTCGTCCTGCTGTATTGTCAGCACACCGGTGGTATCCGTCGTCCGAAGGCCAAGCGTACCGTACCTGTACAGGTTGTCGGATATCCGCTTGTTCAGGTACGATCCGGACAACTTAACCCAGGAGGAGTCTGGTCCGACACGGCCGGCGAGCAGCGCATTGAGGCTGGTGCGCCATACGTCGTTGCCCTGGAACACCTGCACCTGGGCATTGCCGGTGATAGTGGGTACTTGCGCCGAGGCGAAAACCGGCAGCAGGAGAAAAAGACATATTATTGGTCTCATGTCGGATGTGTTTGCGCCGGCCGAGGCCGGCGTTACTTAATTCGTCTTGAATATCCAGGAGCCGGAAGAACCGTTCCAGAGGCAGGTACACTTGGCTGATACGCCCTGGGAGTAGATCGTCTTGGTCGTGGCGCCATCGGTGAATTGCTCCGACCCGTTGGGGTCGAGCGTAGTGCCTTCCGTATCGGTGCCCGACTTGTTTATCTCATACTCCCATCCGTTGCGGGTTGCATTACACGCAGGTAGATTCACCGTAATGTCAGCGCTCAGCGTGCCGACATTGACAAGGCGATTGGTCTCGTCGAGTGTGGCCGTGGCGGTGATGGTCACCCAGGAGCCTCCGGTAACGCCGGTGGCATACAGGGCCGCTGCGCCGGCTGCGCTGGTGCTCGTCACGCCGGCCGAGCCAGTGATCAGGGACTGGAAGGTCTTCGCGCCCGCGAAAGTCTGTGTGCCGGTGGATACTGTGCCCCGGTTGCTTGCGTCTGCATTCGGCAGGTTCAGTTCGATGTTGGTGCCGTTCCTGGTGTATGCTATCGCCGCTGCGGTAGTGGTTATCGTCGGCGACAGGGCCAGGTAGTTGGTGCCGTCGGAGCCAAGCAGTGTGCCGTTGCCTCCTATCGTTGTCAGGCCGGTGCCGCCCTTCGTAATGCCGAGCGTGCCGCCTATGTTATTCAGCGTCAGGTTGGCCTCTACTACGTCGACGGTCGCGGCAGTGAGTACGGCTCCGGTGCCGCCGGTAACGGTTACTTTCGAAGAGCCTGCCGTCAGGTCGACTCCGGTAATTTTGGATGGCGACAGCGTGGGGATGTCTGCTTCTGCAAGTGCCCGGAAGGAGGGTGTGCCGGTAGAACCGTTTGGGGAAGCGAACACCTTGTTGGTTGTCTGTGTCGCCCAGTTGCCGGTAAGCGTGCCGGAGGTGGTTACCGGCGAACCGGAAATGGTGAATTCACCAGGGAGCGAAAGCGCTACAGACGTGACGGAGCCTGAGCCGGCGCCCATAGCGGCCTGCAGGTCGGCGACCGTGGCCAGCCAGGTGTTATTGCCCTCGTTGAACTTAAGCAGGGATGATAGCGTAACGGTCGGCACCTGCGCGGAAGCCGCTGCGACTATTGCGAAAAACAGGGGGATAAGAAGTTTTTTCATCGTTTACATGTTTTTAAAGAACCAAAAACCGGAATGCGCCGGCTCTTTCCTGCAGGTGCAGGAGATTCCGGTACCGGTCGAGAAGATTGTCTTGGACGTGGCCCCGTCGGAGAACAACTCCGAACCGGCCGGCTCGATAACCACGCCGAAAGCATCGGAGCCGGCCTTGGATATTTCGATCCGGATGGCATCGTTCGCTGTGTTGCAAGGTGGCAGGTTGAGTGTGATCGATGCTGTCAGGTCGTCGACCCATACTTCGTTCACGCCGTCGGAGATGGAGCCGGTGGCCGTGACTATGTCATACAGGTTTATGCCGTTGGGCATCCAGGCTGCTCCGCTCCAGCGCAGCACCGTGTGCTTGTTGGCCGGTGTGCCGGCATCGACGGGGTTGCCCTGGATGTTCTGGATGGCATAGCCTTGTATGTAGTCGTACACGGCCTTGGCCGTAGGGCTTTGGTTGTGCGTTGCAGCGCCGGTGATCACCTGGACGATGCTGGACAGGAACTTGGCCGGATCGGTGCCGATCTGGAGTTTTTGTTTCGCCACCTGGATATCCTTGGTGTCGGTGGTGATCTGCGCCGACGCGGTGGCCAGGCACAGGGCGAGCAGTGCCGAAATTGCTATCCGAGCAGCCATAACTTAATGGTGTTTGCTCCGGACAGGCCGGAGAAGTAGATGTTGTAAGAGGTGTTTGTCGGGGTCATGTTGCCCTGCCCGACCCATACCTGACCGGCGAGCATATCTACAGGGCCTCCGAGTTCAGCGCCTAGCGATGTGGTGCCGAGCGATGCCGTCTGGTTGGTATCGGAAATAACCTCCCAACCGACGAGCCAGCGGCCTGCAGGTATGTTGTAGGTGTAGGTGGCGTCTTCCACGCCCAGCGATACCACTGTGACTCCCCCGGCGCTCGATGGGGGCAGCGTGGGCGGCACGTATGGTCCGCCAATAACATCGAAGGTGGTCTCGAGGTAAGGCGCCGGCCGGTGCATGCGCATCGTGCCGGTGAAGGAGTAGCCATTCTTTTGGGTGCGATCGCCGGAGTCGCCATCGGCGCTGATGCGCATCCAGGGCAGGAAGCGCATGGTGTCGTCCTGGTAGGTGGCAACAACGTGGTAGCGGCGATTGCGGATTTTGGCGCGCAGGAATTCAACTTCGGGCCGGATGCCGGAAACGAATGCTTGCAGCAGGTAATCGAATCGATCGCCGTGGCGGTCGCCCGTGTTGGTCTTGTCGGTGAGTCGCGCTGTAAGCCTGTCGGCCTGGAATGAGAATGCGGCCTTGCCAGGCAGGAATTGTAGCGCGTCGATATTAGGCTCCAGGTACCATACAGGGTAAGCCGACAGATCAGTCGGCTCGATAAGGGCCAGTGCTTTCAGCCCGGCTGCGGGCTTTTCGCAAGCCTTTGTAACAGCATGCAGCGTTGCAAACATATTCGGAGCCAATTCGCCGGAAGACGGGCCGGCTTGTGAGGGTTTTGGGGTCAGCCGCGCTTGTGGCGGCAGGGAAAGGCTCCGGTCGGGAGATCATACCGGCTCCGTCTTCGGCGAATTGGCACAAATGTGGGCTGCTGCTGCCGGCCCAGGAAGGACGGCCCCGGCATCGAGTAGCGGCAGTATTGCCTCGGCGAAGCGCCGGTCATGCCGGAGTCGTCTGCGTACCGTGGCCAGGGCGCGATACACGTTGGCCTTGTGCCGGCGGAATCGCCTGGCGATGGCGGCTACATCGCGGCCGCCACGTACCGCATATATATAGAGGTGCGCCTGGAAGGAGATCCGCTGGATGCGGCGGATTCGTGCCGCGCGGATACGCGCGGAAGCAACGGCGCAGAGTGCGTCGAGTTCGGTATTGGTGCATGCCCCGGTTTCAGCGCCTGAACCCTGCCATATACGCGAATCGCGTAGGACGTCGGGCCGCGATTTTTTCGCGGCTTTGGCCTGCATTTTCCTGAAAAAATTGCGGCGGAAGCGTTGGTATTCCCGGTAAGCGCTTTCCTGAGACAAATCGTCGTCGTCGAGATCGTAAGTATCGAAGAAGGTTTGCATAGCCGTTTTGGCAGCGCCGCCGGCTGTGGCTACGGCCAGCATCGCCCGGGTGAGCATTTCGATGTGGTGCCGGTGCAGCACTACGCCCAGGCATTTGCCCTGGGCGCTGATGTGGTCGGCCACTGCAGGTGTGGTAACGAGCATCAGGCTGGAGTTGAGTGCATCGATGGCTCGAGCCGGGAAGCGGGTATCGCTGCGATCGACACGAAGCACATCGGAGAGCCAATCTGCGCGGCCTGGCTCGATGGGTTCTGTGCCGCCGTATTCGGCGAGCAGGATTTTGCGAGAGAAAGAAGAGAGCGGTAGTAGTACGGTAGCCATGTGTTTGCCTCTTGGCCCCGCTGTTTCAGGGGCTACATTGGAAAAAACTATGCCATAGCAACTTATCGCTATATCACGCTCACCATGCTGGCCTCCACCATGACCCGGCCACGGCCGACGGGATCGGATACCCGGAGCCGCTTAACGAAGTAGTCCATGTTGCTCACCCGGACCTTGTCCTGGAATGAGAAATCGACTAGCTGGGCCACCGGCAAATGGAATCGGATCGTGACGTGTTTCCCGCCATTCATTACCGACCCGAACAGGCGGTGAAACTGCGCGTACAAGCCGCGATCGCCGAACCAGTTGAGTGAGTAATCAGACTCGCCCAGAGAAACACCTCCGGAAATGATATGCGACCTGGTCCCACCCGATCCTGACGGCAACCAGACGTGGTTGGCCGCCAGAGGAACGTCGCCGTCTCCATCGTCCTGGATGCCACGGTAAAGCATGAGTGCCACCGGCGATTGCTCTTGCCGGCGCTCGTAGCCTGCCCCGACCGGTTGCCAGCGGGATACCTTTCCGGGTGCGGCGTAATAGCCGAAACCCTCGTTGCCTCCGTACAGTGTCCGCAGGCACTCCATACCCGTATCCAGCGGTGTTTCGGTGTCTCCGTATGGATATACCCCTCCATGCTGCAAGTATGTTTCCAGGGAGAACCCTCCCACTGTCTTGTCGATTCGTATAAGGACATGTCCGTCTTCGAGATAGAACCAGTACACTCCTGGAGACAGGCCTGCAATAGTAGTATTCAGATCGCCGAGTGTTCGCTGCTGGATCGCCTGGTGCGGTCGGGGCACGCCAGGTGGTAACTCTACAGGTTGGTCGTAGTCGTAGGCGCGTGCCGGCGACAAGGCTTCTTCCCTGGGGGTGCCATCGATGGAATAAAGCGTCCAGTCGTGCCTGGGAGGACGGTTAAGTGCAGCCTGTACGGGCAGGATAGTCACGCGATCACTTTGTTGTACACCGGTGAAAAATCCAAGCCCCCATTGTGCGACGAGCTTTTTCAGGAACTCGCGGGCCTTTATGGCCGGCACATGGTTTTTGAGGTTGAAGATGGATGGCAGCCCTGGCGTGACGGAAGGGTAAGAACCCTGCAGCACCCGGGCATCGTTGTTGTGGTATAGGTACAGACGGCGGAGCTCCTCCGTAGTCTGCCAGGCGTTGTCGACCGAGAATCCGGCACCGGCGAAAATTGCCTGGAGCACATAGTCCACCCGGGCGAACGGTGTAATGGCGCCGGCGGTTTCGGTGAACGCCCCGGTGGCGATATCCCAATAGTTCTGCCAGGATCGTTCGTCGTAGTAGGTGTCGGTGTCGGGGTAATCGTTGTGATCGGGATTCCAGACCGGGAAGAAGGCGTAGTCGTAGCCCTCCGGAGTATCGGCTGTGGCGAGCATGTGTGCAGGCCAGTCGGCCACAGCGCGGTCGCCACCGAGATCCAAGTCGGAAAGCAGCACATCGCGGACGGTGTAGAGCGCATTGGCCACAACAGATATCGAGGCTTTGCGATCGTCGCATTTTCGGATCGTAAGCCTGCCGGTAAACATCGGAATGCCGTAGCATTCGATCACCACGCCATCGTAGGCCTGCCAGCCTGCGGCGTTGGCGACCAGGTGCGGGTGGCCGAGTTCGACCCGGTTGCGGTCGGTAAGCGGTACATCGGCCGGAAAGGTGAACGATCCGGGCAAGACTGATGCGTCGGAGGTGCTCAGTACCTGGTTGTTCCATTCGAAGGCAAGTTTGTGTTCGCCGTCGAGGTATTGGCCGGATGGCATTCGGATCGTGTACATAGGCTACAGGTTGGCGGCTTTTTCCACCCACGCGGCGCGGGCTGTGAAGGTGAGCGCATAGAGGGTCTCGTCGTCGGGCCTTACTTCGTCGATGCTTTTGGCGTCGACGATGACTTTCAGCAGGCGGTTGCGCAGCGTGTCGACGATCCAGGCACTGCCGGAGAGCAGCACCTGGCGCAGGTGCTCGCAATAGAAAGGATCGTCGTACCAGCCGGTGGAAAACGACCACTGTGGACGGGCCTCCGCTCCGAAGGCGTCGAAGTCGCCTGCAGCAAGGCTTCTGTCCGGTGCGTATGGCTTGCGGTAGGTTTCGGCGCCGGCTACGTCGTAGCCTTCGGATGCTTTGCCTCGCAGCCATACGGTCTCCATGCCTCCCTTGCCATTATCGAACAGCAGGTAATGCGCCCAGGGCGTATCGCACAGCACCTCGTAACTCACGGTGGCGAGCGTGCTGGAGGCGGTGCGCAGGAGCCAGTCGTAAGCCACGATGTACGCGTCCGGATCGGTGCCGCCCGATGGGGCAAGGCTATGCAGCAGCAGTTGGCGGAAGCCGGATACGAACCAGTACACCTTGGCATCGGCGAGGGCGACGGTAGTTGTGCCCCAGGGTTCGTAGGTGCTGGAGGTGCCATCGCTCCAGTAGACGGTTACGCGCACGAACACATCCTGACCTCCACCCGGCAGGTAATACACCCAATCGGGTTGATCCTCTCCCACTGGCTTGCGGAAGTCGGCGCCGTCGCGCCGTCGGTAGTTGTGCAGCAGCCTGACCGCACCGGTGGTGAAGGCCTCCAGGCTTCGGCTGCCGTGCAGGGCCGTATAAGGCCCCCAAGGGTATAGCGCTTCGGCGACAGCGGGCGATCCGTACTTGTCGGCCACACGCAGGAGGTACTGCAGGAAACAATCGGATGCCAGCCCCCAGGGCAGCGACGCAGGCGGGCTGGAGGGATTGATGGTGGCGGTATCGGGCAAGTGCGGACCGAGTTGGGCGAAGGCAGCAGAGAGGTCGACATCGGTAGCCTGGCGCGATATATCGTAGGGGCTGTGCAGGGTGAGCAAGCGGCGATCGGTGTTGAAATCGCCGGTGTAAGTCCACACCTCGACGTAGGCGCGCAGGTTATCCTCCGGGCTGGCAGCAGTGCCGTCGTTGGCCGTGACGGCGATATTGGTCATAGTGTCGGCATCGACCGAAATGTCGAACGGCTCCACCACCTTTCGGGTGAGGCGGATCACGCCGGCGCTGACGATGGAAATATCGAACACGGCGCCTACGTCTTCGCGGTAGCGCAGGAATTCGGCGACGGTATTGGTGTAGTCGGCCAGCGGCGCACCGAACTGCTCCGGCCAGTTAAGGGAGGGGTCGGCGCTGCCTACTTCGTAGGCCACGCTGCCGCCGGGCCAGGAGAGGCTGAGCGTTTCGGTAGAGGCAGGGCCTCCGTCGGTAATGGTGATCTCGAAATATGCAGCAGCGCCGGTGAGGAGGTCGGTTCCGACTTCGGTCCAGACCGGATCGCCGGCGTATGCAAGGGAGGGCGGTTGGGTGGAAAGGTTGGCAGCCACGGGCAAAGAGGGTTTCTTCGGCGAAGGTGCGGCGCGGCTGGAGATGCGGAAAGGACAGGGATGTAAAACAAAAGCCGCCCTGCTGTGTCAGCAAGGCGGCAGAAATATAACCCCAAAAAACCTGATGCGAAGATATGGCGGATTTACTTAATCCGCAAGTCCGAGGTTTCGGCGCGGACGATCACCCCGAAGCGCGCCACGCTGTCGGGTATAAACGCCGACTCGCCCATAAGAGCCAGGTGCTCCAGGAAGCCCTGCTCGCCTGCGCCGAAGGTATCGCGCTCCGCCCAGTAGCCGGAAAGTGCGGCGGCGTACTGGGTTGGGTTCACGATCTCGATGCGGATCGGGGTGCGGCGGGTGATGGTTAACCGCCGGATAATTACTTTTTGCGATTTTGGTTTAGTCTTTTTTTGGGGCTTCCGGCCTTTTTTGGCCGTTCCCCGTATACTTTTTTTAGGTGCAAGCGGGTGTTTACTGTTCCCACTTAGAAAATACTGCACCCGGCCTTTTTTTATGCCGGTTCTTTCTTCAATTTCCGATAAAGACGCCCCATTTTGCCTTAGTTCGAGAATTTCCTTCATCTTTTCAGCATCAGGGGCATCGGCCCTGACGTTTTTATTTTTAAGACCGGAGTTCCGATATTGCTCTATTACGGAGGCTAGTTTCGGAGTTTGAGCAACCCGTCTCCCAACTATAAAACCGTTAAGAATATGTTCCGAGAAAGGCCAATTTCCTTCCCTAAATACAATTGCGCACGACTGTTCTGCTTTTATGGCCTTTTCTATAAGTCTTACCAGGTCGGATTCCTGGTACTTGTATTTATTGTATTTCATGCTGGTAGGTTGGGTATCTTGGCCGCTTGGTACAGCGGCTGTTTTCTTATTTTTTCCCAAAAATCGACGAGCAAACAGTGTGCTTGTCTGTCGGCTTCTGACCAGTAGAATCCCTCGTCTGACTCTCCTGTTTCGGGATTGTAGTCGCGAATGCGCTCCAATCGATAAATGGCGTCGTTTATTGCATAATATGCGATAAGGCACGCATCGACGCCTTCTGTATGGCCGAGTGCGTATTGCACCACGTCGAGGCCTGCGTCGATGTAGGCAGAGCGGTTTTTGCCTTGCAGGTTTGCAAAGTGGTCGGAACGCAGGGTGATGGCGGTTTTGATGCGGGCGCCTGAGGCGGGGTCTTGCGGCTTGCGGCCAGCGCCTACGCGCCGGCCGCCACGTGTTTCTTTTTTCATTGTGGCGTTTAATTTAAGTTGAATTCCAACCCCGGTTTCCCGGGGGCCTTGCGGCGTGGTACGGTTAAAAACATACTTCTGCAATGTGGATCGCCTGAATTGCGCTCTCGTCCGTGAAGTTTGAAAAATGGCCATTAAAATGGTCAAATCCTTTTACGGCATAAATTTTTTCGTTTGAACGGAAAGTGTTATAATTTTCCTCATAATGCCATCTACGACCGAACGGCGCTTTCTTTTCTACTACTTCAAACCCTAAACGACCTGTTTTTGCCTGTTCAAAGTACGCATTCCATAATTTGCCTGATTTGATTGTCCTGTGATTCTTAAGTGTTGACATAGTGCAATATTTTTAATGTTAACTGAATTCCAAGCCGCCGAAGCGGCTGGTACGGTTAAGATTCTTCAGTAAAAACGAGCGTTTCGTTATTTTTTTCAATCCAAACAACCGCGTTTTGATCAAGTTCGTCATTTCCTGTCCAATTTCTATAACACCAGTTTGAGTTAATGTTCCGCTCTGCGCTACGAATTACCGATGCGCCAAATACATCAAAAGCACCGGAGATAAGAACACGGTACAAACCTTTGCCCCTGTACTGATCTTCAATCTCTGTATTTTCAATACGAAAGGTTCCGCATCCCTCGTCAGACAATTCAATAAACCCAGCGAAAACGCCATCAACAAAAAGTTCTGCTTTATTTCCGTTTTTTACTACCGTGTTCATCGTTTAAGATTTTTAATTTCTCAGCGCCTCGTTATTGCTGCGCTGTTTGATAGGACAAAGATACATTGCTTTTTTGATTTGTCAATACCTAATCAATATTTTAACACTTTTTTTTCAAAAAAAATCCGCCCGACTTACAATGTGCTGTAAATCAGGCGGATAGTGTGACACTTGTCGGAGATCTCCGACGAGAATAATATTGCGGGCTGACGGCTAACTGTCGCCTGCCGCCCACCACCGCTAAGCGCGGTGAAGCGGCAGGCTTGGAGTTATGCCGAATTACATACTAGATCGGAGCTGTTTTATCTTTTGTGAAATTTCAGAAATTTTTGCTTCTGATGATTGACGGCTATTCCTAAGGTCTTCAAGTTCTAATTCCAGTTTTACAATTTTACATCTGGTTTCGTGAAGTTTGATTTGTAGATTCTTTTGATGTGACATGATTTGTTTTTTTTGTATTGAAAAATAGAAGGGAAAAATAACGGCGGCATAAATTACGCCTGCCCTCGCAGCCGAAGCCGCTGCGTAACGCTAGTAAGGGCCACTTTCCCAACGTGCCGCCGCTATTTTTACCATTTTACCGCATAACCCCGCTTTCCCGCCAATATTCCCAAAGCGGTCAAAAGCGGGGAAGCCTTAGTTATGCGAAACTATAAATAAAATGTGCCAGGCCGCACAAACCTCCGTAGCGGGGTGAAATCGTAAACATCGCGAATGAAATGCGCCCACTCGTAGGCTGCATCCACTTTAAGGAGCAGGTGATGCCGCTCCCATTCGTTCGCACCCACTCGGTCGCAGTAGCATTCTATTGCTTCGCGGTTTAGTTTGACTTCATTTATGTATTCCATTTTTTTAAAATTTTACCCGGCGTTAGAATCGCATAACACAGCACTGCCGGAAATGCTGCGTATGCGTTGCACTGATTCGGCAGTGCAGACGTTATCAGACAATAGTTGCGGTAAAAAACTCGCCGAGTTTCATCTGTCGACGATTTGTACCTCTAATTGCCCTATCTGTGTATTCTCTTAATGTGACCGTTTTTGCATTCACCTTACAAACGAGCAGTTTTTTGTTTTTGTGTCGGATTGTTTGCCCGACTTGTACTTTTTTATTCAATTCCATTTTCATATTATTAAAATTTAGATGCTGATAACCCCGCTTCAACTTCCATGCTTCCTAAGTGGTCGCACAGTCGTCGAAGCACCAGTTCTGTTTTAAGTTAATACCTGAAATCAGTCCAGTGCACGATCTGCCCTTCGTGGGTGACGGTCTTGAACGGATGGCCGAACCAGTCGTAGAACTGGTCGGGACTGTCGAATCCGTCGTTGGCCATGAACAGGAGGTCGTTCACGACAGTGCCGTCGATTTCGATTCGGATGCCAGGCTGTGGCGCATGCAGGCAGGTGATAAAACACTTCTGCACGCCGTGGCAGGTATCGAGTTCCGGGTATTCCAGGTTGAATTGGCGGCGCTCCTTGGTGCGGTTGCCGTAGACCATGTGCATCTTCATGCCGGCACGCCAACGGGCGCCCAGGCGGAAGGTGTGGATTTTGGGGATCAGGTCGGGGTACTGCTGCCGGAGTTCGTAGCGATACGGCAGCACGATCTTTTCCAGAAAGAGCGTCGGCTTGCCGCCGGGGAAGACTGTTGCGAAGGATAGTGTCATGTGTGTGGTAGTTGATGTGTGAATTTTTTCCGCCAGGCGCTCCAGGGCCTCCTGAGCGCACTCGCGCAAGCGTCGGCTTGGACTGTCGAGGCGGCTTAACTGGCAAGCCAGGAATGCCGGCACGTCGACGATCTCGGCGTGCTGCCCGAGCCGTACCCGCTCCGGGAGTTGGAGCGGGCAGGGTGGCCAGTGGATCAGGGCGATGGCGTCGGTGGTGGTCATTGGCCGTTATGGGTATTAAGTGGCCGAATTTCAGCTATGTCGCCGCAGTCGGGGCAAAACCTGACTGCGGTGGCGCGGTCGGTAAAGAACAGGTTCCCAAACGCTTCAAAAGCGAATGTTTTCAGTCCAGTATATTCATCCGGATGGACGTTGTCCTTTTTAGGCACTCCGTAAAGAGTGCCTGACGGTGTGATATTGATTTCGGACATGGTGTGTGGTTTTGAATTCACAATTTTGTTTTTTCTGCCGCCGCAAATCCGGCGGTGTGGTTTCCAGGGGTGTAAACAGGCGTTAAATCAGGCGTTAAACTTTACGGATTTAACGCCGGCCCCGCTGATTTAACGGATTTAACGCCTGTTTTCCGGGCGTTAAATCCGTTAAGCCCGTTAAATCCGTTAAATCCGTTAAAAGCGTTAAGCGGGTCTTATTCTTCACAATTCTTATTTTTTTACACTATAAAAATCTATTAGAGGGGACAGGAGGCGTTAAAAGCGTTAAATCCGTTAAATCCGTTAAAAGCGTTAAGAGTGTAAAAACCGGTGTCGATACACCGAAGTGCGCACAGGAAAGGCCTGCCGCGATGGGACGCGACAGGCTGTTCACATGGGCAGGTCTTCGGATCGTGGTGTGGGCATGGGTGACGGCGGGTCGATCACGACCACGTTGTCGCGTTGCTGGAGTTCGTAGGTGGTGCCGGATGCTTTCTGGCGGGCTTCTTTCATGCGGGCGCCGAGGGTGACGTGGCTCTGCGCCCACCCTATCGCCTTGGCCGTCTGTCGAAGCCCGTCGCCGGTGCGGTTCTGGTGATCGATGGCTGCCTGTATCAGGTGATCCTGTGTATCAGCAGCAAGGAAATCGGCAAGCATATCGGGCTCGCGGCCCTGGCCCCGGTAATCGAAGGAAAGGAAGTTGCCGTTGCGCTTGTGGATTTCGCAGCGGATGATGTTGTCCTTCCCAAACAGGCATCCGTTGCGGCCCTTTACCTGCTTGATGTAGAGTTCGCCGTCGTCGTTGGCGTTGCGACCGATGGCGAATATGGTGGGCGCGAAGTTCTGGAGGGCTGAGGCGCCGCCCATGTCTTCCATTTCGATGCTTTTCGACTTGTTGTACTGCTTGGTGGTGTGGGCCAGCACCAGGAGGGTGAGGCCGTACTTGATGCGGAGGCGTTTGAGGCTGGCCATGACGCGGAGGGCTACGTTGGGATCGTGGGCGCCCTGGGAGATGAGGGCGCTGATGTTGTCGATAACAATGAAATCTAACTTGAATGTCAGGATAGCGCTCTCGATCTCGCTGATGATCTGCTTTTCGATGTCTTCACTATCGCTGAATTCGGTGAAATTGGGGTTGATATCGATGCGGAAAAAGGTATCGGAGAACTGGAAGGTGTTGAGGGGGTCTTCGCGGTTGGAGTATCGCTTGTAGAACTCTTTGTCGAGCAGTTCGAAATCGAAGAATCCGGTGCGCATGGCCGGCGCCTCGTTGACCAGCACGCCCTCTTCGAATACCATGCGGCCACGGGATACGGCATCGGCTACCTGGACGGCGAATATGGACTTGCCGACGCCGGGCTGAGCGAACATGAGGGTGATGCCTTGCTGCTCCAGCAGCGTGCCGGCCAGTTGGAGCATGTCGGGCTGGTCGGCGGCTTCGAGCAGTACCTGGTTGGCATCGCGCACGCGCAGGTATGATGCGAATGGCATGACCCGGAGGGCTTCGGAAATGCTGTTTCGGATGGAGAACACATCGTCGGTGTGTTCGTATACGGCCCGGATGCCGTTGGTGAATATGCGGAGGGCTTCGCGCTCCAGCCAGCGCTCGGCTATGATGCGTGCATGGTACTGTATGTTGGCGCTACTTGCTACTTTCCGTGACAACTCGACCATGTACACCGCTCCGCCGACGGCGTCGAGTTTGGACTCCTGTTTGAGGTATTCGGTCACGGTGAGTATGTCGATAGGTGTTTGGTTTTCCACGAGCGTGCAGCAGGCGTTGTAAATTACCTGGTGCGCATCGAGGTAGAAATGCTCGTCGCGCAGTATGTGCTGCACTTCGCGGATGGCGAACTTATCGACGAGGATAGCACCGAGTACGGCTTCTTCGAGGGGCACGGCCTGGGGCTGCACGGCGCCGAAGACGTATTGCGACAGGCCGGCGTTCCATTCTTTCCAGTTGAATTTTTTCTGGTTTACCTGGGCCTGCATATCGCCCTTTTCTGTGGTTGCCTTATACCGTGTTTTGGCTGGTTGCATAACTTATGAGATTAGATGTGACGGGATTCCCACTCTGAGAGGGTGAGTTCGAGTTGTTCTTCTACGTGCTGTATTTGTTCGCGGATGGACCAGGCCGGGGGATTGACTGCCGACTTGAAGAAGGCGCGTTTGCGGTGTGCTTCGAAGAGTTGCTCGGAGAGCGCCCTACCCTGCCGGATTAGTTTGAAGATTTTGGCTTCGAGCGGGTCGTCGGAGCGGTGGTTGGGGGTGTTGGTGGTGGTTGGTGTGGTGTTCATTTTCTATTGCAGTTTCGATGTTACATAATTTGCCAGCAACCTGCCGATGTAGCGGGTATAAGCCGGCGGGATACCTTCGGCTATTTCTGTGTCGCGAAAACGGTACTGATCCGGAATACCCATTGCGTAGTGCCATGTTTTCAGTCCGGTACCCTGGTCAAACTTTGGGCGCCACCCCTTGGGCAAATTCGCCGATTTTCGATAACCTTGCTTACCGAATATCGTGATAAAGTCGCCATTCTTCACCGAGCCTATTCTTGCCGGAATACCCGGCTGCATGGTCCACCAGCCTTCAATTTCAAAATGCCGCCGGCGTATCACCGGCAGGCCAAACATGTATCCATAGAGCACGATGTCTGCCCTGATCGGAGCAGTCGGCACGTTTTCCATTACCCACGGAAGGCCTATCGCCATTAGCCTTTCCCGAATAGGCGCGACGAGATCAGCATACTCTTTTCCTGCTGCCCGCTGTGGGGCGGTAGCATTGCTGTACAACTGACATGGAGGCGAGGCGTGAATGGCATGAAAAAAACTGCGGATGCCTTCCACATCTTCAAGCACTTGCAAGGCATCTGCCTGGATGTGTCGGAAGGGATACCTTGGCTGCGGCGCAATGTCTACACCTACGACGTTCCACCCGGCTTGGTGGTAGCCGATGGCTGCAAGGCCTGATCCGGAGCAGATGTCGAGAATGTTTAGCATAGTGCGGAGTGCGGACGGTAAATATCCCGCCTGTGCGGGGGTATGCACAGGACGGGAAGGTTAGAGGATCACCGCCGGTCGCCCGGAGATGTGGTAGTCGATTTCGGGCCAGATGGAAGCGACGCAGCGGTATATGTTCCAGGCGATGGCGCCACCGAAGGAGCATACTCTTGGGCCGACAATACTGGAGTTTATGACGATGCAACTTTTGTTTTGCCGATTGTAGCAATGAACTTCCTCAATTGATTCATCGCGCAGGTCGATGTGCAGCAGGTCGAAATAACAGTACTCCGGCATGGAGAGCATAAGAGGATGCATGGCGTTCTGGACCATTTCTTTTATTGCTTTTTCCTGTATCTCGTCGCAAGTGGCTTCGTGCTGGTTTCGGGTGTCGGTATAGCGGATGGTGAGTGGCATGGTTTAGCGTTTTTTCGGTGAACAGATCGGGCATAGCCTACCCAGTTTTTTATGGTTTTTCAGTCGTCGCTCTTCGTTTCGATCGCCGGGTCTGGTATGGACTACCTCGTAGGCGATTCCGCGATCGTTGCAGGCGGCCGTGATCCTGGCGCCCCACCCTGCCCGGTGCTCGGCGAGGCGGGCTTGTACGCTGGACTCGTCGCCATCGACAAAGCCCAGGTAGTGACGGGCCTGGTGTTTGGGGCCGCCGAGGGGTTGGTCGAAGTGGATCAGGTAGAGCATGGGCTAAAATCTAAGAGTTCGTGTTTGTGGAAATCGGAGGTCCTGGTATCCTCCGGACCGACATCGATATAGAGTGTGAATGCAATGCCACCGGCAAGAATAAGTGCGCGCACCTGGTCAGCAGGATCGGTAGCCATAGCACTTGTAGCGGGGTATTCCTTCCATCCGTTTTCAGGGTGAAACCATTCTTTTACACCGGTTACGATGGCCTCCGGACCGTATAATTTATGGACGGCTTTCCAGGTTATTGTGGCTTCCGGGATATCTGGGAAGAGTGTGGGTTCTTGTTGCATTGTTTCAGGCTTGAGCGGTGATGAGTCCTACGACGTATTCCGGCTTTACGGGTACACGGCGAGTATTCGTTTTTTTCGCATTGGCTTCTCGGATGGATTTTTTGGGTCGTGGTTGAGCAGATTTTTTGGCGTACCAGTCGGGGTACTCGGTGCGGATCAGGTCTTTTATTTTGCACATGATGTTTGCTGTTTTCGGGCAATACGATCGCTCCCCTGCCCTGTGGCAGAAGTGTGTAAGTATTGCCTGTGTGTGAAGGAATTCGCGTGCTCTGAGGGGAGCGGATTAAAAGATATCTCTTTGCGCTTCGCGGTGCATGCGCCGGCGGCGCTTTCGGTGTTGGTGTGCCCGGACCTGGTCATACAGGAAGGCAATGGCAATGCCGGTAGCCAGTCCGAGGATAAAAACGGTGTCGGTATTCATGTTGCTCGCTTTGCGCCCGGCACCTGGGGGGTGAGGTGCGCTGTGGGCGAGTGTTATGGTTGTCGCCGCCGGCTCCACCCTACCTGTGATTTAGAAACCGCTGTTGGTTTGCAGGTGGGTGGAGTGCCGGTGGCGGGGTGTTACAAAATATTAGCGACCAGGTCGCTACGTTCGGCCCTACCCTTTTCGATAATGTCCAAGGCGTATTGCCACTTTTCTATACCATCGATGACAGCCCGGCTGGTTGCGCGATCGTCACGAACTCGGCCACGGTATATTCTCAGGTTGGCTTCTACTGTGGGTATGCTGTAACTGGTCCACTGGCCGTTGTCTTTTCGGTACTTTATGCCGATTACCTCTCCGCTCTCGTCCATGTCGAGTTTTATTTTTTGTTTAAACAAGTCTGGTGTCTGTTTAAACAATTCTTCTTCCTCGGCCGCAGTGTCGCGGCTGTCGGTGGCCGGAATAGGGGAGAGAAGGGTACTTTCTGTCAGTTTATCCAGCGGTACCCAGTGGCCACGATCTTTATGCCTTACCTGGAACTCACGATCGAGTACACACCATTCCAACTTTAGCCGTTTGCCTTCTTTCACAACGGCAGAAGTGGGATCAGTAAACACATATTCTGCAATGGCTTTGGCGTGGCCAGGTCGTCCTTCACGGATAGCAGCGTCGTGTGCCGAAAGTTGAGCCTCTACCATTCCTTTCCAGCGCGAAAGGAGGGTAGGGTAGTCGGGTTGTGTAGCGGCCGGAGCAGCATAACGGGTGGCTCCTGCCGGGTGCTCCGTTGGGCCTGCGGGAGCCTCAGGCTTTTTTCCATTCTGGAATGGCAAGTCGCGGTAGTGGCCGTTCGACATTTTGGCCAGTTCGACTTCTCGCGCTACGTCGTCGGGAGAAAGTTGGGTGCGGGTGCGCACCATCTTTTCCATAACTTCCTTGAGGGCCTCCACATCGGTTTTTGTGGGCGGCTGTGGCGCCGGTGCGGGGAGGCCAATGGAGTTGTAGTCTGCTTCGATCTCGTGGTATGTGGCGTCCATGTGGGACAGGGTGGAGGTACCATAGGTGCCCAGGCGATGGATAAGGAGGGTAAGCCGGTAGAATTGGCGGTTAAATATGTCCTGGAAGACATATAGTGCGCGACCGAGTGTGCCGCCGTATTGGTCGAGCACGGTGTGGTCTCTTTGCGGCAGGATGCCGGAGGTAACCTTAATGCTTACGATCGCGTAACCCAGGGCGCAGTAGATGAAGACAAAAAAGAAGGAGAGCAACCAGGAGCCCCATCCGACCTTGGTCATGGCGGCGGCGTGATCGGCATTTTTGGTTTCGTTGTGGAGGTTCACCTTGTCGACGTTCTGGTTGTAGTCGTGGTCGATAGCCAGTTGTTGCTGCTTGCGCTGGTCGAGCAGTGCGGAAAGGGCGTCGGCCTGCGCCTGTTCGATTGGCGCAATGGCATCGGCGCGGCGCTGCCGCAGGGTGCTGATCTCGGCATTTATGCGCCGGCGCTCCTGGTCGTCGTCGGCGCGGCGGCGTTGGAGGGTTGCGATCCGGTTGTCGATGCTGATGGTGGCGGCAGCGGCTTTTTTGCGGTAGGTTTGCTCTATTTCCGACTTTTCGCTGTCGTATTGTTTGGTCAGGCGTGCATTGCGGTCGTTGAGCACCTGGTCGGCTTCGACGTAGGTTTTCTCGACGGGGGCCGGTATTTTGGCCTCGACGCTCATTTTTACGCCATATCTGCCGGCGACGAAGAGGAGCGCGATGAGCACAAGGGGAATCCAGGGGCTGGAGTCGGTTTCCTCGTCGTTGTCGAGTTTGTCGAACCAGTAGGTGATATACGTCTCCCGGAGGATGTAGTGCATTACGATCAGGAGTAGGGCAGATACCCAGGGGGCCGTCCATAACAGCGCGGGTATGCTCTCGAATGCGCTTTGGAAAATGAAGTTGTAGGCCGGGAAATCGTAATAAGCCCAAACGATCTGGATCAGTACGGCGGTGATCTCATAGGCGCGAAGTTTGCCCTTGCGCTTGGAGTAGTAGCGCTTCTGCGTATCCGTCTGTGGAGATGTCCAGGTGGTCATCGTTTTGGGTCGGGTAGGGGCCTGTTGGCCCGGTGTTTGCGGATTTGATGTGAAATCCATAGTTTTGTACCAGTTTTGAGGGTATCGGCGGCTTTATGCTGTTAAGTTTGGCCGCCGGCCCTCGGTTTACGAATATTGTTTCCGGCCTTTCCCGTTGCAGCGGGGGAGGCCTTTTTGTTTTGGAAATGGAGCGGCGGGTGTTGACCAGCCCGCCGCGTCCGCTTTTCCAAGTTTTGCCCCAGGCTCTTTTGCCCGAGGACTTTTACGCTTCATTGTTGCCAGGATTCACCTGTAATCAACTTCTTATTTGCAGCCCCGGGAAAAAACCGCCGACTCGTGCGCCGGCGGTGGGTGAAATGTTATAATCCCGTGGCATTAAAAATGCGGTGTTGGTGGGTTTTTCGGAGTAGAGGCCCCGCTCGTTTGCGGGGCCTGGTTCCCGTATAGAATCTCATGAAAGTGTAACCGTATGTGTGGGGCTTTTTCGGGGAAAAAGGGCCGCTGCATTTCTGCAGCGACCTGACCCCAAATTAACCAAATGAAAACTTTTATGTATGCGCCAGTTCTTTGTCGGCGACTACCTCTGCCTGTTTGTTTTCGAGCAGTTTTTTTGCTGCTTCGAGGATGCTCCGGCGAAGTGGGGTAGTACCTGGCCGCTTGAATGCAAGCAGTATGGTGTTTCGGCTGATTCCGGGCCTTATGTTATCCATGTGCTCCTGCAGGTCGCCGATTAAGCCGGCGACAGATAGTTGCTCATAAAGATTGGATGCGAAATTCGTGTCGGTCATTATTTTATAAGTTTAGTAACTTTAGGACAAAAGTATATTCCTGATAAACAAAAAACAAGCTTCATGCCCAAAAAAAGTTTATTCAAGATAAACATTCTAAAAAGGCAAGAAAAATTTGGAGACACAGGGCAAACGGCTGAAGGCTGTTATGAAGCATTATCGGCACACGCAACAGTCAATGGGTCAGTTAATTGGAGTTACAAAAGGGTTCATGTCGGTCATGATGAGCGATAAGGTTCCTGTTTCAAAAAAAGTTATTGATGGGATAATAAAAAGTTTTCCAGCAATAAACCTCAACTGGTTCCTAACCGGCGAAGGGGAGATGTTTATGGGAGGCGAGTTGATAGAGTCGGCGGGTAGCGATGCACAAGTGATGGAAGAATCCAGCCGGTATGAGCCAATAGGTGTCGGGATACTGGAGGCGCTGATGCGGCGGGTGGCCAGGCTGGAGGATGAGGCGGAGGAGAACAGGAACAGGGTGGAAGCCCTGGAGCGTCAGGTAGAGCGGCTGAAGGCTGAGTTGAGTGAACTGCGCCCTGGTGAAAAATGCACGGAGGAAGAATAACAGACTGATTATTAAGCAATTAATGTTTTTATGTCTTTAGTGTGGCGCACATTACGGCACAATTACGCCCCAAGGGTTTTTATTCGTCGACCTAATGTGTTGATAATTAAGGGATATGGGGGCTTTTGTGGTGGTATGGGAGGCACCACTTACCCCCAAAGTGCAGACCACAAAGCGTTGATAGTCAATACTATCAGCGCTTCTTTTTTCTGGAATCACGCCCCAATTACGTCCCAATGAAGCCACACAAAAAATGATAAAATATACTGCAAAATTCACTCTCCGAAAGGATCACAGACTGGCAGACGGAACATACCCGTTGCTCCTTCAGGCGTTCCTTGGTGGCCGCCGCGTAAGAATTAGGATGGATATTTATCTGCATGAAGGGGAGTGGGATGAAATTCGACAGGCCGCCCGCATTCCGAAGGATAGAGAAAAGGAGACCCGTGTAAACGCAATAATTGGAAAATACCGGGGTAGGGTAGAGGAAATGTTTTATGATGCCAGGATGTCTGGGTCGGCACTAAGTCCGGAAAGGTTTGCAGACGAACTGGATAATAAGCCTACACTGGACTTACTGGTTTCCTTCATGCAAAAAGAGATAGAAAAGGAACGAGGAGATAAGGAGGAGAGCACAGTAAAACAATACAATTCAACCCTTAAGCATTTGCGTGAATTCAGGCCATCGGCCACACTTTCGGATGTTACATTCGACTTTGTCCAGGAGTTCGACAGGTTCCTTCGGAGGAAGAACCTGTCGACCAATTCCAGGGCCAAATACCACACGCTGCTGCGGAAATTCATGCTGCTCGCTAAAAAGAAAAGGCCGCGGATACAAAACCCATACGAGCACTTTAAGGTACGGTCCGTGCCGACGGATCGTACATGGTTAAGCGTGGAAGAGGTGCACAACCTCGTTTCTATATATCGATCCGGCACACTTGGAACGACCATGCAGCAGTCGCTCAGGCAGTTTTTATTCCAGGTGGTGGCCTCGGTAAGAGTTGGTGATATCCGCCGGCTTACCAGGGAAAATATCCATTCAGACATGTTGGTGTTTTCGCCTAAAAAGGGCAGGCGATTTGGCAAGGCCGTGGCCATACCATTATCTGCATTGGCCCTCGATCTTATTTCGGAGGGAGGAGGCACGAACGGTCGGCTTTTCGCAGAGATTGCCGACCAAACCGTGAACACAAACCTGAAGGAAATCGCGCGAATTGCCGCCATCTCAAAGCGGTTAACCACCCATGTGGGTAGGCACACCTTTGGGTTTCTTTACCTGCTCATGGGTGGCAAGGTGGAGGAACTCCGGGAGATAATGGGGCACTCGAAACTGGAAACGACCATGATCTATACGCATACCGACCACGATAAGAAGGTAGCCGGTATGCGAAAGTTTGATGAAGTATTCAGGGTGCGGTAATCGGATAGTTTGCAGTCAGCACTTCGGTTTTATCCTTTCGGCCTTTACTCGCGGATGTTTTCATGCGTAACTCAACCTGGTGCCATCCAGATTCCCGGACGTGTTTTTCCAGCAGATCAGAGGGGTAGGACGACAGCAGAAACTTACCTTTCAGGGCTGCACAATGCTGAAGCAGGCGCTCAAAGTCGTCGGCCGTGTATCCTCCGTAATGGCCCATGTTGCTGTTGTAGTAAGGAGGGTCTATGTAGAAAAAGGTGTCCGTTGTGTCCCGCAGACGGAGCAGATACAAAGCATCGTTGCACTCTATCTGCACACGTTCCAGTCGTCGGGTAATATCTTCGATGAACATTTCACGGGCACCATGTAGTTTCTTTTCTACGGAGTTACCACTGGTTCCGAATCCCCAGGCACCTATTTTGCCGGAGTATCCCTGGTTGGTAACGGTGTAAAATGCCCAGGCCAGTTGCAGGTCGTTGAACAGGTGCGGGTTTTGGTACATTACAAAAGCATCGCGCCAGCGACTGCGGGAATGTAGCGTGCCCTGGATCATGCGTTGCAGATCAGGGAAGTTGGTTTTTGCCTGTTCGAAGAAGTTAACAACCTGCCGGTTCAGGTCGTTTATGATCTCAACTTTGCTCGCCGGCTTTTTGAAAAATACCGCTCCGCCGCCAAAAAACGGCTCGCAATAAGTGACGTGTTCCGGGATAAGGGAAAGGATGGTTGGGGCAAGGGTCTGTTTGCCGCCCCAATACGTTATCGGGGTTTTCATACTGCACTTTGGGGTTGGTGAATAATGGGCAAAAGTGATTGTCCCAACAATTTAAGCGTAGGACAAAAGCGGGCTTCAACCTTCCGGCCAAAGCCCGCAAACCAAAGTGCAGTATGCCAGTAAAGGCTAAAAGGATGCCAAACAGGTTACAGCATCACTGCACCGTATTCTTCACCGGCGGGCGGTATGTACCAGCGATCGTCGTTATCAGGATTTGCGCTGCTGGCTTTCCAGAGTGGGTAATCGTCTGCATTGGCAGATACGAACGCGACCAGGTCGGCAGTGTTTGTCCGTGCGATGGCCTCTGCAGAGAACTTAATACGGTCGATTGCGGACATAAGCACCTCCTGTGGAAGTACCCGCGAGTCGATGGCTTCTGCATTGGAAATCACCCGAAAGCCGCCGTTTTCCGGGATAGCCGTCAGGATGTCGGAGGCGTAGTAAATCGTCCAGTATGCCAAAGCGGCACGCACATAGGGGAGAAGGGCCGTATTCTCCGTGGACAGGGTATTGCTCCCTACCTGGCCTACCAGTTCCGAATACAGATCGGAGCTCAATGTCGGCACGATATGCCGGCGAGCAGCCTGCCGGATCACGGGGATCAGTTGGAGAAATGTTCGCCGGCTGTCGTTAATGTTCCAGTACTGCTGGAAGTCGGCCGTCGTGCGGAAAATATCCCCGCTGCCGGCGGTGAATGCGTCGTCGTTTTTCCAAAGGTTGAAATAAGTGGTGCCAGCCTTCACTTGGGCTTCCATGTAGGTGAGCAGCCGGTCGGTGGCTCGGTCTGCCGCCTGCACGACCTGCCATAACGTTGTCCGGAAGCCCCAGAGTGATGAGCCTGTGGTTCCTTCCTTGGCGATATTCTCCACGGCTCCCATCGAGGCGATCGTGGTTTTCTTAAGCGGCAACATCCGGGCGACCGTATGGTAAGCCACGGCGTCGCGCATTAACTCGACCAGGCGCTCCTGCGCTGTATCCAGAGCTGCTCCAGTATCCACCTTGGCCGCGATATCATCGTACAATGCCTGCCCGACGAAAGGAATAATCTGCTCGTCGGTTGCCTGGCGGATGTATGGCGTAATACTGGACCACAAGGTGTTCATGTTCATATCAGGGTAATGCTCCCGAAAGTTGTAGTCGGACACCTTATCGGTGGCGGCCGGCGAACCGGTTGTCTTTTTATAGATCAGTTTCATGGGGCAAAATTGAGGGGGTTGAATATTGTTAAATAGGACACATTTTCCTGGAAAAGCGAAAATGTGTAATGTTTTAAATGTCTGTCATTTGCGATCATTATTTCCGGTAAACCTGCTGTTTCACCGGATGCGAAG
>ERZ724522.526-NODE-526-length-24263-cov-17.910030_pt1 | contig 24263 bp, 34 predicted proteins | sample MGYA00376055_ERZ724522 | MGnify/ENA primary metagenome ERZ724522 (study PRJEB28724, sample SAMN07190884) | wastewater metagenome | isolation source: effluent of sewage treatment plant in Hong Hong | place: Hong Kong | collected 2016-03-17 ...
CAAAGGTGAACAGGTATAAAAAACCTGTCCACACCTTACCCACATAAAAACGGTGTCCACCAAAGATTCCAAAGAGAAACCAAAGGATTAAAGCGTTTGTGCGTGTTTTTTGCGTCATATTGCAAAGAACAATAGCACAAGGTATCCTTACGGGCAAGTGGTCGAATGCTCAACGATCCTTCTACAATTACAGTCCACCGTGTGATACCCACGGCGTCCGATTGAGCCAACCGAAGCCGTCATGTGCCTCGCCTACCTGAGAAATGGGAAAGCGGGGGGTATCCACGTGGCGGCCTCTGTCGGTCTTTATGGCTTCACCCCAAACTGAGAACGGGTATACCCGAATTTCAAACGAGCTACTCGAAGCTTTTTATTGCCTGGATATGCCCGACTCTGCGCGGCGTGTTTTTTTATGCATCGTCCGAAAAACATATGGGTACGGTAAAAAACAGGATCGAATTTCAGCCTCCCAACTCATGAAAGAAACGAGGCTCTCTGAGCGTCGTGTTTGGGAGGCTCTCGCATGGCTCAAAGAAAACAAAATGCTTGATCGTGACCAAGCAACGAAAATGACAGGAATCGTCAAGGATTACACGCTCTGGGCTGGTTTATCCACAGGTGACACCCCTGCGGATTTCCGCAGGGTGCGGAAAAACGCAGTCCCCCCTGCGGATTTCCGCAGCCCATCCCCCCTGCGGATTTCCGCAGACACAAAAGAAAGGGATAAAAGAAACTTATACAAAAGAAAGGCGGCGGCTGTGGAAAACTCCAAAAAGGGAAACGGAAAGAGGCCCTACATCGAAGGCGATCCAGCCTGGCAGGATCCAAGAACAAAACAATGGCGCGTACAGATTCACACGGGGGAGTGGGTGGACTACGTGGGGAGCGGAAAACCGGAGTGGCGATAGAGCTTGACATGCGAGCGGTCGCTTGCTAGAGTGGAAGCACAAAGGAAGCAATGGCACAGGCGACCCGGGACAGGCGGCTACACCTGCCTCACCCCACGAGCCTCGACTAACCCAACAACGCCGATGGGGAGTAAGCATGGCTCCCCATCGGCAAAGCTAACCCAAATATGATCCTCGAAGTCAGCAAAGGCGACTACCTCAAGATCATTGCAGCCCTAACCCAATACGGGTCGAGCAGGCCAAACCCAACGCAAAAAGACATCGTGCTTCTGATCAAAGATTTACACGATCAGGCGCAAAACCAATAACCCCTATGAACCGCGACTATGCACATTTCACCCAAGGCAAGCACACGCGAGAACGTCGTCTGCGCGAAATTTGGAGCGTCATCATCGGATCAACGGCCATCTTTGCCTTTATTCTCACCCTCCAAGCCTACGCGGGAACCATTACAACTCACCCAGGAGCAGATGGACTGGATCCTGCGATTTACGATCAACGGGCAGTCGAGATTACCGGAAGGCTCCAGGGGGCGCGAGGTAGCGATTCAGGTAGTCAGGTTGATACAAAGTACCATGTAGACCTCACAGACCACGCCACGCGCATCGTAGCGGCTCAGGTGAAGCGTTGGTACTCGACCATGGACGCTAGTGTCAGCGCATACTCCCTCATCGAGTCATGCCACAACCGCAAAAACGGGGTCTGCATTGCGGCAAATGGTAAAGCTCCCCGGCAAGGGATCACGGTCGCTTGCCCGAGGAGCGTCCCGCTTGGTACTCGTGTGACCATCCCGGGGATGGGGGAGTATACCTGCCAAGATCGGACCGCTCGCTGGATCGAGGAGAAATACGGACCAACATTCGACATTTTTATGAAAGATCATGGTGCTGCGCTAGATTTTGGTAGGAAGAAACTTGCAGTCACGATTGTTTACTACACACAATAAAACTGTTTCAGAAACAGATTAAATATGCCCACTACGATCTTAGGATATCCAGCCGAGGTTACAAAAATTTTTCGTCAAAGTTTTAATAGGGTTTTACTCGAGGGATTGGGATTCAAAACACAGGCAACGTGGTACATAGACCCGGTAAACGGGAACGATGAGAATGTTGGCGACACCTCGCTCCGTCCAGTCAAGACATGGAACGAGGTTTTAAAGCGTCGTCCAGATGGTCGCTTTTCGCAAGCAACTACGTTTACATTTTTAAACGATCTACCTTCAAACGATCCGTTTGATCTTTCTCTTTGGTCGGCCGATCCAGCCTACCAGGTGAATTTCAAAGGCAGCCCGACAACCATCTCGACCGGCACGCTTACGAGCTTCACTGCACGCAATCCTGCCACGCGGACACCAAACCAGGTTACGGACACAGGTCGCGCAAGCTGGTCGCTCTATATCTCTGGTGGATACATGATAAAGATGACGAGCGGTGCAGCAAGTGGTTTTTATGCATATATAGCGAAAGATCTTGGCAGCAATGCCGCGCGTGTCAGCACATTTTTTAATCCTGTGACGCTCACCGAAGCTGTGCCAAGTGCGGGAGACACATACGCGATCATTAAGATGACTGCGATTCCAAGATGGAATATTGGTACCGTCGGCGCGGGCAGGCGTTACGTGTTCGATGACCTGGATTTTTATTCAACTACAATCACACCTAACTACTTTTCAAATAATGGCATCAACTTTCGCAACTGCCGGCTTTATTCTTTGCCTATGGCGGCAGGGATTATTCGTTACATGAATTGCTGCGTTGATTACTTCCAAGGTTACAATGGTTTTGCACTTGTATTTGCCGGTATGGGCTTTGGCGCAACTAGTAACCGCTATATCGAAATAGAACACGGCCAACAATTCCAAGTTTCTGACGGTACCCTTTTTCAAGGGATCAACGTTGAAGTTATTAACGACGGCTATATCCGTGCCTACGACATGGCGGTCTTCGATTCCTATGCCGACGGTATCCGCATGCACGCAGGCGGGAAACTTCGGGCGGAGAAGGTGTGGGGATCCGGGAATGCCGGTTATGGGATCAATACCTACGGAAGCGGCCAGGTGTGGCTTAATACGTCCGTAGGGACGCCAAGCATTACTGGAAACTCGGGAGACGTCCGACTTAATCAAACAACAAAAACTTGGAACGAAATAATAGCTGCAGGTTATTTAAAAGATGCCGACTCAAGTGCTTCTATTAGCACCATGTAGTTTTTATAGATATCCACTTGACAGGCGACCACTCGCACGCTAATATTGCGACCATAGCCCGACATTTACGGGCAACTAACAAAAACCGCACGTGAGCCTTGGCGGGCGATCCACGTGCGGTACCGAATATGACGCACTATGCCATTAGACCAGAACGAGATCAAGTCTCACGCCGAAGTCTCATCACGGGGCGGCCGTACAACCGTCAAACGCCTTGGCAAGAAACACATGCAAGAGATCGGAAGCAAAGGAGCCAAGTCCATGTTAAAAAAGTATGGCAAAGACCGTATGAAGAAGCTCGGGAAGCTATCCCAGAAGGCGCGACGCAAGAAAAAAGAATCCTAGCGGTGGCACAGCCGGCCGCGTAACCCTCCCACGCATATGGCAATCGAACTACGCAAAGCAGAGCGACGGAAAGCCAGACTCCGCATCGGCATCTTTGGACCATCCGGAGCAGGCAAGACCATGAGCGCCCTCAAGATCGCACGCGGCATCACTGCCTGGGAGAAGATCTGCGTCATCGACACAGAAAACGGATCGGCTGACCTTTACAGCCACCTCGGAGCATACAACGTGATCACGCTCGCCCCTCCATACGAGCCAGAGAAGTACGTCGAGGCAATCAAGGCTGCCGAACGCGGAGGAATGGAGGTCATCATCGTGGACAGCATCACGCACGAATGGAACGGGACCGGAGGCATGCTCGAGATCGCCGACTCCCTTCTCCCATCCATCCGAGACGGCCGATTGATCTGGACTAAGATCACCCCCCGCCACAACCGCTTCATCGACTCCATCTTGCAGTCACCAGCCCACATGATCTGCTGCGGACGATCCAAGCAGGAAACGGTCATGGTCGAGTCAGAGCGCAACGGCCGCAAGGTCCAGATCCCAGAGAAGGTCGGTCTCAAGGCCGTCACACGCGAAGGCTTCGACTACGAGATGACGGTAACCTTCGACCTCTCCATCAACCATTACGCGACCTGCACCAAAGACCGCACGAAAGGGGAGGACGGCCTCGCCCTCTTCCAGGACAAGTCGCCGCGCATCTTGAACGAGGAGGTAGGAACGACGCTCCGCAAGTGGTCAGAGGAAGGCAAGGCTGACGTAGCAGCTCTCAAGCGCGAGGTGGTTACAGAACTTAACCGACTCGGTCTCTATCTCCCAGCTGAGCCAAACGACAAGGTGGCATTCATCCGAGACTGCATCCAAAAGATCACGGGGCTTAACCCTCTACAGGACGAGAACTACGAGTCGATTGTGAGCATCCTCAAGAACACCTCCCCAGAAGACGCCCACGCAATCATGTTTCCAAAGCCGCCAGAACCGCCACAAGCCCCGCCAAGCCCGCCAGAGCCTCCCATGCCACCCCAGACACCGACCGAGCCAGAAAAGCCGCCCGTAGCCGATCCTACGCCCTCGGAGCCACCGGCTTCCGAGGGGTCGGGGAAGATGGACGAGGCCGCATTCAACCGAGTATTCGGCGAAAAGGTCGAGGAGGTGCAAGAACAAAAGATTGTCACGATGGACGCCTGGATCGCGGACGCCAACAAGTGCCAGACGCGCGAAGAAGCCAAAGCCCTGCTGGATTACATGGAGGGCATCAAAGAACGCGCGGTTCACATCCACATGGTGCGTAGCATCCTCACCTCGCGCGGCCTTATCCCGCAACCCGCAACCGTATGATCCTCTCAAAGGAAGAACGCCTAGCCGAAGCGGAAGCAGCCAAGGCTAGGCTCGAGGAACGCGCACGCGCGGCTGTAGACGCCGGAGACGCAGTCGCCCTCGAGGGAATGAGCCGGGAATACTTCGCCATTATCGCCACGATTAAATCACTTACAGACAGCACCTTATGAGCAATGAACGCGACCTCAAGTCCGTCCACCAACGGGTCAAAGAGGCCAAGAAAAAGCGCCAGGATTTGAAAACTATCGTCAAAGACGAGCTCGCCTCCAACAAGCAGTACCAGGAGATCCTCGAACAGATAGCCGATCTCAAGGCACGCAAGGCCAAAATCGAAGCGGCCGCCAAAGAGCGGCTGCAAAGCGAGATGGAGGAGATCGATAAACTCACGGTTTCAATAAAAGCGGACCAGCAACTCATGTCAGACATCGCCGTAACCAAATTCATGAAGGGAGAAACGGTTGAGCTGAAGGATGATCAGGATGCTGAATACGAGCCGATATTCAAGGTTACATTCAAGCGCAAGTGATATGGATCTTAATCGCGCCACACTTATCGGAAATGTAACCCGCGACCCGGAGTTACGTACCACACCAGCCGGGCAGAACGTCGCATCATTCAGCATTGCCACCAATCAACAATGGACCGACGCTCAAGGCCAAAAACAGAAACGCGCCGAGTTTCACAACATCGTCGCATGGGGAAAGCTCGCGGACATTTGCAAGCAGTATCTCGTGAAAGGCAAAAAGATTTATCTCGAGGGACGGTTGCAAACACGCGAGTGGGAAGCCCAGGACGGATCAAAGAAAATACGTACTGAGATTATTGTTGATAGCATGATCATGCTGGACCGGCATGGGGCTCCCCCGGGTGCGCAAGCTCAAGAAAACACGCCGGCTGCCGAGCCTCCACATCAACAAGACATAAGACCTGAAGACATACCATTCTAACTATGCAAAAACACACATCAAATCTTCGAGAGGGAAACTTCGAAGATTTCAAAGCCTGGGTGCGCGAAATGGACCAAGACGCATCTAGATGGGACCAGCTCGAAGCCGATATTGATAGCCTCTGCGTCCAAGGCGAGGAGATCCTGAAGGGAAGCAAAGATTGGAACGGCCAAAAGGTCCCACGCTGCCGAGTGCTTATCTAGTTCTTATTCAATATCTGATATGGAGTGCTACCACCGGGGTGGCCGGTGGCTCACGAAGAAGGTAAAGACAAACCAAGAGGACGACATCATCGAAGCGCCAGACGATCAGGGGAATGAGAAATGGAAGCCATTCGCAGTAAGCGACGGCTTTCTCTTCTTCCGACGCTATGAGCCATGCCAGAGCTGCAAACGCGGACGCCGCGTCATGAACGACTTCTACGAACGACTAAACTAACCACCCATATGTACGACACATACCAACGATCAAATAACCTCGCCCTTGTCGGTATTTTTGCAGCTGTAAGCGCCGTGATCATCCTCGTCGCCATGACGATCATGAGAACAGGGAGCGATGCGCGATGCGAAAGCATGCGCTGGGAATCCGTGACATCATTCCAGACCGCTCCTTCAGCTGGAACGTTTGCCGCTTTTGATTCGCAGAACAAGCCATGCGCATTCAACGCACAGAAAGATGCTTGGGAACCATTGGTCTATGTCGCGCCGCCTGCCCAACCTCCCCAGGCTCCCACTCCAACTAATCCCTAACTAATTTTTTTACGCTCCTTATGCAACCAGATGTCCAAAAACGTCTCGAACGCTTACGCGAAGTCGAGCAAGAAATCCAAGCCCATCACAAAGCCATCCAAGACCTCGAGCAAGAGCTCGAACAGATCCTCGATCCATCCAAGAAAAGCACGCGCCGGAACGTGCGCGGAGAAAAGCCGGCTACTGAGTATATAGTCAGCGTGCTCAGCTCTTACCCAGACGGTCTCACGAAACAAGCGATCTATGACGGGGTTTGTGTGCTGGCAAAGTACTCGGTCTATTACCCAACCGTAAACGCTGCGATCAACAAAGCTGTTCGTGATGGAATCTTGCGAAAAAATGAGGATGGTCAGGTCTTCAGCCTTACAAGCACACCGGTACAATCATCTCTTGATGTTCAGCCGGCCGAACCAAGCGCTGCCTAACCTATGGAATACCCAAACACATACGTCGTATACGATCTCGAGACAACCGGCGTTGATCCGTCAGAAGACGAGGCCATCGAGATCGGTGCGCTCAAGGTTGAAGACGGCAAGGTCCTCGCGTCCAAGAGCTGGATCCTGAAGCCAAGCGTACCCATCCCCGCTGCAGCATCTGCTGTCCACGGCATCACTCAAGAGTTTGTAGAGAAGAACGGACGCGACCGATACGAGTGCTGGGAAGAGTTCGTGGACTTTATCGGCTTAAACGCCATGGTCCCAGTCTGGCCAATCGTGGGTCACAACATCGTGCGCTTTGACAACCTCTTCGTGGCGCGAGCCATCAAGTTTATTGGCTTCGAGCTGGACGGCTTCGAGTTCATCGATACCGCCGGGATCTACAAAGGCCAGAAGCTCAATATCGCCCGCGAAGAAAACGAAACCCATCACGACTACGCCCTGCGCGTGCTCGAGATGAAGGTGTACGGCCTCAAATACAAGCTGACAGGCGTATACGAGGAGCTCGGTGGTTCCATGCAAGGCATCGAAGCCCACCGCGCGGAGGCCGACGTGCTCATGACAAACTACGTATACCGAAAACTTGCCAATCTAGATCCGGAGCCGGTGCCAGCTCCTGCAGCGTAGTATGTCGCAGCCGAAGTTAATCGCTACTTTACTGCGGAGCATCGCGGATTTGCTCGATACCCCCGCCGATGGGTCTGGCATGCCGGCCGCAACGGTGCGGATAGGTAGCCGCATCCATGCCGAAAATACACCCGCACCAATGCGGCCCCAATCAGAATTGAATAACCAGAGTCTTCCTCAGAAGGAGGACGAAGATGTGGAAAAACCAGCCTGCAAAACCTGCCTCAATGGTGGAAAAGGACGACATCGAGCCGACTGCCCGCGCACCCATGGCCCCGTCGTTGACCGCCAGTTAAGCCAGGACGAGCCAGACGAGGAAGATGTGGAGGATGAGGCCAAAGACGAACCGAACGAGGTTATAGACCAAATAAACGCCTCGGAGATCAAACATCCGTGCTGCGGCTCCAAAGGATGGCGGCACAAGGCGGGATGCAGACGGGGAGACTCAAGCTTCCCTGAGAAGGTGGGCTCAGAGTTACAGGCTGAAATGGACGATGCGGATAATGACGATGACCTCGAGCGCAAGTCGTTCGACTGCGATGAATGCGGCAAAACATTCGAGGCAGATCCAAACAATGCCCAATGTCCATGCGGGAGTAACAACATTTGGCCGTCAGGTTCGTAGACGTGTATTCTAGACAGGGGATCAAGATCCGCGCGTGAGGAGCCGCGCGGCCTCGTCCCCAACCATCGCACCTTAGAGAAATTGGCATCTCGTCGGCCTCATAAGCCGGAGTTCCCGTTCAAGTCGGGGCGCAACCATGGGAAAGGCAAGCAAACAGCTGCCGGACCCCTTTCATACTCGGTAGAGAGCGATGGGACCCGTCGCTGCTCACCGCGCATGATTCACAGTAAAGGCTACCGAGATACGAGTGGATCACGTGCGGTGGGTGTAGCTCAATGCAGGAGAGAGCGTCCGTGGCTCCCACGGAAGGCAGGGCGGTTCGACTCCCCCCCATCCACGCCGAAAGGAGACTCGGAAGATGAGTAAGGCAGCTCACACGATGATCAAGCAGGCCGCAATCCAGGCTCAGCGCCGCAGGCTTCGCGCCAACATGGTGCGCCGCAACAGGAGACGCCAATGACCATGGTCAGGACGCCGCAAGGCAGCCTCACGCTCAAGGTTCCCCATTCGGGCATCCCGGCCCTCCGCCTGCTGCAGTGGCACGCGAAGGACATCGTGCTCGAGCTCGAGAACGACAAGTGGGAGCCTGTTCTCGTTCCGCTCGGCAAGATCGATCTCGCTCACGAGATCATCGCCAAGCTGAACGCGGGTCGCGCCTCCTACGTCCCGGAACCGACGGGTGTCCACCCCGTCGCCCCTGCCGCCATCGCGCGGTAACCACCGGCTCGCTCTGCGGCCGCGCCGAAAGGCGAGAAAGGGATAGGTGAATACACAACGGGTTCGGCCGTTCCCGCTCCAACGGCCTCCCCTTACCAATTAAGCCAAGTGGCATAACAAGATCTTTCTATACCCTATGAGCTCCTCCCCGCTCTACCAAATCAAAATGTGGCCTATCGCCGATTTACGCGAAGCCGAATACAACCCACGCACCATCACCAAATCCAGGCTCGAGGACTTGAAGCGCGGCATGAAAGCCGACCCCAAGTTCATCCACGTCCGTCCCATCATTGTGAACGTGGCCGAATCTAGGCGCGGGGTTATCATCGGAGGCCACATGCGGTACTTGGCGGCAAAGGAGATGGGCATGACCGAGATCCCGTGTGTAGAAGTCGCCGCCGAAACCATTACCGAGGAGCAAGCGTGGAACATCAAAGACAACAGCCACCATGGGGAGTTTGACCGGGACAAGCTGGCCGAGATTGTCATTCCGAGTGCTATTGATTTTCAAAGCGCCATGCCGACCGATGTCCTGGACCGTTTAATCGACGAATATGCGGTCGCCGAGGAAACGAGCACTGAGGAGCAAGAAACCGAAAAAGCCGCCCTTGGCGAGCCGATTAGCAAGCTAGGCGACGTGTGGAAGCTCGGAGATCACGTGATTGTTTGCGGCGACTCAACCCAGCCGGGGAGTTACTACCTCGCTATGAATGGGGAGAAGGCCGACATGTGCTGGACGGATCCTCCGTACAATGTGGCCTACGGTGCGACCATGAAAGACAAACTACGGGGAACCGACGACCGCAAGATTGCGAACGATGATATGGAAGCCGGCGAGTTCCGCGACTTTTTACGCGCGGCCATAACACACATCATACAAAACACCAAAGGCGCTTGTTACATCTGCATGTCGTCAAGCGAACTAGGAGCCTTGAAATGGGCCTGGGAACGCGCGGGAGGCAAATGGAGTACGTTCATCATCTGGGCCAAGCGCAACTTCACCATGGGTCGCTCAGACTATCAGCGTCAGTTTGAGCCGATCCTTTACGGGAAAACGGTCAAGACAGCTTCGTATGAACCTGTCCTCTACGGCTGGCCAAAAGAAGGGCAAAAAGAATGGTACGGCGGCCGAGCAGAAGGTGATGTGTGGTTTTTTGACCGTCCTCCTACAAACCCAATCCACCCCACCATGAAGCCCGTCGAGCTGGTAACCAAGGCGATCACGAACAGCTCGAAACGCGAAGACATTGTCCTTGATCCATTCGGAGGCGGCGGGTCAACCCTGATCGCCTGCGAGAAAACAAAGCGTAAAGCCCGCATCATTGAGCTCGATCCAAAGTTTGTCGACGCCATGATCGCGCGATGGATCGGACACACGAAGATCTACGACATCGAGCGAAACGGCGAGCCGTACCACTGGGAAGGCTTCGTGGTCAACTTATCCGGCATACATGGATAGTATGCGCCGCGCTCTCCACGCCATCTTCCTAACGCTTACAGTCGGCACGATAGTGGTCCTGGGGCTTCTCCTGTTTCCAAATTAATCGCTTCAAAAGGAGTAATTTCAAGAGGTCATGCTATCATTGGCGCATGATCTCTTTTCGTATCATGCAAAAGCCCGAGAGCTGGAATACGCTCGCACGCAAAACGTTCTGGGCCTATAAGCGCGTGTTTGAGATGTGGTACACCCTCACGGGTGCGGCCCTGTCAGAGGTAGACGCGCAACCCGTGGCGGGGCCTGTACGCCTCGAGGTGACCGCCAGATGGAAGACCAAGCGACGCCACGATATCGACAACATCCTCCTGAAGCCCGTACTGGACGCCATGGTGAAGCGCGAGATCCTGAGAGACGACGGGGTAAACGACATCGTCGAGATCAAGCTTCGCGGCCTCATAGACCAATCTGAAGACTCGCTGCAGATCGATATTATCCCGGTTGTTTTGCGTTCACAGGGTGGTACCGATGGCCCTCCTGATTCATAATAAGGAAAAAATAAGGGCTTTTGACCGTATTTGAACCGATATGTCGAAGTACTCTAAAGAAGTCGAGCAATACCACGTGGAGCGTGTCCGCGGGGTCATGACCGTAAGACCAGGTATCACAGGCAACGAGATCGCCCGGTTTTTGGAAAAGAGCAAAACCGCTCCCCTCTCTCTCCACCCCGACTACATCCGCAAGCTGCAGAAGAAGGTGATCGGCGAGCGCATGTTCCGCGCCCGCAACTTGAACATGAACCTGCGGATAGCCGAGATCCAGGACAAGAAGCGCATCATTGACGAGCGTCTCTGGGAGGAGTCCGCCGATAAGACAAACCCAGGCGTCGTCCGCGTTATGGCGCTTAAACAACTCATCGAAAACGAGGAGAAGATCCTCAAGATGGAGATGGAGTCCGGCATCATTGAACGCAGGCTCGGAACCGTGGAAGTCCAGCACACCCGAAAGCTGTCGCCGGACCAGATGCAGGCTGTGATCGCCACCATGAAGCTCTGGGGAATTGTGAAGGACGAGCAAGGCGAACCTATCCAACCAACCCCACAAACCTACTCACTCCCATCCCCCGCTCCAACCGTTACCGTCACCCAACCCCATGTCACTCCCCCACCCGCCCCCAGTGTTCTCGCAGGAGACGGCTCTGGCAGCCCTGTCAAGTCCTGAGTACTTGGAACGGCACGTGCAATCGCTTCTGGGGTTTTGGATCACCTGCTTTCCCCATTACCAATCCATCGCGCCTGCCGAGTTCCATCCAGACCTGATCCGCATCCTCGAGGATTACAGCATCAAATCACTGAACGTGATGGGTTTTCGTGAAAGCGCAAAAAGCACCATTGCGACCCTTGCATACCCCATCTGGGCAGCCGTGAATCGAAAGGTCGAGTTTATCATCATCTCGAGCGACACCGACGACCAGGCCAGGCTTATTCTTGAGAACATCCGCGTCGAGCTTGAGACGAACGAGATCCTTATCGGTATTTACGGAAATTTGAAGGGTAACCGCGAGTGGGGGTCGGAAACCATCGTGCTCGCAAATGGTGTCCGTATCATGGCGAGATCCAGAGGCCAGAAGTTTCGTGGTCTGCGTCACCGCCAACACCGTCCCGGCATCGTGATCGTGGACGATCCGGAAGACCGCAAGTGGGTACGCAAAAAAGCCAACCGCGACGAAACCGAACGCTGGCTGACAGGCGACGTGATCCCCGGTATGGACCGCCACGGCAAAATCGTCGTGCTCTCGAACATGCTGCACACGGACTGTATCGGCATGCGGCTGAAGCGCAATAAAGCCTTTTTGACACGAGAGTACAACATCATCGAGAACGGACGCTGTACCTGGCCTGCCAAGTATCCGACCAAAGCCCATCTCGAGGCCGTGCGTGACCGCGTGGGGAGAACCGCCTGGATGCGCGAGTACCGCCTGAAAGTGGTCCCAGATGAAGGCCAGGTGGTCAAAGAGGAGTGGATCGTGAAGTACAAAGAGATCCCGAAGGAGTTCCGTCGCATGATGGAGATCACAGGCGTCGACCTTGCCATCTCCGAGAAGCAAACAGCCGACTACACCGCCATGGTGAGCCTGGTAGCCGGCCTCCTCAAAGGCAAGCCCAAGATCTACGTGAGGTCGAATCCCGTCCACGACCGACTGTCGTTAGGCGACACTATCGAAAAAGCCAAGCTTATCCAGCACACGACCCCAGGGACGACGTTCTACGTGGAAAGCGCTGGATACCAGCAAGCCGCGATTGAGATGTTCAAAAAAGCCTGGGTCAATGTGGTAGGCGTTCCCCCCATCGGAAACAAGCGTGCGCGTCTTGAAACGGTCTCGCCGCGCATCCAAGACGGGACGGTCGAGTTTGCCGAGGTGGGATGCGAAGACATCATAAGCGAGGTGGTAAACCTGGGGATCGAAGAACACGACGACTTGTGCGATGCGTTCACTTACGCCCTTCTTGCGGTCATGCAGCGCGGTATTCATGAGAAGGTCGTAAAGTGGCTATAGAACGTGCTACTCTACTGTAAAATTATGATCAACGATTTTCGCAAGCGAGCCATGCTCGCTCTCCGCATTCTCAAAGGAGGTCCCAATCTTACGCCTATCGGAAGCGGTCTCTATTGGATATCCGAGATCGATCCGGAAACCATCCGCGCCGAGTACGCGGGCTGGGTTTACGCCTGTGTTCACAGGATCGCTGTCAGCGTCTCATCGGTCCCGCTGCGTTTATGGCGAGCCAAGAGCAAAGATCGGCGTGACTGGGAGGAGGTAGAGGATCACGAGATCCTGGACCTGCTCGACGCGCCAAACGACCTCATGGACCGCACCGACTTCCTGCAGTACCTCTCCATGCAGGAAAACTTGACGGGCAACTCGTTTTGTTGGCTGGTTGACGCTAAAAACGAGAGATCCATCCCAAGCCAGCTATATCCCCTCGATCCATTCCAGACCAAGCTCAAGCCTGGCAAGTTCCCCAAATTGATCGATTCCTACAGCTTCCGGATTGACGGGGAGGAGAAGATCTTCCAGCCACATGAAATCATGTATTCCCGACTCCCCGACCCCCGCAACTTGCTGCGCGGTTTTGGGCCGACCCAGGGCGCGGCCGATTCCATCGACAGCGATAACTCCGCCCGCAAGCTCATGCGGAAACTCTTCAAGAACGGCGGGCTCCCCGGCATGTTACTCAAAAGCGACACCATGGATGCGACATCAAACGAGACGCTGCGCGAATCGTTCGAGGAAATGCACTCAGGCGTCCAACGCGCCTACCGCGTGGGGGTTTTGCCTCCAGGGGTAGACATCGCCAAAGAAGCCACAAGCGGGCGCGATATGGAGTTTGCCGAGCTTCGTCGCGTAGCCAGAGACGAGATCCTGGCCATGTATGGCGTGCCTCCGGTTGTTTTGGGGCTTGGGTTAGGGGAGAGCATCAACCGCGCGACCGCCGAAACCCAGGAGTACGTCTATGCCAAATACACGATAGATCCAGCTTGCAAGCGTCGTGCCGCCGTTTTGAATAAGAACCTTACGAGCCGCTTCGGTCCAGGGCTTGTTTTGGAGTTCGACAACCCAGTACCAAAGAATATTGAAGTCGAACTACGGACAGCCGAATCCAGCCTCGGCCGCTCCCCATGGTCTAGCGTAAACGAGGTACGTGCCGCCATGGGTCTCCCAGCCATCGAAGGAGGAAACGCAGTCATGGGATCTTCTCTTCTTACTCCCATCGGTGAGCCATCTTCGAAGTCGGTTACGTACATCCGGCGTTTTATAAGCAAGATGGAAAAGCAAGAGACTGCCAAAGGTGAAGCTGCAGACGAGATCACCCAGGCAGTTCTTGAACACCTGAAGACTGAATCCGTGGCGCGAAAGAAGTCGGTAAAAGAGGCCATAAGCTGGCAGCCGCAATGGGAAGCCATGGTGAAGCGGGTAGGGCCACACGAGAACGAGTTTAAGAAAAAGATGGCTCAGTACGCCAAAGGCATGGGAGATCGCGCTGTAGACGCGTTAAAGGCCGGATCGAAGGCGGTTAATCCAGGGCAGATCATCGACCGGGACGAAGAGATTAGTGCCATCATCCAGCTCACAGGTCCGGTTTATGAGGCGATATTGGAGGAGGAGGGGAAAGCGGCGGCTGATCTGATTGGGGAGGCATTCGACGCGGCAGACGAACGGATTCGCGCTTCCTTGGACAAAGCCATCGCGCTCATGGCTGACAAGTACACCGAAGAAACCATGACGCTACTGCGCGACCGCCTCGAGGATGGGATCGCAAACGACGAGGATCAAGACGCCCTCGCCGACCGTATCCGAGATGTGGAAACCTTGAGCTCCGGCATGCGGGCAGAGCGTGTCGCCAAGACAGAGTCCTTCCGCACTGCAAACTTCGCCACGCGCGAAGCCTGGAAACAGTCAGGGGTCGTGGCAGACGTGAAATGGTATACGGCCGAGGATGAGATGGTGTGCGAGTTCTGCGGACCTATGAACGGGAAAACAGTAGCGATTGACGAGGGGTTTTTCGACAAGAACGAGACAATAGAGGGTGCGGACGGTGGAACGTTAACAACTGATTATGCAGCCGTGGAAAACCCTCCATTGCATCCAAACTGTCGGTGCTATATCAGGCCAGAAAATATATCCGTCTAATAATTCATGTTCTATTTTGTCAACTATGTACTCCAAACCCACCGTCGCTAACGTCACCCTTACGAGCGCAGCCACGGAATACAGCTACGCTATTCCGGCTAACACAAAGAAGATACTTGCGAAAGCGCGAGGATCGAATGCCTTACGTTTTGCGTTTGTTTCCGGCGAAACGACGACGAACTACGTAACTGTCCCCGCCGGCGGCCAGCTTTCCGTTGATTCACTTTACTTGCGTGGACAAACGCTCTATGTGCAATGTCCCGGCGCGGCTGGGGAGATACTTGAGATTTTGACCTTTCAGGACCAATAAACACACCATTATGAAAACAATGAGGAGATTGTTTTTCGTAGCCGCCATTTCTTTTTTAAGTCTATTCATCGTCGCGGAAGCGTTAGCCCAGTCAGGCTTTGGGATTTCGCCTACTTCCGCATTTTTACAGAGAACTGGAAACGTAGTCACGTTCTTGGATAATGCGTGGCAGTTGGGAGATTCGAGTAACCGCATTGCGGGAGTATATACATCCTTGCTCGACGCAACCGCCGTCGCTATTAGCGGTATCGTGAGCGGAAATTTTACGGTCGGGGGAAACGCGCAGATCAACGGATCGAGTGGCATTACTGCCCCGCTTGTCACTGCCACGTCTACATCTTTAAGCGCGATTAATGCGTCTTCTGGTGGCATTACCGCATCCAGCACCATCCATGTTGCCTCAATCAACGTAAATAGAAACGAGTACGTCGCCACGGCCGGCACAAACTCCGGCGACTGTACGAGTATCGCTGCCCCTTGTCTGACGATTAACTACGCTATTCGCCAAGCTGCAAACTCTATCCATCCTGGCTCCGTGAATATCTATGTGGGGGATGGTACGTATACCGAAAACATCATCGCTTTAGACATGATGGGCGCAAGCTCGACGCCTTCGACGGCGGCCACCAGCTTCCCCTACGGCAACAGCCGCGTAAATTTGATTGGCAACCGTACCAGTCCGTCGAGTGTCATCATCCAAGGGTCGAGTGGAAACCTTGGCGTGTTTGCAATGGAGAATATCAACACCAATTACTCGCTCGACGGCTTTACCCTTCAAGGCGTGAATGCTTCAACTGAGTCAGCCATTTATGCCACGGGAGATAAGGCGAATGTGTTTGTAAATAACATCAATACCACAAGCACAGGCCGTATTATGCAGCTCGGTTTTGGGGCAACGGCCTACTACGATAGCGGATCAGCCGGCGCAAACCATGTCGTCTCAAGTCGTGGTTTCGTCGTCGGTCGGCGTTCCACGCTCTACTTAAACAAAGGGGTGAATGTTACCAGTACCGTTACGAGTGCGAATGTCATGATGGAGGTCCAAGATGGTGGAGCGATTTTTACCGGCACGACCAACCAAACATATAATTTTACGTCGCTTAACTGTGGATCTGGTGGCGGTTTTCTCCAACCAAGCGGTGCAGAGTCCATCATCCGCGCATTCTCAACGGGAGATGTTGTCAACGCAACATGTGTAACTGGTGGCACGAGTTTATGGCGTCCGATTAGCGGTGCGCGTGCTCAAATTATTGGCAATGCAACGTTTAATGTGTCTAGTACAGCCTCTTATCCCATCGCGGATATTGACGCTATCAGCTACCTTTACTCACTTTCTACGCCAACGTGGAACGTTGTAGGCCCAACATCTCGCGCCGTCCGCATCTATCAAGGTGGCATGGCTCTCGATCCAAACAATTTCGGAGGAGCAACGATCACCTACGCCGAGTTTGATGGTGATTATCAATACGGCTACGACGCACGCTATCTATTACAAGAAGCAGCGTCATCGACCAACCTTAACGTCGGAGGCGTCGCTTTGCCTTCTAACGTCCTTTTATCGGTAATTGGTGGCGGAGCAACTTCAACCGCTCAATTTGGAAGCCCGACAAAAAAAAGCTGCATTGTTTTAGGTGATAGCGACGGTGCGGGTATTACGTATCTAACTGTTTTAGATGGAGTAGCTACATTCTCAACAACCGCTTGCAATCCTTAACTTATGATTTACTCAAAAACAACCAGAATCCATGTGCCTGCTGGCACTGAGTTTACTGCAAGCAACGGGTTAGGGTCGGCAACTGCATCAACGCTTACATTAAGCGTTCCTGCATCAACTGCCGCCACATCAGCTACCGACGTCCCGAGACTCACTATTCCGCATAACTGTGATCCATTTAATATCGAGGTTATTGCAAAGTTAGCTTCTGTTTCTGGTGGAGATGGTAACACGTGGTATCGCATGTGGATTTGTAATTCGAGTTTGAACACATGGATTTTTGCTCAGGCAAATGGAGTAGCTGGCACAACCTCCTTATATGGAACATCTGGATTTTTAGCTAGTGGTGGGACGCTAGCCCTTGATGGCACTGGATGGATGAGGATTGTCGTGCGCGACGGCCGTGTGTCTTGGTACTTCGGTACTGGATCGGCTGGCTCACAAGATTGGGCGCTCAAATGGCGCGGTGAGCCAACATTTCCAACTTCTCCTGGATCGTCAAACTATTCACTCATACGGTTGGATATGTACCAAGGTGGTGGTGCTGCTGGGACGGTTACGTCTCAGTGGTCAGACGTTCAAATTATGTCTATCAAATAAACTATGCCTAACGAACGAGTCAGTGCGATTGTCACGGGGATTGTCACACTTGCCTTTAGCGGTGTTCTCGCACTTACGTCAATTACTGGAAACCGCGTAAAAATTTGCGAGGGGCAAAATCAAAACTGCATTACCGTTACGAGAGAAGACTATCAAGAGATCAAGCGTCGGTTAGCGGGGAAGATGGAAACGGGGACGGATCTTACGTGGGAAGAGTACCGAGTCTTGATCGCGGTTCTAAACGCCGAGATCAAAGAAGACAACGGCATGCGGGTACGAGACGTCGAGGGCGAGGAAGATATCAAGCAGGCTTTAATCAATAAGTTAAGAGAAGAATAATATATTAATCACTATATGCCCATTCTTTACGCGAAAGGTCTTGTCCAAAAGGACGTTAGTGGGGAGATCACCGTCATTGTTTCCGATGAGACGGTGGATCGATCCGGAGAAAGCCTCCCAGTCAAAAGCTGGGATCTTGCCAATTTCAATACAGCTCCCCGCATGTTCGTGGACCACGACTACCGCGTCGAGGCATTGACGGGCATGTGGAAGAACGCCCGTGTGGAAGACGGAAAACTTAAGATGGTTCCCGTTTTCCATGAATTGACAGAAGTAGCCCGCGTGAACAAAGAGCTGGTCGAGAGCGGGTTCTTAAACACGGTCTCGGTTGGGTATATCCAACGCAAACGGGCCGACGGTTCGATCTCCCTCGAGCTTCTCGAAGTGAGCTGGGTCGGCGTGCCATGCAACCCAAATGCTCGCGTGGAACGCCTCGCGATCAAAGACATCGAAGGCAGCGAAGCCAAGGCCGTCGAGGACTTTGTGAACGCATTCATCAAGGAAGTCGAAAATCAGGAATCATCCCAAGAGCCACAGAATGAGCCAGGTGAGGAGAAACCGGCTGATCCGACACCGGAACCCCAAGAAGCCCCTGCTGCCGATCCTGCGCCCGCTGAGGAGGGGGAGAAAGGCATGATCGAAGACACGCTCGAAAATGCCCGCGATCTTGCCATGCAGAAGTACGCCTACCTTGACCCCATGGTGTATCGATTCTGGGACTTCATGGACGCTTACATGATAGCTTCAACCCCCATCGAAAGTGTGAAGCCCATGTGCGACGAACTCTGCGCCAACCTGCAGGCCATCGCCGCTCAAGCAGTCGCATCGGAACCTGCGGAAGAACCCATGAGTGAACCTATGATGATGAGCATGGCGAAGTATCTCGAAAGAAAAGGCTTCAAGATGCAAAAAACTAGCGAAGCCGACGCTGAGACGAAGGCAGGCCGTGTGTTAAGCGAAAAAAACCGTGGTATTATCCAGGCGTCGCTAGACGCTATGTCTGAAGCCACCGTCGCCTTGTCCGACCTGCTCAGTGCAAACGAGCCGTCCCAGGGTGGTGATGACGGGGAAGAACCCGTAGACGAGAAAGATGTAGACAATGTTCTCAAGCAAGAGCTTGATCAACTCGCTCTACAAAAAAGACTCGTCAAAGGAATCGTGACCTACTTAGGCGATAGCCTAAATCAGCTCAAGATTCCACGCAGTATTAATCATTAAGTCTTTTTATCGTTCTATCTCATATGATTGACGAGAAGAAATTGCTCGACGGTGTGAAGGCTCACATCGACGACGTGGTCGAAGCCCGCCTGGGTAAGATCATTGGTGAGAAGGTCGCCGAATCTGTCCGCTCCACGGTGGACAAAATGCGAATGGAAAAGGCCGTCTGGGGCTATGACCGTTCTGGTTTGAGTGATGACCAGAAGTCCATGTTTGCGAAGGCTGTCCAAGCCGCCGCGTTTGGCCGCAAGTCGAATGAGGAGTTAATCACGGAGTCCGACGAACGCGGTGGGATCTTGATCCCAACGGAAGTTGCCTCCGCCATCGTGCGCGTTGCTCGCACCGTGGGTGTTGCCATGAGCCAGGTTCAGCAATGGCCTTTGAAGGGTGACTCGATGACGGTTCCTGCGTACACGGGAGCTGTGCTCGAGGGTGAATTCTTGGGTGTGAACGCCGCCGGTTCTTTGACCGCCGTAACGTTTGACCACGCGAACCTCTTCGTGAAGAAGTGGCAGCTCGCGTTTGCCTTGGGTAACGACCTTCTCGAGGACGCCTCCGTGCAACTCGGCGAATGGTTGGTCTCCTTGGCCGCTGAAGCATTGGCCAACATGGTCGACAAGCAGGTGTTCAACGGTACGGGTGCTCCATTCGAGGGTATCTTGAACCACGACGACGTGACGGCTGTCACGCTTGGAACGGGCAAGAACACGTTCGAGGAATACGCCATTATCGAGGACTCCTCGACGGTTATCGGCAACTTGGAAGAATCCCTCCTCGACGGCGCTGCGTTCTACTTCAGCCGCACCGTGTGGGCTAACCTTCGCACGCAAAAAGACGACGCCGGTCAGTACCTCTTGGGCGCTGGTCTCGGCATGATCCCACAACAGAGCTTCCTCATGACGGATCCAAAATCCGCCGCTGGTCCTCGCCCTGTTGGTCACATCTTGAGCTATCCGGTCTACACTTGCCGCCACCTCCCAGCTTTGAGCGCCACGGCTGCCGCCACCAAGTTCGGTGTCTTCGGCAACTTGAAGTGCGTCGCCTACGGCGAAAAAGGAAACATGACAGTCGAGAAGTACACGAGCGGTACGTTCGGAGGCAAAGAAATCGCTCTCGCCGACCAGCAAGCCATGGTGATCAAGAAACGCTGGGGTACGACCATCGCTCTTCCAGAAGGCATGGTGACGATTAAGACCGCTGCTTCCTAATCGGTATGAGTCAGAAACAGCTATACCGGGTCCTCCGCCCCATTAGTGCCTACGGCGAACAGCATCGCAAAGGGGCACTCGTCTCCCTGACGCCTGAGATGGTGCGCGAGGTGGCTGACCGAGTAGAAGCTGTTGTTGTGACGGGTGCGGCCGTAGAACCTGCGGCCGCTCCCGCTCCTGAAGCCCCACAAGCCCCTTCAGAAGCGGCAAGCCAGCCAGAAGCTCCCGCGCCCCAAGCAGAAGCTCCAAGCACTCCTGAAGCGCCCCAAGCACCTGCTCTCGCGCCAGCTGATGGCCAAAGCCAACAGCAGCCTCCTAAAGAAGATTTAAGCGATCTCTAATCCAACGTTTTCCTATGAAAACCCTCTCTCAAATGATCAAGGTCGTGCAATCGCTCGTCCCTGCGGTTCGCACGAGCACCACCTCGTCCGAAACGGTGGTCGATACTAAGGGATTCAACAACGTGTGCTGGATTATCTTAGCCGGTGCTCTTACAACCGGCGGCGGTACTCCAGAAACGTATACTTGCGCGGTTTACGAATCCGATAACTCCGATGGTTCCTCTGCTTCCGCGATCAGTGGTGCCTCTACCACGATCACGGCGGCCAACCAGGACAAGAAAATCCAGGTCAATGGCCTCGGTACTGGATCCCGCAAGCGTTACCAATTCCTCCGCATCACGATGGCCGGATCCTCCCCATCCATCGCCGGAGGCGCAACGGCGCTTCTCGCCCTCAAGAGCTTCGGCCCTTCCGAGGACGCAGCTGCCACCGTTTAAGCAAAAGAGAACATGGCCCCGACTGCCTCGGGGCTATTTCCCTCTTACTTATATGGCTATCGTCGCACACGCTCTTACTACGGTCGCACGCGTTAAAGCGCGTATGGATATTCCTGTTGCGACAACCACATGGGACGCGCTGCTTGGGGAAATGATCAACGGCGCAACGGATGTGATCGAGGCATTTTGTGGCCGTCGTTTCTTGACCGCCACTTACACGGACGAGGTCTATTCCCCATCAGAAGGGCGCTCAATCGTGTATTTACGTCATTGGCCGGTGACGACGCTTACGCGTGTCCAGTATCGTGCCGGCACCCCGGACGTACCCAACTGGACCACCATGTTAGCCGGGGAGTATGAGCTTAAAGAGGATGGCCGTCAGGGTGCGCTCGTTCTTTATACCCGTATTCACGGGATCAACTCTCTTCGAGTGACCTATGCAGCGGGTTATACGATTGATTATGCAGGGAACGCGAATAGCCTACCGTTTAGCGTGACTGAGGTTTGTGAAAAAATGGTTGTTCATCGTTTTAAAAAGCGTACTGATGAGGGGAAGTCGTCGGACACGGGAGCCGACGCAAGCGTAAGTTGGACAACCGACGACATACCAGCCATTGATCAAAAAGTTTTGCGTCAGTTTCAGCGGCCTATTTTTGCGTAATATGCCTCAATTCTCCGTTGAAATAAAAAATCTCGATCAGCTACAAAAGAACTTAAAAGACTTTCCGCAAATTACCGAGATGTACTTACAACGGGCTATTAACGCGGGAGCGGCCGAAATTCATAAAAATGCTAACCGGTTAAATGTTCCGTGGAAGACGGGAAACCTTGTGCAGTCGTTCGGCGTGGTACTTGGGAGGCTTTATGCAAGCGTAGCCCCCGATCGTTCGACGCCGGCAAAATATGCCCTCGCAGTACACGAAGGGACGGGACCTCACGTCATTACTCCCAAAAAAGGTAAGGCATTGTTTTGGAAGGGCGCAAAACATCCAGTCGCTAAGGTCAATCATCCCGGTACGCGACCAAATAGGTACATGCCCCGCATTCTCGAGAAGGCGCAGCCGAAAATTAACGAGCACTTTCATTCAGCTCTTGACAAAATAACTAAAGCCATTGCCCTCCTATGAGTTACGTTGCGGTAAGAGCAGCCATTAAAGCCAAGCTCGATGCGCTTGTTACAGCAACAACGCTTGGTTGTGTTTTTAACGGAAAACAGAGTGACCTTTCCATCGAGATCCCAGCTTGGCCGGCCGCTGAGCTTGTTCGCTCCCAAACAGATCCAGAATACTGGACCAACAAAGAAGACAAGCAGTGGTATGTTTTTTTGATCAATATTTATCAACAGATCGAGGAAACAAACTTAGGAGAGGTGGAGGTGGCTATGGATTCCGTGATTGATGCCGTCATGCAAAAATTTCTTGATGACGTAAATCTGAGTGGCGTTTTAGATGGCCGTATAAAACCTGTAGAAAGTTTGCCAGAGACAACGTCTTGGAAGGGTAGGCAGGTGAGACGGGAGCAAATCATTTTACGATGTCCAAAGATTAAATCTCAACCTTAACGCATGCTATACTCTACTCGCCTATGTCACATGGCTCTATAAATAAAGCAATTTTTCCCGAAGATGTGTCGAATAAGGAAGAAAAGGAACTCGACGGAGAAGGGGAAAAGAGAGGGAGTGAAGAATATAGTTTTTACTTTGAGGGAAAGGACGGAAGGGGAGTCTATATTACGGCTCACTCAAAGAGCGAGGCGCGACGTATTTACGAACAGAATAACTAACTTTTATATATTTTATGAGCAAATACAGTGGTGATTTAGTCGAAATTGGGATTGCTAAAGAGGCTTCGCGTGGAACCGTTGTCGCACCTGCCTACGGCTGGAAGTGGACTTCCCTATCCGTTGTAGACAAGACGATGATGTCTATAGACGAAGGAAGGCGCGGCCGTCTTGAGGATAGCTTAAATAGCTACGTTGCCGGTACGTATGCAGAAGGGGATCTCGAGGGACCAGTCCGTGATCAGCTTGTCGGTTTGATCATGTTGGCCGTTTTTGGTCAGGCTTCTGATTCTACGGTTGAGTCCGGTGTGTACGATCATGCTTTTACCGTTTCCCAGAGCAATAACCACCCATCCATCACAATTAACAAGCGCGAGCCAAACGCCGCCTTTGATCATGCGCTTGCCATGTTGGATAGCTTTGAGTTGACCTGTGTGCCGGAAGAAATCAATGTTTTTAAGTCAGGTTTTCGCTCGAAGGCGCGTGCTGCAACCGCCGCAAGTGTTGGGACTTTTACCGTCACAATTGCAACCCCCGCTGTCTTTAGCCTTGTAGCACATGGATTGAAAACGGGAGACGTGGTAACGCTTGCAACGACGGGGGCGCTTCCAACCGGACTCACTGCTGGAACGCAGTATTACGTCATTCGTATTGATGCCGACTCGTTCAACCTTGCTACTTCGCTTGCAAACGCTTTAGCAAATACTCGCATTGCTACAAGCGGCTCCCAATCTGGAACGCATACCGTTTCCCTTGTGTTTCGCTATAGCCAATATCAAACAGAAAATATCTTTATTGGTGGCAAACACACGAGTCTTAAACTTGCCTCTACCCAATCCGGGTTAAGCGGAGCGTCGGCTATCAATGTCAGAAGCGCAAAACTCACGATCAAAAAGAACGTCGAGGATGATCGCACCATCGGCAACCTTGCGCCCGTTGATATCGTAAACCGTTTGTTTGAGGTCGAGCTTGAGGTCGAGGTTGTCGTGACTGATCAAACTCACTTCACAACTCTTCTCGCCGGTACTTCTCAAGCGGTCCGTTTGGACATGAATAATACGGACGTCACGATCGGTGCAGCTTCCAGCCCACGTCTTTACTTCGACCTTTACAAAGCCAACCTGCAAGACGCGACGCCTAAATACGAACGTGGCGGGTTAACGCTGCAAACCCTGCAATTTAAAGGCCACTATTCCGAGTCTGACGGTGCCATGATTGCGGCGACCTTGCGCAATACCGTCGCCGCCTACTAACCTATGGACAACATTCTTCACGTTTTAACCT
>ERZ724522.527-NODE-527-length-24222-cov-17.370795_pt1 | contig 24222 bp, 31 predicted proteins | sample MGYA00376055_ERZ724522 | MGnify/ENA primary metagenome ERZ724522 (study PRJEB28724, sample SAMN07190884) | wastewater metagenome | isolation source: effluent of sewage treatment plant in Hong Hong | place: Hong Kong | collected 2016-03-17 ...
CGAGCGAAGGAAGTATCGAGGCGTTTGCGAAGACGATTGTGGAGAAACACCCCGAGATGAATGTGCTCGTGAACAATGCCGGTATCATGGGGTTCGAAGACATAACGGCGCGGCGCAATATGGATCATGCGGAGAAGGTGATCGATACCAATCTGCTGGGACCGATCCGACTCATCAATGCGTTCATTGAGCATCTGCACTCTGTGAAGGACTCAGTGATAGTGAATGTTTCTTCTGGATTGGCGTTTGTGCCGCTCCCGATTTCGCCGACCTATTCGGCGAGCAAGGCGGCGCTCCACTCGTATACACAGTCGCTTCGCTGTCAGTTGGAGGGACAGATCGAAGTGATCGAGATCGCGCCGCCCGGCGTGAGAACCGATCTCAATCCCGGGCAGAGCGAGAACGAAGAATACATGCCGCTCGATGCGTTTATCGACGAAGTCATGACGCTCCTGCAACAAGAACCGACGCCTTCGGAAATACTCGTCGAGCGCGTGAAGCCACTTCGCTTCGCGGAGAGAGAATCGAAATTCGACACCATCCTGAAAAACATGCCGTCAAAGCTGAAGTAGTTTTTTTGGAGAAACGCTAAATGGAAATGAAAGTGTTGTTTTGAATGTATATCTGCGTGGTGTTTTTGATTTCCCGATGCTCCCTATGCGTAGGGGGCATTACTGTGTTATATCCTGGAAAGAATCAACTGTTATTATTGTGTGTTCACTGTGAAGATGGTGCATTTGGATATACAATGGAATCGAAAATGTTCGAGAGATTATTAAAGAGACGGTATGTCTATCAAAAAAATAGCTCCGGTGTTGCTTGTGACATTGCCGGTTGGGATATTTGTTGTGGCATGGATGCTTGCGGCGCATTCGATACTCTTCCGTCCATTCGATTCGATACCGCCAGGATCATTGCTAGCTTCACCTTCACCAGCAGAGGTTTCTCATACGGAAGTTGAAAAGCAAAATGCTGCAGCGCCAGTTGATCTGCCTGTTAAGCCGACAGTTCCGGAGCCGAAAGTGTTTTCGGAATTTTCCGAGAATGATATTCGAAAGGGCACTGTTCAATGGCAGGATCCTTTGGATATGGGCGATTTGGGATGGACCGACAAGGAGGTGTATCTGGGAACATATGAGAGCGATGGCGGATATTCCGGCGGCGTGCGGTATGTCAAGGTGGGAACGGTGACAAAAGGAAAATACGCAGGGTCGGACGTAATCGTGGTTGCTTCGTGGATATTCTCGGATGGCTATCCTCGAAATAGCGCGCCGGAGATTATGCATTATTTGCGTGGTGCGAGCGGCGTTGTTCGACTTCCCAATGCCGATGTTCCCAATGGTGAAGCCGGAGTAACTCCCCCGATAAATTCTGCGGAGGCGAGTGCCGGGGATGAGTCAGTGAAGAACGTCATGGAAATTAAAGCTCCCGACGAGCAGGTTAATTTTGAGACGAGAATCGAAGATATTGCCGGATACGGTTTGGAATTTCAAGGAGAGAACGATCGGGAAGTATTCGTGCGTGACAAGTATTCTCCCGAGGCATTCTTTTCGGAACACAATCTGAAGTCGGTTTTTACGCACCCTGATCTTGGGAAAGTCTGGATGACGGTTGCTCCCGTAAAGAATGATGATCGTACGGAATTGAATAGCTTTATTGACCGCAGCACGGTGTATGATAGTAAGGCAGAAACGTACAAGAAAGACGCGAATGGAAACTATGTTTACACTAGGAAAAAGAAATATTATAGCCCCGTGGTTGTCGGAGGTTTTTACGTCAAGAGACCGGATGGCATTATGATGTCGTATCGGTTGAAGTGGGATATCTTTGATAAGTTCGATCGTGACGGAATGCTTGAGGCGACCTGGAGCGACGGGTCTCGGAATGAGACGAGCTACGAGGAGTATCCGAGCGGATGCGGTACGGGATCGTATGCCTATGATGGAACGGGAACGGTGAGCATCAAAAACGATTTGACGGTTATCGGAAAAACGGACAAGGGAGATACTTTGTATGGATATCGAGAATCTCATCCGTCCCTGAAAAAATATTTCAACGACACATATCTCCCTTCATTGGAGATGCGTAGGAAGTGGCAGGGCGCTTCTTCCGGCGCAGCGATAACGACTGCGGACACTGATACTGCGTCGGAGTGGGAAACGTTTTTGTCGAAGCACCCGATAGTATTTTGGGTTGATCCCGTCGGTCGATTGTTGGCATTCTACAATACGGAGACTATGGAGCTTGCGGAATGCGGGAAGCCGGTTGTGTATCTGTATCCGGAAAACACGCTAGACGTATCGGTTCGCGTTTTTCCGAGTGAGGGAGTCTCTGTCTCGGAGCCATCTTACGGAGACGGTTGGAACGTGCGGGCTCGGCCGGATGGGACGCTTCTCAATTATGCTGACGGGAAAACGTACCCGTATCTCTTTTGGGAAGGAGGGAGTGATGCTCTTTACCAGACTCCGGAAAAAGGGTTCGTGACATCTCGAAAGGATCTCTCGGAATTTTTCGATGAGAAGTTGTTGCAGACCGGTCTCTCTGCAAAAGAATCGGCTGACTTCAAGGAATTCTGGATTCCTCGTATGGAAGCGATTGAGAAGCCGTATTATTTTGTGACATTTCTTGCGCAGAAAGAGATTGATCGAATTGCTCCGCTTGTTGTGACGCCGACTCCGGATACGGTCATTCGGGTCATGATGGATTTCCGAGGATTGGATCAGTGGGAAAATGTTTCGGGATTTTCGCTTCATACGCCGGAGCGAAGGGGATTCACCGTGGTCGAGTGGGGAGGCAGGCTGGGAAAGAAATAACGCTATGGGCGGATGGCGGCATTATGTATTGATCATCGGGTTTTTTCTGCTGAGTGGCGTTCTTCTTGTTTCAACTTTTGCAGATTTTCAGGTGGGCGAGTCATTGGATCATCCTTCGAAAAAAGTGACAACCGGTTATGATTTTGCGCCGGTGTCTGTCTTGATTGTGCCGCATCATTTGGTGGCAGCTCCTTTTATAGATGCTGCTTTTCAAGCGGTGAGAAAGAAGATTGATGGCGATGCTGTCGATCGAGTCGTGCTGTTGAGTCCGAATCATTTTGAGGTGGGAAGGGATTGGATTGTTGGCGCCAGCCGAGATTGGGAAACCCTCTCGGGAATACTGAATGCCGATGCAGACGCTTTACGAGGGCTTCGTGATAGCATTTTTGTTGGTGACACCATCCTCGACCGCGAACACGGCGTTCGGAATATTTTTCCGTTCATAAAGAAATACTTCCCTCGCGCTGCTGTGATACCTCTTGCGTTGCGCGATGGTCTTCCGCACGAAGAGGCCGACGCCTTGGCTGATCGTCTGAATATGCTTTCCGACGCGCAGACGCTTCTCGTGGTGTCGGCTGATTTTTCGCACTATCTTGATTGGAATTTTTCACAGTTCCATGATGCTGAAGCGATAGAGGTGCTTTCCCGTAATGATCTGTCTCGTGTTGATGCATTGGATGTCGATTGCTCGGCGTGTCTTCGTGTTGCTATGGAATATGCCTCACTGCGGAACGCTTCGAATTTCCAACTGCTTTCGCGGTCAGGTTCTCTATCAATGCTTGGGTCAAATATTGTCGGCAGTGAGACAAGCCATATAACAGGGTATTTTTCTTCGGAGGAATCATCTCCAAAGAATGGCGATGATTCTGCGAGATTACTTTTTTCGGGCAGGGTGCTCCCATGGCAAATGAATGAACAGGCGCGTCGAATATTTATGGCACAAGACGGAGATATTTTCGAAGAGGATGGAAAAATGAATATCGGCGTGTTTCATTCGACTTCGGAAGAGATGATGTCCGATGTCGAACCGGTTGTACATTCAGATGATCCGTTCTCTGTTCGGGTAATAGATGGGAATCGAATAGCTTTTGTTGATGCGGATATCGAAAGTCAAAGCTCGGAAGATTTTGTGGAGAAGATAGGTATTGCAAGGAAAGAGAGTGACAGCGTCATTGTTCTGTGGGGGAGTTCATCCTTCTCCCTCGATATTGCACAGACGTATGTTGATGCAGGAGCCGATCTGGTGATCGGGAAAGATCAGGACTCGATCGAATCGGCAGAGGTTTATCGCGGGAGGCTTATCTTTCCTTCCTTAGGCAGTGCGCGTTACGATTGCCGGTGGTCGAGAGAAACATGTCTGGGAATACTTCTTGGTATTGATTCTTCTCGTAAAAATCTGGAGTATGTCTTTATGCCGATACGCACGAATGACGATGGTCAAGTGGTTCTGGCGACCGGTGACGGGAGGGAGAATGCTCTAAAACAGTTATCGCGGAATGTGTCTGACCCGTCTCTCCGAAAGGAGATTCTTGAAGGTACTTTGAGTGTGCTGGCGGAGAGATGATACGAGAGGGCCTGACTGAGGATGGCTTGTGCTTGGCTGGATGAAGTTCAGGAGACAAAAGGGTGAAATCTTCCCAGGAAAAGAATTTGACAATTCATTGTGGAGCGTCGAGAATGATTGTACGCTTCTTTTTGTCTTTTAGAGACTCGCTTTCGGGCGAGGATCATGTTGTACGGGTATGCTTGGGAATGGATTTACTCGCAAAAAAGTCGGGTCGCTGACGCTCGGCGAGAAACTTCAAAAAATACGTGCGGAGTATCGGGTGGATCTTGCGGACGTGGCTCGCGAGACGGGTGTTCGACGGGAATATCTCGAGTATCTTGAGCGTGGTGAGTATGCGAAGTTGCCGGCGGATGTGTATATCCGCGGATTTTTGCGGAGCTATGCGCGGTTTCTCGGTGTTGATCCCAAGGCGCTGGTTCGCCTCTATGAGCGGGAGCGGAGCATTGCCAAGAATCTCGGCAAAGAACCGGAGAAGGCGCTCTCTGCAACTGCCAAGCCCTCTCGAAAATTCTCGTTCTTCGTGGTAACGCCGAAGGTGATGATTGGAGGTGTGGTCGCTGTGTGCGTGTTTGGCATCGCCTTCTATTTGTATCGAGAGTACCGGACATTTGTCTCGGAGCCCTACTTGGTGCTCTTGGAGCCGTCGAATGGACAGACAGTGTCGAGTGACGAGAGTATGGTAGTGGGAAAAACAGATCGGGATGCGAAACTTTTTCTGAATGATCAGCCGGTATTTGTGGACGAATCGGGGGAATTTCATGAGCGGGTGCGTCTTCAGCCGGGAGTAAATACGGTGACTGTGAAGGTGGTGAATCGCTTTGAGAAGGAGCGGGTGGAAACGGTCTCAGTGTTGGCAGACTATGACGTTCCGGAGAATGTACCGGCGTCTTTGCCCGAGTCGCCGCATGTGCCCAAACTTATTCTTTCGACGATCGAGAAAAAACCGGTTTCGATTCTGGTTCGCTCCGATGGACGCGAGCTCTACCAGGGAGACCTTGTGGCGGGCGCGACCAAAGAATTCGAGTGCGAAAAGAGCTGTACAGTGGATTCCACTTCCGGAGCGGGGACGCTTGCGATCTGGGACGGTGGCGAAGCAAAGCCACTCTCCGGGAAATCTGGGACGGTTATCGGTATCGAGTTCTCGCTTGCGCCGGAAAAACAAGAATGATATTGTTGAGAACTTCCATGTCGAGTTTTCATTCATTAATGGGTAATACCTATGTTTAAAGGGAAAGAAAAAACAGAGAAAGTGGCGAAGACTATTGAGAAGGCGGGTAAGAAAAACCTGAATGCAGTCATGGACGAGATTCGGGAGAAGTTCGGCGACGGAATGATCATGAAGTTGGGCGATGTGAAGAAAGTTGACGTTGAAGCGATTCCAACCGGATCGGTATCGCTCGATCTCGCGCTTGGCATTGGCGGCGTGCCGCGAGGGCGCATTGTCGAGATCTATGGACCGGAATCGTCCGGAAAGACGACGCTCACGCTCCATATTGTAGCAAACGCACAAAAGGCGGGCGGATCAGCGGCGTTTGTGGATGCCGAGCATGCGCTCGATCCGGAATATGCCAAACGAATCGGGGTGAATGTTGACGAACTTCTCATCTCTCAGCCGGATACCGGCGAGCAGGCGCTTGATATTGTGGAAACTCTCGTGCGGTCAAACGCGGTGGATATTATCGTCGTCGACTCGGTGGCGGCGCTTGTGCCCAAGGCGGAAATCGAAGGCGAGATGGGAGATCAGCATGTCGGACGTCAGGCGCGGCTTATGTCGCAGGCACTTCGGAAGCTCACCGCGATTATTTCGCGCTCCAATACCATCGTGGTGTTTATCAATCAAATTCGCATGAAAATCGGCGTCATGTTCGGGAATCCGGAGACGACGACCGGTGGGCAGGCGCTTAAATTTTATTCGTCCGTCCGGATCGAAGTGCGCCGCGCCGCGCAAATCAAAAAGGGTGACAATGTGGTTGGAAATCGCGTGAATGTGAAGATTGTGAAGAATAAAGTGGCGCCGCCATTTCGCAAAGCGGAGTTCGACATTATGTACAATGAAGGTATCTCTCGAGAAGGAGACCTTCTTGATACAGGACTATTGTACGAGGTGGTGAAGAAGAGCGGGAACTCTTTCTTGTTTGGCAACGAGAAGCTCGGTGTCGGACGAGAAGTTGCTCGGAGTTTCCTCAAGGAACATGCCGATATTGCACAAGGGATCGAGGCTGCTATTATCGAAAAGGCGAAAGACGGAGGCGAGGCGTAGGGCGTGTTTGGTGTGCAGAGATTTGTTTTGAGTGAGCACTTCTTACGATGCTTGACAAAAGAAAATGCAGTTGCTAGACTCTGGAAAGCGCTCGGGGTTCCGAGTATTTCTCTTTCTTTTTGAAAGGGATATGGTACACTCAAAAAGTAATGTTTGCGTAAACTGTTAATTCTCCTGTAGAGGAAGTTTCCGCGTTCTACCTGTCTCGTCTCAAAGTCTTCGCAAGGGGATTCGAGGGAAGTATGGAGACGCAAAACTTTCCGGGACAAATCGTATGGCGGAGCAATTCAAGCGGGACAAGCCGCATGTGAATGTCGGAACTATCGGTCACGTCGACCACGGAAAGACCACTCTTACCGCGGCGCTTTTGCGTGTTCTGAGTTTGAAGGGCTTTGCAAAGGAGCGGGGTGTCAATGAAATTGACAATGCTCCCGAGGAAAAGGCGCGCGGTATTACGATTGCCACATCGCACTGTGAATATGAGTCCAATGTTCGCCATTATGCGCACGTCGACTGTCCGGGGCACGCCGACTATATCAAGAACATGATTACCGGCGCTGCTCAGATGGATGGCGCGATCCTCGTGGTATCTGCCACCGATGGTCCTATGCCGCAGACTCGCGAGCATATTCTTCTTGCGCGCTATGTGAATGTTCCGGCTATCGTGGTCTTCTTGAACAAAGTAGATATGGTGGATGATCCGGAACTTGTCGATCTCGTCGAGGCGGAAGTTCGCGAATTGCTCTCGAAGTACGAATTCGACGGGGACAACGCCGTGGTCATTCGCGGAAGCGCGCTCAAAGCACTTGATACGAAGTCCGCTGATGATGCCGATGCGAAGCCGATTCTTGATCTTGTAGAGGCGCTTGATACTAAGATCCCGGAACCGGCTCGTGAAACGGATAAGCCGCTTCTTATGCCGATTGAAGACATCTTCTCTATTGAGGGTCGCGGTACCGTGGTGACTGGTCGTATCGAACGTGGATCGGTCAAGATTAACGAGGAAGTTGAAATCGTTGGAATCCGTCCGACAGTGAAGACAGTGGTAACGGGTATTGAAATGTTCAACAAATCACTCGACAGTGGAAACGCTGGCGATAACGCCGGGATTCTCCTACGAGGCATCAAGAAGGAAGATGTCGAGCGCGGGCAGGTTTTGGCAAAGCCGGGTTCTATTACCCCGCATACGGAGTTTGAGAGCGAGGTGTATGTCTTGACTAAAGAAGAAGGTGGTCGACACACCCCGTTCTTCAAGGGATACAAGCCGCAGTTCTACATTCGAACAACCGACGTGACTGGTGATGTCACGCTCCCGGAAGGCTCCGAAATGGTCATGCCTGGTGATACTGTGAAGCTCAAGGTAAAGCTTCTGGCGCCGGTTGCTATGGAAGAAGGAATGCGGTTCGCTATCCGCGAAGGCGGACGGACGGTTGGTGCCGGTGTGGCAACTTCTATTATCAAGTAGATTTTCGAGAAAGAGCGCAAGCTGAAGAGTTCTCTCCAGCTTGCCACTGTTTCCCGAAACACGTATTTTCAAGGGCAGGTTGTGCAAGGAATAGTTTCGGGAAAGGTTTAATTTCGGTACTCCTCTTACATGAAGAAGTCGGAACCGGTTGGAGCACTCAATCGAGTGAGAATCAAGATTAAGGCGTACGATCACAAAGTAATTGATCAGACGGCTCGGAAGATTGTTGAGACGGCGGAGCGAACGGGAGCTCGAGTTGCCGGTCCGGTGCCTCTGCCGACAGAAACGCATCGGGTGACCGTGAATCGATCTTCTTTTGTGCACAAAAATGCGCGCGATCAATACGAAATGCGTGTTCATAAGCGGGTAGTGGATATCCTTGAGCCGACAGCAAAAACTATCGATCATTTGACCAATCTTGATCTTCCAGCAGGAGTGGATATCGAGATAAAGATGTAATAAGGGCTCTCGAAAATTCGGCGCATTTCCATGTTCCGAAATTTCGAATGCTCTCTTGGGTGCTCGAAAAATAGAAAACTCGTTCAAGTCCGACTCTCGGGGAAGAAACGGATGGAGAGAATGGATACTCAGCGGGACCGAAACAAGCATTTGCTTGTGATATGGGACTGGCTTTTGACCGGTTTTTTTGTTGCCTTGGGGATACTCCCCGAAAATTCACTGTCTTTCTGTTCTCTATGAAATTTCTTCTCGGGAAAAAACTTGGCATGACGACGATTCACGATCCTGAAAAAGGAGCGCGGAATGTTACGCTTATCGAATGCGGCGAGAATACCGTGACGCTGTCTCGCGAATTGAAGCGAGATGGGTATGTGGCAATTCAGGTGGAAACACCGAAGACTCATCGAAAACATGTCCGGCGGGAATTCCGTCTTGATACGAAACTCCCTGAAGCAGAGTCGTCGGCTCTTGTGGAATCGCTGCCGGTTGGAGCGTCGCTCCCAATGGAAGTGTTTGTTGTCGGAGAGCGCGTTTCGGTTTCCGGTATCACAAAGGCAAAGGGTTTCCAGGGTGTTGTGAAGCGTCATGGATTCAAGGGGGCGCCGAAAACGCATGGTCATAAGCACGACCTTCGCGCGCATGGATCCATCGGAGCAACATTTCCGCAGCATGTTATTAAGGGAATGCGCATGGCGGGGCATATGGGCGGTGTTCGGGCGACGACGAGGAATCTCTCGGTTTCTTATGTGGATCCGGAGCGACGATTGATTGGGCTTCGCGGTGCGGTACCCGGAAGTGTCGGAAGTATTGTCGAAATTCGATCGGCGAAGTAGATATCAAGAAAAATTGGCTTGAGCAATGAGTTGCATGCGAATCTTATTATGACAACACTCCCAGTCTACAACCTTGAAGGGAAAGAAGTGAGCTCGGTCGAGCTTGATGAACGCGTCTTTGCTGTGCCGAAAAACGATGTGTTGCTTCATGAAGTATATGTCTCTCTGTCCGCAAATGAGCGAGGTGTCTATGCGCACACCAAAGGACGCGGCGAACGAAAGGGATCGGGAAAGAAGCCGTGGAAGCAGAAGCACACAGGTCGTGCGCGAGCCGGAAGTGTTCGAAGTCCGTTATGGAGAAAAGGAGGTATCGTTTTCGGACCGAAGAAAGATCGAAATTTTTCCAAAAAGGTGAACCGAAAAGTTCGTCAGAAGGCGATGCGAATTGCTCTGAGTGAAAAGGTTCGCAATGGCTCCCTGAAAATTGTTGATTCGGTGCTGCTTGCGGAATGGAAGACAAAGCAGATAGCTGCCGCGTTTTCGGCGCTTGCTCTATCGGGCAAGAGTACCGTGCTGGCGTTTTCTCAGGGAGAAATCGGGATCGATCGAGCGACTCGCAATATTTCGAAGGTCTCGCCGTTGCCAATTCACACGCTCAATGCAAAGGATCTCTTGGATCACCAGATGCTCTTTTTGAGCGTAGGTGCTCTTGCTGATCTTGAAAAACGCTGTATCGAAACCGTTTCATAATAGCTATGACTTCAGAGAAGAAGAAAAAATCTGTTCCGAATGCAGTTGCCGCCAGGGTGCTCCTTCGCCCTCGCATGACTGAGAAGTCGCATTTCTCGATTTCGCTTGGGAAGTATGTCTTTCAGGTGGCGCCGTCGGCGACGAAGCAGTCAGTGAAGCAATCAGTTGAGAGTGTGTATGGCGTTTCGGTCACGGCGGTGAATATGGTGAATATACCGAGAAAGCGCCGCGTGTTCGGTCGTTCTATCGGGTGGAAGTCTGCCATCAAGAAGGCGGTGGTAACTCTGAAGAAAGGGGAAAGCATTGAATTATTCAAAGGAGTCTAGCAATATCGGACCACTGAAACTATTCGTATGGCCATTCATGTTTATAGAAAAAATACGGCGGGGCGGCGGAATATGTCCCTGGTAAAGCCGGAGAATATGACTCACGGGACGGTTCGTCCTGAGAAGTCATTGACGACTTCGCTTGCAAAGAAATCCGGGCGTTCACACGGGAAGATCTCGGTTCGTCACAAGGGGGGTGGACATAAGCGTCGCTATCGACTGGTTGATTTCGCACAGACAACACAGCGGGGCGTACCGGCGACGGTTGTTTCCGTTGAGAAGGATCCTAATCGCTCTGCACTGATAGCGCTTCTTCACTATGAGAATGGTGCCAAAGCATACGTTCTGGCGGCAGCCGGTGTTGCGGTGGGGCAGAAACTGCTTGCCGGACCGGACGCTCCGGTTGCGGCTGGTAACAGTCTTCCTCTGAAAAATATTCCCGCGAGTACGACTATTTCGAATATCGAGCTCTTTCCGGGGAAAGGCGGGCAGATGGTGCGGAGTGCCGGATCGAGCGCATCTCTCATGTCGATAGACAGCGGCATGGCTCGGATACGGCTTTCTTCCGGGGAAATCCGTTTGGTGAATGTCGAATGTTATGCTACCGTGGGCGGAGTAAGCAATTTCGAGCACAGTGCGGAGAAGATTGGTAAGGCGGGACGGAACCGTTGGAAGGGAAAGCGTCCGGCTGTTCGAGGTTCGGCGATGAACCCGGTTGATCATCCGCATGGTGGAGGTGAGGGACGGCAGGGAATTGGTCTCAAGCACCCGAAGACTCCATGGGGCAAGCCGGCGCTTGGCAAGAAGACTCGCCGGAAGCGACGATTGAGCGATCAGTATATCGTAAAGCGCCGAGCGAAGAAGCGATAATGTTTCTCAAAGAGTGAATTGAAGCTGATAATTTAGAGTGTCCTCTATGTCTCGAAGTCTCAAAAAAGGTCCCTATATCGACGAACGAGTTCTCCAGAAAGTGAGAAATCGAAAGCCGGGCGATACCAGTCCCATAAAGACATGGTCGCGGGCATGCGTTATTACTCCGGAAATGATCGGTGTGACATTTGGTGTTCACAACGGAAAAGAATTTCCGCAGGTGTATGTGACGGAAGATATGGTGGGACATCGTTTAGGAGAATTCTCGTTCACGCGCAAGTTCACGCGTCATGGTGGGAAAATGCAGAAAGAAATCGAGACGGCCTCTAAACAGAAGGATGCTGGAGCATCTGCAGGTGCTTCATCTGGCGGAAAGAAGAAATAAGACTATGAACATAGAAGCACATCTCAACAATTTGCGTATCTCTCCTCGGAAAGTTCTCATGGTGGCAAAAATGCTCAAGGGTCTTTCTGTACGGGAGGCAGGCGTTCAACTTGATCGCGAGCTTCGACGAGCAGCGCTTCCGCTTGAGAAGCTGTTGGCAAGTGCTGTGGCGAATGCGCAGCACAATTTTCAGGCGGTTCCGGAAAATCTGATTGTTTCGAATGTGACAGTTGGAGAGGGTCGAAAACTTAAGCGATGGATGCCTCGCGCACAGGGACGGGCAACGCCGATCTGGAAGCGTATGTCCCGAGTGCGTATTGTTCTTAGGGAAGTGGATCCGGAACTCCGAGCATCTGCACCGGTGAAGAAATCGGATCATATGAAACAAGAGAAAAATGAATCCGATGCAGTGCAAGAAAAAACAGCCAAGACGAAATCATTTTCCAATGAGCACCATTCTGGAACTATAAAGAAGTCGAGTGCGCGCTCATCCCGGTCTATTTTTCATAGAAAATCGGTCTAGCTCCGTTTTGAAGCCTCTTATCTTATGGGACATAAAGCAAATCCAGTTGGCATGAGAATCGGTATTACGACTTCGTGGAAGTCGCGGTGGTTCGGTGGCAAACTCTATCAAAAGCACCTTCGTGAGGATATTCTCATTCGAGAATTTATCATGGAGAAGTGGAAATCGGCAGGAATTTCCAGTGTCGAAATAGAACGCTCTTCTGGGACGGTCCGTCTTATCATTGCGACTGCTCGTCCGGGTGTTTTGATTGGTCGCGGCGGGACGGGAATTGAGGATGTTACCCGAACGCTCAAACACCGTTTCTTTCCCGGTCGTCGTATCGACTTGAAGCTTGATGTGCAAGAGGTGAAACATTTTGAAGAAAGTGCCGTGCTGGTTGCGGGACAAGTGGCGGAACAGCTTGAGCGACGATTGCCGTTTCGACGTGTTCTCAAGGGAACGCTGGATCAAGTAGAGAAAAGCCATGCCATTCGCGGGGTAAAAATCGAAGTGTCCGGGCGGTTGGGTGGCGCGGAAATGTCGCGGAAAGAGTGGCTTTCAAGAGGAACGCTTCCGCTTCATACACTGCGAGCCGACATTGACTTTGCCACATCAACGGCCCGTACAACCTACGGCGCTATCGGTGTGAAGGTATGGCTGTATCGAGGAGAGAAGTTCAAGGGTGATTAGTATTGAAACGAGAATCGTATGTTGATGCCAAAAAAAGTCAAACATCGGAAGATTCATCGCGGCGGCAAAGTCGAAGGTGTTTCGTATGTTGGCAATCAGGTGAGTTTCGGAACCTACGGACTCAAGGCGACGGAAGCGGGGCTGATATCGGCTCGGCAGATTGAGTCCGCTCGTCGTGCCATGACGCGCTATATTCAGCGTGGCGGGAAGGTATGGATCCGAATTTTTCCCGATAAGCCAATGACGAAAAAGGGTGACGAGACGCCAATGGGAAAAGGAAAGGGTGCAGTTGACCATTTTGTTGCCAAGGTGCTTGCCGGTCGAGTGCTCTTCGAAATAGACGGGGTGACTCGGGAGGTGGCCGAGAAGGCGATGAAGCTTGCGGCCTATAAGCTCTCTGTTAAAACAAAGTTTGTTGTTTCCGAGTAAGCGGGGTTGATTTTTTTGAGAAAGAAAGGTATACTCAGGACTTCCTACGAAATATTATGAAAATTGCCGAAATACGGGAAAAAAGTCGAGAAGATATCGAGGCGGTGCTTTTGGAGAGTCGCGAAGCGCTTCGAGTGGTTCGATTTGGGATAGCGGAGCATGATGTGAAAAATCACCAGGAACACCGTCGACTTCGTCGGGAAATTGCTCGGCTGCTGACTGTGCTTGGTGAGCGGATATAATTTTCTTGTGTTTGATGTGGTATGACGAAAGAACTTCAGCAACCCGCACTCTCTCGATCGGCAAAAGCGCCAGTTTTTCGCGGTACCGTCGTGAGTGATCGAATGGAGAAGACTATTGTTGTCTCTGTGGAAACGCTCAAGACGCATCCGAAGTACCGGAAGAAGTATCGCTCGACACGGCGATACCAGGTGCATGATCCGGAGAAGAAATATGCGATTGGGGATGTGGTGGAGTTTCGCGAGTGCCCGCCGGTGAGCCGACACAAGCGGCACGAAGTGATTGCTTCCGGGAGATAAGCGTTTAAATTTTGAGATCGTGACGGACGAGTCAGAAGAATCAGACCTATGATCCAGGCGGAAACACAATTAAAAGTAGCGGACAATAGCGGCGCAATCGTGATCGAGTGCTTCAAGGTGCTTGGAGGGAGCAAGCGTCGATATGCGGCACTTGGCGATATTATCGTTGCTTCGGTAAAGTCGTCCCAACCAAGAGGAACGGTAAAGAAAGGTGATAAAGTGAAAGCGGTTATTGTTCGCCAAAAAGATACCTATCGTCGTTCCGACAACTCCTGTATTCGATTTGATGAAAACGCCGCAGTGATTCTCGAAGGAACGGAACCGAAAGGTTCTCGAGTGTTTGGACCGATCGCTAGAGAGGTTCGTGATCGTGGTTTTGCCAAGATTGTGTCTTTGGCACCGGAAGTTTTGTAAGGCATATTTCACCCCCCTGAGCAATTCCTATGAAATTCAAGAAAGGAGACGAAGTCGAAGTTATCGCCGGAAAAGATAAAGGGAAGCGCGGTTCTGTGTCTCGCACCGTGCCGAGTCTTGAACAAATCGTAGTTGAGGGGGTTAATATCCGAAAGAAACATATTAAATCTCGAAAAGAAGGTCAGAAGGGTGAACGAATTGAGATATCGGCGCCGTTCTCGATATCTAAGGCGATGCTCGTGTGTCCTCATACGGGGAAGCTCACACGAATCGGATATCGAATGGAAGGCGGCGAGAAAATTCGTATCAGTAAACGAGCCGGTAAGCCTATCGCTTAAGTCAAGCAAGATTGAGAAGATGAAACAGGAAAGAATTTGAGCCGTTTGCCTCTACCTCTATGGAACATGTCGACGTCACTATTCCGCTGAAAGAAGTGTATCGGACCCGTGCGGTTCCGGCCTTGCTTGCTGCTTCTGGAGCATCCAACCCGATGGCAGTGGCGCGCGTGCGGAAAGTGGTGGTGAACGCGGGTATCGGGAAGTTCCTCAAAGAGGAGCAACGGGTTGAGGAAATTGTTCGTTCAATGACGGACATTACCGGACAAAAACCGATTTTGACACAGGCAAAGAAAGCTATTGCCGGATTCAAGATTCGAGAAGGGCTTGCGGTTGGCGTCAAAGTGACGCTTCGAGGAGATCGAATGTGGGATTTTCTTGATCGTCTTGTGAAAACAGCGTTTCCGCGCGTCCGTGATTTCCAAGGGATTCCGTCTTCAATTGTAGATGGCAATGGACATCTCAATATGGGAATTCGCGAACATGCGGTATTTCCGGAGATTGTTCCGGAGAAGGTGCAAACTTCCTTTGGGCTCCAGGTGACCGTTGTGACGACAGCAAAGACGCGGGATGAAGGTTTGATTTTGGCGAAGTCTCTCGGATTTCCGCTTCGCGACACCAATTAAAAGAATATATTTGTATGGCGAAGACATCGACCGCAGCGAGAGCTCGGAAACAACCAAAATTTTCTACCCGAATTGTTCGACGATGTTGGCGCTGCGGGCGCAAGCACGGGTATCTCCGAAAATTTGATTTGTGTCGGATTTGTTTCCGCGAGCTGGCAAGTAAAGGGGAAATTCCGGGTGTTCGAAAATCTTCATGGTAATTCTATGGATACTATTGCAAACATGTTAACAAGGATCCGGAACGCGCAACGAGCGGGGCACGCGTCCGTCACGCTTCCTTCTTCCAAAGTGAAGCTGGCGATTGCCTCCATACTTGAGCGCAAAGGATTTGTGGAAAAGGTGACCGAGGAAGATCTTGGAAAAGGGTCTGCCAAAAGTCTTCATATTGTACTTCGGTATCGTCGTGTTTCTCCGACGGAGCTTGATCCGGCTATTCGCGAGATTCGTCGCGTCAGTCGCGGGGGACAGAGAATGTATGTGAAACACGAGGATATCCGGAAAGTAAAGAATGGTTTTGGCTTGGCGATTGTCTCAACCTCAAAGGGCGTGATGACGGGAACGGAAGCCTATCATTCCGGATTGGGAGGGGAGTATCTCTGCCAGGTGTGGTAATGGAAGAGTCTTTTTCCTTGGGACTGTACGAGATTGTGGAAGTCCTGTAGGATTTTATCTAGCAATGAAGTTTATGAGCAGAATTGGAAAACAACCCATCGCCATTCCATCGGGCGTCGAAGTGACACTCTCGGGGAATATTGTGACGGCAAAGGGTCCCAAAGGGTCTCTTTCCTTGACGCATCACTATGACGTGAAAGTCAAGATTGAGGGCTCGGAGGTGTTGATCGAAAAGCGCGTCAACTCAAAAATTGCACCGGCGCTCTGGGGGACAACCGCTCGATTGATTCACAATATGATTATTGGTGTGACCGCTGGGTTTTCGAAACGGTTGGAGTTGAATGGCGTTGGATACCGCATGGCGCTTCAGGGACAGAAACTCGTCTTCGCTCTTGGGTTTTCGCATCCGGTTGAAGTTGCCCTTCCAGCGGGAATTTCTGCAAAAATCGAAAACAATGTGCTGGAGATTTCCGGCATAGATAAGCAGGCAGTCGGGCAGTTTGCGGCAGAGATAAAGAAGCTGAAGCCGGTGGAACCATACAAGGGCAAAGGATTCCGATATGTTGGAGAGCTCGTCTTGAAAAAGGAAGGCAAGAAATCAGCCGCTTAATCACGAACGGATATGAAGGGATCACTGACAAAAAGAAGTGGACGAACGCTCCGGAAGAACCGAGTTCGTGCGCGCATATCCGGGAACGCGACATGTCCCCGTCTCTCGGTATTTCGAAGTCTTCGAGGGATTTCTGTGCAGGCGATTGACGATGCGAGCGGGAAAACGCTTTTCTCGGCGTATCTTCGTGAAATAAAGGGTGGAAAGGCAACTAATACAATTGCTGGCGCGCATGAAGTGGGGAAGCTCATTGCTGAGAAGTGTTTGGCGGGAAATATTCAAACCGTCCTCTTTGATCGGAGCAGCTATCGATATCATGGTCGCGTGAAAGCGGTGGCGGAGGGAGCTCGAGAGGGTGGTTTGGTATTTTAGTAACAATCGTAACTTTGGGTGAACGAATCTATGTCCAAGCAGAACAGAAAACCGAAACGTCGAGAGAAACCGGAGTATGATCAGAAACTTCTGAATCTTGCCCGTGTGACGCGTGTTGTGAAGGGCGGGCGTCGGTTTCGTTTTCGCGCGACACTGGTCATTGGTAACCGAAAGGGAAAGGTTGGCGTTGGTGTTGCAAAAGGATCGGATGTGTCTGACTCCATTCAAAAAGCTTTCAATGATGCGAAGCGAAATATGGTGTCTGTGATGTTGGACGGATCGACCATACCGCATGACGTTCGTGAGAAACTGGGAAGCTCAATTGTGCTTCTGAAACCGGGAATTCCCGGGCAGGGTATTATTGCCGGGGGAGCTGTGCGCGCCGTTATGGATTTGGCAGGCATCAAAGATATTGTGTCCAAGTCGCTTGGAGCATCAAATCCGCTCAATGTCGCTCGGACAACCGTGCGCGCCCTCTCACAATTTCGGGCAAAGCCGAATATGCGGCATGAGGAAAATGCGGTGAGCACGGATCAAGAAGCAATGCTTTCCGTAGATGCTCCTGTTGCGGAGGCGACGACACAGGTATAACCACGACGAACGAATACTATGCAGATTCATGAAATTTCTCTGGGAAGCAAGCCACGGCGGAAACGTGTGGGACGCGGTGGAAAACGCGGAACCTATTCCGGTCGCGGCAACAAAGGACAGAAAGCTCGTTCGGGCGCACATGTGAATCCGCTCTTTGAGGGTGGGCATTCGTCTCTGGTTGATCGACTCAAGAAGGTGCGGGGATTCAAATCTCCGCATGCCAAGAAGTCATTTGTGAAACTTTCGGATATTGTCCGCGTCTTTACGTCCGAGGAAACCGTGTCGGCAGAGACATTGGTGGCAAAGAGACTGGCGCCACAGGAAATTATGAAAAGTGGCGTGAAGATTATCGGGCTGGGAACCGTGCCGAAGAACCTTTCTTTTGATGCGACGCTTTCTTTTTCAGAAAGTGTTCGTGAACGTATCGAAAAATCCGGCGGGAAGCTGATATCCCCGAAATAGCAGGTGAAAGATGGATGCGGGAGGGTTGAATAACCATCGGAACACAAAAGCTATGTATGCTGCATTAACACGTATTCTCTCCGAGAAGGAGATACGAAATAAAATCCTGTTTATTCTCGGCGCGCTGGTTGTGTATCGGATCGCTGCGGTCGTGCCTTTGCCCGGCGTTGATGTTTTGCAGCTCCAGCGATTCTTTGATGAGAATCAATTTCTTGGTCTACTGAATGTCTTTGCCGGAGGAGGAATTTCCAGTGTGTCTATTGTGCTCTTGGGGGTGGCGCCGTATATTACGGCGTCTATTATTATGCAGCTTTTGACGACGGTTATTCCTCGTCTTGAGAAGATCTACAAAGAAGAGGGCGAGGCGGGGCGGCAGAAGTTCAATATGGTGACGCGATGGCTCACTATTCCGCTCGCTATTATTCAGACGTTCAGCATGATCTCGCTCCTTCGGTCGCAGGGCGTGCTCGGAGAAATCACGGCGTTTGACACGACGGCTATGGTGATTATCGCAACAGCGGGCACAGTTCTCCTTATGTGGCTTGGCGAACTGATTACCGAGAAAGGCTTGGGAAACGGTGTCTCGATCATGATCTTCGCGGGAATTATGGCGGGTATTCCGGGAGTACTCGCGCGTTTCTTGGATACCTTTGGACAGAGTCCTGATGATTTTTTCAACAATATCGTTTTTGCGATTGTGGCGCTCCTTATGGTGGCGGGTATCGTATTTGTGAATGAGGCGCAGCGCACCATCCCGATTTCCTATGCCAAGCGCATTCGCGGCGGCATTGCCGCGGCAGGCACATCGACGCATCTTCCGCTTCGCGTCAATCAAGCGGGTGTGATCCCAATTATTTTTGCCGTTTCGCTAATCATTTTGCCAAATGTCGTAGCAGGATACTTGATGAAGACGGCGACCAATCCGACAGTGGCAAGTTTCGCCTCGAGCGCGTACTATCTCTTCCAAAATCAGTGGTTTTACGGACTACTCTATTTCTCTCTCGTGGTTGTCTTCACCTATTTCTACACGGCGGTGATTTTTGACCCGATGAAAATCGCCGAAAACTTGCAGAAGCAAGGTGGTTATGTGCCGGGTATACGACCGGGGACGCCGACGGTGGAATACTTATCGAAAGTCTTGGGGCATGTGACGCTCGTGGGAGCGGTGTTCTTGGGGACGGTTGCCGTATTGCCGGTTGCCGTGCGAGGTCTCACGGGTGTGCAGTCTCTCACTATCGGTGGCATTAGCATTCTTATCGTTGTGTCTGTCGTCCTTGAAATGGTCAAGCACATTCAGAGCCAGCTTGCCATGCGAAGCTACGAAGGCTTTTAGTCGTTTTTTACTTCCTTCACATTTCTTTCATGAATACATCGTTCACGGTCATTTTGTTGGGGCCGCCGGGGAGCGGAAAAAGCACACAGGCGGATTTCTTGGTTCGAGAGATGGAGGCGATTCATGTCGATATCGGTCTTGCGCTTCGGAAGACCGCCGAGATGAATACGCCGCTTGGCGCGCGAGTTTCCGATATTATGAATCGCCGAAAGGAACTTGTTCCGGACGATATTGTTGAAGAAGTGCTTTCCGGCGCGCTGGCATCGGTACCTCCGAATCGACTGGTGATTATTGATGGGGCGCCGCGCTGTTCGACGCAGATCGGGATTATTGATGGTATACTGAAGACATTTGAACGAGTGGTGAATCTGGCGGTGTATGTTGCGCTCTCGGAGGAGGAGTCGGTTCGGCGTATTTCGCGCCGGTGGATGTGTCCGCAGTGCAACCGTCCCTTCATAGCAGGGGTGGACTTCCAAGAAGGAACTGCTCAGTGTCCCTCGTGTCATATTCCGCTGTCGCGAAGAAAAGACGACACGGAGGAAGGTGTTCGAAAACGATTCCAGGTCTTCGCTTCGAATACGCTTCCGGTGGTGGAGCACTATCGTAAAGCGGGGACGCTTCTCGAAGTGGATGGCACCAAGGATCCTATTGCACTCTTCGGCGATATTCGAGAACACGTCGTCTTGCATTAGCATATCGGTTATGCGACTCAAAAACAACACGCAGATGGCATCGCTTCGGGAAAGCGGGAAGCGCCTCGAAACGGTGATGCATACTGTGGCGGAAGCGATTCGACCGGGCATTTCTACAGCGGAGCTCAATGGGATTGCCGAGCGAACCATTCAACAACTCGAGAGCGAGCCGGTGTTCAAAGGTTATGGCGAGGAATACGGCAAGCCTTTTCCGGCTTCGATTTGCACGTCGATCAACAATGAGGTGGTGCATGGCATCCCGCAAAAAGAACGTATCATTCAAGATGGCGACTTGGTGAAAATAGACATGGGGCTTCGCTATCAGGGCATGGTGACGGATATGGCGCGGACATTCGCTCTTGGCGCCGTGTCCGATGAGGCGGCGCGCCTGGTGCACGTGACCGAAGAAAGCCTCTTACGAGGAGTGAAAGCGGTGCGTATCGGCGGGCGAATTTCCGATTATGCAAAGGCGGTTCAGTCGCATGTCGAAGAGCACGGCTTTTCGGTGGTGCGCGATCTTGTGGGGCATGGCGTTGGTTTCGAGCTCCATGAACCGCCGCAAATTCCCAATTATTTTTTCTCCGGCATGAAGGATGCGATTTTTCGTGTTGGCATGGCGGTTGCCTTTGAGCCGATGGTGAATGTCGGCGGATACGAAGTGGGTCTCGGCAAAGACGGTTGGGTCTTCACGACTGAGGATGGAAGTCTCAGCGCTCACTTCGAAGACACGATCATCATCACCGACCAAAGCATCGAAATCGTCACCCGAAGCGGAAAGTGATTTACCATGTCTTTTTGCATACAAAGTCTTTGATTTCAATGAAAACTGCCATAGGGCGGTTTTCTGTTCCGCGACGTCCTACCTTTATTATTTCATAGCTGTCATTTGACAGAATCCAATACTTCGAATACGATAATCCCATGTCGAAAAAGACACTTTTTCTTGTAGTATTTCTTCTTTCTGCCATTCTTGGATGGCGGCTTCTGCTCCATGTTCAGAAGAACGCTCAGAATACGCCAGAAGAATCGATTGCAAATTCAAGACGGTCAATGCAGGTGGTAGAGAAGCTACAAGAAGCTCAAGCTTCTGATGGTGTGGATGGATCCAGTTGGAAAGCGTATACAGTAGGAGACTTTAAGTTTCAGATGAATATTCCCTCTGGAATAGGTGATAATTTGGTGATTTTCGAAGAAAAAGTAAAGGAGGAACATAGTTTTTATGGAAGTGCTACAGAAAGTATTCTTTGGTTTTCCTACCCTTTGGATAAGGCTATTTCAAGATCTGATCGTGATTTAAGTTTGGGAAAGATTGATAGGATGGAGGTATGGTATATTGACGTGATTCCGGTGAGTGATTGGAGAGAAGGCATTTGTGATGGAAAACCTCTTTGTCGGCAAGGGAGGGTCATTGCGAGAGATGACTCATATGTTTTTGAATCCGGATTTAGGAGTGTCGAAGGTGCAGGGAGATTATGTCTAGATTATAGTGATGTTCAAAAGAGTTTCTGTGAGTCTTACAAAGGATTGATTGATTTTGTAGAAAGCAATCGCTTTAAATTTTCCTTGGGACAGAGAAGATAAAAAGGATATTCTGTAGGAAGTGGATGTTTCATTTCTCTGTGGAGAACATTTTCCGTTCCATTGTCTCTGGTAATGCTTCTTCTCAATTGTCGTGGAAGCCGAGAGAAGTGTCCCTGTATAGCTCGTTCGCTTTCGATCGCTGTTTTGTTCGGAACTTTCTTTAATCGGCACAGCTTCATTTTTCGTTCGTACTGTACCGAAAGTACCGACTTCTGTTTTGAGAATATCACGGAATCGGTTTCCCAGTCTCCAAAGCGTGTGCGCTTGGTGATAATCGCAGGTCTTTCGCAAATGGGTATTCTCTCCGGAATCGTCTCTTTTCGGGGTTTTCGAGAGAATTTTGGTTGTCTCCGCTTCTGTTTTCGTCGCAGGTGTTTGTACCATCCACCAATCCTTCCTTCTCCACGGTAAATGTACTCATAGATGGATTCGTAACTTATTGAGGTATCCGCACAAGAGGAAAGATTTTTTGGAGGAGCTACTTTCAACCGACCCGCAATCTGCTCCGGCGAATGTCCTTTGAGCAGTTCGTTTTCGACAAACTTTTTCAGTTTCTCGTTTTGCCATTTTTCCAGTTTTCTTTTGTTGGTATTTTTCTTTCGCCTTTCCGCGTATGCTTCCGCTCGAATGGCGATGTAGGGAAGATGCGGACTTGAATTTCTTCGTATCTCTCGCTTGATGACGGAGTAATCTCTTCCGAGTCTCTTGGCAATCCACGTTTTCTTTTTCTTCATGCGGAGAAAACTTTCGATTCGCTCTCGTTCAAAGAAGGTGATGGACGTTCCTTTCGGCATATTCATAGCGTTTTTGGAAGTTAACGCCGGAGTATACCAGAAAAGGGGCTTCGGAGTTTGAATTCACCGTTCATCGCTGTCACTTGACAGAATCCAATACTTCGAATACGATAATTCCATGTCGAAAAGATTACTCATCATCAGTGTTTTGCTTGGCGCATCCGTTCTTTTGGGTGCGGGAGCATTCCTTGTGTTTCGGGAAAAGGAATCAGAACCGAATGTGCCGACAAATGACCAGACAACACCCGCGACGAATGAATCGGGTTCTTCCTCGCAGGAAAAAGACACATCTTTGCAGGAGAGGGATGATATGGCGGTGTTTGTCACTGACGTCGATCTTGATGTAAATCACTGGCAGACGAAGAAGACGGAATACTTCACAGTCAAGTTTCCGAAGGAGTGGTATTGGATGGAATCAAGCCATAAAAAGGATGAGGGATATTCCAAAGTTATTACAAACAATCCTCATTTCGATATAGAAAAGTATGCGGATATCGGGATTGGCGCGGGAATGAGTTACCCTCTAACCCTTGCTAACAACACAGAAGTTGTCATCACCATGAGTGGCGTTGCGGGGACTGCCGAAGAAGGGTCTGCTGTTGGGAGTATCAATTGGCAATTGGAACGGGTAAGAACACTCATGAATCCCAATGCCGTCTGTAGCCAAAACAATACCGACATCCCATATCCCACAGCGCAGTGCTCTTTCATAGATAAAAACAACCAAAGCGTTCATGTCTACTTCGTCGCGGAAAAGAGTGTCACTTACGCTTTCACAGCGCGGACGACTCAAGGAAATACTGCAAACGTGAAGAAGATACTGGAGGATATTTCCAAGAGCTACATTGTCTCGGAGCGGTAAGTCTTGAACCTCTTCTTGAGTGCGAAAGTATTTTTTGCACTTTCTGAAGCGGTGGCACCCGTTTCTCAAAGAATATTCGTTCTTTGGCAATTCGAAAGAGGAGTGCGTTCTCATGAGGTTAGTAGCATATTTGCTTGCACTTTTCGTCAGTATGATGTCTCTCGATGCAAGGGCGGTTGAGCCGTGCGGCGTACCGATGGACTACTGCTTTGGCTACACATCCACCACGAGCCATTTCGTTTGCAATTACTGCCCTCACTACAGTGGTAATTGCGTCTGGTGGGCAGCTTCCAAACGTCCGGATATCGCCGCAGTGATTTCCGGGAGCGGATGGAATGGTGGTCAATGGTACGACAAACTGAAGAATCTCGGCTTTTCCGTTGGACCCATTCCCGAAGCCGGAGCGATTGCGGATTTTTCAGATCCCAGTCATGACGCCTATGTGGAAAAGGCGAATGACGATGGGTCATTTCGTGTATCGGAGATGGATGCGTATGCGAGTAAGGGATTCGTTCCTGGTGTCAATTACGCCACCTACTCTCCAAACGGAGATGGAACCTATAGCCGGAATGGCGGTTTGCAACGATGGACTCTCAACGGCTTCATATACGCCAAAGATTCTTCCATGATTCTCATCCCCAAAGGCGAACAAGGTGTCTTCTCCATCGGTTCTTACCTTTTTCGCGGTTCGGACATCTGCTCGTCCGCGAGCGAGTGGTACAAGGTAACGGATTCCTCCCGAAGCGACTATTGGATAACGGAATCAATCACCAAAGAAGACGCCTGCAATGGCGTCACCGAAACGGTGGAACGGACGCTTCAGTCCGGAGAAGATAATGACGGGTCTCCAAAGACAGACGATATCGTCACAAATGAGTCGAGCCGTTCGGCTGACGTCTCATGGTGGTCGAAAATTGTATCGTACATCAAGGAGTTTCTCGGAATCGATCCGGCGCAAGCGGCAACGGAATCCTTCGTTCAAAAAGCGCTCGCCGTAAGTCGTACCGTCACGGTGTATGACATTGCCGGGACAAACAAAAAAGTTTTCGTTCTGACCGACGGTCCTGGCATGAAGGGCGACAAGGCGATCGATCCATACTCCGGGTA
>ERZ724522.529-NODE-529-length-24179-cov-7.002363_pt1 | contig 24179 bp, 27 predicted proteins | sample MGYA00376055_ERZ724522 | MGnify/ENA primary metagenome ERZ724522 (study PRJEB28724, sample SAMN07190884) | wastewater metagenome | isolation source: effluent of sewage treatment plant in Hong Hong | place: Hong Kong | collected 2016-03-17 ...
TCGCGGCGCGCTGCGCTTCAGCCGCGCGGCGCATGTCCGCTTCGAGCCTCCGCACTTCTCGCGCGAGGTCTTCGCGTTCCTGCTGCGCTCGCCGGGCCGCCCATTCACGGCAGACCGGGCTTCGGCACCCGGGGAAGCGGCACCACGGGCACGGCTCGTTCGACGTTGCGGTCCGCGTGTAGATAACGACCGTGTCGGTGGTGGCGCCGTACGTCACAGCCGCTCCCCCTTCCGGCGCAGCGCCGCGACCACGACGCGCACGACCGGCGGCCCGATGGTCACGACCGCGCAGCCGAGCACCGGCCCGAGCGCCAGCCAGGACCAGTCGGCCGCGTCGAGCAGCTCGACGATCGGGATCATCGCGAGCGTGCCGAGCACCGCCGACGACGCGAGCACCACGAGGCGCACCCGGCGCGGGCCGGGCTCAAGCTCGGAGGCGCGCACGATCGCGACGGCCGCGAGCACGAGCGCGACGAGGATCGCGGTCAGGATCCATTCGGTCGTCATTAGAGGCCTCCCGCCGGGATCTTGAAGTACGCCAGCAGAGCGTCGACCTTGCCCTCGAGCCGCGAGTTGCTCGCGCGCAGCTCGGCGATCTCGGCCGTGTGACGGCTGATCGTCTCCGCCTGCGAGCGCACCACCTCGGCGGCGGCGCCTCGACCCTCACCGAGCCCCAGCGCGAAGCTGATCACGGCCACGAAGGCCGTCAGGCTCGGGGCCATGACCTTGACCCAGCGCGGGATGAAAGCGGTCCACGACGTGCCTTCCGGCGGTGTCACCTCACCACTGCTCATGCGCTCGCCCCCTTCGTCGTCCGCGCCGCGGCCTCGGCGGCGAGGCGCCGCAGCTTCGGCCAGAGCGTCACGATCGCCTCGAACTCCGGGTTGCCCTCGACGAGCTGCCCCTCGGCGCCCGCGCCGACGTAGCCCGAGACCTCACGCAACCGCGGTCGTGCCCTCTTCGCCAGCTCGATAAGGGCTTCGTCGCTTCCCACGACGAGCCCCGGGCGTTGGACGCGACCCACGCCCGGCACGAGGTTGATCGGCAGGTCCGACTCCAACTCGACGGCATCGAGCAGTCCCTCGTAGTATTTCAAGTTGATGGCGAGACCGCGATCATCGTCAGTGCCGTAGGCCATGAGCGAGCGGCAGGTGACCGTCACCAAGAAGTCCTTCGAGCGGCTCGGGACATTGGGGTAGTACGCCTTGGGCTTGCCGAAGCCCAGATCCCAGAGTTCCGGCGCAGTGCTCGCGGTGCCTTTCAGCATCTCGCGATTGACCACTTCGACCCATCCCTCGAGATACGCGTCGTCGAGCTGCGCAACGTCTGCGCGGGCGTGCCACTTGGTCGGCACGCCGTTCGCGTCGCGCTCGCGCACTCGTCCTCGATAGAGTCCGGCTTCGCCGTTCTGCTCGTGCGCGAGTGCTCCGGCCGTGATGGCCGCCATCGCGTCGCGTCGCCCGCGCTCCCGCGCCTGCGTCAACGTCGTTAACGAGGCACCCTGGAGATCAGGCGTAGGTGCCTGCGCGCCCCCGTGAGTCGGACCGAGCGCGAAAGTGCCGCCAAAATACGAGTGCGTTCGCACCTGAATTGCGGGTCGCACACGACGCGCATCACGCACGAGGTCGAACGCCTGCTGGTCGAGGATGTTGACGCTGATGGCGTCGAGCACCTCGTAGACCCGCTGCCGGTCCTTCAGCTTGACTCGCTGAAGGATGCGCGACGGGTAGGCGAACGTGAGCGAGAACAGCATCACGTCCCCCGGTTCGGAGCTTCGCGTCGAATCTCGTAGACCACGTCGCCGCCCGAGGCCGTGATGACGATGGAGCGGTCGGCACACTCGACCCGATCCACCGGATCGGCTGCCGTCAGCGAGTAGCCGTCATTCGCGTTGCCTTCCGTGCCGACCTTCCACTTGAGCGTGCCCGAGGACGAAGCCAGCCGCTTGACCTGATAGACCTCGACATCACCGAGCGGGACGACTGCCGAGTTGCCGCTGGTCACCGTTGCGCTGAGGGGGTCGAGGGTTTTGCGTTGGTACATCGCGGGTCGCCTCCGAAGGCAGCGCGGTCACCCCCGCGCCCTCGCGAGCGCACTGTGTCGTGAGCGCTCGCGCGTCTTCGGCCGACATGCCACGGAAGCGGGCGAGGCAATAGAACTCGGGGAACACGCCGCCCTGCCCCACCAGCAGCCGAGCTCGCCCTGCAACGCCTGCGAGCGGCTCACGCCAGCCCCAGACGAAGCTCTGGTTGGTCGCATCCACCCCACAGAACTCGAGCGGCATCTTGAACTGCGCGACCGTCTCGATGACCAGCTTCCACAGGGCCTCGAGCTGCTTGAGCGTCGGCACCACATAGCTCAGCTCCCAAGGCGTGAAGATGCGCTCGCCGTTCTTCCCCTTGATGAGCATCACGCTGACGTTGTCACCCGAGTGCGGTGGCACCACTTTCAGGACATCGCCCGCTTCGGTGATGATGTAGTTCAAGCTGCCATGTCGACGAGCCGCCGTCTCAATGTGGACCAGGGAGGAGTACGATTCCGCGATGACGATGGCCTTCAAGCGCCACCTCCCACGGTCGCCAACACGGGAACCGCGAACGACGTCGGCCGGCACGCCTGTCCCGTCTCATCGTCCCACACGGTCCCGATGAGCATCACGACGTCCGGGAGATCCGATGTCTCGAAGTCGAAGCGCACGATCCCGGCCGAGGCTGTGGCTGTCTTCTCGAGCACGACCGTCGACGGATCCGAGTCGAGCGCGAGCCTCAGCGTGAAGGTCTTGCCGTCCGCGTCGGTGTCAGGCTCCGCGTCGTCCGCGTCCGATTGTCGAAGGTCGAACTCGAGGTAGTCGATGGAGCGCTGAGCCAGGGCGAAGCCTGGGTCCGGTTCGACGTAGGTCGATCCCATGTTCAGCTTGCCTTTCGCACGAGGCGCTTACGGGGCTTGAACCGCGTCAGATTCACAGGTTCTCCTTCATCTTCTGAGGGAATGCGCGCCCGAAGTGATGCTTGACGGTCCGAATGTAGTCCTCGAAGGGCCAATCCGGCTTGATGCGCGCCTTGTCGACGAACATGTACCAGAACTTGAGCCGGGCGTGTTTGCCTCGAGTCTTCCGCGTGACGAGATAGTGCCGACCTCGAATCTTGACGATGAAGGTTCGATTCGTCTTGCGTGGCGTGTGGATATCCTTGAGGCCATCGTCCGTCCACTGCTTCCGAATCGAGCCTCCCGTCCCTTCTCGGTCGAGGATCTTTCCCGGCCAGACGCGCTTCTTCGTCCACACCTGCTTCTGCGGTCGCGCTCCAATGGGCACCGCCCCGCCAAAGTCGACGCGCTCGCCGTCGACATACTTGTAGTGATGCTCGATGTCGCGCTCGTGGTCGCCCGCGCCTTTGACGTGCTTCTGCATGAAGGGTTTGCCCTTCTCGCGAGCCGGCGCGATAGCTCCCACGATCGCGGTCGGTTCCTTGTCGCCCACGCGCGCTGGCGTTGAGCGAATGCCGCCCTTCACGTACTGATTGCGCAGCGTGAACACCGCCTGAAGTCCGGTCTTGAGGTCTTCGGCCGTCTCACGCACAGCGTAGGTCATCGCCGCGACGTAGCCGTAGCGGAGGTTCAACGCGAGCTTGTCACGCATCTGCTTCAGCTTCGCCCGGTTGATGGTCGCCCTGATCACTCGTGACCTTCCTCGAACTGGACAGACACGTTGAAGATTTGAAGCGTTCCAACTGCGGCTCCCGTGCGCGATACCTTGAGCACCGCCACGAGACTGCCGCCGGCCGATGGGATTGGATGAGATGCCATCGTGAGGGCCGAGGTCACCGGGTTCGACGGCGTCGTCGTGAGGTCCAGCGTCAGCGATCCAATTTCAGTGGATGTACCATCGGCCCCGATGTGGTAGAGCTTCAGTGTCCGAGTGGCGTCGACCCCATCGAAGGCTGCGGTGACTTTGTAGGTGAGCTGCGCGTTCTCGACCCGAAGTCCTCGAATGTCGAGCGGGATCGTGATGAAGTGCCCTTCGGATCCGTTATTCGGGGTAGCACCAGCTACGAAATACTCGACGTAGCCGAGGTCCGCGTTGCGAGTTATCGTGAGGTTGGTGGGCGCTGAATTTTCATCATAATTCAGCCAGGCTATCGATCTCCACCACGTCCGCCCTCCGAGCGTCTTGATGGCCGTGTAGAGTTGCTCATCGTCTGCTGAGTCGAGTGTGAGCCCAGAGTTCTCGATGGCTTTCGCGATCTCCTCTTGGACAGTGTTCATCCAGCCAAAGTCGATCTCCGTCCCGTTCTGGAAGTAGCCGGGCGTGTTGACGTCGGCCGGGCGCGAAGGCTTGACCGCGGTGTTGTTGTAGGACGCGATGCGGTACATTCGAGAACCCCGTCAGGTGTAGTTGAAGACCACGTTCGTGTGCTCGGGCTTCACTCGGCGAATGAGACACTCCAGGCGGTCGGCAATCTCCTGAGACCCGACCTGACTGCCCGGGACGTTGACCCGGAAGGTGAGCCCTGTCGAGAGGCTGCTGATGCTGTCGCCGCAGACTGAACCCGACCCGCTCGTACCGTCCCCGGTGTGTGACGGCGTACCCCACGGCCAGTTCTGGTCGATGGTCGCGTCCACATTGAACACGGCCTTCAGGAGGCCGATGTAGTAGTTGGCCGACTGCCCTCCACGGGCGAGGAAGCGTGCGCTGATCGCTGCCTGTCGTGCCTCGAGCGTGCTTGGCGGCGGGTCGCACAGGTCGGGAAGTCCGAGGACCTCCTCCCACTCGGGCACAAGTTGCTCCGTCGAAAACGGACGAAGCTCCCGTACCATCGTGTTCGTCTGCTCGTAGACCCTCGACGCCTCGACCGAGAGCGCTTCCATGAGCAGATAGAGGTCGTTGTCGCTCTCCGTCTCCCAGATGGGTCCGGGGGGAAGAAGCTCTTGGTACGCGGCGAGGAACTGCTCGATGTCCTCGGCCGTGACCGCATCCTCCGTCTCGAGGAACGAGACCTCGGCACTGAACGGCACGAGCGGCGCGTCGTCCACCATGGCGTTGGGGACCTCGCCCGTCTCGTTGGGCTCCCCCGGCCAGTACACTTCGGGGGTGGGGCTCGTGCCGCCTTCGCTCGTCGGTTTCCACCCGCCCCGAGGCGTCTGCCCGAGCACGTTGTGTGTCGGCCCAGCTTCCGCGAGGTCTGCCGCTTCCTCCTCCGTGATGACGCTCGGGAACCCCGCGGGCGCGATGACCTCGACATCGATCGGCTGCGTGCCGTTAGTACGAGTTCCGACCGTGAAGTCGAGCCCCCAATCTGCGTCAGGTGGCACGATGGTCGAGGTGTTGATGACCCCCACCGCGACCCCGTCGAAGTAGATGATGAGCTCGTCGTCCGTCGGATTGTTGACGAGGTCGAGGAGGGTCCACTTGTCGACCCTGATCGCCGGAAGCGTCAACGAAGCCGTGTGCGTCCCATCCGTGATGGTGACCGTCGGAACATCGCCAACACCGAGGTCGACCCGGATCGAGGACCCGCCGGCCCCTACCTGTACGAGCGTGCCTGTCGACTTCACGGGCAGCAGCGGACGCTTCACCCAGAGGTGCAGCGTCGCCTCACCCAAACCACCGCCGTCGGGGAAGAACAGACGCGACATGCCCGGATGTAGGGAGGCCCATCGACTGTACGAGGTCCCCAGCGTCCGAAGGACCGTGCGGATCGGATAGTAACGCGAGGTGCTCGGGTCCCGTACCGGACGCGCGCGGGGAACGGAGGTCCCTGCCGCCCCGTAGGAGATGAGTTCGTAGCTCGGGACACCGAGGTCGCAGATCCCGCCCGACCCGGAGTTCGGGGCCGCGCCGGCTACCGCTGGGTCGATGTAGTAGATGGGCGGGGTCTCGCCGATCCAGTAATCCCCCGGGTCTATCTCCACGGTCTGACGAAGGTCGAGGGCCACCGTGCCTGCGTATAGAAGCTCCACGTAGTCAGCGATCAGAACTCGGTCGAAGACCGCGATGTTCGCGATATCACCGACGAAGGGCACCGTCGTGGAAGGGTTGCCTGATTGGCCGCCGCCTACGACAGACCCGCCGCTGCCGGGGTTCGTCGTTGCCCAGGTGGACACGTCCATGGTGTCGAGAAGCACGCCGTCGATGTAGAGCTTTTGCTCGACACCGGCCTCGAATGTCCACACGATATGATGCCAAACTCCCGCAGTGATCTTACGGACATTGAAGGGGCTTCTGACCCGCGAGTCGATTGCATCGAACAGAACCTCGTTTACGTCGTAGACGAGTCCCGCTGAAACGTCTCCCAGGGAGACGGAAATGGGGGTGTAGAGTTGGAGGAGCGCGCTGGGAAATCCGAGGCCCGTTGCTCCGTAGATGCCGAAGATGGGCGCGAACATGCCGCGAGCAATCTCTTCGGCGCTAATCCTGACCCACACAGATATGGAGAAGTCTGCCAATCCGTCGGTCGGGAAGACCAGCTTGGAGAACAGATTGGTGCTGGTCTTGTAGCTGGCTCGGAGCGCTCTGTAGATGGCTGGTGTGGTCACAGCCGCCTCCTTTACGGGAACGTGACGACGCCCAGCGTCGGGATTTCGGCCGCTCCATAGGTCACGTCCGAGGCCGGCACCGTCATCGTGAACGAGGTCACGACCCCGGTGTTCACCACGGCTGCGATGACCTCGTTCCGATACAGCGTTCGCCCCGGCGCTCGAATGGCCTTGAGAAGCGTCGTCAGCGCCTCGGTGATTGCATCCTTCACCGCGTCCGTGTTCGGCGATAGAGCGCTGAAGGTCACCGCCTGCGCGTTCACGATGGCCGACAGGACCACGGGCACCGCGTTGACAGGCTTGCGGTCGTCGTCGTCGACATAAGCTTGCACCGACGCGATGAGCGGGGCACCGGCTTCGAGGTCGTCTTCGTCGTTCGTGACGATGCGCAGGTCGACGAACGGCGGGGTGCTGTCGACGACCCACGCATTGCCGACGCCTTCGACCTCTTTTGCCCATCGGATGTAGTCGTTGCGCGCCCCGCCGTGCGCCGCGTCTCGCAACGCTTCCAGCACGCGCCCGCGCCACAGCTCGAGGTCCTCGATGTCCTCTCCGTCGCCGTCGGCCGTCGCCGTCGCCGACGTGCCGAGACCTTGCACGTACTCCGTGAGGGCCAGAACAGTCCCGCTCGTGACGGAGTAGGCTGCTCCCGTCTCCACCGCCGTGACCTCGAAGGTGAAGGGGTTCGTGCTGGCCGTGAGGTCCGCGAGCACCTCGTAGAGCGCTCCGTCCGAGCGGCGGAAGGTCGAGCCCTCGCTGATGACCGTGTTCAGCGTCGTGATCGTCATCGAGACCGGGACAACGGCTTTCGTTGCGGCCTTGCGCGGCGTCTGCGTGACGCGCGACCACTCAGAGAGCCCTTCCTCATCCGCGGTCGTCGGTAGGATCTGCTTCACGCGCTGGTCGATGTAGCCGTAGGCGCCATAGGTGAGCCCAGCGACCGCCTGCGCGAAGACGTTGGCCGGGTTCTGTGGGATGCGGGCGAACAGGCTCGGCAGGCGCGAGTCGATGTCGCCGACGATGCGCGTGACCAGTTCCTCCAGGGTCGGCGAGCTAAGGGGCATCTTCGATCTCCTTCCACAGGTCGTCGAACTGGACCTCGAACGAGGCCGTGCCTCGACGCACGGTCACACGCAACCACAGCCTGTCGTCCTTAGTCGAGACCTCCACGTAGACGTCATCGGCAATGCCGCGCCGCTTCAGCCAGGCCGTCGCCGACTCGATGCAGGCCACCACGCGCGCCCTGAAGTCGTCGCGCACAGCCGCGCGCGAGAACTCCCACAGGAGCGACCCGAGACGCCCGTCCTCCTCCGAGGGCACGAGCGCCGAGGCCCACCACCCGTAGAGCTTCTTGCTCGAGTTGCGTGCCCACGTCAGGACGCTCGTGATGACCATGAGTCGCAGGAGGTTCGCGCCGGGCTTGAGCGCATCCACCATGCTGCCTGTTCCGGTCCCGGCGATGGAGAAGCTCATTCGATGTTCACCTTCGTCGAGCCCGACGTGATGGTTCCGGTGGGGGTTTCCGACGCAATCGTTCCTGGGGCCAGAGCGTTGATAGCGGCCGTCACCTTGCCCGCCCACGACGTCGGGCCGAAGGCGAGGGCTACCGCGTCGTCCACGCGCGCAGCGGCTTTCGTGGGACTCGTGCCGATGTCGATGCTGCTCTGTTGCACTTTCAGGCGCGAGGCGCCCTGCCGGATGACCTCGAACTTCGTCTCTCGCAACTCCGCTGACCAGCCGAAGTCGTTGTAGACCGCCGCCTCCCCTGCCGCCAACGTGAGCCCGGATGTGCCGGCGATGAGTGCTACGAGATGCTCCGCATTGCCTGATGCCGCGAACACGAGCGCGTCAGCACCAGCACGGGGACGTGACTCCAACCCGTGAAGCTGGAAGTGGTCCACGAAGTCAGGCGAGTCAGCCGACATCGACACCGTAGCGCTGCGAAACTTGCCTCCGGTGACTGCCGACGTCGCACGCAGAATCCCTCGCGTGATCATGTTCAGGATGCGGCTCAATAGAGGTCCTCCTCTTGATTGGGGAGCATCCACGCCGGCCGCTGCTCGCGGAAAATCTGGCGCTCACGCAGCCCGATGATGTCCGTGCGCGCCGGCTTACGTGGCGACCTGCTCGCGCGCGCCTTCGTCTGCTCGGGCGGCTCGTACCCCTTACGGGGGTGCAGCTCGAGCTTCGTCGTGACTGCGCCGCGATTGTCGAGCTGGAAGCTGACCGCGGTCACGAGCAAGGGTATGTTCGCCCATCCGATGTCGTCGTCGGTCATCGACACCATGATGTTGCTCTCCCAGGGAACGCCCGTCGGGTCGAGCCACCCTTGCACCTCGACTGACACCGAGATGCCCTGCCCGATGCGCTGATTTCGCTCCCAGGCCGCTCGATTGCGCGCGTTCACCCCCGGCTGCGACGCCGCTCCCACGAGGATGAGCTGTCGCTCTCTCGACGCGTTCTCGTCGCGCTCGACGCCAATCTGCTCAGTGTCCACGTTCCCGACGGCGCTTCCCTGCCCGAGCACCTTGTAGGTCTTGAAGCGCTTCGACCAGTCGAAGTCGTGGTTGACGGAGAGCACGTTCTCTCCCACGACGAGCCGCCGCTTCGCACCATCCTCGGCCGTGGTGGCTCTCGTCAACACGAGGCGCCCGTCCGAATCGTCGGTGATCAACCCGTACTGACCTCGAAGCGCTCGCTCGATTGTCTGGAAACCGGTCTCCCCTGGCTGTACCCGTACCCTCGCGATAGGCTGGAAGTCGACGCGGCTGACGACCTCGATGCCGTGCGGAACGCACAGCGATCCTGCAATCTGAACCGGGGTCCGGTTGACGAAGGTCTGCGGTTCCGCTGATGAATCGACGAAGTCCACCGTCTTGCTCGAGATGACGAGGGAGGTCTGCGTCGACCTCGGTCCGACGTTCTTGCGCAAGCGCATGAAGTAGCCCGAGAGCATCTTCTGCTTGTCCACGAAGGCTTCGACGAAAGCTCCGGGAGGGAACTTCTTCGCACCCCACGCCGCGACGGTGAGCTGAAGGTCGCTGACGGCTCGGTCCATCGACCGCGTGATGGCGGCCGTGGTGAAGTTGGAGAACTTCGACCCGTCGACTCGGAACGAGATCGTCATCGCGAGAGCACCTTCACCGGCCCCGCCACGAACGACGGATGCACGATGTTGTTCCGCGCGATGATTTCTCGGTCGCGCAACGGATTCTCGTAAAGATTCCAAGCAAGAACAATGGCCGGGATGGGTGCATCGAGGGAAAGTTGACGCTCGCGCGGCAGTATTTCGCTTAGATCGTAGACCGCTCGCATCATGTTCACGCGGAGGTCGACGAGGTAGCTGTAGACCCCTGCGTTGAAGTCTTCTGCTTCGTCTACCCGAATCTGCTCCATGACGGCACTCGCCTCGAGCAGCGCGGCGTCGTAGCTCGGATAGTCCGTCGTGCTCACAAGGACGGCACAGCGGTTTTCGACCTCGGTGCGAGTCCACGTCGAGAAGGCGTCTGTGGCCGCTTGCTCTTCGGGGGAGGAACACGTCGGCAAGGGCGGCCAGTTGCGAAGACACTGGAGCAAGAGCTGGACGTCCGTCACCGTCAGCAGCAGGGTCGCGAACTCGTCCTCCAGCGAGGTGCCGGTCAGCGCCAGCCGAAGAACGCGCAGCACATAGGCTTCGATATCGTCCTTGTAGCTCAGGAAGGTGGCGAGGTAGGGCATGACCTTCTGCGCGCGCAGAAGCGACTCCGCTGCCTTCGATGCCGCCAGCGAGGTCTCCGTGAGATCGAGGCCCGTCTTCTGGACCGCCGTCGGGTAGTCGGTGACCTGCCGCGGGAACACTCCCTCGTCCACGTCCACGAAGTTCAGCTCGAACTTTGCCATGCGCTGTTCGCGCACGTTGTCCGTCACTGAGCAGGGGTTGACAGGCCGGCAGCGCCGCACACCGTAGAAGGGATGCACGAGGTCGCCAGGGCCTTCTTCTTCCAGCGCACGGATGAGGTCGTCACGCTGGAGGTCGTAGTCGTCACCGATGACGAATGCCTGCAAGCGGTAGTAGCGCGTCTCCCGACCGCTATCTTCGACGTAGATGCCCGAGGACTGTGCATATTCGTGGACGTAGGTCTTGCGTCCGATCGGGATGGTCGAGGTCTCGAGCTGGAACTCGACCCCCCGCCACGACCCGGTCATGATCGCGCGCGTGCGCCACTCGTTCGGAACCGGAGTGCGGTTGGGGTTTCGCCTCCGACGGTCGTCAGGAACATCCTCGGGGCGACGCCGCCCGACGACTACCTCTTCGAGCTGCAAGGGCTCCTCGACCGGGCGACGACGACCTCCGCTGCGGGGTTGGCCGGGTTTGCCGGTGATCTCCAAAGGCTCGAACTCGACGGCGCGACCTTGCCCGCGCACGAAGTCCATGGAGAGTTCGTTCAGGTTGCCGGGTCGCGCCTCGATGTCGGGCACCCGGATCTCGGGCACGGAAGTGACGACCGGACCCACCGCAGGTACGTCGACCGCGGGACCGTTGACGTACAGGTCGGGCAACTGGCGCGGGTTCCCGGGACTTCCTTTCGGGGCAGCCATAGGTTAGTCCTCTGCCACCGCAACGCGGCGACTTCCGTTGTTCACCGTCACGTTTCCTGGCCCCTTGGTCGAAGTCACCTGGGCGTCCGCTGTGCCTGTCACCTCGAGTCGAATGTCCAGCGTGTCTTTTCGTGCGTCCGTCGAGGGCGTTCGGACTAGGAAGTTGTCCACGCCGCGCTGAAAAGCAGCCTGCACGGCCTGCACTTGAGCGACCATGCGCCACGCCTGCATGGCCCCACTCCAAGCCCGTAGCCCTTCAACGAAAGGACCGGAGGTCACGTCCAACGAAGGGTTCTGCAAGTCGACAAGTGTCTCCTTGCCTCGGGGGAACGTGCTCGAAAGCGTGGTTTGTAGCTTCGTCGCATCAATGCCGAGATTCGACAGCCACTTTTGCGCTTCCCCGAGCTGACTGCCCACCTTCTCGTTCGTGGCCTTCGTTTGCTCACCTCCCTCATTCAGGAGTACCGTAGCTGCGACAATCGTCACGGCCCCGCCCACGGTGAATGTCGCCGAACGAATGGCCGCCGCTGCCGCTCCTGCCTCTCCCGCACTCGCTGCCGCCGCAGCGGCCGGCGACTTCAGCCCCGCGACGGCCTTGAAGAAGTCACCCAATGATGCTGCGCGCATGACACGCGCGAACTCTCCAAGACCTGCCACGAACTTGATCACGTTCACGGAGGTCCATAGCGCCATGAAGTGAACGAAGACACTCTTGATCGTGTCGAAGTTGTCGTAGAAGAACTTGAACACTCCGTAGAGGAACTCGCCTGCTTTGAAGAGGAACTGCGAGAACTCACGAACCATCTGACGCACCTCGTTCGGGTGCGCTTGAAGGTATTCTCGGGCTCCTCGAATGACGTTCTTCAGGTCCTCGAAGACAGGAGAGGAGCCGCTCGTGAACAGGAGCTTGAACTCCGACTTGAGCGCGTTGAACATGCCCTCGAACGAGTTCTCAAGGGCCGCCCGCGCCTTGTCCGGCATCCCCAGGGTCTGCTGAACCATGCGCAGCAGTTGCGCTTGCTCCTCGAGCCCAGACTTGCCTTCCTTTCGTGCCTTCTCCATCAGCTCGAACTGCGATTTCAGCTCGGATAGGTGCGCAGACAGGAGCGGGTTCTGGATGAGTCGAGGGTTGAGCTGTCCCGAGAGGATCTGCCGAACATCGAGCGCGGTGTCGCCTCTCCGTCTGTTACCAATGACGTCCCAGGTCGACAACGAGGCCGACAGACGAACCAGCTCCTTCATGTCGGGCACGAGCTTGCGCGTGAGGGGCAAGATCGTCGTGAACGTCTGCACGATGTCGGAAAACTCTACGGGCGTAGCCGCTGCTTCTTCGACAATCGTCCCGAAAAGACGCGCAACTTCCTTCTGTGCGTTCTGGAAGTCGGAGAATTGACCCCCATCCAGACGGTCCACAGACGAGAGCACCGTCGCCAGCGACAGGTTCATGGTCTCCATCTCGGAGTTCCAGTCGACGGCCGTCTGAACGATGTCGCGCGCACCCACACCCAGCACCCCGGAGACGGTGCTGTAGGTGTTCTGGAGGAACGCGAGTTCGCCCCTGAACCCTCGCACGGCGCTGCCTATCTGCTGGAACGAGTCGCGGAACTCCCGCACGAAGTTCCGCGCCGCCTTCGTGGGCGCTTCGGTCGTCTTCGTGACACCGGACCCCACGTCATCAAGCAGCTTCTTGACAGCCCCGGTGACTTCGTCGTCGGGCTTCAGCTTGATGGAGACGACGTAGTCCATTGCCATTAGAATCGAGCCCCCATGAGCTGTAGTCGCTTTTGCCCCATCTTCGCATAGACCTTCAGGTCACGAAGCGGGAGCGTGTCGACGTAGGTGGGGGTCCACGCGAAGGCCATGATGACGATCGCGCGGTCCTCCATGACCGCTATCAGCCCTCCTTCGGCTTCAAGACGCTCAAAAAATCCTTCACCCGGGCGATCACGAGGCCGTAGTCCGCGAGGTGCATCCCCTTGACCATGCCGGGGGTGAGGCCCGTCAGCGCCGCCGCGAAGTGGATCATGCCCTCGTGGTCGCCCTTGCCGTCCATGACGATGAGGTCGCCCGCTGTCGCGTCGCGGAAGGTGACCTCTTTCGTGAGCCCTTCCTCGACTCCCTTGAAGCCGTGGATGAGGGCGAGCTTCTTCGTGACCTGAACCATGATCTACTCCTGTCCGACGACCGCGATCACCTCGCGGGTCAGGACTTCTCGGCCTTGCGCTTGCTCTCGAAGCGGAGGGTGGCCGTGCCGTCCGCGCCGTTGTGCTCGGGCGCCGAGACGCACCACGCGCCCCGGAGCGTCCAAGTCTGACCGTTCGCGAGCTCGGCGACGACCACGGCGTCGCGGATGTTCTCGAACGCCTGGAGGTTGACCTCGGGGGTCACGTAGACCTCTACCTCGATGAACGAGGACTTGGGCATCTCGGAGTAGCCGACGACGCCCGAGAGCCCGGTCTTGGTATCCTTCTCCGACCCCCACGTCCCCACGGTGATGGTGCCGGCTAGCGGCAGCATCACCGTGTTGATGTAGCAGTAGGCCGTGCCTGCGATGCGGTTGGGGACGAGAGACATGGGCTCACCTCACCTGCTGGTTCATCAACGCGACGATTCGCACCTGATCCACGAGCTTGTTCGGGAACAGGACGTTCAGCCGCGACGGGTCGTTCGAGTCCTGCGCGACCGACGCGCGCTCCTTGAACATGTCGACGTTGGTCAGCCACCCGACGTCCACGAGGTCGTTGTAGGCCGCCAGGAACTCATTGTAGACGACCTTCGGGGACACGGTCGACCCGTCGGTCGGCAACACGTTGTCGTCGCCGACGAACTTCTTCCGACGGAGCTTCGTCTGCACCACGCGCCCGAGGTAGCGGGTCGACCGCATCTCGATGAAGGGCACGGCGATGTCCCGATAGGTCTTGTCGGTGTTGCCGTCCTCGTCCGTCTTGTAGGTCGTGCGCGCGCGCTCGAGGGCGACCGTTCCGGTGCGCCCCGGCAGGAGCGTCGCGATGCCCGCCTCGAGCACCGAGTTGCGCGTCGTGATGCCCCAGCGCCCGGCATTGCCGCGCTTCGGCGGCAGGACGCCCTTCAGCACGAGGGTCTGCTCAGGCACCGCCGGATCGTCGTCGAGGGTGAGGCTCAACTGCCCCAGCGCCGCCCCGAGGATCTCGAAGTCGGGCGTGGGGTAGCTCTCGACACCGAAGATGGTCTCGTGCTTGTTGTTGCGCGCCTCGCCGTAGGTGATGAGGTTCGCCGCGGTCTCGCGCTTGACGGCGAAGACGTGCCCGAAGATGAGCTTGTTCCAGGCCCACCGCGCCTCGACCTCGGTCTGGAGATCATCGAGCTGCGAAAGCCACGGCGTCGCGATGTAGTCGTAGGGGTCGTCGGTGCTGGAGAGCGCCGCCGTCGCGTTCGTCAGGTCCGCGTCCGTCGCCCCGTTGGTCGTGCGCGACCATTCCACCTCGAGCCCTGCCGGCAGCTTCTCACCGGCCGCCGAGCTCTTGTAGTTGAGCTGGATGTCGAGGTCGTTCAGGAGCGTGCCACCGTTGCGACCGCGCACCGTGAAGGTCGGGACCACGTAGTATTTCACCGCGCCCGTGGCGTCCGTCGTGAAGGTCTTGATGGTCCCGTTCGTGCCTGCCTCGAGCGACACCGTGAACGAATCCGTCACGAGCCCGGTCGAGCGCACGTAGTAGTCGACCCCTTCGTCGAGTTCGGGCGGCAGCGTGCCGGTGCCCTCGATGAAGCGAATGCGCGTGCCGGCCGTGAGCCCGTGCGCGGTGTGGTTGATGAGATCGGACGCCGTCGTGGTCGTGAACGTGACCGCGTCGGGGGTCTTGAGCGAGTTCGCGACGTACTCCACGAGGAGGTCCGGGCTCGCCTGGATCTTCGCCACGATGGCGGTGGCGACCTCTTGCTCCGTATCATCCGCGTTCACGGGGACCTGCACACGCTGGCCGCCGATGTAGAGGAAGATGCTACCGGCCTGCGTCGGCGGCTCGGGCACGAAGAAGGTCCAGATCGGCTTCACCGCCGACCCGTCGTCCTCGACCGGGACCACCCACAGCTCCTTCAGCGGGTTGTTGAGCCGGAAGGCCGTCACCATCCGGTCGCCGATGGAGCCTCGCCCCAGAAGGCCGCGCCCGTGCTCCGTCGTGAGCACACGAACGGGTTCGTCAGGCGTCGCGGTCCCGGCGCTGATCATCGGCGTGTACATGAACGCCGGCTCGATGTCGTCGGTCGGGATGTTGTCGACCAGGGTCGAGAACTCGACGTAGAACCCCGGGACGTAGAGGTTGTCGGGGATGTTCTGGAAGCTCGGTTCCACGGCTTACTCCTTGTCCAAGTCGAGGTAGCGCGAGTGCGTCGCCAGCTCGTTGCTCTGATCGGTGGGGTCATCCGGGTTGTTCGGAATGACCACATCGAGAAATAGCGATTTGAGCGGCACTGCATTCCCTTCGGAAATGCAGGCAATTTGACCGCTCTGCTCCGTGAATGTGATGCGGATGATGGCTGCATCGACGCGCGCTTGCGTCGTCACATCCTGGCCGTAGACGATCTCGACCATGGGGACCTGCGAGCAGAGCTTGAGCAGATCGTTCGAGGTGAACAACGCGTCGATGCAAGTCTGCACGGCCAGGCGCAGTGCCTTGGCCTGCGCGCGCTCGAACAGATGCGTCTCCGCGTAGAGGCTCGAGGGGACCTTGGCCCACACCTCGAGCGTCAGCAGAGTGTTCGCGTAGACAAACACCCCGCGAGAAGTTGCGCGCCCTTCAGTCGATAGCTTCAGCGACGGGGCGTACAAGCACACAGCCGGTAGGACTTTACGACTCTCGCCAGGGTCGAAGGGGGTCGCGCGGTCGGGGAAGATGCGATTGCCGAACACGCCCTTCGCATTTCGCGAGAGCGCTTCGGTCGCCGCTTCCATCATCGCCTGCACCCGTTCCACGTCTCACCTCACCAGTCGCTCCAGCACCATCTCGACCCAGCCGGGGTTGGTCGACTCGAAGGCCGTGACCCGGAAAACCCCATCCTCCCCTTGGATCTGCACCGTCGCTCCCTTCTGCTGCGGGAAGGTGCTCGTGAAGTTGTCGACGTCGACGCCCACGCGTGGAGCACGCTCGACCACGAACGTCTCCATGTCCTGATCGCCTGCCGACTGCTTCTTGAAGGGCGACTCGTACACGCCGCGCATGGATTTGCGGGCTCCGCTGCGCAGCGTGTACGTGATCGACCTCGACGGCCCTCGGGTGGACGAGACGCTGTCGTGAAGACGCTTCGTCCGGTCCACCCAATCCGTCATCAGGCCGCCGCCTTCTTCAGGTGACCGTGCCCGATGTGCTGCGTGGTCAGGTTGGCCGCGTTACCCGTGGCCGCCTTCGCCCGCGCCTTCAGCACGACCGCGCTCGTGGTCGCCGGCCCCGTGGCCGCGAAGGTCATGGTCTTGGTGATGGTCACCGTGCCGCCGTCGCTGCCGGTCTTCTCGAGGACGACGTCGACCGTCGAGCTCGAACCGACCGCCTTGAACGTGATCGAGCCCTTCAGCGAGGCCCAATCGTTCGTGTCGGCGGTCGAGATGACGACCGTGCCGAGTTCGAGCGACCCGAGGAGGAGGCTGAACGTGACCTGACCGGCCGCGTTCATGCCGTCGACCTTCCAGCCGAACTCGAACTCGATGACGTCGCGCGCCTCGATGAGGTTGGCGTCCCAGGTCAGGCCGTCCTCGGTCATCACCACGTAGGTGTCGCTGACCGTCATGCCCTTCTGGGTGCCCGCCGCCGGCATCGTCTGGACGAGCTTCTCGATCTCCGTGACGCGCGTCGTCAGCGCCGCCGTCGACGCGAACACCGCCGGCAGGAGGATGCCGACGAAGGTCGTGTCCGAACTTCCGGCCGCCTCGAGCACGATCGCGCCGGCGTTGTTGCCGGTGTCGGCGTTGAAGTTGCCGTCGGCGACATCCCAATAGGCGATGTCGCCCGGGGAGTAGGTGACCCCCGTCGCCTTCACCAACGTCCACGCCCCGCCGCGATCCATCGCGACGAGCTCCGTCTCCTCGGCGTCCTTCGCCGCGATGCCGCAGAGGGCTCCGACGATGAAGTAGTCGCCCGACGACACGCCGCCGGTCGGTGCCGGGACGGCGGGCGCGTCACCCTTCTCGATGTAGTTCTTCGCCATGTTCCGTTTCTCCTTGTGGTGCAGCGCTCAGGTCGATCAGACGCCCGGGTTCCGGTAGACGCCGCGGTAGTCGACGGCGCCGGCGCCGAACCAGTGGCGGATCTTCCACTCGAGACCGTCGACCTCCCACCCGGTCCGACGCTCGATCTCGAAGGGCTGATTGCCTTCGAGCCGCGCCACGACGATGCACTCGACCTCGCTGGGGTCCGCGAACGCGTACCAGATCTGCGACGAGTTCGCGTCGAGCACGTCCGAGACGCTGTAGGACATGTCGCGGATGTAGCGCGGCACGATGTCCGTGGTCGCGTCCGGCGAGTTGCGGTCGGGACCGACGAGCTGCGCGAGCCCGAGCTCGTACTTGTACGGGATGACGATGTGGCGCGGGGTGATGCCGAGCCGCGCGGTCGCCTCGGTGAGCGCGACGTCCTTCTGCCTGCGCATCTTGGTGCGCGCGTCGGTGATGCCCGTCATGTCCGGGGCGCTCGCCGAGCCGATGTTGCCGTGCGTGCCGCTCTCGAACAGCGCGATGTTGTCCGAGAGCGCGTCGTTGTCGGTCAGGACCTTGAACACGATCGCCGACTCGGTCTTCTTCGCGGCACGCCCCAGCGTGGTCGGGAGGCGCGCGAAGGCCGAGAGGTCGTCGCGCAGGATGGCCTCGAGCGACAGCCCGATGATCCCGCCGTACTTCTCGATCGACAGCTCCTCGGTCTCGGTGCCGAAGGTCTTGCGCTTGTACTCCGCGCCCTCCTTCACCTCGCCGAGCTGCGCGATGCCGCCGACGCGGATGAACTTCTGGGTGCGCGGGTCGGCGAAGGTCGTGTTCGACACGAAGGCCGAGAAGTTGTCGGGCGCCGAGTTGTACGCCGCGAGGAGCCGACGACGGAGCACGCCGTCACCGAGCAGGTCGCCGAAGTCCGACGTGGTGTGGAGGCCGCCGACGTCGCGCTCGCGGTCGACACCGCTCATCGTGCGGCGCACGAGACGCTGCGGGAGGAGGGCCTCGCGCACGAGCTCGAAGCGGTTGCCGGCCGGGTTCTGGCCGCGGTCCGTGAGGACCTTGCGGCAGAGGTCGACCATCGACATGCCCATGAAGCGGCGCCCTTCGTCCTTCAGCTCGCCGCCCGTGGCACGATGCTCGAGGTAGGCGATGATGCCGGCACCGTCCTTCTCGGCCTGCTCGGCCGTGATCTCCATGTGCCCGGTGCGCGCCTGGGTCGACGGCGTCGGCTGCTCGGTCGTGGTCGAAGGCGTCTTCGCCGCGCGCTCCTCGCGCTCCCGCTTGTCCTTCAGGGCGCGGGTCAGGTCGTCGGTGCATTCCTCGAGCGTCTTGTCCTCGCCGGCCGCCAGGACGGCGTTGACGATATCGAGGCCCAGGCCCAGGTCGGCGCCGCGCGCCAGCAGCTTCTTGATGTCGGTCGGAGTCAGCTTCATGCTCCTCTCCTCGTCCTTGGTCGTCTGCGCCGACTCCGGCGCCTTCGGCGATTCGTTGGTGTCCGCCGACGCGATTTCCGTCTCATCTGCCATGCGCAGCTCGCAAGACCCCTTCGAGTCCGCGTTGCGCGTGCGGGCGCCGATGTCCGCCGGCACCGGCTCGAACGAAACCTCCATCGGCTCCCAATCCACAGCGCGGTAGAGATCGCGCTGCCCCTCGCGGCGGGTGACCTCGTAGGCGTAGACGCGGTAGCCGGCCGAGAACGTGTCGGCGAGCCCGTCCTGCACGTCCTGCATGAACTCCTGCGCCCACTCGCGCTTCGACAGGAACGCTTTGCCAGTGGCAGCGCCTTCGCTGATCTTGCACTCGCGCACCTTGCCAACCTGACCGAGCTGCCCGTGCCAGCGGTTGTGGTGGTCGAGGAGCGGCAGACCCGCATCCATGCGCGCCGTGCGCACATGCCCCGGCTCCATGGACAGGACCTCGTCCACGAAGACGTAGCCGCGCTCCGGGTCGTAGATTTCGACCGCCACCGGGGCATCCGTGGCCCAAGTCAGCTCGAACGACCTTTCCTCGATGTTGAGCGTGCTCGGCATCGCTTTCGCCGCGCGCTCGCGCTTGGGCATCTCGATCGTGCGAATCGTCATGTCTTGCTCCCGGCTTGTTTGGTGCCCGGTTTCGAGGCTTTGGTGTCGTAGAGCGGCTGATTGGCGCCGGCCTGCGTGAGGTAGCGAGGATCGGAGTCGACTTTCATCTCGAGCTTGTCGAGAGCGTCGTTGTCCTTCTTCCGCTGCTTGAAGACCTTCCGGGGGCTCTCCCCCGACAGCGCGATTTCGGCCGAGAGTGAGGTCTTGCCCATGCGCAGATTGCGCATCGACGCCTGCGCATCTTGCAGCGGATTGACAGACGCGAACGGCTGCGTGGTCCACTCGACGAGTGCGTTCGGCACTTGGATCAGGCCCGCATCGTAGCTTGCCTGGAACCACATGGCCCACACTCTGTCACAGAACTGAGGCAGAATGCCGAGCCACTGAGTCGCGCCGACCGAGCGGGCGAACGAACCTTGGCCGTACCGCGAGGACGAGAAGTTGACCTTCGACAGGTCGCCCGTCGCGAGCGCGTAGGGCACGCCCACGGCTGCGGCGACACCGTGCTTCTTCGCGCTCATCCACTCCGCGAATCCGGTCACCGCGGGCGGCTGAATGGTCTCCAGCGTGGCCCCCGGAGGCAGATAGGCGGTCATGCCCGGGTAGAGGCTGTCGATGGGGCGCCCAGAGCTGTCGCAGAGCTTTCCGTCCTGGCTCGGACTCGAGTTGTAGGCGCTCTCTTCGGCTCCCTGGACCGCGACGCCGTAGCAGGCAGCGAGCTCTTGCTTCGTCAGCTCCGCTCGGTCGAACGAGTCCATCGCCTTGATCTTGCGGATGACCGAGACCATGCGAGGCAGACCACGAACCGCCGACGGGCGCGACTCGAACTTGTTCCAGACGTGGATGACCTTGTCCGCGGTCATGCGGATGTGCGTCATGTTCGTTGCGCCCAGCTTCGGGCTCCACGCCATCGACTCGCCCGGGTGGTAGTGGTGGAACCAGTAGGCCACCACGCGGTCGTAGCGGTCGAACTCGACCCCCTGGATGATCTTGTTTCCGCCTTCCATTGCGGGCTGATTCAGGTTGCGGTCGCACATATCCGCTTCGAGAACCTTCAGCCACAACGGCACTTTCATCTTCGCATTGGCAGGCGGTTCGAGGACGACGACGAAACACTCGCCGCGTACCTCTTTGGCGAGTTCCACCTGATGTTGCAGGCCGTAGAAGGTGATGCCTCCGCCCGGCGTCGGGTTCTTGGCCCACTCCTCGAACCGTCGGTCGACCAGCTCGTTGAAGGCTTCAGACTCGGTGGCACATTGCGGATAGATGCCGTAGCCGACCACTCCATTGACGTAGCGGTCGATCATGCTCCGGGCGAGTTCGTTGTTGTCATAGAGGTCCTGAGAGCGTGCGCAGATGAGCGCCAGCTCGCGCATGTCCTCGGGCGCGGAGGAGGCGGACGGCGTCCACGGCCGACCCTTGTCCCGCTTGCCTGCCTCGATGGCGCGCGACCCCTCCACCAGCCCAGAGAAGTAACGGGAGAGCCTGCCCATCAGTCCCATCCTCGCTTCGAGTCGCAGCCGCAGTCGGCCGAGTCCTTGAAGGCGTTGCCGTGGAGCCTCATGTCTCGCTGCGCCGTCGAGCCTTCCGGGCGAATGGGGCCACAGATTTGCTCGATCACGTTCTTGAGCTTCTCGGCGTCGGTGTACTTGACGAGCTGGTCCCCGCTCTTGATGAGCACCTCGCCGCCGGCCAGCAGTAGCTCGAGGTACTTCTCTCGGAGTTCGTCGCAGTTGATCGCCATCAGTCCCTCGAGAGCCAGTTTCGGTCCGCCAAGACCTGCCCCTCGCGAATGACGGGGGCGGGGCGCCGGAGCTCCTTGGGGCGCGCCGGTGCCTTCTTCGCCTCCCTCTCACCATCCGACGGCTCGGTGGAAGACCCCTCGAAGTTCAGAACGGGAGGCCCCACAGGTACGCCGTCGAGTCGCCGCCCTGCCATCACGAGGGCCTCCATGGCAGCTACGGCGTAGACGGTCGCGTCGAGCATCTCATTGGCGACATGGTCCGGCTTCCACCACACGTAGCTCAGACGCCCTTCCACGTAGCGCGGCTTCCGCTTCTCAGCACAGAGCTGCGTGAAGAACGTCATGTCGCAAAAGTCAGCAATCGGAAAGTGAACGCGCGACTCGTCTTCGTTGAGCACCTGATAGAGCCACGACTTCGCGGAATCGACGCCTACGGGGTACATCGTGCCGCCGGTCTTCCGCCGACGCCCCACGAACTGCTTGCCAGACCAAATGTTCTTATTCATGCCCGGCACGCCCTTTACACCATACACGCGACGCTGCTTTCGCAGGTTGGTGAAGCGCAGAACGTCCTGAGAATGATGTCCGCCAGTGTCCACACATGTGGCAGATATGCCAATATATATGCCGCTTTCGTGGATGTACTTGCGTTCGATCCGCGCGTCGAGGTCATGCCAGGTAGAGTCCTCGATCGGCGGGCTATTGATGATGAATCGGTCAATTAGCCAGCATTCTCTACCCGGACCCCAAGCCCAGACCGTTCCCTCGAGTCGATCGTCTTGCGTATCCACGCCCATTGTGAGGAACGCGGCCTTGCGAGGAACCACAACCTCGTCGCCTTTCCACCACGTTTCGCGCCGCTTCATCTGCGCGTTTGCGTCGGCCTCGTGTCCGCCAGAGTCGTCCCACGTCTCGGCCAGGTTCGTGTTGACGAAGACCTGTAGCAGATGCAGGTTTACCGGCTTTCCGGGAGGTTTAGCCTCCAAGAACTCTTGAACGCATTCCACCCACGGCTTCCACGGCGAGTAGAGCGCGCTGATGTGGTAGCCGTGGGTCCTACCGTCACCGCCACCGGGGTTTTCGGCTATCCACTCGCCGCGCTCAAGCATTCCTGACTTGTCAGATTCGTCGATGAGGCAGCCGTTCTTCTCGCAAGCGTACTGGACCGATGCCTCCACGAGCTTGTCGTCGGCGTCGAGGTGCCAGATTACGTTGGCCCATTTGAGCGTTTGCTTGTGCCCACAATGCGGACACGGAATGTAGTATTTCCGCTGGTCCGAATAGATATACGCCGCCTCGATTCGACTCCGACCCTTGATAGTTGGAGTCGAAAACAGGCCAATCTTCTTGTTCTGGAAGTTCTGCGTTCGGCGCTCCGCGAGTCTGACTGGGTCTCCTTCCTTCCCCGCAGATTCTGGGTAGGAATCGACCTCGTCCATGAACACGCGCCGGACCGGCTTGGACCTGAGTCCTGCGGGGCTGTTCGCACCCGCGAGGAACAACGAGCCTCCTCGAAATCGCTTGTATCTTATGGAATCATCAGCATCGCGGTCTCGTTGGTTATTGCGATCCTCTCCGATGATCTCCTTCAGCTCGGGGGTCATGTCGATCATCGTCTGGAGACGATCTTTCGACCAATCGCGGGCGAGTTCTATGGTCCCCTGGACCGCCAACATGGGGCCAGGATCATCCTCCATGGCCTGACCTATGGCGTTCAACATGATCTCGGTCTTGCCCACCTGCGCCGCGGCGTTGACCACAATTCGACGGCACGGATCCGTCGAATTGAATCGATCCATGGGCTCTCGAAGGTAGGGTGCCTTCGCGGTTCTCCAAGGTCCCGGCCATGGAGAGCGTGAGTCGAGCTGTCGCCGCTCGTCAGCCCATTCCGATACTGACCGGCGCCGCGGCGGCTTGAGCGACTTGTAAAAGAGGGCGCGCAGTTCCGACACGTCCTCCGTGCCGATCAGCGCTTCAGCTCGCGCCATCGAACGCCTTCGGAATGTCTGCGAGGGTCTCGAGCGCCTCCGCGATGTGCGTGCGGATGACGCTGACGACCTCGACGTGGTCTTTCTTGCCGATGACTGTCGCCGCAACGGAGTCGGCTACGCCCATGAGCCTCGTCCGCGTCACGACGGCTGCTTCGGCAAACGCACGCGCTGCCGACTCACGACTCACCAAAGTGCCTCGCAGCTTCTCCAGCTCGAGCTCCTTCATATCAGCCTGCGCGGTCTTGAGCCGACTCTCGGCGTGAATGTCCGTGCCGCCTTCATCGCGATTCTTACGCCCGCGCTTCGCCAGCGCGACCTCGATGGTCATGCGGCGTACTTCACGGAGCGGGATGAACCCATCCAAGGTCAACGCGATGCGCCCCGCCCTGACCCATTCGGATACGCTTGCGTTTCCGACCCCGATGATTGCCGCCGCGAGTGCCTTCTGGATACCGCGCTCGTTGACGAGCTCGAGGGCTGCGTCGGTGAGGTGTCCCTGGTCATCGACCGGGAGGTCCACCTCCTGCACCGGCACCCCGACCACGATCTCGTCGCCGTTGTACCCCTTGCGCCCCTTCTTCTCGACCTTGGGATGCGTCGCGTTGGCCCGCTGAAGGGCCTCCTGCAACGGGTCACTGCTCATTCCAGCCTCCGTCGGCGCGACCGTAGCACACAAGAGGTCGCAAATGTCCCGAAGCGGAACAGTCCTTCAGTGGATGGGCCTCAAACAAGGTCGTTGTGCTGTACCAAAGTGGAACAACTGGAGCAGTCTGCAGTGGAACACTGCCCACGCCTTGTAGTTTGATGGATCGTAGACGTAGGTACAAAATTGTCCCGAAGTGGAACAGCCCTTCAGCGAATGGGCCTCGAACAAGGTCGTTGCGCTGTACCAAAGTGGAACAACTGGACCAGCCCGCGGTGGAACACTGCCAATGCCTTGTAGTTTGATGAATCGTAGACGTAGGGACAATTTTGTCCCTACGTTGTGTTTCATTTTGGCACAAGTGCCGCCCAAGAAATGTGCCAAAGTGGAACAAAAGTGCGATCTCATAGTCAAAGCTGGCGGCGCCAGGTGCACC
>ERZ724522.530-NODE-530-length-24126-cov-5.013959_pt1 | contig 24126 bp, 42 predicted proteins | sample MGYA00376055_ERZ724522 | MGnify/ENA primary metagenome ERZ724522 (study PRJEB28724, sample SAMN07190884) | wastewater metagenome | isolation source: effluent of sewage treatment plant in Hong Hong | place: Hong Kong | collected 2016-03-17 ...
GCCCACTACCTCGGCACTGCAGCCGCGCCTATCTTGTCACCTTAGCCGTGCCTGATCACTTTTTCTGTTTCCAGTCGGAATAGAATCGGGTTATCAAAATCAGACGACATGGCACTGAGGCGAGCGGTTCCGGGCCACACCGACGCAGGCTTCTAGGACGTCGTGGGGATCAAGGTGAAGCCAAAGCCTCCCCGACACTTTCTGATGGACAGACAGACCTAAGCGTGCTGAACCCACGTTAAGCCACGAATGATCTACGGATCGGCGGCAGTCTGTCCTTCTGAGAGTGGTGAGACCTGGTGGCGACACGGTTCGATTCCGTGGTTGGATGGTTCCATGACGACGGTCGACGCGAAGTTCGATTCTTCGACTCATCACTCTCAACATGTGGTTCTACCGACCTCTTGCCGCTTGGCGATAGGAGGACTCCAACCCCGATGTCGGTATAGGGGAAGGCCCGAGGGTCTCGGAACAAGCGGAAGGCGGGAGCCGCAATAGACCCTACCCGCAGCCCAAACACCAGGCGCTAGGTGTGACAGCCGGGAAAGCACCGGCACCGCTTTCTGGCGGATTGGGAAACTTCGCGAAGGCCAAGCGAGGGCTGAGCAGGGCGCGCCACGACGAAACCTGCGCACCAGACCCAATCCACCCGAGCGCGGTTCCAGACCCCCACCGCAGGCGGCATTTCGTCGAGCGAAGATCCGGCTGGATTAAGGCGTGAATGCTCGCGCCGCGCTCGTCCAAAACGAATCTCGCGAAACGGATTCACAGGAATCGTTTTGCCGACTCCCGAGCGTCAAGTGTCGAGCGGAATCACTTTAAAGGTTGTTTTCGCCTGAGCGTTGTGGCTTAATCCGCGCGTCAAGTGCTGAGCGCGAAGGAGCCCCACATGAACCCCGGCCTCACCGTCTACGTCCGCATCGCTCTCTACCTTCTCTCGGGTCGTCTGATGGCTGGTGGGTGGATCCCCGAGGACGTGAAGCCGATGCTGGTGTCCCCCGAGATGGTCGAAACCACGACCGGTATCATCATCGGCGCCGCCACAATCGGCTGGTATCACTACTCCCAGGCCCGCGATGCCGTCATCAAGTTGGTGAAGTCCCGTGACCGCTGAGGCCGAAACGCATCTCTGCCAGAGCCGAGCGAGCACGCCACCTGCAAAGTTCTGGCCTGAAAAGGATACCTGGGACACCCGGCCGAACGGTGATCGCTGTTGCTCCTTCTGCGGATCTCTGCACCCCGATGATTGGCTGCGCCTGATGAAGGACGCGACCGACATGGCGACAGAGACCGTCATCGAGCGCTCCGACAAAGGCTACAAGTTCTATGTCCGTCAGAAGGATGTGAAGAACGACAGCGAGGGCGGTATCAAGTTCTACACCTGGCATATCCCCTCCGACGAATGGGCTGCTGAGGCCAACGCCCTGCATCCGGCTGTGGTAGCAGCATCGCGAGAGAAGAACGCGAAGCAGATGGGGCACCTGTTCGGTGAGCATCCGTGAAGTGGATCGGTAAACTCTTCGGCCTGATCTTCGGCGGCGGGCTACCCGAGCAATTCCGCCGTGCCTATGAGGCGCGGCTGCAGGCGCAGAACGACGCCGACAAGCTGGCGCTGGACCGCGACCTCGAACGCATCAGCGCGGCGATCGAGATGGCCCGCATCGCGGCGCAGGATCGTCTCGGCGCCACCTCCATCGGCCGCTACCTGATCGTCGTGCCCTACGGGCTTTGGTGGGCCGCGATCTTCCTCGTGCAGATTCTCAATCCCTGGTTCGGGCTGAACCTGGTGGTGATCGACGTTCCCCCGATGATTCACGAGATGGCGAAGGTGCTCATCCCTGCGATCCTGATCGCTGACGTAGGGCAGACAGTGGCACGTCGCCGCTGATAATAGCGGATTCTGGGAAACAATACTTGACAAATCAGCAACATAAGTGCCGAGCGCCCTTGACCTACAAGGTCGAGTAGGGAATCGTTTCCTTACAACTACAAGGGGTAAGCTGTGACTGGAATCAGCGAAGAGGAACGCGCTCGCCGCGACATGTTGATCGCTGAGGCTCAGCGCAGCGGTCGGATGATGAAGGACGTCGCGGCCGAGTTGGGCATCAGCGAACGCGGCTTGCGCCATTACCGTGCCCTGCGTCGCGATCCAGCAATCGAGGATGCCAAGACGGCAGTCAACACGCAACTCGAACCGGCGCTGGTCTGGGCCAAGACAAAGAGCGAGGACGGTACCAGCTTCTCGGTCCTGCTCAAGCCACAGGTCTACAGCGAGAGCACGCTTGAGAAGATCAGGGAGGTCTTCGACGGAATCGTCCCTGCCGATCCTGTGAAGCCGCCAGACCAAGTGATGAGCGACCTGCTGACGCTCTACCCGCTGATGGACGCGCACATCGGCATGATGGCCTGGGGCCGCGAGACGGGCGATCAGGACTACGATCTGAAACTGGCAGCGCAGGACATGCGTCACGCCTTCAACCAGGTCACAGCGCTCGCCCCGGCCTCGGACACTGCGCTGCTGATCGTCGGAGGCGACTACACCCATCAGGACGACAGCAACGCCGAGACGCCAGCCTCGAAGCACAAGCTGGACGTGGACGGCCGCTTCCACAAGGTGCTGGACGAGGCGATCAGTATCCTCGTCGAAGCGGTCGACATACTGCTCAAGAAGCACCGCAAATTAATAGTTCGTATACTTCGCGGAAATCATGACCCCCATGCCCACCTGATCATCACCTTCGCCCTCTTCGAGCGGTACCGCAACGAGCCACGGATCACGGTCGAGAAGGAGCCGCGCGATCTCTTCATGATGCAATGGGGACGATCGGCGATCTTCGCCCACCACGGCGACAAGGCAAAGCCGCAGCAGATGGCGCTTTATCTCAGCGACGTCTGCCCGTTCTGGTCCGAGACCAAGCATCGGCATCTATTCACCGGCCACGTCCACCACGACCAGGCGAAGGACGTCGGTCCACTGCGCTTCGAGAGCCTTCGTGCCTTCTGTCCACCCGATGCTTACGCCGCGTCGATGGGCTACGGCGGGCGCCGGGCTCTGCAGGCGGTCACCTTCCACAAGCAGAATGGTCTTGTGCTTCGGGCGCTCGACCCGATCGAGAGGGCATCATGATCAACGAGCACGACATCCGCGATATGCAGGACAGCATAGGACCATCGCTGCTGGGCATCTGCGGTCGCAAGGGCTCGGGAAAGAGCACCGCTGCACAAGTGTTGCTCGATGCTGGGTGGAAGCGGGTGAAGTTCGCCGATCCTCTGAAGAACATGCTGCGCGTCATCGGCCTCGACGACCGGCACATCGAGGGTGATCTGAAAGAGGTACCTTGCGACCTCCTCGGTGGCAAGACGCCCCGCTGGGCCATGCAGAGCCTCGGCACCGAGTGGGGCCGGAAGTGCATCTTCCCCGACTTCTGGATGAGCCTGGCGCGGCGCGAGATCGCTCTGGTGCTGGCGCAGGGCTTCAGCGTGGTGGTCGACGACGTGCGCTTCGACAACGAGGCCGAGATGATCAGGGAACTCGGAGGCTCGGTGCTGATGATCAAGCGCGGCCCGGATGCGCCGGTCGAGCACGAGAGCGAGAAGGGCGTGATGCCCGACTTCACCTACGAGAACGATCTCACCCGCGAGCACCTGGCGGGCTACATCCATTACGTCTTCCTCGACCGGGATCTCTGAAAACGAATCATTGCGTTCCGTTTCATAATCACCTTAATGGTGATACATGAGCGAAGGAGAACACGCGATGAATGCTACCGAGTATGCCGAGAGCCGCAAGATCAGCAACCGTCTGGCGAAGTTGATCCGCCAGGGTCGCGCCAGTGAAGCGCAGATCGCCGAGTACGAAGAGCGGGACGCTCAAGAGCGCAAGACTCATCCTCTTCCGCTGCGGATGGTTCCGCATGGGAACGGCGAAGCCACTTGGTACATGGGGTGATGGCGATGAAGACCCTCGAAGAACTCGGTGTCAGCAAAGGCGAGTGGAGGTACGATCCTCGCGACAACTGCACCATCCGCGTCTTTGGTGGAAACTACCTGGCGCAGCTTTGCCTGACACCACGTCGTGATGCTGATGGTGCGCTGATGGCTGCGTCCAAGCCGATGTACGAGGCGCTGCTCGCCGCTGAACTCGACGTCGCGCAACTGTGCGAAGGGCAGGATCCGGCCAACGAGTGCTGGAACACCCTGGCGAAGATCCGCGCCGCGATCGCTGCGGCCGGGGGTGCGTGATGGTCAAGATGATCGACCTGATCGACCCGGCAGGTGACTGCCCGCTGCAAGGCCCTCCGATCTCGGATGACATGAAGCTTCTCTTCTCCCCTTGGGGAGTCGCTAAAGGCATCGCTTGCCAAGGCAGCGACTCGCCGATCCGGGTCCAGTTCGAGGGCGGCTACCAGATCGACTTCATCCCTGTCACAGGAGGTGCATGATGGACGACGCCGTGAAGCGTCTCATGCCCGAGCGAGTCCAGTTGGGGCAGTACATGGCCTCGACAGTGGTCAATGCCATTGGTCAGTGGCGAGACCCCGACGTTAAGAACCCCCAAGGGCTCCGCACGGTGATGGGTTATCTGCTGCCAACTTGGCAGCGCCCTCTGGTCTGGACGACAGATCAGAAGGTCAAGTTGATCGAGAGCCTTTGGCGCGGCATCAACATCGGCACCTACACGTTCAACCGGACGCGCTGGGAAGGGATGTACGACAACCTCCTGATCGACGGTCAGCAGCGTCTCTGGGCGATCCAGTGCTACTTGGAAGATCAGTTTCCGGTGTTCGGCTACCGCTGGTCCGAGGTGACACTGGTCGACCAGAGGTTCTTCGAAACCGGAGCGCACTTCCACTGCTACATCACCGAGAGCGAGGATGAGGCTTACCTCAAGTCCTACTACAACATGATGAACTTCGGTGGCACAGCCCATCGGGAAAGCGAGAGAGCGTGATGACCTGGCTTCTGACGATCTTCATGTTCACATCGGACGGGCAGGCGACCCAAGTGCCTGTTGGTTTCATGGTCGACGAGCCGATATGCCAGATCGCGGGACAGGGCTTCGAGCGTGTGCTCAAGGCAGAGGATCCGAGTGTTCTGGTGGCGTGGAAATGCGAGAACGTGGGGGTGTGATGCGGGACTGGCGCAATCAACTGGTCGACGACGTGCGGGCTCTGATGGACGCTGCTGGGGCCAACGAGGTGACGATCACCATCAGCGGTCTGGCCGCGATAAGAGACTTCACCAGAACGGTCGGCTTCTCGGCAGCGATGACAGACGCATCTGACGTGCGTCCGTCCGACTTCAAGGTGCAGGGGAGACGGGTGTGATGCTGAGACCTGGCGACGCGACAGACACCTCGTTCGGCGCCGCGATCGTGACCGAGGCGACCGAGGATGAGCGAGCCTGCTACTACGTCGGAGTGTTGCTGCGCGACCGAAGGCCGGTGTTCTTCTCACGGCACAAAGGGGTTGCCGCATGAGCACCAAGCCCGTTCGTCGCTATGGGCGACGCAAGTTCAGCAAGATGTACGCGCTGATCAATGATCTGCGAAAGGCCATCCGCGATCGAGACGCCGAGAAAACCGAGGCGATCTGGGATCAGTGCGAGCCATTCATCGACGTGGTATTTGAAAGGGGCGCCGATTAGCGCCCCTTCTCCTTTCAGCCGCACTTGCTGTGGTCACAGTCGAGGCACTGGAAGCACCCCGCCTCGTTCTTCGTGTTGAAGCTGCTGCACTTCTGGCACTGCTTCCCCTTCGGGATGATCATGGTGAAGGGGACATTCAGGGACGTGAGGTCACGGCTACCGAAGAAATCTGCCTTCGCTTGCTCAGAGTCGACCGTCCCATTCCGAACCATCCCGCCGACATGGACCTGCAAACGCTTGTCGTCCATGTGTCGTTCGATGATGCCACCGATCGCCGCAAGCACTGATGGGATGTACTTCCCACCCAACCAGGCTCCGCCGCGAGGGTCGAAGACCGCCTTCAGTTCCTCGGCCACGAACCGCACGTCGCCGCCGCGCCGGAACACGGCCGAGATCATCCTGGTCAGCGCCACCGTCCACGAGAAGTGCTCGGTGTCCTTCGAGTTGATGAATACCTCGAACGGGTTGCCGTGCTCATCGTCGTTGATGGTGACGTAGATCGCGTGCTCGCTGCCGGGCCACTTCAGCTTGTAGGTGCAGCCCATCAGATGCTCAGGACGCTCGGCGAGAGTGCTTGCCGGTGCAGATACCTCTGCCACAGGCTCGACCTCGATCGTCTCCTTCTTCGGTTCCACGCTCAGCACCGATCCCGTCACGTCGTTCGGCCGGTAGGTCGTGCAGCCCTTGCAGCCCATCTCATAGGCCATAAGGTAGACCGCCTTGAAGTCGTCGAAAGAGATGTCTTCGGGCAGGTTCACCGTCTTGCTGATCGAGGAGTCGACCCACTTCTGCGCCGCCGCCTGCATCTTGACGTGAGCCTCGGGCGGGAGGGTCTGCGCGCTGACGAAGTACTCGGGCGGGAGGGTCTGCGCGCTGACGAAGTACTCGGGGAGGCAGGTGCCGAAGTCGGGGAGGCAGGTGCCGAAGTCGTCCAGCCCTCGCCGCTTGAACTCCGCATAGGCGTAGTCCTCAACCTGCTCTTCACGCTTCGAGCCGTCCTTCTCAAGCACCTTGCGGGTGTAGTGGTAGGCGAACACCGGCTCGATGCCCGAGGAGATGTTTCCGGCATAGAGCGAGATGGTGCCGGTCGGCGCGATAGAGGTCAGGTGCGAATTGCGCAGACCATGCAGCATGATCGCCGTCTGCACATCCTGATCGAACTGCTGGACGTAGGGGTGGTTGAGATAGGCGTCCCGGTCAAACAGCGGGAAGGCGCCCTTCTCCATCGCCAAATCGGCGCTGGCAAGGTAGGCTTCGCTGGCAATCGCCTTCGTGATCGCGTCCACCCAGACCACAGCTTCGTCGCTGCCATAGGTGATGCCGAGCATCAGCAGCGCATCGGCGACACCAGTCACCCCGAGGCCGATCCGGCGCTTGTTCTTCGATTCCTCGGCCTGCTGCGGCAGCGGGTAGTTGGTGACCTCGATCACGTTGTCGAGCATCCGGACGGCAGTGTGGACCAGTTCCTTCAGGGCCTTGGAATCGAGACGTGCAGCCTTGCTGTCGAACGGATGCTTGATCAGCGCCGCTAGGTTGATCGAACCCAGCAGACACGCGCCGTAGGGCGGGAGGGGCTGCTCGCCACATTGCCCGGTCAGGATGCCATTGAAGCAGCCCATGTGGCGCTTGTTCTCGGTGAAGCAGTAGACGACATCAGCGATCTCTTCATGCTCGACGATCTCGACAACGCGGGTGAACCGAGCAGCTTCGCGCTGCGGGTTGTTGTTGCTGAGGTCGAGGCGCTTGGGCTGGAAGCCGAGTTGCTGTAGCCGAGCGACATTGTTGGCCGAGATTCCCAGACGCCAGCAGTCCTTCATCGCTGACAGATTGGCGCTGACCCCGAGCGTGTTCAGCATCAACATGGTGTCGTAGAGGAACTGCCGGTCCTTTGCGCTGATCTGCACGGTAACGCTGTTGTTCGAATAGTTCGAGCAGCCATCAGAGTCACAGATGCCTTCGAGCCAGCGGAGCCGACTTTCGACGTCCCAATCCGCCCCAGGCACGAAGTTCTTCGGAAGGAAGTCGTCAACGCTGTAGCGCAGATAGACTCTCGTTTCCTCGGTATTTGTTCCCTCGTAGCCGCCGCTGATCGCGTATTCTTTCCGCGACTTCGGCGAGACGAACTCCTCTTCGAGCAGTTTCTTGTCACCGTAAAGCATGAGGTACGCGGCGCTGCCGTTGCTTTTCACGGTACCGTCGCCCGAGAAGAAGCCCTGATCGTAAGCGCGTTCGTACCTGATGCCGCCGTGGACCACAGGCCAGTCTGCCTTGATCAGTTGATTGCCGATTTCAAGATCCTGAGCGCGCACCTTGACACCTTGCCGGTCGACGAAGCGATGCGCCGGGGTGCAGGTCAGTTCGCGTCCGTCACTGAGGCGCACGGTCACGAGACGTTGGTTGTGGCCGGTTATCTTCGGCACGACACGGGACCACTCTTTGCCGTTCCATACCTCCACCTCGCTGCCAACAGTGTCTTCGATCGGCCACCATCCGCGACGGGTGAGGATTGGGGTTCCTGCGGGTACGCAGGGGTTGGTGGCCGAGATCGTCTCGCAGTAGTTCAGCGGGTTCATCGCATTGATGCGGTCGATGAAGATCACCCCAGGCTCAGCGTAGTCGTAGGTGGCCCGCATGATCTTGTCCCACAGGTCGCGGGCGCGAACGGTCTTCTCGGCCAAGGTCTCACCGCTGCGGTTCTCGAAGTGGAGCCGCCAGTCAGCGTCGTCATTGACAGCCTGCATGAAGGCGTCGGTGACCAGGACGGACATGTTGAACATCCGCAGCCGCGCCGGATCCTGTTTCGCCTCGATGAAGGCTTCGATGTCCGGATGGTCGCAGCGCATCGTCGCCATCATGGCGCCACGGCGCGACCCGGCCGACATCACCGTGCGGCACATGGAATCCCAGCAGTCCATGAAGGTGAGTGGCCCCGAGGCGTCCGATCCGACGCCTTTCACCAGCGCGCCCTTTGGTCGGATGGTCGAGAAGTCGTGGCCGATGCCGCCGCCCTGTTGCATGGTCAGCGCCGCGCCGCGCAACTCATCGAAGATGCCCGCCATGCTGTCGGGGATCGTGCCCAAGACATAGCAGTTCAGCATGGTGACACGACGCCCCGTGCCAGCACCAGAGATGATCCGACCAGCCGGAAGGAACTTGAAGCCTTCGAGTGCGGCATAGAACTGCTGCTCGAAGTGTGCCTGATCCTCGGGCTTCTCAGCCGAGGCGAGTGCCTTGGCGATGCGGCGCCAGGTGTCCTCGACCGTCACGTCGATCGGGGTTCCGTCTGCTTCCTTGAACCGGTACTTGTCAGCCCAGATCTGCTCCGCGATGCGCGCGGGAAAACTTGACATGTGATGCCTCACTATTTGGGTGATTGAACGCACATTTTGTGCCAGAAGGGTCTGCGCCCCACAACGATTCGTTATGGGCTCAACCCAACCGCGAATACGACGCAGGCCACAGCAGCGCCGAGCATCTGCCACGGACGTCTCCGGGTAAACGCTTCGACCGCGCACATCAAGGCGAGGATCACGAAGAGTATCGGGGTCACCACAGATCCTCCGAGTAGAGTTCCGGGTTGTCGCGGCCACCACTGCGACCTGGTTTCTGTCCCGCGATGTCCGCGATGTGACGCGCTTGGATGCGGTTCACGAACCGTCCGGTGCTGGTGAGGAAGCCTTGAACCTCTTGACCGGGCTGCGTCTTGAGATACCAGTCTGCCGCAGCAAGCACCGTGCCATGACGAGCGGGGCGCGGAAGGCTGATCGTCACTCCCTCGATCTGGATCGCGGCGGCGACGATGTGCTCGACGTCAGACACAGGCTTCGGCTGTAGCGCTTTGGCGACTTGGGTCAGATCAACAGGAGGAGGCGACGCCGGATAGCCCATCTGTTCGAGAGAGCCGAGATAACCGCCAGCAGGGGCACCCGGCTCGGGCTTCACCATCTTGCCTCGGTCACGCTTGTCATAGGGGCCATCGCCGGGGATCTCAGCCACGGCATGACGGCGCTCCGGACTGTTGTTGTCGATCGGCGCCTTTTCCGCCTTCGGCAGCATGGACGATGGGACGACGTAGCATGGGGCACTCTTACCGCAAATCTCGCACTTCCCATGAGAGGTGGGAAAAATACCAGGATAGCGGCGCTCTTCTTTGCAGGGATCACAGTAGAACATGTTCAGTCCTTCGTCCTGGTGGCGGTGCACCTATCCGCACGGTTGCATTTGTCGGGGTGAGGGCAGTCGCACTCGGCGATGATCTGGCCCATGTGATGCTTCACGCGGGGTCGGTCGAGATGCTCGTCGACTGCCCGAAGGAAGGCCGCGCGAGACGATTTCACGGCCGACCAGGCTTGAGCAGCATCGTCGCCGAACTGCTTTCGCACATCGGCCTCGGTGTAGTCGGTATCGTGGCCCATAGAGCGGAGCACGCCGGGCTCACATACCTGCATCAGCATCACTCTGGCGAGGGCACGCTTCACCTCTCGCACGAACTTCTTGTTCGGCTGAAAAGATACCTCGTTCATCACGCGCCCTCCCCCGTGTCGGCGGGCGGGGTGACGGTGGCGAGGGCGGCGCGGAATGCTGCAAGACATTCATCGGACGGATCGAGGTTTAACTTGCGGCGCGCAATGGGCGTATCCATGAGGGCGCGAGCGCATTTCAAGCCGTCCGTCAGCGCCGCAACCATACCCTCGGAGGCGGCAAGGCGGGCGCGGAGGTCCTTGTTGTCGTTGTGCATGTCGGTCAGGTCTTCGCGCCAAGCCTCGATAGCCTGATCCTTGCGCACGATTTCCCCCCGCAGCGCCGCCAATGCCGCCACGCCGGAAGTGTCGGCGAGAGATTGGATGCGCCTGCGCACAAACGGAGCTAGGTGTGCTTCGCCGTGTGCCGCAACCTCGCCAGCGGCCTCATCCGCCGCCCGCTCGACGACCAGCGCCTGCGCCGCCTCGGCGTCCTCCAGCCGCGCCAGAGCGTCGAGGGCGGTGCGGGCGAGGTTGGGGGCGGCATCTGTCAGCGCACCCTTGGCCGCTAAATCCCTCATGCAGGGGCATTCCGCCAGCCGCTTTCCACAGTGATACAGGCAGTGGTCCACCAGCCCCGGCGCCGTGCCGTCCAGCAGCGCCTCGATCTCTTGCTTCGTCAGCAGGGTCATTTGGGTTCCTCATCTTTGCGGAGGGCGGCGGCTTCGGCGCGGATTTCCTGCTGGATCATGTAAGCGGTCCCCGACGCGGCAATGCCCCCGTCCTCTGGGTAGCCCATTGCGGCGTAGTCCTGATCGGCGAAGTGATCCGCAATCGCCGCCGCTCGCTCCATCCCGCGCGCCTCGGCCTCGCGGATCAGCGCGGCACGTTTGTTCCAATGCGCCACGGACTGCGAAGTCAGACCGCACTTCTCATCGAAACCCTCCGGCGTCATGACCACCGTCGGGCAGGCGATGAAAGGCAAGTCGCTCACCTCCGATGGCGGCGAGTATTCCGGCTCCACCCCGCAGAGCGGGCAGGGCAGAAGTTCCGGCACCTCCCGCGCCGCCAACCCCTCTTGCGTCAGGTCAGGCATCACACTCTCCCGCTGCTCATCCGTGCCAGGACGATCTTGGCACTGAAGGCGTCCAGATCCCGCTGTTCCTGCCGGATCACCCGCTCGATGTTGCCGTCGCCCATCCAGGGCCAAAGATCGCGATGCGCCACCGTCAGGACAGCCAAGACGACGAGTGCGTACTGCGCGATGAAATCTGCTGCGGTCATCACCACCCCCATCCAACGATCAGGGCAGCGGCACCGTCGCCTGCACGCACACCGGCCGTCAGCCGGGGCGAGAGCCGCGCCTCGATGCCCAGAGCGGCCCCATCGCGATCGTAGTGCGCGTAGGGCAGCAGGTTGCCCAGGTCGAAGCCCAGATTGACGCCAGGCAGAACAGCATCGTCGTAGATGCCGAGTTCGCCGCCGACCACCACGCGGCCCAGGTCGAAGCGGTAGCCCGCGATCACACCCACCACGTCGTCGCTGAACTCGGTCACCGTGCGGCGCTCTTCCTTGAACTCGGGGTAGTAGATGAAGATCGGATCGTCACACGCCTTGGGCTCGCCCAGCTTGAAGCACTGAACGGTCTCCGAGGTCTCGGACACGCGGCCGTAGGAAAGACCGACGTAAGGACCAGACCAAGCATCGCGCGGCGCGGCGACCTCTGGGTCGTTCAGCACGGTGGAAATGCCATCGGCGGTCGCAGCGGTAGCCACCAGCACGAGGGCTGCGGCGCTAAGCATCAGATTCTTCATCGCCTGGTTCTCCTTCATCAGCGATTCGATAATAGGAAAGTATCCCTAGAAGTGATTATCATCAAGCACTATTATCACTTGCGCCGGAATGCTCTCACTTATAAGGTGATCAATGTATTTTGCGGAGAATCAGATGCAACTCACCACCACCTTCGAGGCGATCCGGCTCACCAGCCGCGACACGCCAGAGGCGATCTACATCAGACACCCAAGCCAGCCGCTCAAGTGTCTCTTTCTGCCGAGGGCAGCGATCGTCCACATGTCGAAGGGTGAGAAGGGCTTCTGGTCGATCGAGATCCCCGAGAACCTGGCTGAAGAGAAGGACATTGCATAATGGCACGCGATGATGACGATCTGGCTGGCGCCAGCACCACCGATGGACGTGGCCGCAACAGCCGCGATGATGCTTCCGCTGCTGCGGAAACGAGTGACCGCTTGCTCTCGTTCATTGAACGCTACGAGCAGTTGGAGTCCGAAAAGAAGGACGTCACCGAGCAGCAGAAGGAACTCATGGCAGAAGCCAAGGGCGAAGGATTCGATACGAAAACGATGCGCAAAATCATCAAGCTGCGGAAGCAGAGCCCCGATGAACGCGCCGAAGAAGAAGCTCTCCTCACCACTTATCTGTCGGCACTTGGGATGCTCGACTGATGTCTGAAATGATGGAATGGCGAGCCGTCCCAGGCTTTCCGGATTATGAGGTATCGGAGTATGGGGATGTTCGCAGAGTAACGTCTTCGAAGACGCGGCACGCCTACCATCGTCTCAAGGGCTCAATCTCTTGTGACGGTTATCACGAATACACGTTGATTTGTCCAAACGGCACAAAGCGTCGACATTTTCAGGCGCATATCATTGTCTGCGAAGTCTTCAATGGGCCGAAGCCGAGCGCTGATCATGAGGTGGCGCACAAGAACGGTTCTCGTGTGGCGAATCACTACTCGAATCTTGAGTGGAAAACTCGTGCTGAAAACCATGCCGACATTCAGATTCACGGAACTGCTCTGAAAGGCATAAGAAACGGTCGAGCCAAGATCACCGACGATGACGTGCGCTTCATTCGTAGAGAGTACTTCGAGATCAAGCGCGACCCTCGCAGATCACCTTCAGAACTGGACGAAAAATTTGGTCTGTGCCGGTCCACGATCATAGACATCGCACGAGGTAAGGCTTGGAGGCATGTAGCATGAGCACCCTCGAAGCTGATCTGCGCGCGGCCGCGAGGAACGGCTTCCTCGATCTCAGCCTGCATCGACGGCTGACCGGTGAGTGGGAAGCTGCTTACCGGACGACCGACACCTTGGAAGTCTACCGCCACCAGGCGCCCGACATCGTGGAAGCGCTCGGCAAGGCGGTGCGCACCGGCACCAGGGCTGTGAAGGCGATCCCGCCGCCGAAGCCCAAAAGGGAAGTAGAGGATCTTGCATGACGGTCGATCTGGGTTTCGCGTTCGGCGACAAGTACCTCGGCGTCTCCTTCTGGAAAACCAGCGAAGGCGTCCAGTGCAACATCAAGAAGACCAACGGCGGCTTCACCATCGACTACGGCAGCACCGTCGAGGAATCCTGGGAGAACGCCAAAGCGCAGGCGCAGGGGAAAGGCCAGATGTCGGTCTACCCACCCAAGGTCAAAAAGCCCCGCAGAGAGATCGAGGATCTGGCATGAACCGTCAAGGCACATGGATGCAAACCGTTAGTGGGAAGGTCTTCTGGCCGATCGACCCGCGCCCCGAAGAACTCGACATCAACGACATCGCTCATGCTCTCGGCATGATGTGCCGCTACGGCGGGCACTGCAACCGCTTCTACTCGGTGGCTGAGCACAGCGTTCTGATGGCGTCCTACGCCGAGGCGAACCTCGGGACGGAAATCGCTCAGATCGCCCCCATGCACGACGCGACCGAGGCTTACCTGAGCGATGTCATCCGACCGGTGAAGGCGCACCTCTCCAACTACAGGGAGATCGAGAACCGCCTGTGGCTCTGCATTGCCGAGCGCTTCTGTCTGCCCCAGGTGATCCCCGATGAAGTGCATCGCCTCGACAACTGCATCCTTCGGGACGAGATGGACGCGCTGCACATGCCGCCTCCGATGGAGTGGGACATACCCGAGAACGGTCTGGGTGTTCAGATCGCCGGGTGGGAGCCCAAGTTCGCCGGTTGGGCGTTCCTCGGCATGTACCAGAAACTCTGGGGCGAATGATGCAGATCATCGGATGGCCCTTTGCCCTTTACAACGAGATTGACGAATATGCCGCAGAATGGCTTGAGAACCTCATCCGACTTGGTGTCATCGCTCCAGGCATCGTCGATCGCCGAAGCATTGAAGATCTTCGAGGAGATGACCTCAGACAGTTTCGACAGTGCCATTTCTTCGCTGGCATCGGAGTTTGGAGTTACGCCCTCCGTTGCGCGGGCGTGCCGGATGACGCTCCTCTTTGGACCGGATCATGCCCCTGCCAACCTTTCAGCGCGGCAGGCAAAGGAACAGGGGTGGATGACGAGCGGCACCTATGGCCCGCTTGGCAGCACCTCATCCGTCAAGAACGCCCGCCACGCATCTATGGAGAGCAGGTTGCGAGCAAGGACGGCCTTGGTTGGCTCGACCTTGTACTCGCTGACATGGAAGCCGAGGACTACTCCATCTGGGCGGTCGATACCTGCTCTGCGGGCAGTGGGGCGCCGCACATCAGGCAAAGGCTACGATTCTGCGCCGACGATCTTCGATTTGCCTCAGGTGGGCTGGAACACACCCGCCTCTACCGACCACAAGGGCGGATACTTGGGTGGTCGGATGCGGAATGGGGAACTCTCGACAGATCGTCTGGACGTGACGGCTCAGTTGACCGGCTGGCCGACTCCGATGGCCAGAGACAGTTTTCCGCCTCACACAGAAGACTACATTGCAGCCAAGAAGGCTCAGGGTCACGGAATGTCGAATCTCAACGACACGGTGATGTTGGCGGGGTGGGCGACTCCAGTGGTTCAGCAAGCAAACGGGACACCGGAACGCTTCTTAGAGCGGAAGCGGGAGAGTATGGCTCGTGGTTCTCAGAGCATGGGCGTGTCGTTGAGCGATCTGAACATGCAAGTGCAAGCGTGGACAACGGACTCTCCAGCCCGACTAACGGCTTCTGGCGAGATGCAGACTGGCTCTTCTGCCGGGATGGAAAGTGGAGGCCAGTTGAGCCCGGCACATTCCCGCTGGTTGATGGGTCTACCTTCCGTGTGGGATCAGGCAGCACCTTTGAAGGCAAGTCGCGCCAAGGGATGCTCAAAGGCTACGGCAACGCGGTCGACCTCCAAGCCACGATCGACTTCATCGAAGCGACACTCGAACCAGATGTCGTTGACCTTGTACGAGGTGGCACTGATGCGCCTTGCCAATCACCTTTAGAGTTATATACTGCCCGAAAGCGTGACATCGAGGATCTGGCATGAGCGAATCGCGTGACCACATTTGCCCCCGCTGCGGCAGCTACCTGCCGACCGTCACGGTGCAGGTGCCTGTGTACGAGGATTGTCACTATATAGACGAGCGCGGCCCGGTCGAGCGGAGAGTTCTCGCTCGCTACGAGGAGCGCGAGGAAGTCGCCGAGTGCGTCCGCTGCACAGGGGCGTACTGATGAAACATGAATTCTCTCTGTCGTCAAAACTGGCAGCGATGGATGTCGGTCACACGATATACATGGATGACGATGATCCGGTTGCAGATGGGCGACTGACGCCAACGCAGATGGAGCGTCAGGTCACCAACATCATCTCAAAGAGCAAAAAGTTGAAGGGGCGAAAGTTCAGCACAGCGCGCTGCGATGTCGTCATTGGTCGGACTATGCGACCCATCATCCGCATCGAGAGAACAGAGTGATGCAGGACACCAACAAATACGCGGCGACCTGCTACCGCTGCGGCGAGCGATGCGAGGTGGGTGAGGGTCTCGTATCCTACCCGAAATGGGATCACCGAGAAGCATGGTCGCGTCGCACAGAGGGCATGGTCCTGGTCGAGCACAAGGGCTGCGCCGAGAAGTTCGCCGGGACATTCGTCCACTACATCTATCAGCCGGAAGGGAGAACTCCGACATGAAGTGGATCCTGATTTGGTTCGTCACAACTGCCAATGGTGGCGGCGGCAGTGGCTCGGCCGAGTTCAACAGCTATGACGCCTGCGACAAGGCCGTCGAGATGGTCGAAACGGCGACGAACGACTGGACGCGAGAAAGCATCGCCTTCTGCGTGGCGAAGGGGCGCGAGTGATGCGCAATCTCCCCCGCAACATCATCACGGCGATCGACCGGTTCGACGAGGCGGCGCAGCGTTTCTCCGTCAAGGGCTCGTTCCGTCCGGAAGACGCCCACGCCGCCGAACACCAGCATCAGCAGGCCCGCGAGAAACTGGAAATGATCATCCAGAAGGCATTGGAGAAGCGCTGATGGCCATCTGTTTCAAAGGGCACATGCTCTGCTTCGCCACGGACGCCCGCAGGTCGACCCAAGACCTCGCCTGGGCTCTGTTCAGCGCCATCCAGCAATCCTATCCCGAGAGGCTCGCCAAATGACCATCACCGCGAAAGTCATCGCCCACAGCCGCGTCGATGCAGGCGTACCAGACCTGATCACGCTGCAACTCCGCTATCCGCGCTTCATCCATGCCGAGGCCAAGACGCACCGCCTCATCCGCATTGACGATGCGGAGTACGAGTTCCTGCAAGAGATCTCGTTCATGGATGACGAGAACCTGAGCCGCAACGCCAGCAGCAGCCGGGCGATCCCGGTCGAGCGGATGATCCAGGACGTTATCGATGACCCCGCGATGCCCGTGCGCTGGGGCGCCAACCAGCCGGGGATGCAGGACGCGGGCGATCACGATGCCACGGTAGTCTGGGCAGATCATACGGGTCCAAGCGGAAATTGGGGTTCGCCGAAAGATGCGTGGCTCTGCGCCCGCGACAGGGCGGTCGAAGTTGCCAAAGGCTTTGCCGCCGTAGGCTACCACAAGCAGGTCGTCAACCGGCTGCTCGAACCCTTCAGCCACATCAGCGTCGTCGTCACCGCGACCGAATGGGACAACTTCTTCGCGCTGCGCTGCCACCCGGATGCCGATCCGACGATGCGGGCACTGGCCGAGGCGATGCGTGATGCGATCCAGGCGAGCAAGCCTACATGGCCGGTTGGAGATTGGCATCTGCCCTATGTCTCGGAAGATGATCGTCAATCCTTCAGGGTCAATCGAGACGAGAAGAAGCAGTGGTTTCTCGCCATGATCAGCGCCGCCAGGTGCGCTCGGGTGTCCTACCTGAACCACGACGGATCGAACCCCGACATCGACAAGGATCTCGCGCTGGCACAACGGCTGTTGGATTCGAAACACATGTCTCCGTTCGAGCATCAGGCCAAGGCGTGGACCAACGGCGTCCAGAAGACCCACCTGAACGGCAACCTGCGCGGCTGGCACCAGTTCCGCAAGATGATCGAGGCACAGGCAGCATGAGCGCCCAGGACGACGCCTTCAAGGAAGGTATGCGGATGCGCCGCGACAACGTGACGGAGAGCGAACTGATCTTCGAACTCGGGAAGCGCACGCTCTCGGGCTCCGTCCACAACGCTTCGGTCGTCGAAGGGTGGAAGTTCATGGACCGGCTGATCTTGGGCCTAGACATGCTGGAAGGCCGGGCATGACCATCCTGATCTACGAGTGCCCCGAGGCGCCACCGAAGCGCCGCTTCATCGCTCAGCACGAGCGCATGGAGAACAGCCTCTATCTGACCTGCCACGGCCCCACGGCCGACATCGCCAGGGCCAAGGCGCAACTGATGCTGGACTACGCTTCCCTCGATCCGAAGGAGCGCACCGGCTTCAAGCTGAAGGATCGTCTCGAAGCCTTGAACGGCGGAACCTTGCCTTCCCGTAAACCCCACCGCGACGTCGACGACCTCGCCTGATACCCGGAGACTCGAATTGCCGAACGTGACCCTTTACCCTGGCGACAACCGCCTCACGCTGCGTCGTCTGATTGATGAAGGGGTGCGCGTGCATTCCGTCGTCACAGACCCACCCTATGGGCTCGTCAGCGTCCAGAAGCGGTTCGGCAAGGAGGGATCAGCGGCGGCGCGCACCGAGGGCAATGACGGCTCTTTCGCGCGTCTGAGCGGCGGCTTCATGGGCGCGCGATGGGACGGCACCGGCATCGAGCGCGATCCTGAGTTCTGGCGCCTGATCTATGACATCCTGCTACCAGGTGGCTATGTATTCGCGTTCAGCGGATCACGCACTGGTCACTGGCAAGCCTGCGCGATGGAGACCGCAGGCTTCATCATGCACCCGATGCACGGCTGGGTGTTCGGCTGCATGGATACGGCGACCGAATGCCTGACGCGGCGCGGTTGGTTGCGTTACACCGATCTTCTGCCGACCGACGAAGTTCTGCAATGGAACAGCGAGACCGATCTGCTTTCTTGGGTCGTGCCGCAGCACATCCACGAATATGACTTCGATGGGCAAATGGTCCAGATCAAGAACCGCCACACCCATCAGGTCTTGACCCCGAACCACCGCGTCTATGCCAAGATCAGGCGGCATTCCCGCCATGCAAAGCCAGTAGCCTATGAAGTGATCGAATCGCGATTCGTGGATTCGCGTCCCGGAAACTGGCAGGTCAATCTTCCGATGGCGTCCTTCCTCGAAGGTTCGCAAAACTTCGATGTGGAACTCGCCTATCTCGTCGGATGGTGGCTCACTGATGCCTGGGCGCACAAGGACGCCAACGCCGTGTGCTTCTCGCAATCGAAGTCTGCAACATTGGCGAAACTGCGTGATGCGCTGTCGAAGTGGAACCCGAGCGAATACGTCAAGAAGGCGAAGAAGGCCACCCACGCCGACGAGCATATGTTCTACCTCAGCGGCCCGCTGGCCGATCTGCTGCGGCGGGACTTCCCTGAGCGCAAGCTGACGTGGGATATGCTGGATTGGTCCATCGAAGCGCGGCGGGCGCTTTACGAAGGTCTGATGGATGGCGACGGTTCTCGCAAAGAGACGCAACACGCGGAAGCCTTTTGGTCCAAAGACCAGGATCGCCGCGATGTGTTCCTCGCCTTGGCGCTCTCTATCGGCGTCCGGTGCTACGAAGACCCCGTGAAGGGGGTTGTCTACGTTAACCAGAAGACCCGCACCACACAGGTTCAGGACAAGCAACGTGCAGATCGGCTTCCCTACAAGGGAAAGGTCTGGTGTCTGACCGTGCCGACAGGAGCATTCGTGGTGCGCCGCAGCGGGCGTCCGTTCATCACCGGCAACAGCGGCTTCCCGAAAGCACACGCGGCCGACAAAGCGATCGACAAGACGCTCGGGGTGAAGCGCATGATCCCCGGTGCAGATCAGCACCGCGACGGCTCGTGGATCAAGGACAACGGCCGCGAGTATCAGCCTGGCTCTTATGTGCCGGGATCACCAGAGGCCGCGCAATGGGAAGGATGGGCATATGGCACCCAGGCGCAGAAACCCGCCCTTGAGCCCATCTACCTCGGCCAGAAGCCGTTCAGCGAGAAGACCGGCGCCGCGAACCTGCTGAAACACGGCGTCGGCGCAGTGAACATCGACGGATGCCGGGTGCCTTCTGAGACTGGTGGACGACCGCTACGCGAAGTTGCCGCACTGCGGGATGACGTAGAATACAACGGCATTTCACTCTCAGGTCGAGCGGACGGCTCACTTCAATCGTCGAAGGCTGTGGGCATAACCGACCAAGGCCGTCACCCGGCCAACCTGATCCTCGACGGCTCGCCCGAGGTTGTGGCCATGTTTCCGCACGGCAAGAGCGGCACAGGCGCAGTGAAGCGCAAGTCGTCGTCAGACCAAGAGGGCAACACCGGTTCGGCCTATGGTGCCGAGAGCCGTGCCGAAGGCACACCGATGATCTCTTACGGCGACGAAGGTTCTGCTGCTCGCTTCTTCCACCAGTTCGGCCCCGACACCGATCCTCTGTTCTATCATCCGAAGGCCGGGAAGCAGGACCGCGCAGGATCCAAGCATCCGACCGTCAAGCCAATCGCGCTGATGCAGTACCTCATGCGGCACATCACGCCGCCAGGTGGCACCGTCCTCGACCCCTTCGCGGGCAGCGGCACCACAGCCGAAGCTGCACAGCGCGAAGGCTTCGACTGCATCCTGATGGAAGCGGAACCCGAGTATGTCGAATTCCTTGAGCAGAGATTCAAGATCGGCAGTGGCAGCTATGCAACGGAGTCGCACCCGTACCTCGAACTGCTCGGAATCCACTTGTCGTCTTCATGAGCCAACGGTAATCACTATTCCAGTTACTATAAAGGGGACATCATGAACGATTCGCGTTTGCCCTTCTCGTCCTACGACGAGACGACAGGAGCAATGCTGAAAGCCTGGGCCGTCGAAGACAGCGGGAGTTGGGAAGAAGACGTCGAGCGGGGTAAGCAGTACGCTGACGATCTCGCGAATATCGCGCGTGTGGACAACAATGACGCGCTGACAGTCCGCGTGATCAGAGGTGCGACTAAGAAGCGGGATGGAGTTTCGACCGGCTTCATGTTCCGTCTCGCAGAGAGGCTGCGGTATTTGGCGCCGATGCTGCTGGCGATGATCAGCGCGGGCTTCCACCTATGAGCCCGCGAAACAGACTGCGCCTGATCCTGGTCGCGGAGTTCCTGCGCAGCCCGCGCTTCATGATCTGCATGTTGCTCGTAGAGATAGTCGCCGCCGTCATCGTACTGCTAAACGGCGACTATCTCTTTGCAATTCCCTTTGCTCTGGTCGCTCTGCTTGACCTGCGAGCGCTCAGGGCGTGGGCGGCGGAGAACCTGCTTTCACGGCGGTCCAGATGAGGCCAAGCACGCCTGCCACGATGATGCCGACAGCGGTCAAGAGGCCCTGCCGTTTCACCGTGGCGATCGACTCGCGCCAGGCGCGGAGGTGCTGCATGTCGGCTTGGAAGGCGAGAGGGTTCGAGGTATCGACGCCCATCACCAGAAGCGTCTGACGCATCACCTGGTGGGCTGTTTCCTCGGCCGTCTTCTTGACGAGCGCCGTGATTTCCTCGTCAGTCATCTGCTCATCCTGTGCCAATTCACCGGTCCACTTCGCACTGCTTTCCCCTGACCGGCACTCTAACATTTGCCGTCTGAAATCACCATCTGACGGAGACGATATTATGCCTACGTGTTGTTTCTGTTTCAGCGAAAGTGCGTCTAGGTTGTCCCCTCAAAGGTGACTTTGGACTTGATGACGCCCCATGCCATCCACGCGATGCCGCCGATGATCAGAGCGCCCGCAACCATGTAGAAGCCGTTCACGGCGAGATCCATGAAACGCTCATCGGCGCCGATCTGCTCGGCGACTTTCTCGACGACGACGGCCATGCCGACGCCGCTACCGGCAGCGAACGTGCCAGAGGAGGTCTGGGGCAGAGTCTCGACCGCTTGCTTGCCGAGGGGCTCGTCCGCGCTCGTCTTGTAGCGCTGCAGCGCCTCATAGGTCTTCGGGCCGACCACGCCGTCCACAGTGATCTTGGAAGCCTTTTGGAAGGCGATGACGGCCTTCTTGGTGCTCGGCCCGAAGTCCCCGTCCACGGTGACAGCGTAACCGGCGCGACGGAGCAACTGCTGCACCTCGCGCACCCGCGCACCCTGGGAGCCCATGCGCAACATCGTCGCGGCGCTGGGAAGCTTCTCTGGCGCCTGCTCGCGCAGCAGACGCAGCGCTGCGGCATAATCCTTGGCCATCTTGGTGTGGTAGGAGTTCTTCCGGTATGCCGGGCCGTTGTAGCCTCGGGCGAAACCGGACCAGTCGAGACGATCGAGTTCGTCCTTCAGGTCGAAGTGGACGATGTAGCGGCACATGATGTCGACTTGACCGGCGAGTCCCGTCTCGGCCAGGTCGAACATCTTCTCCGGACTCTCAAAGCCGAGGGTCTTCCAGTGCGATCCCATCACCTGACCGACGCCGATGGAGATCGAGGACAGCGCCGCCACCTTGTTGATCGTGATGGCACGTTCCAGCATGTCGTAGCGGCGGCGCTGAGACTTGGGGTTCTTCACCATCCCGGCCTCGGGTGCCGCCAGACCTGCGCGGACAGCGGTCGCGCGCTGCTCGCCTTTCAGCAGCCTGTAGAAGTAGTGCCCTTCCCACCTGATCAGCGGGGCGTCCTCGGCAACGTCGGTTGCGAAGATCTGCCCATTGCTCTCGACGTTGACGACAGCGACAAGGGCGGGCAGGGAGATGCCGTGCTTGTCGGCAACCGTCTTCAGGGAGCGCGCTTGCGCGAGGGTCAACGACATCAGATCACCTTGGCAGAATCACTTGATCAGTGACCACCATACTGCAAAGGTGAACAGTTGACTATAGGATCAGGCCCACTTAGGCTGCGGACTTCAAGCCGACCTGGATACCCGAGAGGTCGGCCCCGGCCCAGGCAACAGAGGTGGCAGGGTTGGTTTCCCAGACTTTCTGCCAAACGGTGCTTTCCCCGATGGTCTGGTCCGCCCCATCGTAATCGGTGCTGCCGAGCCGCAGGAAGTGGGCCAGCTTGGATGGGGTGCCGCTCTTGCGGTGTGCCCGCCCAGAGGCCACGACGGCGACGATACCCCCAGACCCGGCATAGGCGACGGGGTTCCAGGAGGTTCGCTGCCCTGCCCCCGTGGACAGCAGGCCGGTCGTCGGGTCTGCCGTGTTCAGGTCGGTGAGGGTGCCAGACATGTCGCTGTGGAAGCCCGCCGAGTTCACTTGCAGTTCGTCCAGACGCATACCGATGGTCGAGGTGTTGGCGATGATGAACTCGGAGTAGTTTGCCCGGTTCAGGTTCTGGTATCCGATGTTGCCGCCCCGACAGACCAGACGGTTCGGGATGCCCCGGCCACCGTTGGCGGTGTTCGTCGCAGACATCACCAGGGAACCGTTCACATAGACTTCGACGGTCGTGGTGGACCCCGACACGGTGCACTTGATGTCTACCAGATAGGCCGTGCTCACAACCCAAGTCTGCATTCCGGCAGAGTTGACGTCAGACGTTCCCTTGACCCGAAGGAACGTGGCATCCGACACGTTGCCGTTCTTACACAATTCGGCGACGGCTTGGTTGGAACTGTTCACGAGTTGCAGCCACGTAGTGTTGCTCGATCCATCAGTGCCACCGTCTGTGCAATACAGCCGAAAGTGGAACCACTGCGTGGCGTCCGTGCCGGGAGTAAGCAGCACAAGCTGCCCCGCTTGAGCGACGTCTGCGCCACTGGTGAAGCAGGCAAGTCCGTTGCTGACGTAAGAACTGTCGAAGTGCCCAGCCGTCGTGCTTTCAACGAAGCCGGAGAACTCGTCAAACTCGAAGTAGCGGTTGGCGACTTTCAGGATGGTCATGGTCTATCCTTTCACCACGTAGAAGCTTTGGTTGACGGTCTTGATGCCATCGGCGACAGGTAGGCTTCCCGCTTTCACTGCGTAGACAGACTGGCGCGAGGCCCTGATCCGGCTGGCAGCAAGCCACGAACTATTCACCACATCGATGTCGGCCAGCAGCAGCACGCCTGCGGGGATATAATAGGTAAACCCGCTCATGGCCGGGTCTGGGGTCACGTCCCCGGTGGCCAGCGTCGTGAACCAAGTCGAGTCGCTCAGTCGGATGAGTGACAATCCAGAGGTAGCAGTCAGAACGAGACAGACGCCGAGAGCGAAAGCCCCTGTGAACGACAGGGTGGTTTCGTCACTCTGGATGCTGCTGCTCGCCGCCAGAGAGAACCCGGATGCCCCGCCGAACTTCACTTCGGTCGGAGCATTCTGGAACAGGTAGCCTTCCCGCGTGGCAGAGACTTCTCCGACATAGACTTTCGAGACCGTCATCGGGTTGGAGGTGCGGGACTGGAACGTCAGGCGGATTTTCGTGAAGGCCGAGAGCAGCATCCCCGGATTGTAGACCATCATGTAAGTCCGGTTCGACGTCAGGCCAACCGCGTTGTTGAACGACGTCGTGTAGAGGTCCGTCCAGGGCAAGGGTGTCCCGAGGCCCGCAGACATCGCAGCCGCCGAGATGCCACTCAGAAGAGCGGAGATCATCACACCAACTCCAAGTCGCCGGTCAGATCCCACTCGTTCGTTCCGACTTTGATCAGCGACGCGCTTGAGCCTTGTTTCCGCAACTTCGCCGTTTCCGGGGTGTTGATCGTCACGGTGCCGTCGAATGGCGTGACCGTGGTC
>ERZ724522.532-NODE-532-length-24033-cov-14.747310_pt1 | contig 24033 bp, 21 predicted proteins | sample MGYA00376055_ERZ724522 | MGnify/ENA primary metagenome ERZ724522 (study PRJEB28724, sample SAMN07190884) | wastewater metagenome | isolation source: effluent of sewage treatment plant in Hong Hong | place: Hong Kong | collected 2016-03-17 ...
GGTCGAGGTGCACACCGCAGTCCACGACCGCGCTAATGGAGTTGCCGAAGATGCACCCAACCCAGTGCCACCCCGCCGATGGATCGCCATTGTGGTTGATGTAGCGATAAGCCTTCTTGGTGACATCCGCGCCTTCGAACGAGATGCTTTCGAGTCTCCGGCCGTTTTCCCACAGCATGTGTCCGCCGCTCGAAGCGTTGCCGCTGCCCTCATAGAGGATCTTGAGGTCGGACATCTCCGCGTAGGCGTGCGTCATCGTGACGCCATATCCCGTGGTGCTCGTGTAGGCGAGCGTCGTGAGGTGCATTCCGTGGCCGCGCACCGTGACCGCCTGGTCGATCTGGAGATCATCGACATAGTACTTGCCGCCAGGGATGAGCACCGTTTTGATCGCGCTGGCGGCAGCGGCGGCGATAGCCGCCTCGATGGTTGCTGTGTTCGTGGCAGCCGCGCCGGAACTGGCGGCTGTGAGCGTGCCGTACGCGCGCGCGTCTAGACCTCCGGCGCGGACCTTGGAATCCAGTGAAGTCGTAACGGTGCTGCTGTCAGCGCCAACCTTCGCCTCAAGCGCAAGGACAGCGTTCGCCAGGTCGTTGTGATCTTCGGGGTGGTTGGTGGCCGCAAGCGTCGCGTCGGCGCGGTTGTTCGGCAGCTCAGTCGTGGTATCGAGGGATACGGGGAAGTTGATACTCAAATGGTGTGGCCTCCTGGTGTTTTTGCGCCGCCTGTGACCAATCCCCCGGGGAGCACAGGAGAGCCCCTTGCCGGGATGCCGTATGTGCCGGTCCCGTAGAATCCGTTGCCGTATGTGCCGGTGGCCTCGCTACGGGTAGGGCGCACCACTCCGCCCGGTGTCCCTGTGTTGCCGTAAACGCCAGCTCCGTACGTGCGCGCCGGGCCTCGGGCAGCCCCGCCCTGCATTCGCGGGCCCCCAGCGACCGCCCCCGCTGTCATTCGGGCGTTGCGGTAGAGGCGCTGGGCGACGGTGAGGGCGGGCGCATATCCCGTGAGGGAGAGCGCCAGGACACCCGGAGTCACCGTCACGGGGGTTACGATGGCCGGGGCGTACGCGGCCAGGGTGAGCGCAAGTGTCCCCGGGGTGGCGAGGGCCGTAGTGGTAATCGCGGGGGAGAACCCGGTTGTAGCGAGGGTCGCCGTGGCGGGAGTAGATGCGACCGGCGTGGCAATTGCGGGAGCATAGCCAGCGAGCGCCACTGCAAGGACGCCCGGAGTAGCGACCTGATTAGCGGTCGCCGTTGCTGCCGGGGCATACGCGGTTGTTGCCATGGCAAGGGGCCCCGGAGTGGCAACCTGGTGGTCCGAAGCCGTGACGACTGGGGCCGGGCCGGTTGTGACGAGGGCGAGAGGATCGGGTGTTGCGACCTGGTGGGCGGTGGCCGTAACGCCGGGGGCAAAGGCGGTCGTCACGAGGGCCCGGACGCCGGGCGTAGCCGCCTGGTTGTCCGAGACCGCAGGCACCGGGGCGAGGCCGCTCAGCACGAGACCGGCCACGGCGGGAGTCGCGGTTTGATTGCCTGAGATGCTGGCTGTTGGCGCGTAGCCGGTCGTGGCGAGGGAGGCGGCGTCAGGAGTGGCTGTGATGTGCGCGGTCGCGCTGACCGCTGGCGCGTAGCCGGTCGTTGCTAGCGAAGCAACTCCCGGGGTCGCCACCTGGTTCGCCGTGGCCTCGGCCGTGGGTGCGTACGCCGTGAGGGCGAGAGTGGCAACCGGGGGAGTCGCGACAACAGGAGTCGTGACGGTCGGGGCAAGCCCGGTGAGGGCCAACGCGGACTGGCCTGGCGTGGCTGTAACGTGCGCCGTGGCGGCTGGCACCGGAGCGTACGCAGTGGTTGCGAGGGAGGGCGGGTCGGGTGTCGCGGTGACGTTCGCGGTAGCGGCGGGCACGGGGGCATACGCAGTTGTTGCCAGCGCCAGTGCGGCCGGGGTGGCCGTCTTGTGATCCGAGGCCGTGATGGTGGGCGCAAGCCCGGTTGTCGCCAGTGATGCCACGCCGGGCGTGGCTAGCTTGTTGTCCGTGACCGTCGCCGTGGGTGCAAGCCCCGCAGTTGCGAGGGCCAGGACACCCGGAGTCACTGTCACATCCGAAGCGCCCACCGTGACGGTCGGGGCAGGCCCGGTCGTCGTAAGGGCCAGGACGCCCGGCGTGATTACCTGGCTGCCCGGATCGAACGTGATGGTGTTTGCGAACTCGACCCACGGATTGTTGTCCGTAGTGCCACTGTTGCCCGTCGCGAGGTCGCTCGCGGCGTTGTCGCCGATACGCAGCGCGAAGTTGTGCGTGGCGGAAACGGTGGGGTCGCCGCCCGCACCGATCTCGATCACGATGCGGTCGCCGTCCTGGGCGGTGACGCTGGTGCTAGTGGCCGACACCTGCCGGTTCGTCAGCGTAGAGGCGTGAACCGCAAGTTGCGTGCCGCCCCGCGTGACCGCAAGGACGGTGCCGCGCACGGTTGAGCCATCGTTCGAGACCACGCGGATGCCGACTGCGAGAAAGAGGCTGTTTCCGCCGTCATCCTCGCGAGCGCGCATCTGCGCAGAGACCGTCTGCGCACTAATGGTCTGCGCCAGGATCGGGTCACTGACCCACTGCTGCTTGAGGATGTCCTTGTTGGTGGAACCGTAGTACGTGGTGTTCGAAATCGTCGTCATGGTCGTGGACGATTTCGTGGTAACGCACTTGAGTCGCGACGCGGCTGAGCCGGTCTCCTCCCAGCCGGAGTCGTACGCAGGCGAAACCGCCGCTGCCCCGGAGCTGGGAAGATAGAACCGCGTCGCCACTCGCTACCCTCCGCTACGCCAGCGTGAACACGCCGCTACGTGCAGGTGCAGGTAGGGCAGTGCTTCTGTTCGTGCGCCCGTTGGCCGGGCGGTTGCTTCTTGACCCATGTAGCCGCCGTACCGGTCTTTACACTATCCTTACGATAGTGTGAAGACGCCGCTTGCGTTCGCCGCGACGGTGAGGGTGTTCCCCGTCGTCGCCGTCACGTCGGCGGGGGCAGAATCGAGCAGCGCGTAGCAGAGCACGTTCCCGGACACTTCGTAGATGACCGCGAAGCGCGCCGTGATGCTGCCGCCCGAGGCCGTCCATACAGGGTCCGAAGAGATGTCCACTGTGACCGTGGTTGTGCCGCTGAGCGTGAGCGTGATTGCCGCGCCGCCGGTCGTGTAGCCGTTCGCGTTCGAGTGCTCATTGGTCAAGCCCGCGTAGGTCGTGCTCGACGCGCCGATGTTCGAGGTCGAAAGAAACAGCGCCATCTTGAACGTGTCGCTGTTCAGGTCGAAGGTGCCGTCAACGAGGCTGGTGCGGCCACCGTTTGTGAAGGTCCAGGTGCCTGCTGCCATTTAAGACCCCCGCACCGAAAAGACGGCGGTATTGGGAATCGCGACGATTCCTTCCAGTCCGGCTGCCTTGATGCGGGATTCCGCATTCAGTCGCTCGACCTTCTCGTCTCGTACGCGAGCAATGTTCTGGCGCTTCTCTCGCAGTGCTTCGATCTCGCGCTTGAGTCCAACGGACAGCTCGTCCAGTTCGTCAATGGTCATGTCTTCGAACAATGCTGGTTACTCCCAGTCACAAAGGAAGGCGGGCCGAAGCCCGCCCTCCCTGCGACTTTGCCTTTAGGTGGCGATCGTCGGGGTCTGGGTCTCGATGCCCAGGTGGACGAAGGTCAGCCAGCCCGTGCCGTCCCACACCATGCGAACCCCGCCGCCAATCTTTTCGCTCGCCGTGGAGAAGGCGATGGAGTCGGCGGTGAGGTCGTTGAAGGCGGTGATGGTGTCGGCCGTGGCCGACGTGACGGTCATGTTCTGGTCGGCGGCGCAGAAGAACTCAGCCCACCAGCCCGCGCTGATCGTGCTCGTGGCAGGCAGCGTGAAGTTCACGGCCCCGGCCGCGCCACGCGTGGTGAAGGTGGTGCCGCAGTCGGCGGCGAGCACGGAGTAGTCGGCGGTCTTGGCGCTGATCTTCTTCAGGCCAGTGAAGCCGATGGACGTGCCGTTCTTCGTGACGTTGAGAGCGCCATTCGTGGAATCCGTCAGGAGGCGATAGAGGTTGCCGTTCGCGTCCTTGAGGACAATCGCCGCATCGTCTCCAGAAATGGAGGCAAAGTAGGCGTCAGTCGTAGCCATTTACGAGTTCTCCTGCACGGGACCGAGCGCGGGCTCGTCGTGCTCTTGGTTCGCGCGGAGTTCCTGGCGCATGTAGGCGTTCGCCTCGCGCAGGTCCGCTACTTCGTTCGCCTGGGCGATGAGTGCGCGCAGCAGTTGCACAACCGCCGCCTCATCAAGCGTCAGGTTCAATCGGTTCCTCGGTCTTCGCAGCGGCGCGCTTGCGGCCCTGGACCATGAGCTGCTTCTTGGGCTCGTCAACGCGATACTCGCGCCGAGTGCTCACCAGGGTAGACGCATCAGGGGCGTTCTCCCACGCGGTAAACCCTACCGGCAGCTGTACCTCGTAGGTAAACTGCTCTTCGAGTTCGCGTGCCAGTTCGACCTCGGACGTGTCGAGAAGTGCCCGGCCGTCAACGAACGTTAGTCCATACACCTTCCCCGACCATTCTCGGTTCGGGGTCGTGATGATGAAGAAGTCACCTTCGTTGTGCTGGGTCTTTGCGATGGACATTCACTACCTCTGCGAATGGACCAGTAGGGGGCAGTTCCGTGGCCCCCTACTGGCGATTGGTTTAGGCGTTCGGGTACGCCTGCGGAGAACCGTGACCGGCCGTGTCGTCCGCGTACGCGACGCTCGTGCTCGTCCCGGTCCCGGTGTTGGTGGCCTTGAGGCGCGCGTAGCGCATCGTGGTGGGGAGCCCGGTCTTGAGCCGGTAGACAGCGGAAGCGGTGCTCAGTGTGTTCTTCCCGATGTACCCGCCGTTGTACCAGGTCGAGGCATCGGCCGAGATTTCCCATTCCCAGGTCGTGACCTGGGCAGTGCCAGACGTGTTGGTCTGGAGGATTTCGATGCCGACACCGAAGAGCGGGTTTACTTCATAGGAGCCACCAACCGGGACACCGGACGCGAGCAGGTCAATGGTCGGTCCAGTGTTGGAGGTGGAACCCGTTGCATGGGTCGTGGTGTTGGTCCAGACAGAGACGCGAGAGTCGTTCATCTAATCCTCCTAGGCTACGTAGCAGCCCTTGAGGACTGACGCGAAGCGGTTGTGGACGTGACGAAGACCGACCATCCAGTCGATGACCATGCGGTGCGAAACGCCGTCATCGAGCAGGAAGAGATCGCTGGTTTCGAGCGGCTGCATCTGGATTGCCGTCAGGAAGTTCCCGCCGGTCTTGATGAAGTAGGCGGGCCGACAGGCAACCGAGATGGTGTCGGTGGCAACGATCTTCGTGGTCTGATCGGCCTTGACGCCCATGTCGATGTACTTGACGCCATCCCACTCGAACGCGAACCCGCCAGGGATCTCATTGCTGGTTTCGCGCTGGTTGAGCTTCGTGGTGGGAGTACCGGGCTGGGCCACGTACGCGCCGACGACGCGAAGCGCGTTCTTGAGGGCACGGATGAAATCAGCATCCGTGAGGCAGTAGTCCGCCTTGTGGCCGTCGAGTGCGTAGACCGCGTTCTCGATGGCGTACAGCATCGCGTAGGCGTTCGCCGAAGTCAGCGTGCCAGGGCGACACTCAAGCTGCGTGGTGCTGTTGACCGCGTAGACGGTCTGCGAGGACGCAAGGTTGGCAATGCGAACCTTGAGACCTTCGAACGACTTCGGGTCCACGGCATGATCGCCATTGATGATGGCGTCGTGGAACTTGTACTTCATCGCCTTGATCTTGGCCTCGGCGTTGAAGGACAGCGGGTTCTGGATGTATGGACCCTTGTCCATCTTGTCCACTTTGTCGATGGTGATCTCGGCACCGAGGCTGGCAACCGTGTCGGTCACCGTTTCCCAGCGCGGCATACCACCGTCGAAGTACCGTTCACCACGAGCACGGAACCGGACCTCAGGGAGGCTGTTCATGCGCCTCGTCTGGATCTGGGTCGTGTTGATCGTGTTGAACTCAAGGATGCGAGAGACATCGCTTTCGCGAATGAAGGTTTCCACGATACCCTTTTCAAAGTTCGTGTCCTTCATCGCCTGCATGTCAAAGATGCTCATGCCCGCCATAGGGCGTTAGTTACCTCGTTTGCGACGCGCTCCGACCTGTCCGGCCTGGAGCTGTTTCCAGAGTTCGTCCGCCCCCAGTTCGAGGAGAGAACCGCCGTTGGAAGGGGTTACAGCAACGCCGCCACTCGTCCGCGTGGGAGGGGTGGGAACCTTCTGCCGAACCGAGTCGATTTCCGCCTCATCCTTCGCCGCGCGCACTTCACGAATCGACTTATTCAGCGTCTTGAGACGCTGTGCGAACTTCGTTCCGGGCTGGCCGTAGTCAAGGCGCTTGTCACTCGGGTCGATGCCGTGTTCCGTTGCGGTCTCGCGCAGGGAGTCAAGTGCTTCCTGCTCCAGTTGCTTGAACTGCTCTTCCAGGTCGTCATCCCCTGGGAGTGGCGCGGCGGCGGGTTGCATTGCTGCGCGCCGTAGTTCCGCCAGTTGTTTTTCCATGTCCGTGAGGCGCTTGCGTTCCAACTCGGTAGCGATTGCCGCTCGGTCCTCTTCGGGAAGCGCCTGCATGAACTTCTCCGAGAGATAGTTCACACCTTCGGCGATGCCGCCCTGTGAAGCCCTGAGGCTTTCCAGTTGGCTCTTCCACTCAGCGCGTTCGCGATTGAACGCTTCCATCTGCTTGTTGTAGGCGCGCTGGAGTCCCTTGTAGCCTTCGCTCTGCGCAAGCTCGCGAGCAATGATCTCCTTGAGCTTGCCGTCGTCGTTCCCAGTTCCGGGGTTCGCTACTTCCTGTTCCGGTTCGTTCGTACCAAGTACGTCGTTCACGGACTCGAAGCCGTTCGGTTCTGCGGTCAGCTAATTACCTCAGTGAACATGTGGTTCACTTTGAATGATAAAGAGTGACCCCAAGCCGAAACTAAGAGAGGAATGTGCGCCGGAAGGAGGACACCGCTTCTGCCGTCCCGGCGCGGCCCCGTTCCTGGGCGAAGCGCATAATGCGGCGGGAGGAGGGGGCCTGAGAGCGCCGGGCCAGGGACGGACCAAGGTTGTCGTACGATGTGTCGCCGCCCTTGCGCGCGATGTAGGCGTAGGGGTTCACCTCTTCCAGTCCGTAGAAGTCCTTGAGGCCGATATCGAGGTCCGTGTTGCTTCCGCGCATGGCGCGCTTATCTTTCGTGACCGTCTTGTTGAAGCGCGTCAGTGCCCGGTGCTTACGCGCGATAGCCGCCTCCACCTGGGCGGTGGACAGGCCGGTCTCTGTAGCGAATGCCGTGACGGCATCCTTGTAGTCGCTGTACTTCGGGAACTGCTTGAAGAACGGATCGCGCTGCTGGAGGTCGGCGAAGTGCTTGTCCTCCACCTCCCAGTACGGCTTGGCCATCTCCTTCACGCGGTCGTATTCGGAGAGCGTCGGCAGCGGTACATCGTTGCCCTCGCTGTCCGTGACACCCTTCTCGGCCATGGCCGCGAGCCGCTGGTCCACATAGGACTGGACTTCCGGGGGCAGGCTGGAGTGGAACTCCGTGCGCAGGCTGTCCAGCTTCTCGAAGTTGATCTTGCCGTCCGGGCCAATCGCTTGATCGAAGAGCTTGAAGTAGCCATCCACGGCGTCGTCTTCGGGGTGAACCGAGCGCCGGGCATACTCCACGACGTTCATCGTGCGCGCCTTGCCGGACTCGTCCTTAATGAGTCGTTCGCTGCCGTCTTCGTTCGTGAGGGGTATGGCGGTGAAGTCCTTGTCCACCGTCTTCTTCTCTTCGACGTAGCGGCTCTGCTCCGCCTGGTACGCCTTGCGCCATTCCAGCTTGGAGATCTCCCCAGAAGCCACAGCCTGCTCCAGGTCTTTGAGCTTCTGGACGTGCGTGTCCCGGGCCCCACTCAGGCGCGCGTAGTAGCGGTCAAGGTCGGACTCGGGGCGGTCTGGCATGAGTCCGCGCGTTTCCTCCTTGAAGGCGTTGAGGTCTTTGCCCGGCTGCCCTGTGTCGAACTTCTCGCGGTCCATGTCGTTCAGGTCGCGCCGGTCGATGCGGCCGTTCGCGTTCACGTCCGTGGTGCCGGGGAACTGCTCGGCCACCAGCGCCGCTTCCGTGCGAGACGCCTCCTGCGAACGCGTCTCCGGGGAGTAGTTGGCACCAAGCGCGGGCACGATGGAACCGAGCACGCGTTCCATGGTGGTGTTGTAGTTCGGGTCCGGCTTCGGCGGGTCCATGCCAAACCACGGCGAGGGCAAGACTCCCGTCTTGTAGAGATCTCGCGCCGTCACGGGCACAAATGACCCTGCCGCAGCTTTGAGCAGCCCTGTAGCGCCCATAGGCTCGCCACTGCTGTAATCGGTCGGTTTCACCCCTAACTCGGGCGCAAGCTGGTTGTAGGCCCCCTGGTAGACCTTTCCAGAGATGTCCGGTGCGCGGCCCAGGAAGTTCTCGGCCACACCCTGGAGAGAGGAGCGCAGCGTGCGGAACTCGCCCGGCTTGCCACCCTCCACGTCTTCCGTCTTGAGCACCGCCCGGAAGAGGGAGATGTAGGGATTGGACGGAGCGACCTTGCCCGCAACCTGGAGGTTGGCTCGGAGGAAGCCGTTGCTGGGGTTGAGCACGGAGTTGGGGTCATCCGGATCCCACGACTCGTCCTGGCCCATGGACATCTTCAACGCGCCGAGGCCAGCGGCCGTGAAGAGGACAGTGCGCGCAAGGTAGAAGCGTGCGGTCGCGCCTTCGAGGCCGGGGTTCGTCGCGGCCAGCTTGAGCATGGTGAGCATGTTGCGAACGATGGCCGGGGAGCGAGCGGCGAAGACGCGCTCGAACTGGGCCTGCTCGTTCGTGATGCCGAGCGCCGCCTTGTTGTAGACGCCCGACATGCGGTTCACGTCCTTGGCTGCGCGGATACCAACCTTGCGCTGCGCGGTGGGATTGAGGCCGCTGAATGCGGCCTTACCCGCCTTGCCCTCGCCAATGCGAGCGGCATACGACGAGCCAACGCCGAGGATTGCCAGCTCGACCATCTTCTCGAAGTCGCCCTGGTCCGAATCGAGGATGCCGTAGGCGGCAGCGCCACCGGCTGCGTACTTGGCTGCGGTGATAGCGCCAACGGGCAGGTCTGCCCCCAGCTTCGTCATGCCGGTGCGCTGGACCAGGGAGCCGATGTCCTTCTGGTGCTTGAACAGCTTGATGCGGTGGATAGGCAGGTAGGCGTCGAAGCCACGACTCTCGACGTTGCGGATGCCGGGGAAGTCACCGAGGGTGCGAACCCGCTTCTCTGTGCCCTCGGTCTCGCGGGCGAGGATGCCGCCGCTCTTGTGAAACTCCTCCACGAGCGCGGAGTTGTTGCGCATCCACCAGTCCGTGAAGCGCGTCCCGAAGACGGATGCGGCCATGAGTTCGGGGATGTTGGCAAGCACCGTGCCCGGCGACTGAAACGCCATCATGAGGCCCTGGAGCGACCATGCGGAGGCGTCTGCCACGAAGGCTGCCTGCCGGATCTCGCTGGTGCCCGCGTCCATGAGGCGCATGAAGGAGCCACCCACCTCGCGCCCATCCACGAAGATGTCGTTGATGGCCTTGATGGCATCGGGCGAGAAGAAGTAGTTGTCCCCGAACCCGGGCACCTCCTGCCAGCCCTGGCTGCGGTACGCCCTCTCCTGCGACAGTGCATTCGTGATCCGGCCGGAGAGGGAGTCGGCGGTAGCCTCATCCCCTGCGGCACGGGCCGCGTCGCGCCGTTGGCGCAGCTCGCCCACGTTGACCGACTGGACGGCAGCCTCGGGGTTTCCCTTGAGGGCCTTCACGAAGATTGCGTCGGCGCGCATGGAGGCCAGTTCTCGAAGCTGTTCACGCAGGATGGCGCGCGGGTCTCCGCCCGCTGCCACGCGCAGCTTCGGGTTGTTTGTCATCGCCTCGAAGAAGGTGTCGCCCATCTCGCGCTGGAGGCCGGAGCCATAGATGCGGCCGACGGTGTAGCCGCGCTCGCTGGGCGGAGTCTCCACGTCCTCGAACGGTCGCCCACTCCAGAGGTGGTACATGCGGTTGGCGTCGCGCAGCGTAATGGGCGGCAGGCCCGCATCGAGGCGTTGGGCATTCACTTCCGCCACCCAGGACTGGCGCATCTCCTGGAGCGCATCGAGTGCCGTTCCCGCCTCCGGTGGCAGCTTGGAGAGGTCGTACTGGTCCGGCCGCTCGATAATGTCGAGCAGGAGCCCGTAGCCCTTGCGCAGGAACTTCGGTCGGTCTTCCTTCTTCGCCAGGTAGACGGCGGACATCCACGGGGTCTTGCGAAGGTTGCCCCGATTGATCGAATGGGAGATGGCGGCGGTGCCCATGAGGCCCGTGATGGCGAGTTGCTTCTTCTCGTTGTTTTCCAGGCCAAGGGCTTCGCCCACGCCGTATGCCGCGAGCGGCGGGGCTGCTTCCAGCCCGGCGCGTCCTACGTCCTGGAGCGACACTGGCCCAAGGCGCGGGCCTGTATCGCGCATGAGCGGGGCGAGCACGTCGTTCACGCGACGGGAGCGCTCCCGGCCCCACACGTCCGTGTAGAGGCGGCGCGCGTTCTCGCGGGCAACCGTGGCCGTCAGCACGGCCTTGCCTGCCGCCGTACTCAGCAGCGCGGCAGGGTTCGCCATGAGGGCTGCCTTCTTGAGCCCACCAGGGAGGAGCTTGCGAAGGATGGACTCAGCGATGCGCGGCGTGTCAGTTAGGACGCGTGCGCGTTCGATGATGTCGTCAACTTCCGCACTCTCCTCCGGCGTCATGCGGGGAGGCTCGGGCTCAGGGGGCGGGGGCGCGGCGGGCGGAGCCGGGGGCTTCACCGGAGGGGGCGGGGCACCCGTGCCGATAGGATTGGCGCGCAGGTACTCTGCGCCACCCAGCCTTGCGATTCGAGCCTGCGCGTCGGCAAGGATCTCCGCCTCGCTGCGGCGCGCCCCGCCGACCTCCGCATCCACCGTGACTTGGGTGGCGGCGTCGGGCATCCAGACGTGCGCCACGGTCAAGTTGCCGGAGGTGCCGTAGCGAATCCTCGGCTTATTGGAATCGTTCGGGGCCATAGGGGCCGGGTCCGCCTCCATGTTCAGGCGCGCATCTGCCTCCATCTCGCGGGCATCCAGGGTGTCGTATTTTCCAGCGAGGAGGTTCTGATAAACGCGCTCAGCCGCGTCACGCTCACCGCGCCGCAGGAGGAAGTTGTACGCGCCCAGGAGGAGGCTCTTGATGTGCTCGCGCACGCGGTCGAACGCGGAACGCACGGCTGGTGTTTGCTGGTCGCGGAGGGCACGGTCGGCGATGTTCTCCGCGAACCACTCTGAGAAGCCGCCCTGCCAACGGTAGAGGCCACCGAGAAGGGCGTATTCCTCCGGCGTGGGAGACCACGACAGAAGGGCCTGTTCTTCGGGGGTAGCCTGGCGGCGCGATCCGCGAAGATTCTCCCGCAGGGCTTCTTGTTCTTCGAGTTTCTGTAGCACCGGCTGCGCCCGCCGCAGCGCCTCACCGCCCTGACCGCTGCCGGGCATAATCCCCGGATTGCCCATCTCTCGCTGCCACTGCTGCACGAGGGCGTCATGGTCAGCCTGGTTAACGAACCTATCGAGGTGGTGCGCGACTTCATGAACGATGACGCGCTCTGGGTCGGAGCTGCCGTTGGTCAGCCTCTTCGAAATGGTGATGAGCGCCGTAGAGGGGTCGTATTGCCCGGCAACGCGGTCGGTGCCGTCCCCTTCGCTAAGGGAGCGCGTTACGAACGAGCCGCCAAGAACCTCGGTGTACTGGTCAGGGAGGGCCTCAACGAACTGCACAGCGGCGTCGGCGGCACCCCTGTCCAGCCCTTCGCCCTGCAATCCCTTCCTGCTTGTGTCCCTTCGCGCCTCCATCTCAATGCGACCGATGAGAGCCTTCTTGCCCCTGGCAATCTGCCTGCCGCCGAGGAGATTGGCTGCATTTTCGACGCCGGGCCGTGGACCCGTGTACGGAGCGGGGTGCCAGATGCCGTCATCCCCGAGAGTCTGGCGCGGCCGATTGCCTCCAACGATCATCTGGTCGCCGGGTACATATCCACCTGGCGGATGCGGGTCGTTGGGGCGGAATACGCGGCTCCTAACAAAATGGTCGGTGTCGCCAGTCTCTTCGATGCCCAGCCCAAGCGCCGGGGCCTTGCCCTCGCGCCCCTGTAGGCGTGCCAGCATCTCGGCGGGCTTGTTGATGGTGTCGAAGACGCCGCGTCGGCGCACACTTGCGGCCCCGGCCCCGGCGAGTGCCGCTACGCGGGCGGTCTCTTCATCCTGCCCGGTAGCCTTGGCGGCACCGTAGCCAGTGAGTGCGCCAGCGACTTCGGGCGTAGCGGGGAAGCGCGAAGCCAGGCGCAGCGCGGGCCTGGCCGAAGTAACGGCCGCAGCGGAGCCGCCGCTGGTCGCGGCCTGGAAAGCCAGTGCTTTGCGAAACTCGGAGGACTTCGGGTCCATCCCGTAGGCAATCATCTGCGCGGCCGAGAGCGGCACGTCCTCGGCGAGGTTCAGGCCGACACGCGTGCCGAGCTTTGCTCCGAACTTGGCAGCGGCCTTGCCGCCAGCCTTGCGGGCAGCGGCCTCCGCAGCCTTGTCTTCGAGCTTGTTGATACCGCGTCCGAGCAAGAGCTTGTTACCGACCGCTCCGGCCAGGTCTGCGGCCAGCTCGCCACCCACCCGGTCGGTGCCGGGGGCCATGCCGCTTTCCGCGCCGTAGGTGGCAGCGTCGACGATAGCCGAGGCGATGCCTGCGGCCAGGGTGGAGCCGGTGAGGCCCTTGGTGATGTTGAAGACAGGACCGCCGTAGTCGCGCGCGCCAGCGGGGCGGTAGTTCTTCGCGCCCTTCTCTGATTCGAGATAGGAAGCCGTCTCGCGGATTACGTCATCCGGGACTCCGAGGCGCTTGAGGTTTTCGACGGCGGAGTTGGCGGTCTCCGGCGTGGCCTTCGAGCCGTACGCCAGGCTGAGCCATTGGGTGTAGTCAGGGTGCGCCACGAGATAGCGGATCGGGTCCGTGTAGGCGCTCTTGCGGTCCATCTTGCCGTCGGCATTGAGGAAGCGCTGTCCGGACTCCGAATCGAAGAAGCGCCGAGCCTGCCCGGCCGGGGTCGAATCTTCGCGGTAGCGCTTGCGGTCTTCGTCCTGCCGCTTCTTTACCTTGTCGGCGGCGCGGATGAGCATGTCCTTCCAATCGCCGCCCCGGGCGGAGGAAGACCCGAAGTCGTCTACTGCCCTCAACTGGCCCTCGCGGCCGTCCGAAGGCTTTGTGTGCCCTTGCTGAGATAGTCCACGAGGTCAGCCCATGGGACGCCCACGACGCCCTCGGCATAGCCCCGGTACAGTTCTTGCTCGCCCGGGGTCATCCGGTTGAGTCCCTGCATGGAGGCGAGCGTGCCGCCACCACGAGCGCCGTAGGCGGCGCTGACATTGGCCTGGCCGATAGTCCGGCCGGTGGAGCCAGCCGCGAGGCTGGGGGCGATGGGCATTCCGTACGCAGCCAGGGAGTTGAGGCGCGTGGGCAGTTCCATCCCGGCGAGGTGGGAGTTATTCGAGGAGTTGATCCACGCCGAGCCCATGCCGTTCGCCGCATAGGCTGCGGAGTTGTCGGTGCCCAGGGCGTAGCGCGGCAGTTGATACGCGGCTGCCTTGGCCGCGTCCTCTATGGCCGGGGTGCCCCACTGGACAAGGGAATTCCCGTAACTCGGGTCGTTCATGGACTGTACGGAGAACGGCCCCGTGAGGGCGTCGTACGGGCTGCTGCGCTGGAGATGCGGGCCCTCGTAAGCAGGCATCCCGTAAGCGGCGGCCATGTTCGGGCCGCCCCGGGGGCGAGGGATGCTGTAAGGCACCGGAGAAGGCCTGTCCTGCGGCTGTAGCGCCCCGAAAGCCGGGCCACTGGTGTAGGCGGCCCTCCCCGTCATTTGCGCGGGCAGAGGAGCCTGCTGCTGCGGCATGGCCTGTTCTGTCATCGGCAGATAGCCCCCGGTCTGGGGCTGCGCCGGGCGGGACACCGACGGCTTCCAACCGCCATAGGCGGCAACCGTCTTGGGGTTCGGGCGCACGCGAATGGGCGCGCCCGTGGGGTTCTCGATAATCTCGGGCCGGGCACCACCAGCGGCGGGGTTGCGCGCCGGGGAGTCGCCTGCCATGAACATCGGTGCCGTGGTGTAGCCGCCACCGGCGAAGCGCCTGACGGTGATGGTCGCGCCGGGGGCAATGTCCATGTTGGGGTCGGTGATTTCACCGCCGCCCTGGCCGTATACCTTCCAGCCGTTGCTGGTGTAGTCCGACACCTTCGATGGGCCGAGCAAGCCTGTCTGGCCTGTCCATTCGTTCAAACCCGCCACGTCGGTGTTGCGTACACCGGCATAGGGCGCTTCCGCCTTCACCTGCGGCGGCCCACCCTGCGGCAACGGCGTGGGCTTCCACGGGGCCGGGGCGGCAGCGGGAGCAGCCGGGGCGGGCACAGAGCCGAGGGGCTGAATGAAGGGATTGGCGGCGGGCGTATACGAGCCCGAAGCCTTGCCGACGTTGGCGGCGGCCGGGTTGGCGGGCGTGCCAGCCGTGAACGTGGGCGGGGCCGTGACCGGCTTGTAGGCGTTCATCACGTCGGCTGGAACGAGGGATGCGCCCTGCCCGGGAGTGCCGCCGTTCGCCATCGTGTCCCAGTCCGGGGCCAGGCCGCGCTGCATCATGTAGAGCCCGAACGAGTCGCGCGGGCTCGTAGCCATCTGCTGGATGAATTTGTTGTTGTCGAGCGCGAGGTTGCCCATGCGCGCGGCGCGGTCGGTCTCCGCGCTGAACTGGGCCGTCTGGTTCGCCTGCCCGCCGAGGATGCGCTTGGTCTCATCCTCCATGACGGCAATCGCGGCCTGCTCCCGGTTCCAGAGCGCTTCGATGCGGTTGCGGTCGGCGTCGTTCGTGGCGTTCGCCATGCCGATCATGTAGCGCTGGTCGGAGTCGTACTTCTGCTGCGCGATGCCAGCCATGGCCGTCGCGTAGTCGATGTCCTGTCCGCGCGCCGTCAGGCCGTTCCGGTCCTGGTCGATCTGGGCCTGCACGCCGGACCAGTAGTTGGCGTCGGCCTGCCGCTGCTTGGCGAGGGCCTGATCCCCTACCGAGAGGGCGTAGTCGCGGTCCTTGTTGGCCTGGTCAATCTTGTCCTGGGCGGTCCGATAGTCGAAGTCGCGGGTGTCCTTGTCCTGCTGATACGGGCTAACCCCGGTGACTTCGCCGTCGATGTACGCCTGCTGCTGCTCGGGCGTGAGCGAGTCCCAGTAGAATGGCTTCGTGCCGGTGTTGTCGCCGCTATCCTCGAAGTAGGTATCAATTACTTCGCCATACTCGTCCAGCACAACGATGCGCCCGCCGGGAAGGCGAACCGTCTGCATCCCACCAGAAGTGCTGGATGTGCTCGGACCCGAGGAGTAGTCGTCTGCTGGAATGCTCATGTTTAGGCTCCCTGGGTACGCGTTATTACCGAAAGCTCCAAATGGCTTCCCGTCGTAGGTGTTGTTCTCGCCCCATGCGGCGAAGTTGCCGGTTGCGGCACCGAGGTTCTGGGCCGCGTACTTGATGTTGTTCTCGGGGTTGTCGAGCCAGGCCGCGTCAGGGCGGTTCGAGAAAGCGGTCTGGTCCTGAATCTGGAAAAGGCCACGCGCCCTGCCGCCGTCACCCACCGCTCCGGGGTTGCCACCGGACTCGTGCTGGATCGTCCAGAGGGCCTTGTCCACAAGCTGGGGCGGGAAGTACTTGGCGACCGTTGCGCGCCAGCGCTCGACCTCAGGAGGGAACTGCATCCCGCTCCTTCGAGGCGTGCTTCATTACGAACGCGCACACCGAGCACGGCTTCTCTTCGTCGTTCTGGTGGCCGACCTTCTGTGCGGCGGTATCGAGGAAGGAGTTGAAGTGCTCGCGGTCCAGCTCGCGCAGCTTCTTCCAGAGCGCGGCCTGCTTGTGTCCGCTATCCGGCTCTCGGCCGAGCGGCGCGGGCTGCATCTGCCGGAGCTGGTCGCGGGTCTGATTGACCGTCTCGCCGAGAGCCTTGGAGACTTCGTTCAGGTAGCTCGTCACTGTTGCACCATCTGCGGGGCCTGGAGCCCCGGGTCCATCGGCTGGTTACCAACGGGAAGAGGCATTGGGCCTGCGCCCTGCTGGGCGAGCGCGGCGGTCGGGTCTTGGCCCGGGGGCAGGGCACCCGGCATGGCCGGGCCAGCGGGAGTGCCGCCTTGCAGCGAATTCATGAAGTCGCTGAGCATCACCTGCATCTGGCCCATCTGCATCCGCTCCTGCATCTCCACCTCATCCGCGTTGATGCCCCACTCCTGGAGCATTTCGCGGCCGATGGCGCGCTTGATCTCCGGCTCCTGCATCACTTCGTATGCCTGCCTGCGCGCAACTAGTTCAGAGGGGTTGTCGAAGCCCGCGTAGACCAGTGCGTCGTACTGGCTGAGCCCGCCCTTCACGAGCGCGTCTGAGGCCATCGCCAGCTTCCGTTCCTTCACCTGGTCTTCGTTCGGCTGGAAGGTGACGCGCACGTCATAGCGACCACGGATCTGCTCGGGCCCGACCGTGTAGCGGCCGGAGGAGGCGGGGTCTCCGGCGAACACGGACACCTTGTCCTGGAGCACCTTGTCCACGTACCAGAGCACGCGCGCGAGGCGCTGGCTGAGGGCGTCTTCCATGGCGGCCTGGACGCTATCGAGGCGGAGCTTCGCCTGGTAGGTGTACTGGCCGAGCTGGGCGGCACTATCCGTGCCAGGAATGGCCGAGCCACGGAGCGGGGCCTGCGTGGTGCCGCGCTCAATCTGCGCGCCGATAGCACCGAGAGACGACAGGTACTCGCCGTCAGGGATGTTGGCCTTGAGCCACACCTTGTCCGAGAGTTCCATGACCTCCCTGGGCACGAAGTTCATCGCACCCGGGGTCACGTCAAACGAGTCAGAGTCGAGCGTGTCGGGCAGCAAGCCGATGGGATAGGCGAGCTGCTGCATGATGGCGTCGAACTGGCTGTAGCGCCGAGCCTCGGCCTTGCCGAGGGACTTCACCTGCGGCGTGAAGAAGCCCACGCTCTTTAGCTCCGGCCGGTCGCTGAACGACTGACGGCCGTACCCGCTAAAACGCACCTCATAAGGCGGGTCGCCGTACGGGTTCTCGCCTTCGAACTTGAGTTCGTCGTCAACAAAGATGAAGACGCGGCCCTTCTGCTCGTCGCCCATGCGGTCGATGTAGGCAGCCGTCCAGAGTTCGTGAATCTTGTGCTTGTGCTGGGTGCGCGCGATCTCGGCGAAGTCCGAGTGCAGGGACGCATAGAGGTTGCGCACCTCGGCGGCGTTCGACTCGTAGCGCTCCACGACCCACAGCTTCCGGCCAGGGGTGGGGTCCACCATGATGCAGCGCGGCGAGAGCGAGCGGCTGATAATCGGGAAGTAGCGCTGGCGCATGTCCTTGATGGCCGCGACCTTGCCCTTGAGTTCCGCCGTCTTCCCCCCGGACTTCATCTGCTCAATCACTTCGTCAGGGAGCGAGGGCCAGAGCGTCCAGTCGGGGACTGTCTTGGTGACAGCTACGCCGTGCAGGAAGAGGTTCTTGCCGAAGTCCCGGTCCACGTCGATGTCCGAGCCCCAGCGACGCCAGTTCAGCCAGACACCGCGCAGGAACCGGCGCACTGCGTCCGCGTCCTCTTCGGCCTTTTTGGAAACGCCGCGAGGGGCGTAGTGAACCTGGATGTCGTGAGGCATTACGTTGTCGATGGCCTCATCGACGATTGCGCGAAGAGTGGTTGGGATAGTTAGGTCGAAGCCCTCGGGCAGCGGAATGAGGTCTTCAATCTCGCCATCGTAGAACTGCTCGTTCTCGATCATGGCGTCGAAGGCAGCTTTGTAGCTGGCCTCCATGGCGCGGATGAGATCGAGTGCCTGGACTTCGTTCTTAGGTGGAAGCATTGACTACTTCCAGCGTATGCATAGGCCCAAGCCGAACTACTTCTTCCGCTGGAGACGGTTCCACGTCGTGGACTTGCGCTTAATTTCCACCTGCCCGAGGTGGTGCAGAAGGCCATAGCCGACCGTCTTAACGCTATGATTCCATTTGTCTTCCGGCTTCTCGCTGACAATGCGGCCGTCGCGATCCGTGCCGTAGCGCCACGGGTGCATCTCGGGGAACACCGGCTCGCCCAGGCCGCACTCGGCAAGCATCCCTTTGCAGTTGGGGTCAATGGTGAACTGGTCGGTGTTGGCGCTTACGGTGATGCGCTCGATGAGCCGGTCTTCGAGCCAGTACTTTTTGTTGAAGCGGATGTTGGTCAGCTTCTCCCAGATCTCCAGCGAGGAGTCCGTGGCGTCGCGGTGACCCTTTGAGGCGATGTCAATGACGCCCGTGCGCACGCTGGCCCAGTGCCGCATCTGCTTGCAGAGGGCAACCATGTCGGCCGTCGTCTTGCCCTGCTCGTACAGTTCATCGAAGAAATGGAATCGCTTTCGCATCGCCCCCTGGTGTTCTTCGTCCCAGATAGCCACCCAGACCACGGCGTACGCCGAGGCGTAACCGGGGTCGATCCAGATTTCGATAGTGGCGTCCTGGGGGAAGTCCACGCGCTGGATGTGGCGCTCGTTCACCGCCTTGAGCACGCGGTAGCGCGGGGGCCGGGCGACGGCAGCCATGCGCTCCAGCGCAAGGTCTTCGCCGAGCATGTTCCACCAGGAGACAATCTCCGGGTCGTCGCGGCCCTCAGGGAACTCCGCCGTGTTCGCCCATGAGGGAATCAGGTAGGCAACGATGCCCTTGTTGTTCGGGCGCTTCCCCTCAAGCTGCCACTCCCGCCACCACTGCTGCGAGTTTTCGATGGTGCCGCCGTAGGCGATGAACCCACGCTTCGCGGCGACACGTCCACGGATGCGCTCGATGGCGGAGTAGATGATGCCGCCAGGCTCGCACACCAAGGCGAACTCAAGGTCGATGGAACGGATGCCATCGGGCACTTCGCAGGAGATGGTGGTGATGACCACGCCGTCCGTCGTTACGAGCCGCCAGGGCCCGTCAGAGGGCTTGGAGAGCTGTGCGTCCACCACCTTGCCCAGTGCCCGCAGGTCGCGCTCGATGTACTCAAACTCGACACGTGGCTCTTTGTACGTCGGTCCGAAGAGGGCAACGTGCGGAGAGCGCGGCTTAGACACCTTGGGGTCGAAGAGGAGCTGGCCGTTGGGCTTGTAGAAGGAGTTATACCTGACGGCCGGGAGCGCAAGGATATGCGGAACGGCGATTCCGCGCGCAAGGTCGATAGACTTGCCGCTGCGCTCACCGCCGAAGATGCACGGGAAGCGGTCGGGCGAGGTGAGCGGGGCCAGCTGCTCGGGGCCCGTGGGCTTGAACCCGATGAGGTCGTAGACCCTTTTACAAACGTCGTAGGGGAGCCGGTCTACGGGTTGACCACCTTCGCGTTCTGCGAGCGCGAGAGGTCGGAGAAGATCTCGCGCATCATCCGGTTGGACTCGTTCTCGTCGTTGTCTTCCGGGCTCTTGCCGAACTCGCCTCGCTCCTTGGCAATCGCCTCCAGGATGCGGCGCTTCTGCTCTTCCACGCGGGTGAGGCCGGTGATGTCTTCCGGGGGCACACCGCGCGCAGCACGCTCCAGCCGGGCGTAGGAGTCCTCCAGCGCCTCGATGCGCTTGGCGCGGTCCATCGTGGAGTCACGGCGAACCTTCTTGAAGTTCTCCTCCGTGATCTTTCGAATGATGTCTCGCTTGCGGAAGAACAGCTTGCGCACGTATGCGGCCGAGTAGATGCGGTCGTTTTCGAGCCCGTTGTCCGAAGCCCAGCGCAGGTAGCGCTCGTAGTTCGTGCCGTACTCGGAGAGGTGCTTGAGGAGATCCTGGCGCTGCGTTGGCGTCAGGTAGGAGTCGATGGTCACTGGCGAATCCCGATCAGTTCGCGCTCGTTGTCCCACGCACGGAGTTCAACAAACTCCACGTCTGGGAAGTCGCAGCGGTCGATCTCGACCATCTGGGCCTGGTAGGCCGGGGTGCAGTCCTGGCAGAAGGAGCGAGGGCGGCGTCCGCAGAGCCGCGCGTAGGCAAGCCATTCCTCGTAGTGCTCGGTGTTCTCAAAGCATGAGGGCGGAAGGTGTTCGGTTTTCCGCAATAGAAGGTGGCAGGGTCGCTGGCGGAGAGGTGAGAGGAGGTCCGTGGGGCAGCGGAGGAGGAACCAGCGACCCTGCCGAGAATTACTCTAGCACAGAAGAATCCTGTCTGTCAAGCATATCATGGATTAGCAAGAAAGAAGGCCCTGGCGAAACCCATAGGGGTCGCGGAGCGAAGCTCTTTTGTGCGCTCCGACTTGCCGCCGAGCTTCTGGACCCACGAGCCCTGCGCGCACGCCCGAATCGGCTCAACCGGCGTCCGCACCGGCTCGTTGAACTCACCCCAGAGGGCCGTCTTCTTTGTGTACGCGTCGCCATACTCCCACGGGTGGAAGTACATGCGCGGCTTCCCGAGCCAGCGATTGAGACGGCCAACCGGGTTCTCCAGAACCCACCACGCGGGCTGACAGAAGTCCACGATCTTCATCGTTTGCTCGATGAGCGCCACGCTCTGCGCCGTCCTGCCGTCCGCGTCCTTGGCAGGCCAGTACTGCGCACCACTACCAGCGAAGTCGGTGCAGGGTGGGGCGGCGAGAACCCCGTGTACGTCGGCCAGGTCGTTGTCGAGCAGCCACTGGGCGTCGATTTCCAGAACGTCCTGCCCGTGCTTGATGTCTACCTGCACGACGTTATATCCGGCATCGAGGTACGGCTTCGGCCAGTTGCCGGAGTAGTCGAACAAACTCAGGATCGTCTTCATTCTTCCCAGCCTCTCGTCGTTTTCGAGCCAAAGGCTCGCGAGGTGTTGTCGGTCACTTCTTTCGTCCCTTCTTGGGCTTTGGTTCGCTGGCGACACGCTTTCGCTCCTCTACCCATTCTGCGACGGCAGCACACGCACAGTCAAAGCATTTCCCACCGTCAGTGATATTCGGATCCGCGCAGGCACTACAGCTCATTCATGATTCCGCCACGAGTCAGGTCTACGTTGAACAGGACGTTGCCCTGCTCGCCGTGCCGGTTCTTGGTTACGGCCGCGTAGATGAGGTGCTGGCCCTCCTCGTGGCGCTGCCGCACGATCTCGTCGCGCTCCATCGGGGCGTAGCCCGTGTCCGTTTCCTTCACGACCATGAGGCTGATCGAGGCGTCGGCGTCCTGGATCTTGGACGTGCTGCCCTTGACCTCTTCCGGGTCGATGTAGGGCCGATTGGCCCCCAGCACGAAGCGGTCGGCCTTCTTGACGTGCGTGGTCTCGACGACATGCAACTCCTCGCGCTTCGCCATTGCCTTGACCTGCTGAGAGACGTAGCGCTCGCTTTCCGTCTCCGACCGCGTGAGGAACTTCGACGACACATGGTCGATGAGGTCGATGACCACCACGGCCAGCTTGCGCCGGGTGCTCTGGCGGGCGACCGCGCCCATGACATAGCCGATGTCCATCGCCGACTGGTCGCAGATCCAGATCGGGTACTGGCGCACAATCTCCGCCGCGTCGCGGATCTGACTCTGAATCTGGTACAGCCGCCGCTCGTACTTGAGCGTGCGGAAGTTCACCATCAACTCGATTTGCAGCAGCCGCTCCATGATCTCCCGCGTCGGCGTCTCCGTGGTGAAGAGCATCACCGGCACGTCGTTCAAGGCCAGGTGGTGTGCGCTGTTCGCCACGAAGGTTGATTTGTACGAGCTGGTCTTGGCGTAGATAGCCGTCACACCCCCGGGGCGATAGCCGTCGAGAAGGCGGTCAAGGCCGTTCCAGCCGGTGCTGGGCCCGGCCAGGGCGGTCGGGTCGTCGATGTACCTGTCGATGTTTCCCAGCACCTCGTCCATGGCATCCCCGGCGCTGAGGACGCCGGAGGAGCTATCTCGCTGAGCGGAGGTCAGGGCCGTCTGGACGCGGGCGAAGGACTCGTCGATGTCTGCTTCGGAGTCGGCCAGGGTGAGCCCGAGCTGCGCCGCCTTTTGCAGGTCGCGGCGCTTCCGGTACGTAACGACCTGCTCGGCCCACATATGGGCTTCGCCCGGCAGGGCACCCTCGATACAGGCCGCGACCGTGGCCTGTCCACCCTCCAGCTTCTTGCCAGCCTGGGTCGCGACCGTGGCGACGGAGATGGGGTGCCCCTCGATGAGGAGGTCCGCCATCGCGCCGTAGATGATGCCGTGCTCCGCGAAGAAGAAGTCCTCCGCCCGGAGTTCGCCGATGAGGTCGGCCATAACATCCGGGCTAAGGAGGACTGTCCCGAGCACCTTGCGTTCCGCTTCGGCGCTGCTCGGCGGCAGCGGCTCGTCTTTAGGCAAGAGCCGCCCCGTGTTCGTGCGCCTCTCCGAGCGAGCGCGCCACGGCCTTGGCGATGGTGGCTCCGAAGTTTTCACCCATAGGCCAGTGGAACGCGCAGCCATCGGTTATGACGAAGCGGAGCGGCTGGCCCTCGATGTGGCGGTAGCCCTTGCCGTGGGCGTTGTCCATGGTTGCGCAGATGCACCCGAGGCGACGAGCTTCGGGGCTGCCAGGGTTAGGGACAGTCGTCATACTTCTCCTCCGTTGCGTCGTAGATCTCGATTGCGCGGTCGAGCCGCTTGGCCGGGTACGGTGCATTCGTGCCCCATCCGTTGTCGATGGCAGACACCACGTCGTCGAGGGCCTTGCGCAGTTCCCGAATGGCGCAGTCCCAGTGCGTGTCGTAGCAGCCATCCCAGTGCGAGCCGTCACCGCCACGCGTCCATGCGAGCTTCATCGCTTCCAGTCCCACATGCGGATGACCGCCCCATCCGGCTGAGCCGTGAGAAGGCCGGGGGCGAAGACGAAGATGGCGCTGCCACTAGGATTGCTACTCGTTGTCCCGACAAACTGAACCCGGCCAGTGAGCAGGCGCACTTCCAGTGCGTCCTGAGCCGCCGTGCGGAACCAGAGGCAGTCCGTGGAATTTGGCACCAGGGCAACAACGGTGTGCCCGGAGCGCGCCCACGCCCTGAACATCGCCATCCAGTCGCCAAGCGCCTTGCCGTAGGGCGGATTGCACCAGATGCTCATCGGTACGTGGTCGTTGGGCTCCCACTCGAACGCGTTGCCGACGAGCCCACCGGGCCCTAGCCACAACGGGCACTTATGGTTCTTGTCGTTGGCCGCGCCGTCGAGGTCGAACCCGCCGAAGTCCGTGTCCAACAGGTCGAAGAGTTCCTGCGGGGTTTCCCAGTCGTCCCTTGTGACTTCCGCGCGGCGCGCGGGTCCGGGGGCGCTCACTTGGCCCCCTGCAAGATGGCGTGGACCTTGTTCACAAGGTCGCGGACCTCGGCCGGGTCGTAGTCCGGGCTGTAGGAGGAGTCTCCGATGAGGGCGCGCAGCTTCTCCGCGTCACGGATCTCGGTCAGGTGCGTGATGTCGGTGTAGTTCTCCATCACCCCCTGGCTGTCCTGCTCCTGGCACGCCTCGGACATGCCCGCGATGGCGGAGTAAGCTGCAAGCACGGTGCGCTCGATCATGACGCTACCTCCTGCCCTGGTGGCATCTCCCATCCGTGGTCCTTAGCCAGCGCTAGCAGCGCTTCCAGCCCCGCCAGCATCAGTGGCCCATGCTCGGGCTTGTTCCCCGGCGCACCGCCCTTCCCCCACCATTCGCGTGCCTCGGTGACGGTGAACCAGCGGCACCCCGCCTTGATGCGCGGGCCGTCATCCCACCGCACCGCGTACATGTCCCACCCATCCACCGGACCGACGTGCAGGATGCCCTCCACCCCGAAGAAGTTCGCCCCGTAGAAGCTCGCTCCTGAGAAGTTCGCCCCGGAGAAGTGCGCCTCGGAGCAGTTCGCCCCGGAGAAGTGCGCCTCGGAGCAGTTCGCCCCGGAGAAGTTCGCCCCGGAGAAGTTCGCCCCGGAGAAGTTCGCCCCGGAGAAGTTCGCCCC
>ERZ724522.533-NODE-533-length-24032-cov-10.202611_pt1 | contig 24032 bp, 18 predicted proteins | sample MGYA00376055_ERZ724522 | MGnify/ENA primary metagenome ERZ724522 (study PRJEB28724, sample SAMN07190884) | wastewater metagenome | isolation source: effluent of sewage treatment plant in Hong Hong | place: Hong Kong | collected 2016-03-17 ...
TTCGAGGACATTGTGGGTCAGCCAGTGGTACGCACGGTGCTGTCGAAGATGGTGTCGGATCGCACGGTTCCCTCGGGGCTGCTGTTCACCGGGGTGCGGGGCGCTGGCAAGACCACCACGGGCCGGATCGTGGCGGCGGGGCTGAACTGTGAGAAGCACCCTGTCGGCCCCTGTGGGCACTGCCCGTCATGCTCGGCGGTGTTCGGGGGCAACAGCCTGGACGTGATCGAGATCGACGCGGCGTCCTCGGGGCTGGTGGCCGATGTGCGCACGCTGACGGAGATGGTGCAGTACAGCACGGGCGGTGAGTACCGTGTGGTGCTGCTGGACGAGGCGCACAGCATGAGCCGGGAGGGGTTCAACGCCCTGCTGAAGACGCTGGAGGAGCCGCCTGAGCGCACGGTGTTCGTGCTGCTGACCACCGAGCCCCATCGGATTCTGGACACCATCGTGAGTCGGTGCATGTCGTTCGACTTCCGCAAGATCACGGTGACGGACATTGTGGGTCGGCTGGAGCACATCGTGGCCAGCGAGGGCATCGAGATGCAGCCCGAGGTGCTGCCACTGATTGCAGGGCGCTCGGACGGCGGGCTGCGGGACGCGGTGATGACCCTCGATCAGTGTGTGCGGGCTGGGGTCACTACGGTGTCGGGGTTCAAGTCGTTGGTGGGGGATTCTGACTTCGCGCCGGGGATCATCGAGGCGATCCTCGATCAGGATCTGGCGCTGGCCTACGAGCGGGTGGATTCGGTGGTCGGGAAGGTGGGCGAGCCCTCCGTGGTGATCAGCGCGCTGACCCGGGCGCTCAAGGATGTGGTGGTGCTCAACTCCAACGGTCAGATCGACGCCGTGGGTGAGGAGTACGAGGCCCGCAAGACGCTGGCGCTACGGATGCCCGTGCCGCTGGCTGTGGGCTGGATGCGCGTGTTGTGGAGCGTAAAGACAAACATCAGGATGGATGATTCCCCAGTCGCGCTGATCTATCTGGCGACAGCCCTGCTCGGGGAGGTCGGAAAGACCCCTCGGAGTGTCTCTCAGGCGTCGTCGGCACCGATAGTGCACTCGGAGAGGCGGCGGCTGTCGCTGGATGAGATGAAGGGCATGACTCTGTGAAGGTACTTGTTACGGGCGGAAGCGGGTTCATCGGTTCTGCGGTGATCCGGCGTCTGGTGTCCCAAGGCGATCAGGTTGTGGTGCTGGACAGGGTGTTCCGGCCCAAGCACTACCCGGACGGCGTGGAGATCCACGTCGGAGACATTCGGGACGCCACGGCGACCACTGAGTCGGTGGCGCATGTGGACGCGGTGATCCATCTGGCGGGTGTCCTGGGCACCTCGGAGACGATCTCCAACCCGATCCCGGCTGCGCAGACCAACGTCATCGGCGGGCTCAACGTGCTGCAGGCAGTGGCGCAGTACGGCGTGCCGACAGTGAACATCGCGGTGGGGAACTGGTGGGAATCGAGTTCCTACAGCATCACCAAGAACACGGTGGAGCGGTTCTGCAAGATGTACCGGATGTTCCGTGGCACTCCGGTGACCACGGTGCGGGCGCTGAATGCGGTCGGCCCCGGCCAGTCGGTGGCTGCCCCGTTCGGGGACTCGAAGGTGCGCAAGATCGGCCCGTCGTTCATCTGTCGGGCGCTGACCGGACAGCCTGTGGAGATCTACGGGTCGGGCGAGCAGGTGATGGACGTGATCCATGTGGACGACGTGGCACACACCCTGATCGCGGCGCTGCAGGCCACGATGGATCGTGGTGAGGGGCTGGAGACGGTGTTCGAGGCTGGGACGGGTGCGAACACGACGGTCAACATGATCGCGCTGACGGTGGCGCAGTACGTGACCGAGCACTACAGCCGGAACGTGCAGATCGACCACATCCCGCTACGGGACGGAGAAACCCCGGGCGCGGTGGTGCAGGCTGATATCACCACGCTGGAGGAACTGCTTCCGTACGGGATCCACCCAGCGGCGTTTCGCACGTTGGAGGAGGTCGTGGAGGACACGGTGCCGTACTACCTCGAATACTTGTCGAAGCACGAGGTGTGGAGGGATCACCTGTGAGTCGTGTTGTCCACCGGATGTGGCTCGGGCCGTACCGGATGCCTGCGGAGTACGTGGACTACGCGCAGCAGTGGGCAGCCCTGAATCCTGAGTGGGAGGTCAGGGACTGGACGCTGGACGAGTTGATGGAGACGGTGATCAACCGTGAGGTCGTGGAGGATCTGTTCCGGCGTGACGCTGGCCGTGAGGGCATCGAGTTGTGGGTGCAGTTGGCTGACGTGTTCGGGTATCAGGTGATCTACCAGCACGGGGGGATCTACGTGAACGTCGATATCGAGCCAGTGCGTAGCGTTGACTATCTGCTGCAGCACTACGACGTGGGGCATCGGGCGTACGCCCCGTACGAGGACGAAGGGGAGTTGGTGGTGAACGCGGTGCTGGGAGGCCCAGCCGAGCACCCGTTCTGGGAGCGGATCAACGAGATCCTGCCCGCGTTCTACGCAGACCGCCCGGGGGACGAGATGAACAAGACCACAGGCCCACACCTGCTGACGGCGATGGCCAGGGGCTGGAACCGCAACCGCGCTGGGGACGATGAGTTCCTGGCTCTGCCACAGGTGTCGTTCTGTGCCGCTCATTGGAAACAGATACCCGAGGGCGGGGATGCCGCTGGTCTGGTGGATTGGAAGGCTGACCCTAACGTGATCGGGATCCATCACTGGGGCCATCGAAAGGTTGGAAGGACAAACTACGTGGAGACGGCTACCCCGGGGGTACGCGCATGAGGACAGTGGCTCTTTCGGTAAGCGCGTGCCAAGAGTTGGTGGCCTCGGACAGGTGGCGTGTGCAGGTTGTTGGAGAGTGTCTGGTGTGGCAGGGCGCAGTCTCCACTGGGTATGGGCGAGTTGGGTTGCAGGGGCGTACAAGGTTGGCCCATCGTGTGGCGTGGGTGGCGGCTAATGGGGAGGATGTGCCTGACGGTTTGACGATTGACCACTTGTGTCGGAACCGTGCGTGTGTGAATCCTGACCACTTGGATTCAGTTCCCATAGGTGAGAACTCGCGACGGTCGCCGTTCACGTTGGTGTCAGTGGCATCGGCTAAGGAAACGTGTCCGAAGGGCCATCCCTTGGCGGGGGACAACCTGATTCAGTCTAAGTTGCCTCATCGTGAGTGTAAGGCGTGTGCGCGAGAAGTGGGGAGGTCGATAGACCAAAGACGTTTGTCTGCTATTGCGCAAGCGAGGGCTGTTCTTGGGTTGTCGTGGCGTGAATATGTGGATCTGTATGGGAAGTCCGTTTACACGGCTGAAGGAATCCTTGCGAGGCAGTCGTGATCAAGGACACCATCGTCTTCACGGTGTGCCAGCGGCCCTGGTATCTGCGGGAGGCGTTGGCGTCGTGGGGTGAGGCTCGGGGGGTGCAGGACTGGCGGCTGATCTTCATGGTGGAGGACACCCCGATGGCCGGGGACGCCGCGAAGGTGATCGGGGAGTTCCGGCACCCTGACAAGCAGGTGGTGTTCAACCACGGTCGGCTCGGGGTGCTGGTGAACCCGTGGGAGGGGCTGGAGAAGTCCTTCCAGACCGGAGCCCATTTCACGGTGCTGGCCGAGGAGGATCTGGTCGTCTCTGATGATGTGCTGGAGTACATGTGCTGGGCGAACGCCGAGTTCGAGAACGCAGGTCACGTCCTCGGGGCCATGTGCCAGTTGCAGGGCACGTTCGAGACGACTGATCCTGAACAGGTCATGCTGGTGCAGGACTTCAACCCGTGGATCTGGGGGACGTGGCGGGATCGCTGGTTCGACGTGCTGCGCGACACTTGGGACAAGGACTACAGCACGGGCAACCCTGATGGCTCACAGGCTGGTTGGGACTGGAACATCGCCAAGCGGGTGCTGCCCAGGTTCGACATGCAGTTCGCGGTGACAGGCGCAGCCCGCAGCCAGAACATCGGCAAGCACATGGGTGAGCACGCCAATCCTGATGATTTCGAGGGCACGCTGGCCAAGACCTTCCGCAACCACCGCCCGGGGTGCTCCTACAGGTTGGCCGATAATACCTAGGAAGCCCGTTCCTAGGAGGATCCGTGACCACCCCGGCTGCTGACGACTACGCATCCTTGGACGTGGTGTTCACCCTGCCTGACGCCATTGACGATCCTCGTCTGCGTGAGATGTACGAGATCATCGTGGCGCGGCTGCGGCGTGAGGCTGAGCACGCTGAGATGACCACGGTGCAGCAACTGCTCATCGAGCGGATCGCGTACAACTACGTGGTGCTGCGCTGGCATGAGGCGAACAGCACGTTCTCGCACACCACGGCGCAGAAGGAGTTCAACTCGTTCTGGCTGAGCATGACGCAGGAGTTCAACAAGCAACTGCGTTCCACGGACTCTGAGTTCCGTAGGGCACTGCTGGCTCAGGTGGCCGAGGTGATCAAGGACACGCTGCAGCAGTACGCACCGGAGACGGCTGCGGTGATCCTGCCCAAGTTGGCGGTGGCCTTCGACCAGATGGGGATGTGATGGAGGAGTTCTCTCACGACGAGATGATCATTCTCGCCGGATGCTCACTCGATGAGGAGGTGGTGGCATGAACACAGTTACTCGCGACGAGATGATTCTCCTCGCCGGATGCTCGCTTGACGAGTCTCCGAAGAGTAACTGGGTTTGAACCCCAGTTGAGAAGAAGGGCGGCTTGCCAGAGTACATCTGTCGGGTGGCCCGGGGGATCATGCGCAGCGGGCGTGCGAAGCAGACGGCGATCCAGATGGCCATCGGGCGCATGAAGGTGTGGGCTGCAGGCGGCGGCAACGTGAAGGCTGATACCAGAGCGAAGGCTGCTGCGGCGGTCGCGGAATGGGAGAAGATGAAGATGACGGCTCAGAAGTTGGCCGAGTTCGATCTTGAGTCCGGTGATGTGCTGCTGCTCAGCGCCACCTTGCCGTCGTTCTCCCTGGAGGGCGTGAAGCGTGCCTGGGACGCTCAGCAGAAGGGTGAGAGCGGTCAGGTCACCGAGGTCTGGACGGACGCTGTGGTGGTGCAGAACCCCGATGCGTCCTACGACAGGATCCCGTTCGAGTTCATCGACGGTGCGGTCACGTTCGGGGATCCGCAGCGCGTGACGATGGTGGCTGTGCCTGTGGATCTGGCCGACGAGGTGCTGGAAGCCCTTGCCGAGGGGGAGTTCGAGGAGGAGTTCGAGCAGGACGAGGAGTTCGAGGCTGAGACGCAAGCCGAGGAAGCCACTGATTCTGAAGAGTCCGAGGACGAGGAGGAGATGGAGTTCTCCATCTTCAACACCGAGGACATGATCGAGTTGTCCACCACCCGACGGGTGCGCACGGCAGCCGGGGCCAAGTTCTACGGAGCCCCCATCGGAACCCCGATTGTGAAGGATCCGGTCACTGGTGCGATGAAGGCGCTGGTGGAGGGCACCCCCTTCGCCTCGAAGACCAAGCGGCGCAAGGACGCGACCGCCAAGATGGGGCCACACGGCCCGTCGTTCGAGTGGCTGGCCGGGGACTACGGCAACATGCCGACGTTCAAGAGCAAGACGGGCAAGCGCATCAAGGGCTGGTTCGGCCCGAGCGACAAGGACGACTCCGCTGCGGCTAGGAAGTGGGACGCGCAGGTGGACGATTCCACGTACGCGGAGCGCACTCGTAGGTTGCTGGACGACGCGAAAGAGATCAGCCTGGACGACCTCGCTGAAGTGGCGGGCGCTGATATGGCCGCCGAAGAGAAGAAGTTGGCGGCCATTGTCACGAAGCAGACCTCCGAGCCACTGCCAGATGCGTTCTGGGATGCCTTCGACGCTGACGCCGAGGACTTCCAGATGCCCGAGCAGGCCAAGGCCGAGCCTGAGCAGGAGGAGGGCTGGGGGCCACATCGTCCTGCAGGCCCAGATTATGGAAGCCCGCTGTGGGCGGTGGACGCCGGGATCTACCCCTCGGATATCTACACGGACTTCCGTGCGGTGGACTACTACGGGAGCGGGGATCCTGACGGGTATCGCCGGGACTCTTCGATGGTGGACAGGATCCGTCGGATGCAGGGCAGGCCGACCCGTGAGGTGAAGATCTACCGTGCGATCCCGAAGGACGCCAAGAGCCAGTGGCGAGAGGGTGACTGGGTGACAATGGAGCGTTCGTACGCTGTCGAGCACGGGCGCAGTGCATTGAACGGGGACTACAAGATCATCTCCAAGACGGTTCCTGCATACACGCTGTGGACGGAGGGCAACAGCCTGCAGGAGTGGGGCTACCACCCCGAGGCATCCGAGCCGAAGATCGCCTACAAGGACGACTTCGCCCGTTGGTTCGCCAGGGCACGCAAGGAGAATCCCGGGCTGAGCCGCCAGGACGCCTGGGAGCAGTGGAAGGCCGAGCAGATCACAACCGACCCTGAGCAGGGCACGATCCCTCACCCTGAGAAAGGTGTGAACCCCGTGGTGAACGTCAGGAACCTTGAGCAGCGTGCGGGTTCTGTGGATGCAGGTTCTCTGACTCCCGAGGGCAAGGCCCGTGTGCTGGGCAACAGGCTGCGTGCCGCCGTGGCTGCGGCTCGCGTCAAGTACGGCAAGCGTGCCGAGGCTGAGTACGAGGCGCTGGTGCGTCAGTACGTCTCAGCCAAGATCGAGTACCAGGGGGCTGACGATTCTGCTGAGGACTACGCGACCCGGGTGGAGCGTACGTGGTCGAACATCATGCGTCGGCTGGAAGCCCTGGAGCGGAAGTACGACGGGACTGCGATGCAGTTCACGCGCCGGATCCGCACGCCCGAGGGTGCCAAGTTCTACGGCGCTCCCATCGGAACCCCGATTGTGCGCGACAGGGTGACAGGCAAACTCAAGGCCGCCACTGCCAAGGTCGCCCCTGCCAAGGACACCGTGCCAGATCTGGGGACGAAGCGCGGCTGGGCCGTGTCGGAGAAGGCCAAGAAGCAGGTGGAGCAGCGGGACGCGGAGATGTTCGGCACTCCTGAGAAGCCCGCAGGCAAGAAGCCTCGCACGAAGGTGCAGACAGGTCAGCAGCGCGAGGAAGATGTGAAGAAGCGCGCTGACAACTACCCGGGCGAGGGCACCCCGAAGGATCCGAAGCGGGTCAGCGGTGACATTGAGGCGGCGGCGCTGCTGCTGTCTGAAGGTAAGAGCATCCGGCTGGAGTCCGAGATGGAAGCCGGAACGCTGCTGGACAAGTTGCGGGATGTGGTCAAGCACGCCGAAAGCCTGGGCCAGAAGGCTCCTGATTTCGACCTGTGCAAGGTCAGCGTGCCGGGAACCAACCTGTTCTGCAGCCAGCACAAGGGCATCCCGCGTGCCGAGATGCCTCAGTTCAAGGGCAAGGACAAGGACGGCAACGAACTGGACGTTGAGTCCGAGTGGAGGACGATGCTCGAAGACAAGGGCATCAAGATCACTCGTAAGACTGTCCCTGCTTCTGAGTTGAAAGCCTCGCAGATGCAGTTGGACGGCCCGAAGGTGGCAGGTATGGCCGGGGCGCTGGCTGACCCCAAACTGCCGAAGAAGAACCGGGACGGGATCACGGCTCCGATCTTCGTGACACGGGACGGTTACGTGCTGGACGGGCACCACCGTTGGGCAGCCATCGTGGCCACTGATCTTGACGACGGCAGCATGGGTGACCTGGACATGCAGGTGGACATTATCGACATTGAGATCGGTGAGGCCATCGACCTCGCGAATGCGTTCACCCGGGCCAAGGGCATCGTCCCGAAGGGCACAGGCAAGGACGCTGAGGGCAAGGGACTGTCCAAGAAGGAGAAGCCGCAGGCTGACATGGGAGAGACGTTGGCGGCCCTGCGTACGAAGAAGCAGACAGCCCCGAAAGCGTAGCCATGCTGAAGTTCAGCGGCCCCATCCGGCGCGTGCGCACCCCCGAGGGTGCCAAGTTCTACGGGGCTCCCATCGGAACCCCGATCATCAAGGACAAGGTGACTGGGAAGTTGCGTGCCTCGAAGAAGGTGGTGCTGCCCTCAGCCACCGCCAAGACGCAGGCGACGGGCACCCCGAAGGTGGGTCACCTGTTCCGGCATCACCGGATGCCTGAGCCCTTGTGGGAAGCCGGGGCTGTGCCTCGCGGGGGTGTGGCTCCCAAGGCGTTCTGTCGTGTGACTCGGGTGGATAGCGAGTACGTCTACTACACCCCGGTGAACGGGCGCGGTCAGTACAAGATGGCGCTCAAACGGTGGAAGGCCGACTACGCCAGTGATGTGCTTCCTGAGCGGGTTCCGTCCTCGTTCCTGCAGCAGTTGATCGACAGCGCGAAGGCGGGCGGGTTCACCGCTGACGTGTCACAGGACGTGTTCCAGCAGGACGGGTTCGCAGTGGCACGCACGGGGCTTGGCCAGCACTTTCCGACCAACGCTCCTGATTTCGAGCAGCGGCTGGAAGCCTACGTGGACACCAACTGGGAGGCGCTGTCCACGGATGGGGTCTACCTCGGTGGGTGGGTGGACGACAACACAGGCGAGATCTGGCTGGACATTGTGGACGTGTCCGAGTCCCGGGACGACGCCTACAAGACGGCCAAGAAGCGCGGCGAGATCGCGATTGCTGACCTCGGTGCGTACGCCGCAGGTAAGGACGGGGAGATCCGCATCCGGTATCCCAAGCGTCCCCCGGTGGGTGTGCCCGCGCACATGGACTGGACTGACGAGCGGGGCAACGTGCACACCTATCCGGTGGAGCAGGACTTTCCCATGCCAGTGACAGCGCCTGACCCTGATACCCCCACCTACTTGTACCGTGCGGTGTCCGAGGAAGACTGGCAGCAGATCTCGAAGACTGAGTTCATGCAGTCTGATGGCCGGATGAACCTCGCTGACTACGAGGGCACGGTGGCCTCTGCATCGGATCCGTCGTGGTATCTGCCTGCGGGTGTGGGTGCCGAGGGTCGGGTGGTGCGGATCGTCCGTGACCCTGCTGACGGTTGGTACAAGGACAGCGACGGGTACTGGAAGACCAACAGCAAGATCCCGCTGGCGCACATCGACGCTGTGACACCGCTGCGGGTGAACCAAGAGAACCCTGCTGACCTCACTGCTGATTACGTGATCTTCGAGACGGAGAACTCGCTGAACAACGCCTTTATCAGCGCCTTCAAGCATGAGTCCTATCTGGTGTCGGACACCAGGGATGCGATCTACGCGGTGAAGGTGCCGTACGGGAAGCGGGATCGTCGCGAGGCCGAGCGGTATCTGGACGCGCTGGAGCGTATTGCCAAGAACCTCGAAGATGATCCGTACGATTCCGAGGTCACCGCTGACGACGTGCGTCAGGTGATGGAGAAGGTGCTGAGGGGAGCCCGCAACGCGCTGTCCTACGTGCCTGCGGCTGACCCCAAGGTGCGGCTGGCTGAGCACCAGGAGCGACTGCAGGCCAGCAAGGAGCGTGCCGAAGGGATCAAGTCCCGGGCGTTGACGTTCGAGCGCCCGCAGATCGACAGGACGGACAGCATCCCTGATCGTCGGGTGCGTTCGGAGAAGGTAGCGAAAGAGGTGCTGGCCAAGGCCCGCAACGCCGAGCCGGGGATCACCGATCTGCTGAAGACCATGACCGAGCAGGCAGGTGGGGAGATGTTCGGCCTGCCGTATCGCTTGAAGACGATGACCTCTGCGACCCGCAAGATCCATGACAAGTCACTGGCCCGAGGGATCACTCCCGAGGAGTACCAGATGGGAGATGCGCTGCGGTACACCGCGCTGCTGCCCGAGGCGACGTACAGCGAAGCGGTGCTGGACATTCTGGACGCTCTGCAGAGCAAGGGCCAGACGCTGATCAACGTGGAGAACTCCTGGCAGGGGACACGCGGCTACCGAGGGATCAACGTGGAGGTGCAGACCCCTGATGGGCTGACGTGGGAGTTGCAGTTCCACACCGGGGCGTCTGAGGCCACCAAGGACGTGGCCCACGCCTACTACGACATGGTGCGTGACGGCGGCACGTACACGGTGGAGGACAGGCGTACGGCGTACCGGGAGATGTTCGACATGTGGGCGCAGGCTCCGCGTCCGGTGGGTTGGGAGAAGGTCGGCAATCTGGTGGCTGCTCGTGTCCCGTTCCCTCAGCCTGCTTGGTCTGATGCGGTCAAGGATCTGATGGACAAGTACGGGCTGGATCCGCAGAAGGCCACGGAGTTGCGCTCGGTGCTGGACGAATTGTCGGTGGAGACGGATCCTCTGGTGCTGGGCAAACTGCAGAAGAAGCGTGATCGCCTGATCGCATCTGGCACAGTGGTGAAGTAGACTGAAGTCAAGGAGCGGAGAGAGCCATGAAGTATTACACCCTCACTGATTTCAGGGGGATCTGGGCGCTGTTGAAGCACGACGGCCCCCAGGTGTTCCAGTACCGCACGCAGCACAAGCGGTGGGACGAGGCACCGTGGCACCTGCCAGCGATCCTCGGGTTCGGGGACATGCAGGAGGTGCGGGAGGTGGCCGAGGTCAGCGCCGAGGAGATGCGCAAGTTGGTGGCCGTGCCTCCCACCTCGCTGGTGGCGTTCTCAGACGACCAGTGGGCGCTGCTGCAGCAGACGCAGTAATTGACAGAAGTCAAGCAATGCGTTACACTAGGGCCGCTAGGAGAGGAGACGGATAATGACCGAGAAGAAGATTCTGACCAAGCCCCAGCCTGGGGAGACGAAGGACGAGTTCAAGGCCCGTATCAAGAAGGAACTGGGCATCACGCCGTCCAAGTGAGGCGTGCCAACCGATAGTAGAGGCAGGAGGGTTGGGACAACCATGCTGATCAACGCGAAGGACTACGACTGGTCGAAAGCCAGTGACGCACACCTGGAGATGCTGGCCAAGTTCGGGTCGAAGGAAGCCGCCGAGGAGTTGAAGCGGCGGGCCAAGGGATGATCCGGCGCGTGCGCACACCGGAGGGGGCTCGCTACTACGGAGCACCTATCGGCACCCCGATTGTGAAGGACAGGTCGGGGAAGTTGCGTGCGATCAAGACAGCGCGTGTTGTGCCAGAAGCCTTCGATGTGACAGCCCAGAACCCTGACGATGCGGGATGGATTCGTGGCTGGGTGGAGGCTGATCTTGCCTGGAAAGGCGGCGAGGACTGGGAGAATCGTCTGGCGTCCACCCGTGGCTGGGCACAGGCCAAGGCCGACAAACTCGCTGCGAAGGGCAAGGCCGACACCCGATACCAGGATCTGGTGACCACCATCGACAACTTGCTGGCCACAGGTGGCACTTCCAAGCCGAAGAATCTGGCTGACGTGCTGCGTGACGTGCTGGGCAACGTGGAGTTTCAGGACATGTCCAGCAAGCAGGATGGCTCACTGGTGGTGTACAACCACCCGAGTGGCAGCGTGTCTCTGACGACAACTCGCAGTGGCTACAGGTGGCAGGTGACGAGTAAGGGGAAGAAGCCTCGCTCGTCGCGTGTGTTCACCTCGTTGGATGAGGTGGCCGAGTCCCTGAAGAAGGAGTTGGCTGCCAACGGAGCCCCAACGGTGCACCCCTCGGTGACTGAATCCTCCACCGACATTGGCGGCAACCCGCTGGATCTGGTGCTGGACAAGATCGAGATCGTGGGTCGCAACGTGCTGCCGGAACGCAACCGGAAGCACACAGGCTGGAAGCGCCTCGGTGTGGTCAAGAACCCCAACGGGCACAACGCCGTGGCGATCAAGATCGACGGGGAGGACGAGGCCACCCTGCTGTCGGAGTTCGACTTCGATGATGAGGTCTTCCAGGGGATCGTGGACGATCTGGTGACGGTGAAGGAAACGCTCCCTGATGATCTGAAGGATCTGCAGTTCGGGGTGTACATCCCGCACGGGGATCACCTGTTCGAGGACGATGACGGAAACCCTGACCAGTCCATCGGTGGGTACACGATCACAGGCGCAGCCATGATCACCCTGAATCCGATGATGGCTGTGAACGCTCCGCTGCAGGCTGAGGACGGCTGGGACTGGGGCGACCACCCCCCGTTCTACGACTACCTGTCTCCCCGGCTGAGCACGATGGTGCACGAGGCGGGGCATCTGGTGTCCATGCAGAGGGGCACCATCGAGGGGTTCGGGGAGTTCCCCGTACGAGAGATGACACGTCGCACCAAGGGCGAGATCGCAGGCTACGCCGCGACCAACCCCCAGGAGGCGTACGCGGAGTTGTACGCGCAGTACAAGATCGGAGGCCCGGGCAGCCTGCCCGTGGCTGATGCGTGGGCCAGGGAGTTCAACTGGGACTGAGATAGATCCAGATAATATGACCACCCACCCGCAATCAAACCAACTGTTTCTGGAAAGGACATGATCCCCATGAGCGAGAACATCACCAGCCTCCCCGAGCCCAACCTGAGCAAGGAGTCCGCGCAGTTCCTGCGCAACCTGCTGGCAGACCAGAACGTGAAGGTCGGAGGCCCGGACGCCCAGACCATCATGTATCTGGCCACCCGAGCCCTGAGCGAGTTGGAAGCCATCCTGAAGGAGCAGACATGAGCCTGACACTCTCCCAGAAGATCGCCGCATGGCACGACGAGTGGGTGAAGACGGCCACCTTCACGGTGGATCCCTCGTACTCCGAAGCCAGGGAGGACAGCCAGTACCCCGAATTGGTGGAGGACACCACCCCGACTCCAGAGTCCGACGCGGTGTACTGGGAAGGCGTGAAGAAGATCATCGCCAGTCACAAGGGATAAGCCCATGAGTACCCTTTCCCGGCTCCTGGCAGCCCCAGGAACCCCCGATAGGCCCACACCCGCCCAAGGACTCTCAGGGGTCTTTGAGGAGGAGCCTGTGCCCTTAGAGGTCTTCGTGACGGGCAAGCGGTATCTGAACAACCCCCCGCTGTCCCCCATCCAGTACGACGCGGTACGCCACATCGAGCAGATCTACCTGCCCGAGACGTACCCGTTGATGGCTGAGGAGTTCGGGGACTACTGGTTGCCGAAGCGCAGTATCAACTTCGCGACCCTGCAGTGGGGCAAGGGATGCAAACTGGGATCCATGCCGATTTACGATGCTGAGACGGGTTGTTGGGTTCCTGTGTCTGAGTGGCAGGGGGGTCATGTGGCGGGGGCCGATGAGCGGGGGAACATTGGCGTTCATGCCGCAAGCGCGTCATGGGTGAGCGGGCGCGGTCCGTCCTATCGGGTCACGACGGCTGGCGGTTTGGTGGAGGAGGTATACGCAGGACATCGCTATCTGGCGCGTGGGGCTGTAGATCAGCGAGGCAGTCGTGTCCCCAGGAAGTACTACAGCGAATGGAAGCATCTCGCGGAGTTGGGGGAAGGCTCTTATATTGCTGTGCCCAACGTACTTCCTGAGCCCTTGAATCCGGTTGCGTTGGATGACGAGACAGTGGAGTTGCTGGGCCTGTTGTTGGGGGATGGGTGCTTGCCGAACAGTTCTAAGAACCGGGTTGCCGTGAGTTTGACGGTGGGGTTGGGGGACACGGCGGTTACTGACAGGTTCACGAAGATTGTGGAGGGTATGGGCGCCTCGGTCGTTGCTCGGAGCAACGAGCACAGAATCAACTTGTTCGCAGTGGGTGATGGGGGGAAGGGGCGGAATCCTGTCATCAATTTGGTTCGGAACCACGGGATGGATGGTCAGGAGGCGTACAGCAAAGTTGTTCCCCCCGCCGTGTTCCGGCTTCCCACCCGTCAGGTGGCGTTGTTCCTGTCCCGGCTGATAGACACTGACGGTCACATTTACGTTCCTTCGGGTGCTGTTCCCGAAGTGGGTTACACAACCGCAAGTCGAGAGTTGGCCGTAGGAGTGCAGAGGTTGTTGTTGCGCCTCGGGTGTCGAGGACAACTTCAGGTCAAGAAGGTGACATACCAGGGCGAGGAGCGCGAGTACTACTGCGTTCGGATGCGTGACCGGACAAACGTTCGACTGTTCTGCGAGCAGATAGTTACCTTGAGCAAGGAGCCTCAACGGTTGAAAGCGCTTTCGGCTTGCGAGGAAGGGAACGGAAAGACACGTTCGCGACAGGGCGACTTGGCGTGGGATCGCATTGTCAGTATTGAACCGTTGGGGGATCAGGACTACTGGGATCTGGAAGTCCCAGGAGTGCAGAATTACGTGTCAAACGGGACGTTGAATCACAACAGCGGGAAGGATCACATCTGTCGGGTGAGCAGTCTGCGGATCGCGTACCTGCTGTTGTGCCTGAAGAGCCCGCAGGACTACTTCTCGATGCCAGCCCAGGACATAATCCACATGCTGAACGTGGCGAGCAACCGCTCGCAGGCGTACCAAGCGTTCTTCAAGCCGATGACCAAGGTGGTGCAGACCTCGGGCGCGTGGTTCGAGGACAAGTGTCAGGTGCGTCAGGACACCATCGTGTGGGACAAGAACGTGGAGATGATCTCCGGTCACGCCGACGCTGAGTCCCAGGAGGGGCTGAACCTGATCCTCGGGATCGCAGACGAGATCGACGCCTTCAAGACCAAGGACGAGTTGCTGCAGTACCGCCCTAATCAGAACCGGGAGCCCACGAAGAGCGCCGAGGCGATCCTGAAGATGATCCGTACCAGCGCCTCCACACGGTTCCCTGAGTCCTACAAGGTGGTGACGATCTCCTACCCCCGCTACCTGGGAAGCATGATCCAGGTGCTGACGCGGGATGGGCAGAGGTCGCTGGCCAGGGATCCAGATGGTAGCCGGGAGTACGTGTCAGGCCCGCACGCGACGTGGGAGGTGAACCCACGGGTGAGGGGCCAGGAGCAGTTCAGCAAGGACTACGAGGACGATCCGGTGATGGCTCGGACGATGTACGAGTGCAAGCCTGCCCGGGCGGTGGATCCGTACTTCCGCAACGTGGACGCGGTGAAGGCGGTGTTCCGGCAGGACAGCCCGCTGGAGGTGGGCTACACCCTGGAGGACATGGGCGGGTCGCGGATCTGGAAGCCTGAATACGCCTTCGACGCCTCCCTGGTGCCGATGCAGGGCGCGAACTACGTGATCCACGCCGATCTGGCGATCAAGGGGGACAGGGCGGGGCTGGCGATGAGCCATGTGCAGTCATGGACGGAGGTGCAGGACTCCACGCTGGGTGAGGACGGGGAGGTGCGCCACTTCAACGAGTTGCGTCCCGTGGTGAAGGTGGACTTCGCGTTCGGGTACTCCGCTGATCTGCGCAGCGACCCTGCCCGGGAGATCCAGATCAGGTGGGTGCGGCTGCTGGTGGCCGAGTTGCGCAAGCGCGGGTTCGTGATCTCCCGGGTGACGTTCGACCAGTTCCAGTCAAGCGACTCGATGCAGATTCTGGAGGCCACCGGGATCCCGACGCAGCGGGTGAGCGTGGATCGGGACGAGACGGCGTGGCGCACCCTGCGGGATCTGATCTACGAGGGCCGGATCAGCCTGCCTGCCAGCGCACTGCTGGAGGACGAGTTGTTGGGGCTGAAGAAACTGCTGAACGGGAAGATCGACCATCCGGCGCTGGGCAGCAAGGACGTGGCCGACGCGGTGGCGGGCAGCGTGCTGGGAGCCCTGGAGGAGGGCGGGCAGGAGAACGGGCTGAGATCGTACGGGGACTCAGGGGCGTTCTCCACGTTCGGGCTGGGTCAGCGCCCCGAGTTCTCTCGTGGCCTTCGGGGGCTGGAGAAACCGATTATGTTTCGGTAGAGCCTAGGAGGATCGCGTGGCGGCCAAGACGACCGACTTCGAGCAGATCGTGAAGCCGAAGCAGCAGGAGATCGGGCAGGAGTTCGGTCTGCGTCAGAACCTGCCGTTCACGACCACCTGGACGCCCCCGAAGGGTCAGGGGGAGACGAGCAACGAGTTGTGGCGTCCTGACGACGACACCCCCACGATTGCCCAGTTGGTGGACATGCGCCGTACCGACGGGCAGGCCCGGGCGCTTTATCGGCTGATGACCCTGCCGATCCGCAGCGCGCTGAAGGGCGTGACGTTCACCCCGGCTGAGGGCGGGGAGAAGGAGTCCGAGTTCATCGAGCAGATGTTCACGCTGCCCCCGAATGGCGGTGGGATGACCAGTTCCCTGAACAGGGTGGTGTCCGAGATGCTGCTGGCGGTGTTCGACGGGTTCTCCGCGTTCGAGCAGGTGTACCACATCCCGAAGTACGGCCCGCTGAAGGGCAAGATCTGCCTGCGCAAGTTGGCGTACAGGCCGTCAGATACTGTGACGTTCCTGCTGGACGATTCGGGCGGGTTCAACGGGTTCCGGCAGCGGGCGTACTTCAAGGGTCAGGCGATGGACGTGGGGATCCCCAGGGATCGGGCGTTCTACTTCGCGGTGCAGGAGGAGGAGCGCCCGTTCTACGGGGTCAGTTACTTCCAGAGCGCGTTCTACCACTACGACGTGAAGAAGAAGTTGTACTGGCTGGCGCATCTGGCCGCCCAGAATCGGGCGGTGGGCACCCGGATAGGCGAGGTGCCTCCCTCGGCCACTGATTTGGACAAGGCGAACTTCAAGGCGGCCCTGGAGGACTTCGGGGTGATGCAGTCGATGATGCTGCCCCCGGGGTTCAAGGTGGAGCACCAGTTCCCGGGCGGGACGTTCGACTTCATGCAACTGATCAACCACCACAACTCGCAGATGAGCAAGAGCGTGCTGGCCAGTTTCTTTGATGAGCAGCAGGGCGGGGAGAAGGCGCTGGTGGACTTCGGGCGGCAGTCCGATGCGCTGTTCCTGATGGCTCTGCAGGCGATCATGGAGGACATTGCCTACGTGGTGAACGTGCACCTGATCCCGAAGTTCGTGGACTGGAACTTCGGAAGCAGCAAGTATCCCGAGTTCACCTGGGGGGCGTTCACTGATGAGCAGAAGGAAGCGATCAACGAGACGTTCAACAAGTTGAGCACGGCGGGCCAGACCATGACGGTCAGCGAGGACTTCATGTTCGAGTTGGAGAAGATCATGGCCGAGGATCTGGGGCTGAGCGTGGACTACGAGAAGGTCGCGAAGGAGAAGGAAGAGGCCAAGGCGCTGGCCAAGCAGCAGCAGGAGGCGTTCATGCAGCAGCCGCAGGCCGCTGGCATGTTCGGGGCCGAGGAGGAAGCCCCTCCCGAGGAGGAAGCCCCTCCCGAGGTGGAGGTCGGCGGGCAGTATTACAAGTTCTCCGCGATCCCCGTATCTGAGACGCTGGCTCTGGACGAGGAATGAGCCTGGACGTAGGTCTGCTGGCCAAGGGGCTGGAAGCCGACCAGAGGGCTGACCGGATAGATGCATGGCGCAAGTGGGGCCGAGGCAAGATCCGGCGTGTACGTACCCCTGAAGGCGCGAGGTTCTACGGTGCGCCCATCGGAACCCCGATTGTGGCTGACCCCAAGACGGGGAAGTTGAAGGCCGTACGTGCCCTCCCTGCCCCGGGAACGTACACGTTTCGGGACGTGCCCACCCAGGATGGGCCTACGACCATCGCGATAACGACGTACGCCCGTGGTGGCGGGCAGATGCACTGGGAGTCCCCGAAGCGCAAGTTCACCCATCCGTACCCCGAGGGCGAGGATGAGGCGCTGGTGAGGATGTGGCGGCAGTTGTCGGAGGCTGCCAGTCCCGAGGCCGAGGTGGTGCAGCCCACCCCGAGGACGCTGCTGGACACCCCGATTACGACGGTGCACAAGTTCACCTATGACGAGCCACTGTGGCACGTCTCCCTGACAGGAAAGCCCCCGGGCTCCAACGGTTGGATCCACATGGGGGACAAGGACGCGGCCAAGAGTCGGCTGCGCCAGACCCAGCGGGTGTTCGATGACTTCGCGGGTGAGGAGAAGTACGAGAAGGTGCTCAGGCACGTTCTGTTGCACGACGAGCAGTTCGAGCCGCAGTGGTTTCGCCCGCAGATCCTCACACAGCCCCTGAATGGCCCAGGAAGCCTTGTGTCGGACGAGTTCGCGAATCTGGTGACCAGTGGGCGCACCAAGCGGGTCAGCCCCGCAGAAGCCCGTGAATACGGCTGGGACGGCAACCCGTTGGACGTGGGCCACGACGAGTTCTCGGGCGAGGAGTTCGTGGCCGTGCAGATGGGGCTGGATGAGTGGGCGGCCCGGGTGGAGCAGTTCGTGTCCCACGCTGAGCGCACGGCACAGGCGTGGCAGGACACAGATATTGCCCGTGCGCAGCGCAGGGTGTGGGAGCAGATCCAGGCCAACGGATTCCGGGTGGATCCGCTGTACTACGAGAACAGGGGCGAGCACACCCAGGCACCCTCGGTGGTGGCCGCTGCCAGTGACGTGGCGTGGGATCTGTACCCCACTGAGGATCCGCTGACGTTCTCGAAGATCCGTAGGGTGAGGACACCCGAGGGGGCCAAGTTCTACAACGCGCCTATCGGGACTCCGATTGTGGCCGACAAGGCGACGGGGAAACTCAGGGCGCTGACGACGGCCAAACTGCCCCAGGCTCCCCTGTTGAAGGACTGGAAGCCGGGGGATCCGACAGACAGGATCAAGGCCCAGATCACGGACGTGGTGCGGGGTGTGCTGGACGAGGCAGGTTTGCCCGAGGGAACTTTGACAGTATCGGTGAAGCCTGCCTCCACGCTGTCCAAGTTGACGGTGGCTGTTCGGTATTCGCGTCCTGATGATTACAAGAAGGCCAGTGTGGCTCTGCACAGGCAGATCTATCCCTCGGAACGCAAGGTTCACAACTGGCAGTTCAGCGTGGCTAAGGATCTGCAGGGTCACGGCATCGGGGCGAAGATGACCGCAGCCCTGGAAGACCTGTGGCGTTCGGAAGGCATCGAGACGGTCACCGTAGGGGCCAACGCCGACGTGGGAGGCTACGCCTGGGCGAGGCTCGGATTCGAGTTCAAGGATCCAGCCCAGGCTGCAGAGTTCGTGTCCGACGCGCAGAAGCAGATCACCAAGTACGCGCCCATCTGGGCCAAGAAGGTGAGCCCTGAATACGTCGAAGACGTGAAGGCGCAGGTACAGGCGCTGCAGGAACGGCTGGACGCCGGGGACACGATCCTGCCTGCGGAGATCGCGATGCTGGGCTACCGGGAGGGGCTGGACGACCCGCCGTTCTACTGGCTGGGTAAGCGCGTGCTGCTGGGCACGTCCTGGGACGGGGTGAAGGATATCTCCCAGCCCGTGGTGATGCAGCAGCGCACGAGGAAGAAGGCGACCAACCCGGGCGCTCCCGAGGGTGGGGAGTGGATCTTCGAGGACGGCAGCGCGGTGGAGTTCGTGGCCCCGCACGAGGAGTTGGTCGCAGGCGGACTGCGCTCGTGGGTGGGATCCCCGGCTGATATGCACATCCACATGGCCGACGAGATCGCCGGGGCACCCCAGCCCTCAAGCGGGGGCGGGAAGATCATGCGCGCCGAGGCCAAGGCACTGCTGGAGGAGTTGGCGCGCAACGGCAAGCCCACCCCGAAGTTGTACCGGGGAGCCACCAACACGAGCCTGGACGAGATCCCGCAGTCATGGTCGGAGAACAGGGCCACCGCACGGCGGTTCGCGAAACTGTCCGGGGGCACGGTGGACACGCTGCAACCCGGGGAAGCCGTCGGGATCAGGATGGCTGATTACATCACCTCGGGGCTGGATGAGTTCGAGCAGCAGTGGCTGGTGGTGGCTCCCAAGGTGCTCGCGCAGCGCACGAAGCGCAACGCTCAGACGGCCCCAGACGATGCCTTCGAGGGGTTCAGCCCCGAGGATCAGGCAGGGCTGCAGGCACTGGCCAAGGTGCGTCCTGTAGAACTGACTCCCGAGCAGAGGGCTCTGCGCAGGCGCTGGAAGGATCTGGGCCTCGATGAGTGGGACATTCCCGTGCGCTCACACGGGCGCTGGACGGCACAGCCTGACGGGAGCAGGGTCAACGAGTTCGGGGACACGCTGCGCATCGACGCGGATCTGAGCCCGCAGGAGCAGTACCAGATCCAGCAGTCCTTCGACAGGGCGTTGGCGACCCTGCCGAAGGTGTACTTCGACGCCGAATCCGACCAGCCGACCCAGGTGGGGCTGTACGTGCCCAAGGCGGGGAAGGATCCGATGTTCGATGACAACTTCTCGGACGCCTACGTGATGCGGGGCACGCCCCTGATTACGTTGTCTCCGACCGAGGCGAAGAGCAGCGGCATGGGGATGCGCCTGGATCGCACGGTGCTGCACGAGATGGGCCACGTCGTGGACGGGCGGCTGGGGCACACCGACGGGATGGACGTGCTCGGCAACCCGATGGGCGAGGCGCAGGGTGACGGCGGACTCTTCATCTCGCTGTACCCCCAGTTCGCGAACAGGTACGCCGGGAGCGACCCCCACGAGGGTTACGCCGAGATGTACCGGGAGTTCTTCAGCGGCTGGATCAACCCGTATTCGGGGCCGTCACAGGCGTCCAAGAAGTACGCCCGGAAGTACAAGTGGGCGGGTCGGCCTCGCAAGAAGGGCCAGAAGGTTCTGGCGCAGCGCACCAAGCGCAACGCCCCGCCGAAGGGCAGCGGAGCCGAGATCCTGAGCAAGGTGGTGCTTCCCGAGGGCGTTGATGGGGTCAACGTCGTCTACAAAGGCCCGGATATGTCCGACTGGCCCGACGAGAAGATCGTGCCCATCGACGTGGACACGTACATGGACCCGGACGGGGGAGACATTCCAACACCGTGGGACTACGAGATCAGGGGATCCACGCGCAGGGTGAACCCACTGGAGCCCCATGACCACCGGGACGTGATCTGGCACGGCTCGAAGGCAAGTTGGGACACCGATTACGGCGACTCGGTGGTGGACACCTCGCCAGACAACCCTGATTCCAAGGGGCTGGACGAGGCGATCCAGTTGTGGGTGGTAGGCAAGAAGTACGGGGACTTCCCGTATGTGGGCGAGATGCGGCTGGCCGCTGCCGAGCAGATGGGTCTGGACTCCCCCCACACGGTGGAGGAGGAGTTGGACAACAACAGGCCGATGCGCGAGCACGGGACGTTGGCGGCGTCCACGATCCGCAACAACGCGAAGAACTTGCTGGCCGCGATTCGTAGGGCCGAGCCCGCCCAGCCGGATCTGTTCCGGGGCGTGGACTCCCAGCAGCGGGACGGATTCGCCGGGATCAAGGAGGGGGACACGCTCACCCTCCCGCCGTCGTCGTTCAGCCGGGATCCCACGGTTGCCGAGTCATACGCGACCAAGTGGTACCCCGGTGTAGGCCATGAACGGGTGGGCGAGCAGCAGTTGATCTTCCACGTCGTGCCGGGAGCCCGGGGCGTGAAGGACACCGTGCACCTGCCTGCTGATCAGGAGGTGATCACGGGTGGGAAGTTCGTGGTGCGCGGGGTGCACACCTACACCACCGAGAAGTGGGATATGAACGAGGTCGGCACCGGGGAACTGTACGAGAACCCCATCTTTGACGACGAGGGTCAGCAGATCGGTTTCGAGCCCCCGAAGCACAAGCCGTACGCCAGATACTTCAAGACCCCCATCACCTACACTGTGGTGGACATTGAGCAGGTGAGCGTATGACCGACTACACCGCAGCCGCGTTCACCGCGTTCGGCCCGTGGGTACGCGAGGAGCGCATTCCCAGCAAGCGCAAGCCACCCGTGCTCACGCTGTCGCGCGAGGACGAGGTGAAGTCCAAGATCGCCGGGGTGCAGAAGGTCAAGGACACGCTGGCAGATATTGACGTGTCCCTGCGCGCGGGCGTGCGCGAGCGGATCCAGCAGGCCGTGGACACCTACTTCGAGTACGCGCGCCAGATCGGGATCAACAACCCGATGCTCAGCCCCGCCGATATCTTCGCGCGCCCGGACGTACAGGCGCTATGGGGTCAGGAAGCGGGCTCCCTGGCCTCCTGGCTGGATTCCAGGATCTCCGAGGGGTACAACAAGGGGGTCGATCTCGCGAGCCCCAGCGGCCCTGTAAACGATTCGTACCTGCAGGCGCTGAGGGCCGACGCGAGGCAGTACCTGCAGACACTGGGGGGTCAGGTACAGGCCGGGGTCTGGAACGCGTACAACTCCACCCCGTGGGTGTCCTCGTACCAGCAGGGGGGAACCTCCACCAACGTGCCGCACGACACCGCAGTGCTGCGCTGGCAGCGTGCCCAGGCCAATCAGCGCGCGGCGGTCACAGATATCAGCAAGCGCGCCCACGCCGGGATCGGTTCGGCCACCCAGCGCGGGTACACCGACGGGCAGTTGGCCGACGTGACTGATCCCACGATGCTGAAGATGTGGGTGGCGAACTTCGCGCAGGATCCCGAGCGCGGCCCCTGCCTGACGTGTATCGCGCTGCACGGCACCACGATTCCGGTGACCGAGCACTTCGATGCCTCGATCACGTTCGCTGCCAAGACGCTGGGCGTCTACGGAGATCTGCTCGGCCCCCCGAGGCACGCCCACTGCAAGTGCAAACTGGTGTTCTTCGCCGCCCACGAGGAGCACGAACCCGTATCAAAGAAGATGAGCGAGTACGCGACCACCAAGGTGGCCGAGCAGATGGTGGCGAAGGGGTTCACCGCATCCGAGGTACGTGCCCTGCCCGAGCCGCTGTTCGAGCGTCTGTGGCGGTTCCTGATGCGCGGAGGATGGTGGAAGCGGCTGTGGAAGCGACTAAGGTCAGGGTGACCGGATCCCCCGAGAAGGTCTTCCGGCTGCTGGTGAGAGCCGCCCGGGACACCGGGGAGGACTTCACGGTCAAACCCGCCTACGACGAGGCCGGGAAGATCATAGGCTTCGACGTGGCCGGGGAACTGCAGGCGGTGCGCAGGGTGCTGAAGTACCGCAAGCGGGTGCAGAAGTCCTGGGAGAAGCCACCGCCCAGCCGATAGTTACAGGGAGCCCCGTAGCAGCCATCAGGAAGGCGCAAGATGCCCCCGAAAGTGATCCGTAAGGTTCGCACCCCAGAGGGTCAGAAGCGGTATGGGCAGCCCATCGGGACGATCATCACCAAGGACATGCAGGCGGCTGCTGCCTTCCGGTTCATGTACACCCCGTTCACGGTGCAGTATTACCTCGGGGTGCTGTCCTACAACCAGTTGGTCAAGCAGGGCAAGAAGTACAGCCCGCCGCTGCCGGGGAAGCCTGTGGGCACCAAGGAGCACCCGTCGAAGGGGATCCCCGCCGACTTCACGCTGGTGACCCCGGCGATCACCGAGAAGGCGGGGCTGGCAGGGCTGTGGGGGTTCGCGCAAGGCCCAGACGGGAAGGTGTACCGCTGGGATCGGATGCCTGATTCGTCCATCGTGCTGCGCGGGGTGCCGCTGAGCAGCCTGAAGCCCGAGCAGAAGGCGCAGTTCCCGAAGCCGTTGGTGCAGGCCGACCCGAAGATCGACCCTCGCACGAAGATGCAGGTTCATGCGTGGCTGGACACCACGAAGATGCCCGATGTGCCCGAGGCGGTGTCGAAGACCACCCAGGAGATGATGGACAACACCACCATCCCGCAGGCCGAGGGCGACGAGGCACCGAGCCCGACCCCGAAGGTCAAGCCCGAGCCGAGCGCACGCTGGGAGAAGGTGGAGGGCACCACTCTCAAGGCGGTGCAGAAGTACCTCGCGAAGGAGGGCAAGCAGGCCGCGAGTCCGGTCTACAGGCTGTATCTGGACAAGCAGAGCGTCGGGCTGGTCGTGAAGGTGACCTTCAACGACGGCAGCAGTGGCTGGCGGCTGTACCAGAACGGGGCCAACATCTCTTCGGCCTCCACCAAGGCGGGTCTGCTGAAGATCGCCGTGGACAACTGGATGATGGGTCTGCTGCTGCCTGATGGTAAGGCGAACCTGCCCGACAGCACCCAGGAGGCCGAGGAGTTCGGGGTGGACACCGGGGCTCTGCCCAGCCCTGACAGTGGGCTGCCCGAGGGCACGTCGGGCACGGAAGCCCTGACCGCCGAGGAACTGCTGGCCGGATTCGACGCTGACGATCCTGACGAGCAGGTGTCCATCCCCAGCGACGAGATGAAGGTCGTGCTCGGCACGATCAAGAAGGTGCACCAGTCGAAGCCGAGCACCCCGGCAGGCGCGACGGTGCTTGCTCAGCAGATGGATCTGATCACTCCCGAGCAGGCGTCGGACGCTCTGGACTGGATGAAGGCCCACCCCGAGGACTTCGCGAACATCGCCCCGTACGACG
>ERZ724522.535-NODE-535-length-24018-cov-364.313775_pt1 | contig 24018 bp, 30 predicted proteins | sample MGYA00376055_ERZ724522 | MGnify/ENA primary metagenome ERZ724522 (study PRJEB28724, sample SAMN07190884) | wastewater metagenome | isolation source: effluent of sewage treatment plant in Hong Hong | place: Hong Kong | collected 2016-03-17 ...
CGGCGAGACCCGACTCGGAGCCCGATGATCGTCTACGGCTTCGAGGTGTGGTGCGCTCGCTGGCCGGAGAACCGCATCACCGTCAACGACTTCACGCTCGGGCGGGCGAAGGCCCGCATCTTCGCGGACGCCCGTGACTTCTGGCCGGGGCTCAAGTTCACGGAGCTGCGCGGGCGCAGGCTGGGCGCACCGGTGACGACCGAGAGCCTCGCGCGGTGTGCGGAGTACCGCAAAAGGCCCGACCTCGTGGCGGGTGCCATGGTGCGTCTCCAGGGCGGCCGTGAGGCTGTCGTCGTTGACGGCTGCAGCGGCGCGAACTTCCTCGTGCTTCTGTCGAACGGCAGTCACCTCAGCGTGCACCCCTGCGACCTCGAGGTGAAAGCATGAAGCCCCACGTTGATCTCTTCACAGACGGCGCGTGCAAGGCATCCGGCTTCGGCGGTTGGGGCTACCTGCTCCGGCATCCGTCGACGGGTACCGAGCACGAAGGCAGCGGAGGTGCGAACGGAACGACCTCGCAACGCATGGAGCTGCAAGCCGCGCTGTCGGGGCTCCAGCGTCTCAGAGCGTCATGTCACGTTCGTCTCGTCAGCGACTCGAAGTACGTGGTTCGCGGCATCAACGAGTGGGTGCGCGGTTGGGCCTCGAAGGGGTGGCGCAAGGCGGACGGGTCGCCGGTGCTCAACGTCGACCTGTGGCAAGCACTACTCGTCGAACTCGATCGACACGTGGTCCGCGCGGAGTGGGTTCGCGGGCACAGTGGTCACCCCGAGAACGAACGGTGTGACCAGCTCGCCGTCGCGGCGTCAGAGGCTGCGGCTCAAGGGAAGCAAGCCGAGATACCGTCGACGTAGTCGCGGCACTCTCCCATCTCGCACGGGTCCGCCCGCCAGCACGTCACGGGAGTGCACAGGCCACCCTCGCAGCGAGCAAGCGGCGCCCCACACGAAGTCTCGCAGTCGATGTCGGCCTGGCACCCGGCAGCGCAGATGTTCGGGACATCGTCGCTCAGCACCGAGAGACAAGACGTGCCGGGCTCGCAGTCGGTGTCATCGATGCAAGCGTACGAGTGGCAAGCCGGCGCTGTGGGGCCGGTCGACTCGCCTGTCGTGGGTGCTGCTTCGACGCTCACGGCATCCCCCGTTGAGCTCTCGCCCTGCATCGTGTCGTCGCTGTGGGTGGTCCCGCCGGGCGGCTCTTCGAGGGTCGAACACGCGGCCGCAAGTGCGATAGCGAACAGTGCGCGAAGGTGCACAGCGCCATTGTGAGTCCGCGCAGGTTGGCTTGCCGAGCATGCACATGACGCGTGTCAGCACAAAGGGGACGCGATGAACCTCAAGGAACTTGCCGAGCAGCACGCAGCCGCCTTCCATGTCGAGCTCGGTGCGAAGCTCGGAGGGGGTGACTGCGCGGCGGTCTACCGTGTCGACGCTGGCCCGTGGTCGGGCGGCAAGCACCAGTACCGCACGCTCAAGGTGTGGCGCCCGGCGAAGGCTGCGAAGGCGGACGGGACGATCTACGAGGGGCCTTCGCTGCCGATGCAAAAGGCCCACGACAACGCGCTGCGCCGAGCCGTCGAACTCGACCTGCACGACTTCATGCCGCGACTGCTGGACACGCGTCCTGGCGCCTCCCTGATTGAGTACAGGCCAGGCATCCCGCTGTGGAAGTGGGTGCAGACCGCCTCCGCGTACGCACGGTCAGAGGTGGCCGAGCGTCTCGTCGAACTCGTCGCGCGCATGAACTCCGCCAGGTTCATGCACGGCGACCTCAACAGCGGCAACGTCCTCGTCAGCGCACGTCGCGTCGTCACCGTCATCGACCCGTACCCAACGAGACCCGAGACCAACATGCAAGGGCTCGCCGGCCTCATGTGCGTCCTCATCACGAGTGAAAGGGAGCGCGAGTGATCATCCGTCATCATGATTTCGAGAAGGTTACCGTGCTCGCCAGCAAGGGCGGGCGCACTCTCCTTGCCGCGCGGCATGCGACCCTACACGTCCGCGAGGGCACAGTCACGGTGAGCGTGTGGCGCCCGCAGGGTGGCTACGACAACGTGTGGACTGCGCTCGCCGAGGTCGTGAGCATGGCGCCATGGTGGTGCGAGATCAAGGTGCGCGCCGCGATCGACAACGATCTGGTGGATGGCACCCTCTACGCCCTCGTCGTCGACGACGGCCTGACGCCCGCCCACTGGCCTCAAGGAGTTCGATGAAGCCCAAAGACCTGCACCCTGCCTACGTCAGCACATACCTCAACCAGCTCGACTACCCGCGACCCTCGACGACATCGGCGCTGCTGGTGTACGCGCCGGACCTGCGTGAGGCGGCGCCGCTGCTCGCGCGCCTGACGGGGCACGGCTGCGCCGACGTGGTCGAGTACCTGACACGCGCCGATGCTCGGCTGTCTGAGTTGCTCGATCAGAACCCGGCGGGTGCTTCGGTGACCTCGCAGCTCGAGCGGGTGCTCATTGGAGCGGAGCTGCGAGCCACGAAACAACCGTACACGCGGCGCCTGCTCCACCGCGTGAAGGCACCGCCCAGCACGTGCCGCGTCGCCCTGGTGGTCGCATCCGCGTTCAACGACGCGGCGCGGCGAGACATGCGGAAGGCACTGTGGCAGACCGAGCAGGCGTGCGGTGTGCTCGTGGTCCGCGACGAGTGCCCGGCGGACATGGCCGGGCTGCAACCGTACTTCGAGGAGGTCGCGTTGCACTTCACGACGCTGGCGGCACACCTGATCGCCGGGCCTCTCGACCTGCATCAGGGTGCGTGGCTGGCGAACGTCGGAGCTGAGGTATGAACACGCGCGAGTTCACGACCCTTGAAGCCCTCCGTGAGGCCGCCCCACACGAAGTCTCGCAGTCGATGTCGGCCTGGCACCCGGCAGCGCAGATCGTCACCCGAGCGTTGGGCGGCCTTCATGCAACTGGCGCGCTATATGGCCGCAGCCCCCAGCCAGCGCCTCGGGCAGGTGATCGTCAACGCGCTCATCGACGGACCGTGCCCTGACCTGTTCTACATGCCGGATGCTGAGGCACAGAAGCGGTGCCGCAAGTCCTGACCGGGCGCATCTCGCACGACACCCGGCTGCTGGGCAACGCTGTGGCGCCGCCGTGCGGCGAGGCCATCATCCGCGCCGCGCTCGCGGCCGCGTAGGATTGAACTCCATGAAGACACGCATCTTGATCGCGCTTCTGCAGGAGAAGGACCCGACCGGCGACCTCGAGTGCGCTGTCGGCAATCACGACATCCTGTTCGTTGACCGGCAGCCCGCCTACTACGACGGGCCTCTGCAGGTGCTCGAGCGCGACCAGGCCAACCCGTACTACAACGTCACCGGCGCCCGTGTGGTGAGGTCGGGTGCCAAGCTCAGCATCGTGTCGCACTCGATCACGGATGCGCTCGCAGAGAACCCCGAGCTCCCGGTCGACTGCAGCGACGCGAACGAGCACTCACGTCAGGTGTTCGAGCACCTGCGCGCCGGGTTCAAGCGTGACAAGGTCGAGAAGGGGTATTCGCAGGCAGCACGAGCGCTCGCCGCGGAGTTGCTCGGCCTCGGAGGTGGTTGCTCTGATGGTGGGTGCGAGGTCGCGGGGCGTGGGGCGCAGCCTGGCGCCATGCACACGAACGGCGGCTGCAAGTGCCTCGCGTACAAGCCGGATGGCGAACGCCGCGGCCCCGACGAGAAGGCCGCGCTGAGGGCTGCAATCGAAGCGGCCGCGAAGGTGCTCGAAGAGAAGCTCTGACCAGCATCCTTGTCTGGTGACCGTCATCCCGGTCGCAAGACGAGGCGTGTGGTAGTCCAGCGGCACAGCCCAGAGGTCATCGCGGAGGCGAAGCGCGTCCACGCGGCGCACATGGAGCTTTGCCGCCGCGACATCAACGCGTTCACCGAGTACGTCCTCCGCGACGAGGTGACGGGGCAGCGCGTCAAGCAGGCCCCCATTCACCTGCGCATCCAAGCCCTCGCCAAGAAGCACAAGCGCCTCGGCTTGCTGGCGATGCCGGGCTGCGGGAAGACGCAGCAGTGCGTCGCCCTCATCCTGTTCATGCTGGGGAATAACCCACGTGGGCGCTACGCGATCGTCGCACAGTCACAGAAGAAGGCGAAGAGCACCCTCGCCACCATCGCGCGCTACATCGAGAAGAGCGCCGACCTCCATCAGGTCTTCCCCAACCTGAAGCCTGGCGAGGCGTGGTCACCCGAGGGTGGCTCGATCACGGTGCAGCGCGACGGCTTCATCCGCGACCCCTCGGTCATCGCGTACGGCATCGAGGGCGACATCACCGGCTCGCGCGTCGACGGGCTGGTGGTCGACGACATCTTGAGCGAGAAGAACACGCGCACCCCCGGCGCCCGCGAGAAGACGTACCAGTTCGCCTTCCGCGTCCTGTGGGACCGTGTCGAGAAGCCGCACGGGTGGGTCATCTTCCTGGGCAACGCGTGGCACCCGGACGACCTACTGCACCGGCTCGAGAAGGGGTACCACAAGGCGGACAAGGACGGCGTGCCGGCTCAAGAGAGCTCGATGGACTGGCACGTCGAGCGCATCCGCGTACTTGACGAGCAGGGCAACCCGACGTGGCCGGAGCGCTTCCCGCTCCACGTCATCGAGGGGATGAAGGAGGAGTTCGGCCCGCTGGAGTTCGCACGCAAGTACATGTGCGAGGCGCGGTCCGAAGAGGACGCGCGGTTCAAGCGCGCGTACATCGAACGCGCGTGCCAGCTCGGCTCCGGCCTGCATCTCGCCAGCCACCTCACCGACCTCGTCCTCCCTGCCGCGTGGGGCATCGATCCCTACGACCTGCGGGAAGCTGTCGAGGAGCGCCTCACCTACGGCGTGTGGAACCTGCCGCTCGCCATTGCCTTCGGGGTCGACATCGGTGTGGCGAAGACGCGACGCAGCGACCGGACTACGCTCGTCGGGGGCATCCTCCACAAGCCGAGCGGGCAGCGGCTGCTGACCTTCATCCGCGGTGGCAAATGGGACTTCGACGAGATTTGCCAGCGCATCCTCATGGTGCACGAAGCGTTCCGGCCCGACCTCCTCATGGTCGAGTCGATCGCTGCGCAGGCGTTCGTCGTCCAGCACCTTCAAAAGAGGCCCGCCGACCTCAACCTCCGCCCGTTCTTCACCACCGACAAGAAGTGGGACCCCGTGCTCGGTGTGGAAGCGCTTGCGGGTGCGATGGCGATGGGGCGCTGGGCGTACCCGGTGCCAAGAGGAACACTCGAGACCGCGAGCTACGACACAGACCTCGCCCGCCTCATCGAGGGGGAGCTCTACTTCTCACCGACGAAGCACACCGACGACTACCTGATGGCGAAGTGGTTTGCCGAGATGGCGCTGCGCTCTCTCGCCACGACGGGTGGGGGCATCAAGGTCATCTCCCTCTCGCCTGAGAGTGCACGGCAAGAGAAGCTCGAAGAGGCGCGGCGAGCTGCAGGTGCGACGGGACCAACGATCGACTGGGCAGCGGAGGAGCGGCTTGAGCGGGAGCGGGCGCAGCGTATTGCCACCCATGCGCGCCTGAACGCCAGCACGTTCTAAGCCTGCCACGTGCAGGCACAACTCGACCTCGAAGCAGCTCTACTCGCCGCGCGCCCGTTCCTACCCGACGCTCGCGGTGCGGTCATCTTGGTGCACCGAGGCGACGGTGCCTGGGAGGTGTCGGCCGCCTCCTACCTTCACACGCGCGACAAGGAGCGGACCGCCGAGGAGATGCGAGAGATCGTTTCGTCGGCGCCGGCTGCAGCGAAGGCATGGACCGAGCAGATCATCCACGACGCTTCGCAGGGGGCTGCGAAGTGAGCCCCGTCGTTGTTGACCTTCCGGCCCTCGCTGAGGAGCACGCCAGCCTCAGCGTTCTCGCTGGCCCCCTTGCCACGCAGCACCTGACAGCCGCGCGCACCGCCGTCAGCGCCATCCAGAAGCTCGCCGCCGACCTCGACAAGAAGTTCGGTGGGGCACTATCAGCCGTCGAGCATGGTGAGCCCGGCACTGACTTCGACTTCCTCGTGGGTGACCTGCTCGACCTGCAGGGGCGACTGACGCATGCCCAGGTAGAGGTCACGAGTTCGATGCAACTGCTGATGCGTGCGAACATCAGCTACACCGCAGCGTGCACGCTCGCGGCTTGCGGAGAGATGGACACCCAGTGAAGTACCAAGTCAAGCCCTTCGAGGTGCCCCGACGCAACCGCTCGAGGCAGGAGATCGCGTCCGCAACGCCGAAGAGCCTGCCGACGTACTCGGTGGAGGCCAACTCACTCGAGGCTGCGCGCGCCGCCATTCGGGAGCGGTACCGCCAGCAGGGGCGCACGGTGCGAAGCCTCAATGCCGTCGCTGACGGTCAACTCGTTGTCTACGTGGAGAGCAAGTAATGGCTCAGGTCGCTGTCTACACCGTCGTGGATGCCAAGTCCGCTGACGGAACCTACGAGACGTTGACGAACCAAGGCGTCGTCACCGCGCGGACGGTCTACGTGAGCGGCACGCTCACGGGAACCGTGAAGATCGAGGCGAGTCCGGCGCGCACGGGCAACGTGTGGACCGAGGTCCTGTCGCAGACGGCGCTGGGTGCCTACGAGCTCAACACGGTGTGCCACCGTCTACGGGCCAAGTTGACCGGCATGGCGGCGGGTCCCGTGACGGTCAAGGTCGCCTGCCGCACCGAGTGAGGTCGAGATGTCGAAGGCTGAGGCCGTGAGCATCGGTGGGAAGTACAGCGGTGGGCGCACCCCTCGCACGCGTGTGCAGAAGGGGCTGGCTGTCAGCACAAGCGTCATCCGCCGCACGGACAACCTCATCGAGCCGCCGCTCCCGATGGTGAAGCTGGTGCAGTTCCTCAGCGCCTCGAGCGCGATGCGCCCTGCGATCGACGCGTACTGCATCAACATCGACTCGTTCGGCCAGAAGTTCGTCCCCACCATCGACCTGTCGCGGGATGACATCGAGGATGTCGTCCGCGCCGCGATGCGGGTGGAGCGCAAGATCGAGGCCGAAGAGTTGGCGGTGGGTGGTGAGGTGGTGCTCCCCAAGGAGCCGACCTCGGCAGAGGTGAAGGCCCGGGTCGCGGAGCTCGCGGCCGAGATGGAGGATGAGCGCCAAGAGGCGGAGTTCTGGCTCAAGTCGGTGTGCCCCGAGATGACGTTCACCGCGCTCCGTCGACGGACCCGTGTCGACCTCGAGCTGACGGGCAACGCCTACTGGGAGGTGCGTCGCAACGACCTCGGGCAGCCTCGTACGGTCAACCACATCCCCGCGGCATCTGTCGTGGCGACCACGCAAGGTGACCCCGTCGAGGTGTCGGTGCTCGTGCACCGGACGCCCATCACGATCTCCGAGGTCCAGCAGACCCGGCGCTTCCGGCGCTACGTGCAGATCAGCGGGGGGCGCACCGTGTTCTACAAGGAGCATGGTGACCGGCGGCTGATGTCCGCGGCGAGCGGCAAGTTCTACACCAACAAGCAGGCCATGGCGGCAGACGAGCCCGGTGCAGAACCTGCTACGGAGCTCCGCCACTTCCGCATCCCGTCGCCGATCAGCGAGGTGTACGGCACTCCTCGTTGGGAAGGCTGCATGTGCGGTCTCCTCGGCTCGCGTGCAGCCGAGGAGGTCAACTACCTGTACTTCGGCAACAAGTCGGTGCCACCGCTCGCCATCCTGGTGAGCGGTGCCACGGTCTCGAAGGAGACCATCGCCGAGTTGCGCGACACCATGGCGAACGACCTCCATGGCGTCAAGAACTTCCACCGTGCACTGCTCATCCAGGCATCGAGCAGCGACAGTGCGGTGAACGCCGGCACGGCGAAGATCGAGCTGAAGCCCCTCATGCAGGTCAGCGAGGGGCAGTTCATGGCGTACATCGAGAAGAACTCGGCTGCCTTGGTGGGGTCGTTCCGGCTGCCGCAGCTCTACCGCGGTCAGACCGAGGGGTACAACAAGGCCAACGCCCAGGTAGCGGTGGAGACCACCGAGCAGCAGGTCTTCCAGCCCGAGCGCGACGACTTCGACGACCTGATCAACCGCTTCTTCTTGTACGACCTCGGCATCCGCTACTGGCGCTTCAAGAGCAACGGTCCGCCGCCGGCCAACCTCGAGGAGCGCGCCAATACGCTGATTGAGGCCGCCAAGGTCGGCATCCCCACCGTCAACGAAGCGCGCGAGGTCCTCTCGCAGTTCTTCGGGCGTGACCTGGAACGCATCCGTTCCCCTTGGGCCGATCTGCCAATGTCGGTAGGCTTGAACACTGCAAGGCTGCAGGAAGAGCGCCGTATCGCTCCTGTGGCCGCTCCTACACAGCAGCGAGATAACGTCGATGGGCAAGCAGCAGAGCAACGCAGTCAAAGGCGGGCACGCCCGCGCGCGCGGCGGAAGGCCGATTCTGAGTCAGGCGGAGCGCCGAGCGCGTAGTGCGGCAGGTATCCGCCCGCGGCGCGACCGCGAGGCGCCGGAGAAGCGTGGCAAGGCATCCGGCGCCTGTGCTGGGCCAATCGAAAAGCCGGGAGCCCCCCAGGTGGCGGGCAAGCCCGTGGAGGCGCCTGACGACGTTCTCCTCGTCCGCTCGGCCCTCACGCGCTCGATCGCGGAGAACAAGCGGTTGCGCGCCATCACGAGTGTGATTCAGGCGAGCGTGCACGCCGCTCTTACACCTCCGCCCGCACTCGTGATGCCGTCCGCCCCGGTCAAGCTGGGCAAGGCGGGGTCCGAAGAGGTGGCACTGCTACACCTGAGCGACACGCAACTCGGCAAGGTCACGCCGACCTACAACAGCGAGATCGGGTGCCAGCGCATCCTCGACTTCTTCAAGAAGTGCGTGCACCTCACGAACATCCGGCGCGCAGGGGCCAAGATCAGCGAGGTTCACCTCGCGCTGGGCGGCGACATCATCGAGGGCGAGACCATCTTCCCCCACCAGCCGCACCTGATCGATCAGTGCGTGTACGACCAGGCATGCGCGACTGCCCCTGCCGTGATCGCACAGGGCGTCCTACTCCTGCTCGCCCACTTCGAGCGCGTCAAGGTCGTGTGCGTGCCGGGCAACCACGGCCGGTCGGGCGACAAGCACGGGGCCAACCACCCGCGGTCCAACTGGGACAACGTCGTGTACGCGACGCTCAAGAGCATGCTGCTCGGCCCGCCGAACGCCCCGCGGAAGGACCCGGAGCTCAAGCGGCTCGAGATCGTCATCGCGGAGGACTACTACGTCGTCGACCGCATCTACGACTGGGGCCTTCTGTTCGTGCACGGCGACCAAATCAACGGTGGCAGTGGCAACTTCCCCATCGCCGGCACGACGAAGAAGATGGTGGGGTGGTCTGACAGCCTCACCGAGGCGTGGGACTACCTGTACTTCGGGCACTTCCACACCTACCAGTCGGGCACCCTGAACCACCGGCAGTGGTTTTGCAACGGCACCACGGAGAGCGACAACCTGTTTGCGCAGGAGAAGTTGGCGGCGACGGGGTGTGCGTCGCAGCGGCTCCAGTTCTTCTCTCGGGACCACGGTGTCATCGCGGACATGCAGGTCTACCTGAGCGACAAGCGGACACCGCAGAGCCAGCGCTTCAAGGCCGCGTAGGAGCACTATGGCGACGAAGAAGAGTCCACGCTACAAGCTCGTCACGGTCCCGCTGTACGACAAGCCGGTGCACGTGGTTGAGGGCTCCACGATGGCTGACGCTGCCACGGAGGCTCGTCGCCGTTGGCCCGACCTCGAGGTCTCCACGAAGGATGTCGAGCAGGCATACGGCTTCTGCACGACCAGCGCGACGCACGACCCCGTCATCCTGCTGCCGGTGGGGGCGTCGCCAGGCTGCGTGGCGCACGAGTGCCTGCACGCTGCGAACTTCGTCCTGCAGAACGTCGGGATCAAGGCCAACACCGACAATGACGAGCAGGTCTCGTACGTACTGCAGTTCATCGTCGACGCGGTGGCGCCGTGGCTCACCTCCCGTCGACGGACAGCACAGGCGGCACCGACAGCACCAGCGAAGAGCACGGCCGCACCGGCGCCGGCACCAGCGGTCACGCGCGACGAGTAGCGCGTGTGGCTAAGCCTGGTGGGTGGCTGACTCCTCTGCGTTCTTGAGAGACCTCGCGCGCACCGACCAGGACCAGTGCGCGCGGGTCGTGGCAGGCATCACGAACACGCTTCGTGACTCGTTCCGCGGCGACAGGTCGCCGATGACCAGACGCGAGGTCACCCGTCGTTTCGACATGGGCTTGAAGCTTGTCGGGATGATGGTGATGGAGCTCGACTGGTCGATCGCCCGTGCGCTCGACACGCTTCCCCACGCGCTCCGAGTGGAGCTCGACGGTGGAAGGTGGGAGCCGCGTCAGTCGGGTATGTGGCTGGGGAGTGGGGACGCTGATGTTGGCGACAACGACGGCGAGCCTCTACTGTGGACACCTGATCGGCAACGCAGGGGCGTCATCGTCCTGTAGTCGCGCGAGGAGAGTTCTATGAAGTTGACGGATGCACTGGCACAGTTCGAGACCCGTATCTCCAAGTCGGAGGGCGGTGTCGTCACGATGGGCGCCGAGGACCTCGTGAAGTACATCGGCGAGCAGCTCGCCCTCGCCGAGAGCGAGGGCGACGCCGGCAAGGAGCGGCGCGAGGCGGTCAAGGCGGTCATCGCGGCCGCGAAGGCTGCCGAGGCCGCTGGTGCGACCTCCTTCGAGGTCAAGGTCTTCGCGGCCTCGGTCGCCCAGAAGGCTGCCGAGGGTGAGAAGGACCCGGTCCTCGACGCCCTCGGTTCCCTCACCGCCACGGTCGAGAGCCTCAAGACGGCGGTCAAGGCCGTGACGGTGCCGGCCCCGAAGGAGGAGCAGCCGGCGAGCACCTCGAGCGCCGACGTGAACAAGGCTGACGGTGAGCAGAATGCGTCGACGCCGAAGGCCGGAAGCGAGAACGAGGTCGAGAAGAACGCCCAGGCTCGTGTCCGCTGGCCGCTCGACCTCAACCCGCCCAGCGCGAGACGCTGATTCGGCACGTCCTGTGCTGAGATAATGGGGCTAGCACGCTCGTGCTCAGCCCCATTTGCTTTGGAGACCGATAGCATGGCGAACACACTCAAGCAGATGCTCCCACCGGATGTGGTCGAGGCCCTCACACTCGATGTCCCATCCGGCTCGCACGAGCATGCGGTTGACCCCGGCCTGGCGAAGACGCTGCCCGGCGGCCCGCACAAGCACACGTTCCGACTCCCGAGCGGCGAGTTGCTCGTCACGGACCTCAGCGGCCCGCACGAGCACAGCCTGTACATCAACGAGGAGGGCGACGAAGCGTACACGTATGGCGCAGGCGAGCATGTTCACACGGTCACCCTCGAAGACGGCTCGGTCATCAAGACCGAGATCGATGGGTGGCACTGCCACGAGATCAACCTGAAGCCGGAGCAGGGGGATGGTGAGGCTGATGTGCGTCCTGATGGGCAGCACCGCCACCGCCTCGTGCTGCCGAATGGTGCCGTCATCATGTCCCTGATGCCGGGCGACGAGCTGATGGAGCTCGCCACCGAAGCAGGGATCGCAGCCCAACGAGCCAACATGTCGAAGGGCTACCCCAAAGCGCCGAACAGCGAAGGGGTGGCCGAGATCGTCGTGCGGGAGAAGGCCGCCACGGTGCGCCTGACTCTCGGCTTCGACGCCGCGAAGTGTGTGGTCGACCTCGACGTGGCACGGAAGGGTGTCGAGGTCGAGAGCGTGACGGCAGCCGCCGAGGGGTTCGGCCTGAACGGCTACCGCTTCATGCAGCCCATCGCAGGCAGCACCTGCAAGGCGAAGGTCGGGAAGCGAGCTGGCGACGGGGACGCTCTGCGGGTCGACGATCTGCAGGTGGCGTGGGGCATCATCACGGAGACCTCGCGCGAGGTCTTCCTGAAGGGCAAGCACTTCACCGGCACGCTGACCCTCCACAAGGCCGCGAGCGGGTGGACCGCGAGCTTCGAGCGCATCACGACGCCAGCGGTGCTCACGAAGAACGCACCGCTCCCGCCGAAGGGACACAGTGCGCTGCCGCCTTCGCTGGCGAAGGCGTGCCCCCGCGAGTTCGCGTACTGGGAGAGCGAATCGCCGCTACTGGCGCGGCAACAGCGAGACGCGCTCGCCGTGTCGGGCTTCTTCGCTGCCGACACCCTCGCGGTGGTGGACGGCGAGGTGCGGAAGGTCGAGCGGATCGTCACCACCCGGCTCTACCAGCCAGGCGGCGAGACGATCAAGGTCAGGAAGTACACGGACGAGGTGCGGCGTCTGCTCCCCGTCGACGCCCACGAGGTCGTCGTTCAGAAGGCCGGGCAGCACTGGGAGGACATCGACGCACCAGCCGGCGCGGTTCGTGTCATCGACGGCGCCTCGATCGACGAGCTCGACACCCTGCACAAGTGCACCGACGCGATGCTCGTCATCGCGGCTGACGCTCCGGAGACGCGGCGCGCCCTCGAGAAGCACGGCCGCCCATTCACCCTCGCTCACCCCGATGCGAGCGGCAAGGTCTTCGTCACCACCTACGACCTGAGCAAGGCCGCCTCGATGGAGGCTGTCACCTTTGTCGAGGCACCACCGGTCGAGGCACCACCCGCTGCGCCGGAGTCGCTGACGGTCAAGGCCGTGGCGGCGCCCGAGCCTGACGGCGGGGCGAAGGGGACGCTTCGGCTGCTGGCGAAGGCGGCCGAAGACAGCGATGAGCGCTACGTGCTCGGCATCGTGCTCGAGCCGCTGACGGAAGCGAACCCCGACGCACAGGGCGACATCTACGACGCTCCGACGATCAAGAAGGCCGCGCACCTGTACATGGAGCGCTTCCAGAACGTCGGGCTGCAGCACAAGCAGATGGTCTCCGACACGGTCATCCTCGTCGAGAGCTACATCGCCCCGGTCGACATGGCAATCGGTGGAGCGCTGGTGAAGGCCGGCACGTGGATGATGGCGGTCCGCGTCGATGACGACGAGCTCTGGAAGCAAGTGAAGAGCGGTGCCATCAGCGGCTTTTCCATCGGTGGCTGGGCTACGCGCACTCCTGTCGATGGTGCCGATCAGAGCAGCGGCGCCGCGGCTTGACAGCGACGAAAGGCAGTCCCGACGATGGATAGCAACGTGTTGAAGGCTGAGGACAGGCAAGAGGTGTACCGACTCACCGACGTGGTGGTTCGGGAGGTCTCGATCGTCGATCGCCCCGCCAATCTGCGCCCATTCCTGATCATGAAGAGCGAGGACTCGCAGGGCCCCGAGCTGGAGCCGGACGGCATGGGCGGCTTCCGCCTCAAGTCCGCCCCGCCTGCCGATGCCCCCGCTTCGAGCGACGAGCCGAGCAAGGTCACCAAGGGCAGCGAGGTTGACGACGCTCTCGTGGCTGCGGCGCTCGCCTCGACGAGCGAGGTCGAGAAGGTCGGTCGCAAGCTTGCGGCCAAGCGCGAGCAGGCCATCCGTCAAGCGATCGAGCTACTGCTCAGCGTCATCGATGACGCGACCAAGGCTGTCACGAGGACGGCGGATGCGAACAAGTCCATCGCGGCAGAACTCGGTGCAGAACGTGCGGAACTCGCCCGCCTGCGGGCCGAACACGAGACCTTGAAGGCCCAACACGTCGAGCTTGTTCGTTCTGTGAGCAAGGCTCGCGGTAACGTGCAGAAGAGCAATGCGCTTCCCTACGAGGAGCGCGGTGACGCGTCGAGCCGAGTTGTGTGGCCGCGCGACATGAACGAGAGCAGCTAGCTAGGAAGAACGATGCTACCCAACAAGCAACTCATTGCGAAGGCCGACCTGGCGCTCTCGGAGCTCCAGTCGAACGGTGGCGCCCTGCCGGAGGCGAAGGCCAAGCAGTTCGTCGAGATCATGATCAAGAAGGGCGTCCTGACCTCGATGGCGCGGGTCATCCCGATGGCGGGGTACCAGCAGACCGTCGACAAGATTCGCTTCCCGAGCCGCATCATGCGCGCGGGCTCGGCGGGCATCGCCCTCTCCGAGGCCGACCGGTCGAAGCCGGAGCTGTCGAAGGTCTCCCTCGAGGCGAAGCTGTGGAAGGCGGAGGTCCAGCTCGACGACGAGATCCTCGAGGACAACATCGAGGGCGAGGAGCTGCAGAACCACATCGTCTCCCTCGTCGCCGAGCGGATGGGCGCCGACACCGACGACATCCTGATCAACAGCGACAGCACCGACAACACGCTGGACCCGGAGCTCCGCCTGTTCAACGGCATGCTGAAGGCCGTGACGACCAACACCGTCTCGGCCGGCGGCACCGTCCTGACCAAGGACGTGCTGAAGCAGACCCGCAAGGCGATGCCGATCGAGTTCCAGGGCAACCCCGCGGAGCTCAAGTTCTTCACCAGCGTCAACGCGGTGACGGAGTACGGCGACGGGCTGGCCGATCGCATGACGGGCCTCGGCGACGCGGCGCTGCAGAACGCCGGCCAGATTCGGTACATGGCGACCGAGGTCATGCCGGTGCCGTACTTCCCCGAGGACCTCGGCGGCAGCGACGACGAGACCGCCGTCATCCTCACCCACCCGAAGAACCTCGTCGTCGGGCTCTGGCGGAAGATCAGGGTCGAGATGGAGCGCTCCGCCCGCCACGGCACGAACATCATCGTCGCGTCGGTCCGCATGGACTTCAAGTACGAGCACGAGCCCGCGGTCGTGAAGACCACCGGCGTCAAGGTCAGCGCCTAGTCGGCGCGTGAGAGGGGCACGTCGCCGTGCCCCTCTCAACCCCCATCTCTCGAAGGAGACCTCTACCATGGCACTCGGTACCACGACTCTCATCACCTCCGGCGGCGCGGACGCCGGTCAGGTCAACTGCGACCGCATCACCGTGGTCCTCGACAACTCGTACCCGACCGGCGGCTACACCGGCCTGGCCGACAAGATCAAGGGCGCGACCAACCGCAACCCGACCATCATCGGCGTCGTCGCCCAGAGCGGCGGCTACGCGGCGTACTGGGACTACGCCAACAGCAAGCTGATGCTGTTCTACAGCAACAGCGACGCGGCGGATGGTCCGCTGATCCAGGTCCCGGACACGACCGACGTGGGCGGCATCACCCTCTCGCTGCTCGTCTTCTACAAGTGAGGTCGACGTGCTGACGATCGAGACCAACCACTTCGGAGGTGGCGCGTGCCTGACCGGCAAGGGTGCCGGCGGCAAGGCGTCGCTCCAGGAGCTCCTCGAGGAGCTGCAGAACCCGGCCAACACCACCATCGGCGACGGCACGGCGGCCGCGTCGCTGACCATCGACAAGGACGGCGCGGCCGCGGGTGACCTCAACCTGAAGTCGGACGGCGTCCTGCGCGGTCGCATCCGGCTCAACTCGTCCGAGGCCCTCGTCATCGAGGTCTTCAACGACAGCGAGGTCTCCCAGGGCACCGTCACGATCGGGACGGACGGCGCGGTCACGCTGTCGAAGGGGCTGACGATCAGCTCGGGGGCCCTCACCGTCACCGGCATCAGCATGGTGGGCCTCGAGACGTACGTCACCCTCGACGTGGGCTCGCTGGTCGGGACGGGAGTGTACGGCTTCGCCTCGCCGGTGGCCGGCACCATCACGAACATCCAGACGCGGCTCAAGGCGCCGCTCACCACGGGTGATGCCACGCTGACGGGCAAGATCGGCAACACCGCCATCACGGGCGGGGTCATCACGATCACGCAGTCGGGCAGCGCGATCGGCGACATCGACTCCGCTTCGCCCTCGGCGGCCAACACCGTCGCGGTCGGCTCCAACGTCAGCTTCACGGTGGGTGGGACCAACGACGCGGCCGTCGGGGCAACCGTCACCGTCACGATCCGTCGCTCCGCGTAGTCGGCGCGAGAGCATCGAGGGCCGGCTGAGATTCACCCTCAGCCGGCCCTCAGTGTTGCAAGGCTTCTAACGTCATGTCTCAGCCGTACCTGCTCGTTCGTCTGCGTCCCGTCGACCCGTACACCCCCGGTCGGCGCATCTACACCATGCTCAAGCGCCCCGGCATCCCGGTGACGCTGAAGTTCGAGGAACAGAAGGGGTGGCACAAGCTTCCCCGAAGCGTCGGAGAGGTGCTCCGCAACGAGACGGACTCGGAGGGTGCCGCGGTCTTCGACGTGTGCACGCACGAGGAGGCGATCAAGGTCGAGATCGCCGAGGAGCAGCGCCGGAGTCAGAAGGCACAGAAGGCGAAGGCGAGTGCGCCGCACGCGATGTCCGTCCTGACCGCCAAGTCGGCCCGCGACCTCGAGATGGAGCCGCCGCCGGTGAAGGCTCCCGTCGCCGCGCCCGTCACCCCGCGCGCACCGAAGATGCCTGCGCCGGCCGAGATCGTCGCCGCCGAGTCGATCGACTGGGAAGAGGTCGAGCAGGACACCCGCCACCCGGCCGCCGAGTTGCAGGACGAGCGCGACGCCGACGACGATGCGGTCTCGCCGGAGACCGTCGATCTGAGCGCGCCCCCGCCGACCGCCGCGAGCGACGACAAGGCGGCCAAGAAGCGCCGTACCAAGCGCCAGTGAAGCCCTGAGCGCAAAGCGTCAAGCAAGGGAGGCGGCTCGTGGCTGCCTCTTCGCATATCGTGGGAGGGAGGTCGTATGGTTTTCATGGCCCGAACACAGGCGTCGACGGCGACGAATCCGCTCTTGACGTTCATCTACCAGACGCCCGAGCGCGGCTTCATGAAGGACGTGTCGGCGCTCTCGTACGCCGTGGTCGACATCAGCACGCCCGCCAAGGAGCTGAACCCGACCGAGGTGGTTGCGAAGACCTCGATCGACCTTGTGACGAGCAAGCTCTCGAAGGGCCGCTACTTCGCCCCGCTGACGATCGGCGAGGACTGGGACCTCGGCGACTACCAAGTCGTCTGGTACTACGAGTACGAGGGTGGCGACGAGCAGACGCTGGTCACTCCACTCGTTGTCACAGACGAAGCGTTCGGGCCACCGAGCTACTACGCCACGGTGCAGGACGTGTACGACACGGGCCTGAGCCCGGTCACGTACACCGTGAAGAACGTGCGCGGGGCGCTGGCGAAGGCCCATGCACTCATCGAGCGCTGGACAGGTCGCGTGTTCAGGCCGCAGTACAAGGTGCACCGCGTGGACGGCTGCGGCGGCATGAAGCTGCGCCTCGGGGAGCCCATCATCGCTGTGGAGCGCATCGATGTCGAGGACGAGTATGTGCAGGGCTACCTGTTCGAGGAGGAGGACAGCGAGCTGCACATCTACAACCGGCACATCCGCTACGGAACCCTCGCGCCCGACGACCGCAACAACCCGCACATCGACTACAGCTACGCCACGCGACCGTTGGGCCCCCTTGGGCGCTTCTCTGACGGCGCCCTCGACGTGAAGGTCACCGGCATGTTCGGCTACACCGAGCCGGACGGCTCGCCGCTGGGGTGCACGCCGCCGCTCGTGCGCGAGCTGGCGGTGAAGATCGCACTGCTCCACGTCGACGGCGCAGCCACCGACGACGCGTGGTTCGCCAAGAACAAGTGGAAGATCACCGAGGAGCGCACGCGCGAACAGTCGGTGAGGTACGGCAGCGTGGGCTCTTCGGCCAGTACGTTCGTCGGTCCCGGCTCGAGCGCCTTCTTCACCGGCGACCCGGAGATCGACGGCCTCATCCTGTCGCTCAAGGTCGGTCCGGCCATGATGGGAGGCTGACATGCCGGGCTACAAGGGCAGGCTCATCTGGCCGCAGATCGCGGTCATCTACCAGCTCGACACCGTCGCCACGGCGGCGGACCCTGATGGGGCTGGTCCGCTCACCACCGGGTACGACGACGACCTCGGGGATGTGCTGCCGTACGACGCGGCCGGTGTGCGAACCTCCTCGCGCAAGGAGAAGACCACCCCGATACGCCTTCCGGTGCAGATCGAGCCCAGCCGCTTCGATCAGACACAGCAAATCGGGCAAGGGAACACGGTCGAGCACGAAATGGTGCTCATCACGCACTTCGACGAACTCCGCAAGCTCGACCTCGTCGACAATGCGACGGGGCTTCCGAAGCTGTACCGCGGCGACCGGCTGGCAGAAATCAGGCACAAGAAGACGGACGCGCTCATCATGAGCGTGCCGCTCCCGCGCGGCCTCTACATCGAGGAGACGCGGCCCATCTCGTTCGGTCTCTCTGCCGGCGACCGCAACCTCTTGCTCATCGCCCTGTCGAGCAGAGCGCAGGGGGTGTAGTGGCGAAGCCGGAGCTACAGCTACGGGTCCGGGCCACGGGTGACTGGGAGCGCGCTGCGGAGCTCCTGCGAACGCTCAAGCGCGGTAACCGTGTGTGGGAGAGCGTTGTCGGCAAAGAGGCGAAGTACGCCGCCAAGCTCGTGCGTGAGAACCTCAACACTCGCGGCAAGCTCACCGGCACGAAGTGGCCCCGCTTGAAGCCGTTGACGTGGAAGCGCAAGAAGACGAAGCGCATCCTGTTCGAGTCTGGACAGCTCGCCAAGGCCATCACTGCGAAGAAGGAGGGCTCGAGCTGGTTCATCGGCGTCGTCTCGACGGACAAGCACAAGGGCACGGACATCTCTCTGCGTGACCTGGCGGCCGTGCACGAGTACGGCACCACCATCGTGCAAGAGTGGACTGCCAAGCAGCGTGCGGCCTTCTTCGCCTTGCTGCGCAAGTACGGCGGAGCGCGGCGCGGCAGTAGCCGGCGCAAGACCTCGCCCTCAGCTCAGTCGCCAGCGGTGCGCGACCCTCGAACCGGCCGCTTCGTCAAGACGAAGGCGATCCCGAAGGGACGCATGGTCGTCGTCATCAAGATACCGGCGCGCCCCTTCATCTTCCCGGTGCTGACCCGGATGTACGAGGGTGCTCAAGACAGTGTGGAGAGGCGCATCCTGTCTCAGATCAAGAGCGCTCTCAAGCTCAAGTAGATGGCCGTCCCGACGATCACATCGCTGTCCGTCACCTCGGGCCCTTCGCAAGGTCGCACGCTGGTAGCCATCACAGGCACGAACTTCCGTGCGTACCCGGCGATACCTGCCACCGGGCGGGTGCCGAAGCCCAACCCGACGGTGCGCATTCTCTTCGGAGGAGAGGAAGCTTTCGAGGTGCAGACGGAGAGCACCACGAAGGTGTGGTGCCTGACGCCACCGGGAAACCCGGGGCTGGTGAACGTCACCGTCACGAACATCGACCAAGACGGCGTCGCCGTTGCTGGCGAGACGGCCACGAAGACCAACGCGTTCACGTACATCCGGCCGTACATCCGCGTGCCGTCGGGGGCCACCTCGGTCGATGCCTACCGCAGCGACCTGCAGCGTCTCGTGATTCAGATCATCCGCGAGTTCAAGCGGCAGGTGCTCGAGAACACCGTCCTCAAGAAGCCACGGACGGACTACAGCTCCAGCCCTTCGAGCGGTCGCGTGCGTCTCTCGTCGCTGCCCGGCCTCGTGCTGTACGGCCCTCGGCTCTCGCCCAACCGGTTCCTCACCGAGAACCCGAACGAGAACACAGAGACCGACGGTGGCTACAAGGCCAGGCGGCAGGTCGAGGCCAGGGATATCGCCTTCAGCTTCACCGCCGTGACCGACAGTGCGTTCGAGGCGCTCAACCTCATTGACGTGCTCGACCGGTTCTTCGACAAGAATCACGTCGTACGGCTGCTCCGCAACCCTCTGGTGCCCGACGCCGGGTACGTGGAGTACGACCTCGTCTACACCGACATCGCCTCTGTCACTCCGGACATCGACGGCGACGATCAGACCGTGGTCGAGGGTGGCTTCTTCGTTCGCGGCTTCGAGATGCAAGCCTCGGCAGGCTTCGCTGACGACGGCGTCGAGTTCATAGGCAACACCGCGATCGAGATCGAGACGGCAACGCTGCCGCGAGAGGACTGAACATGCCCGCAACACTCACTCTTCACAACCTGCAGCCATGGGCGGAGAGCTTCGAGCTCACCCCTGAGTGCGCGTCGCAGTCGCTGCCCGGCGTCCAGATGAGGACGCCGAAGAGCGTCAAGGCCCCCGACGGTACCACCGGCTTCGCCTGGGAGGACAAGCTGCACGCACCCACCATCACCATTCCAGCGCGCGGCAAGCTGTCCAGCATCCCGCTCGCGGCCCGCGAGGCTCCATCCGTGAAGGCCGCCGTTGCGGCGGGCACGCTGCGCATCAGCGAAGATGGGAGTGCATCGCCGGCCCCCCACAAGCGCAGCAAGAGTGCTGGTGAGAACAAGTGACCTTTACACTCGGGTGAACTATGTCGAAGGCTCTGCTGTCGTCCAAGATCGTCGTCAATGAGGAGGAGCCGCGGCTCCGGTCCGTACCGGCGCTGCGCACCGCTGTGTGGGCGGTCAGCGGCGTCACCGAGCGCGGGCCGCACGAGACGACGCTGATTCAGTCGTACGAGGAGTACGTGCGCTACTTCGGCGGCTACACCACCGACGCGAAGGACGTGCCCGCCGCCGTGCAGGGCTACTTCGAGAACGGCGGCGAGTTCTGCTACGTCACCCGCATCGTCCACTACTCGGATGTCACCAGCAAGACCTCGATGACCTCCGTGGCGGCCACGGTCGACCTCGAGGACCGCGACGGTACGCCGGAGGACACACTGCGCGTCACCGCCAAGAGCGACGGCACGTGGGGCAACTCGCTGCGCATCGACATCACGGCGGCGACCTCGGGCTCCAGCTCCGAGTTCAACCTCATCGTCAAGAACTCGGTCGGCGTCACGCTCGAGACGTGGGCCAACCTCTCGATGGTTGACGCCAACGAGCGCTACGTCGAGACCATCATCAACAACGCGGTCACCGGCTCGCGCTACATCGTCGTCACCGACCTCGACTCGGGGTCGACGGCGCCGGCTGACATGCCGGCGCTACAGACCAGCACGGCGCTGACGACTGGCAACGACGGGCTCACGTCGCTGGCCGACACCGACTTCCTCGGCAGCGAGGCGGGGGGCACGGGCCTGTGGCGCACCGCCGAGATCCCGGACATCACGCTCGTCTCGGTGCCTGGCCGGACCTCGAGCACGGTGGCGAACGGCATCCTCACGCACCTGCTGGCGCGCGACGGCGAGATGTTCGCTATGGCGGTGCTTGACCCGCCGGCCAACACGACCGCATCGGGGATGGTCACCTACGTCAAGTCGACGGCGGCGCTCTACAACCTCGACGAGCGCCTGTGCATCTTCTGGCCGCGGCTCAAGGTCACGAACCCCAACAAGACGGTCTACGGCGTCGGTGACACGATCACGGTGCCGCCGTGCGGCCACGTCGCGGGGGTCATGGCGCGCACCGACAACCAGCGCCCCGGTGGCGTGTACCAGCCGCCGGCCGGCGTCGAGCGGGGCATCATCCGCGGTGCTCGCGGGCTCGAGATGACCGAGGTGACCAGCGAGCGCAAGCGCGACCTCGTGTACCCGGCGAACATCAACCCGATCACCACGGGCCCCGGGTACCCCATCCACATCGACGGTCACCGGACGCTGAAGACGAACGGGAACTTCCCCTCGATCAGCGAGCGGCGCGGCGTCTTCTTCATCGAGGCGTCGATCAAGGAGGCGGTGCAGTTCGCGCGGCACTCGAACAACGACGCTGCGCTTCGGGCGACCGTCGAGCGGACCATCGAGCAGTTCCTGCTCCAGCAGATGCAGGTCGGGGCGTTCCGCACGCAGAACCCGGAGACGGCCTTCTTCGTCGACGTGGGCGAAGGTCTCAACGACCTGGCGACGCAGCGCGCCGGCATCCTCAAGGTGCGTGTCGGTCTCGCCACGCAGAGCCCCATCGACTACGTCATCCTCTCGTTCTCGCAGGACCTCTCGGCGGCGAACAACGCTGAGGCTCAGGCCGCGCAGGTCGGCTAACAGCGGCAAGTCCGCGGATAGGAGCTAGGTAGCATGCCGATTCAGGGTACCAAGCCGTTCAAGCACCAGAAGTACGCCTTCGAGGTGCAGATTCCAGGCTTCAAGAGCGCCGCGTTCCAGAAGTGCAGCGAGCTCTCGAAGGAGGTCGAGGTCGGGCAGATTCGTGAGGGCGGGTCGCTCATCCCGCACAAGCAGCCCGGTCTGCTGACGTACGCCGACGTGACGCTCGAGCGCGGCGCGTACAACGACAAGGACTTCTACGACTGGGCGGAGCAGTGCGGTGACGCCGCGCAGAACGCCGGCAACGTCGAGCCGGAGTACAAGCGGACCATCGACATCGTCCAGATCGATCGGGCGCGCAAGCCTCTCGTGCGTTACCGGCTCTACGGCGCGTTCGTGCAGAAGCACGTCGCCGGCGACTGGGACAACGAGACGAGCGAGTTCGTGGTCGAGAAGCTGACCCTCGCGTACGACTACTACAAGCGCATTCCGGTGTAACAATGAGCAGCACCCGTACCAGCCTGGTCGCGCTCCCCTCGGGGGCCGTCGTCACTCTCCGCCCCCTGCGTGCGGAGGAGCTGAACCTCATCACCAAGATGGGCTCTCGCAGCGCCAAGCGTGCCAACACGGAGCGCTACGACGGGCTGGTGCGGGCGCTGCAGAACTGCACCCTCGCGGTCGACTCGCCCGGACCGTTCGCCACGTTCTCGTGGTCGGCGACCTCCGACGCCGACCAGATGACCGGCATCTTCGCGCTGCGGGCGCTGACCTTCGGCGCCACCATCGATCACAAGATGGAGTGCGACGAGTGCAGTCACCGCTGGGTGGCAACCCCGCGGCTCACCCCCAAGTCGGACGGTGGTGACCTGTCGATCGTGCCCACCTCCGACGAGGGGCGGCAGGCACTCGCGGGCGCTGGTCGTCTGCCGCCGTTCAAGCTGCCCAGCGGGGCGCTCGTCGTGTGCCGGATGCTCGCCGGAGCCGCGCGCAAGGAAGTCAGCAAGGTCCTCGAGGAGCTGGGCGACGACCCGATCATCGCCGGCCTCTCGTCTCGCATCGTCGGGATGACCACCGCGAGTGGCGACGAGGTCGAGGCGAACGACCTGCCGCGGGCCATCCGCGACATGGACGCCGCCGACGTACCGGAGCTGCAGGACTACCTCTCGACCGTGGACGGCGGCGTCGACGACTGGTTCCCGGTCGAGTGCCCCGAGTGCGGCTGCGTCAACGAGGTGCGCACCTTCCCTTTCTTGGGGGCAGCCGCGTTCTGGGGCTTCCGTGGCTCGTCCCGGAAGCGTCGCTGAGGCTGCTTCATCTGGCTCGCGGCGCGCGCTTCCTGTGGAAGCTCGTGGACATGCTGTGCTGGCGCACCGAGGGCACCGGCTACGGCTTCACGCGGGCTGACGTGCTGAGCATGGAACTCGGCGAGGTCCTGTTCTACTACCGTGCCGCGAAGAAGCACTACGAGAGCATCGCCGATGCGCACAGGAACGCGAACAACGCCGGAAAGCACGTTGAGGCGGAGGCATGGGCACAGCGGGACGAGGATGGCTACGACGAGGATGAGGACGTGAGCCTCGATGCGCTAGTCGACGAGTAGGATAGAAGAAGGCCGCGCACGCGCGGCCTTCTGCGTAGGAGCCGCTCGAGATGAGGAACAACTTTGGTCTAGGCTTCGTCTTCGAGGCGGTCGACAAGTTCAGCGGCACCGTCAACCGCATTGGTGGCGCCTACGAGCGCATGGAGCGTGCCCGGAAGAAGGGCACGAAGGAGATGAACAAGTCGCTCGCCATGGAGACGGCGGGCATGACGACGCTCGGCGTTGCGGGGGCTGGCCTGCGCAAGGCGCTCTCGTTCGCCAACGTCGCTGGTGAGTTCGAGCAGGGGCTTGCCGGCCTTCAAGCCGTGTCGCAGGCCAGCGCTGAGGAGCTGGGGAAGGCGCGCGATCGGGTGGTCCAGGCCGGTATGGATACGCAGTTCTCCCCGATGGAGGCCCTCGCCGGCATGCAGCAGCTCGTCACTGCCGGCCAGACGCTAGCAGACGCGGGCGAGGTGCTGACACCCGTCCTCGACCTCGCGGCCGGCTCGCTGGGCAAGCTCTCCGTGGATGACGCTGCGGACGCTGTCGTCGGTACCCTCAACGCCTACGGCGAGAGTGCCGAGAAGGCCACGGAGGTCACGAACAAGCTCCTGCGCATCACGCAGTTGACGAACTTCGCCACCAACGACTT
>ERZ724522.536-NODE-536-length-24011-cov-4.926741_pt1 | contig 24011 bp, 34 predicted proteins | sample MGYA00376055_ERZ724522 | MGnify/ENA primary metagenome ERZ724522 (study PRJEB28724, sample SAMN07190884) | wastewater metagenome | isolation source: effluent of sewage treatment plant in Hong Hong | place: Hong Kong | collected 2016-03-17 ...
CGGCAGTTCACCGGCTCGACCGGCGGCAGCCGTCTCGACCTTCTTCATGGCCTTCTCGGATGTCATCTCGCTCATGGCGGCCAGAATCGACAGCTTGACGGTGTGATCAAGCTGCTTCGGCTTCGACATGGCCGAATAGTCCGCGACCTTCGTCAGCTTCTCCGCCGCCCGGTGAACCTTGCGTCGGATGCCGGCGACATCGGCCGTCGAGGCCGAGACGATCTCTTCGTCGTCGAGGCGTTTGACCCAGACACGGCGGACCACGGCAAAGACCATGTCGTCATCCCGCCGAGCTTTCCGGATCGCGGAATACAGCGCCGGCCGCGACTTCAGGACATTGGTGCCGATAGCCTCGGAGAGGTCAGTATACGGGACGATCTCACCGACCTAGGCTTTGACCAGCCGCTGGTACAGCAGCCGGGTATCGGAGGACATCTGGAACACAGGCTTGTTCATGCGGGGCTCCCTGATGGAGATGCCCCGGCCGAAGCCGGGGCCGTTGAGTTGTGTTGAGACGTGTAGCGGAGCGATGCCGAGCGGAGCCGCGCTATGCGGCGCGTGGCGCTGCGGTGTGACACCGTTTCCGGCATCCCGAGGCCGGCGGAACCGGCCCGGGGATGCCGGCCCCGAAGGGCCGGCCGTGGCATTGAGAGGCGGGGCAATGCGCAGCGACGTGACGCAGGGCAGAGCGTTGCGGGGCATCGGCTTGTCCTTTCGAACACCATCAACATACACCGTTATTTGCATTTCGCAAATATGAAATTGCCATTGATCCATATTTTTCTGTCGGCATCGCCGTTTCGCAAACCGTCGGCCGGGCCGGCACCGGAAACCGAACCGGGCGTTCGAAATCCACCAAATCAAAAGCCGGGTATTTTCCCGGGTATAATTTCAATCGGCCAGCGAACTACGCTCATACAAATCAATGTCTTATGCCATTGGCTCGACGGTCACCCTCTCCGCCATTCCTTCTTCCGGCGCAGTCCGCGTCCTTCCAGAATTCGTTGATTTTCAGCCATTACAGGCGCATGGATAGTCCGACGTCATCCGCGCCGTACCCGGTCAAGCCGGGCAGAAACCGGGTAGAAAACCGGGTACGCGCCGGGAAATACCGGGTATCCGATGCCGCTCACCGATGCTGCGATCCGCAAGGTCAAGCCGGCCGACAAGCCGCAGAAGCTCACTGACGGCGGCGGCCTCTATCTCCATGTCACGCCCGCCGGCGGGCGGCACTGGCGCTGGAGGTACGAATTCGGGGGCAAGGAGAAGACCCTTACCATCGGATCATACCCGGAAATCGGTCTAGCCGATGCCCGGTCGGCGCGGGAAGACGCTCGCCGAATCCTCAAGGGCGGTCGTGATCCGTCGGTGGTGCGACGGCACCAGAAGGCTGCAGCCGTCGCCGAATCAGCCGACACCTTCGAAGCCCTGGCCAGGGAATGGCATGGCACGATGAAGTCGCAGTGGGTCCCCAAGCACGCCGGTGATGTTCTCGGCAGCCTGGAGGCGGATGTGTTCCCCGCCATCGGTCAGATGCCGATCCGGGATATCACGCCACCGCTGGTGCTCTCCGTTCTCCGCGACATCATCAGCCGGCCGGCAGTCGAGACTGCCCACCGGGTCCGGCAACGGATGTCGGCCGTGTTCGTCTTCGCCATCGCTTCCGGCCGCGCTGAGACGGATCCTGCCGCCATCGTCGCCGGTGCACTGCCGCCCATCACGCGCGGGCGGCAGCCCGCTGTACGGACGCTGGACGAGGCCCGGGCGGTTCTCAGGGCCGCCGAGGCCCAAACCGCGCACCCGGTGACGAAACTGGCATTGCGGCTTCTCGCCCTCACCGCAGTGCGGCCCGGAACACTGGCGGCGACGCCATGGAGCGAGATCCCGGACCTGGATGCGACGGCACCTGACTGGACGATCTCAGCCGCCAGGATGAAGCTCCGGAAGCAGCACAAGGGCGATGCCGATCACGACCACACCGTGGCGCTGTCTCGCCAGGCTGTCGATGTTCTCAAGGCCGTTCGCGACCTCACCGGCGCCGGCCCGCTGGTGTTCCCGAACACCAGGCATGCACACCGGCCGATGTCGGAAAACGCTCTGGGCTATCTCCTGAACCGCGCCGGCTTCCACGGCCGTCATGTCCCTCACGGGTGGCGGGCTACGTTCTCCACGGTGATGAACGAGCGTTTTCCGTCCGACCGGGCCGTCATCGACCTCATGCTGTCGCACACCCCACAGAACAAGGTCGAGGCGGCCTATAACCGATCATTGCATCTTGCGCGGCGGCGAGCGCTGGCTCAAGAATGGGCCGATCTACTTCTGGAGGGGGCGCCGCCTGCTACCGCACTTCTGGTCGGGCCGCGGCGATGAGGACATGCGCGCTGTTCTGGCGATTCTTGTGGTTCTGATCTCGGCCCCGGCCGTTGCCGGTGAGCTTCAGGTGCGGGTGCGGGTGACGGATCGGGGCTTCGACATCATCAACGAAAGCCCATCGAAGCTTGAAAACTGCTCGGTCATCGTGAACAGCAAGTACAAGAAGCGATGGTTCGACATCGCCGTCAACGGAAGCCGCAACCTATGGTTTTCGGAACTGCAGACCGACAACGATGTCCGGTTCGATCCGAAACTGGACCGCTTCGAGCGCTTCCATCTGATCTGTCGGGGCGGCGATATTCTGATGGCGCCGAAGTAGCCGCCGCCGTCACGCCGAGCGGCCCGGCAGCCGATCCATCCATTCCGCCACAGCCGAGGCCCGCCACCGGACGGACCGAGTCGACAGCACCAGCGGCTGCGGGAACTTGCCCTTGCGCATCCACTCGTAGATCGTCGACCGCGACAGCGCGGTGACATCCTCGACCTCGTGGAGTTTGAGGAGGCGATCCATGGCCGTGCCTCAGAACAGGACGACTCGAGGGTCGAGACCGAGACGCAAAGCGGTACGTGGCGGGCAGATCCTGCCGACGGATTCCGCCTCGATCTGCCAGCGACACTCCTTGGCGCGGGCGCACTCATAGTCCCGCGGCTTCCTGGCTTCCTGTCGCTTCGGCCGGTTCGGCCCAGCAACCACCACCGGCCGGCCATCGGACGCCTCGGCGACCTGGGCATTGGCCATCTGGCAGGCGTCGCAGCTGGTGGACCACCATGAGCAGCCTCCGGCATCGGAGCCCTTGCCTGGGCACGGGGCGTTGACCTCGTGCGTCCACGGCGAGCCGTCCGCCGCGACAAGCGGGCACATCGTCGCCGGGCAGAAGACGGTGAGCGGCAGGACTGTCGGATCAGGCATGGGATACCTCGGCCATGTCGGCAGCTATCGCGTCTTCGCGCGCCCGGGCCAGGCGGGAGCCGCCGGCCATGTGGTAAAATGACCGCGCCGACCGTCTTGCCGCCTTGGCGTGGTCGTCGCAAACCGCCACGCTGTCGTGGCAGGTCACGCGCTCATCGAAGCGCAGCCAGACCCGACGCGTCGCGGTGCGGCCACAGACCTGGCAGTCATCCATCGGGTGCAGGACCGGGTCGGCTGCGCCGTACGGGATGGACTCGAAGGATGGCTTGATGCCGCCGAGGCGTGGGAAGTCAGCCATCGCCGGCTTCCTTCCCGAGAACAGCATCCATGCGAGTCGCTCCGATTGCGAACCCGGTCTGGATGAATTGGACCCACTGGCCCATGGCCCGCTCCGTGTCTGCCGGCGCGCCAAAGAGCGGGACGCGAAGTTCGCTCTTGAACCGCCCGCTTTCGAGCGCGACTGACAGGATCACGGTGTCGGTCTGCTCAGCCACGGTCGGCCTCCTGCTCAGCGAGGGCGGCGCTCCACGGTCGAAGCGGCGTGCCATACGAAAGCATCAGGGGATGGAGCGGATGACCGTCCGAAGCGGTTCCCCAGCATTTCAAAACAATGCCCTGCGGCCATGGGACGCGGCGCCAACGATGCCGAAGGCTGATCGGCAATTTCGCCGAAGCGCCCCATGCGACGACAACCATATCGGCTTCGCGAAACATCTCCTGCAGATGCCAGTCGTTCAGAGGACCGACAGGATCGCGGGCGGACCGCAGTCCAGCGATGTCTGTCGACCGATAGGAGAACAGGTTCCCGATGACAATACGACCCCATCCAAGGCGAGCAGCGAAGCCAAGCCACTTGCGGATCGTTGCGTCGTCTTTCTCAGCGTCAGCTGTCGACGGATTGACCATCACGCCCACGACAGTCGGCCCGGATCCGAGAGTGCGTTCAAGCCGATAGCGGTAGATGCCGCAGTCAGAAATGACGGCCGAACGACGTAAAAGGAGATCAGCCACGGTCGGCCTCCTGCTCCGCTTCCCAAATCGCCTCACGGACGAGGCGTTCCGCAGTGCCGAACACGACGACACCGATACCGCAGAGCAGGATGAGCCCACCTTCGTGGTGAACCAGCGCCCGGCCAGCGCTGACCGCAGCGGTGATGTGGCAGGCGTAGAGAACAGTGGCGATGATCTTCATTCGAGGCTCCGTGTCGCGGGACCGCCGAGCCACAGCAGGTCGTCAGCCCGGACCGGGTCTTCGGCGGTGATGATGTCGAGCAGGCAGCCGACGGCCGACGCGGCCGAACCGTCATCGAGGCGCGATATCGCGCCACTCAGGGTCTCGACGGGGACCCCGTACTGAAAGGCCAGGGAGAGGACGATCGCGGCGTCTCTCGTGGCGGCATCCAGATCGGTGCCGGCCTTGCCGGCGCTCAGAAAGACCTCGGCGAGGCGACCATCTTCGTAGCGGCCGATGCTGGCGACGTAGGCCATGCGGCCGTGCACGAAGTCGATGGTCTCGCAGGCCCGACACGGCGGCAGCTTCTCGCGGGTCACCGGGTCACCCCCATGGCCATTGCGTAGAGCGAAGCGATGGCGACCGCCGCGAAGCCGAAGCCGAAGCCGAGCGCGAGGAAAGCCTTGTCGATGGGCGTCAACGTCAATCTCCATTGCCGTTTTGCAAACGATCGGAACATGCGTCGACGGCATCGAGGCGGTGCCCGCAGACGAAGTCGCAGCGCGGAAAGTCGGGCGGCTCATGGGCACCGGCCCACCAGAGCCCGATGCAGAAACCGATGCTGGATCCGATCGCGATCAGCGCGCCGTACCAGAGCCACAACATGCCTGCCTCACAATAGTCGAGATTTGCATTTTGACAACGCTCCAGGCGCGCGAACGTGCCTGGAGCCACGATGTCAGGCCTCGGCAGGACCCGTCGCCATCCGCTCGACCTCGAAGGCCTCGACATCGGCGGAGCGGTAGACGACGCGTCGACCGACCTTCATGAAGCGCGGGCCGGCGCCGCGGAGCCGCCAGGCCCGCACGGTCTGAGACTGAACGCCGAGACGTTCGGCGACCTGGTCCGATGTCATCTCGTCAGACGATGTCGTCATCACCGGCCTCGTCATATTCGGCGTCCTCGACATCGTCCGCAGCCTCGACGGTCTGCACCGGGGCAGGCTGAGCGGCCGGCTTGGTGGCCTTCGGTTCCGCGGGATCGGCCGCAGCCATCGCCGCCTGGACGCCGCGGGCACGGCGCGCCTTCGGCGCCGGCGGTTCCGGCTCCTGCACCGCGGGGGCCGCCGCAGCGGGCGCGACGGCCGGCGTGACATCGACGTAGTCGACGTCATGGATCTCGTCCTGGGTCTGCATCCCCATCAGGAGGTCCGGAGCGTAGAGCCGGCCGAAGAACGCCGCGGCGCGGTAGCGCAGCATCAGGTCCGGCATGGTCAGCCACTTCGAGCCGGACTTCGTCATCCAGCCCTCGGCCACCGCCATGGCGATGGAGACCTCGGGACCTTCCAGCACCTCGCCGGTCGCCTTCTCGATCGCCGTGGCGACGCAGGCCTTGTCATGGATCTTGACCTTCACGATCTCCTTGCGACGCTCGCCCTTCGGCCCGATCCAGCGTTCATGTTGCGCCTCACGTTCGCCGCGGCTTTCCAGCCGGAACCGGATCGGCGAGAACTTGCCGCAGGCGTTCAGGGCCGCGATGATGAAGGAGGACCCCCAGGACGGCCGACCCTCGATGACATGCAGGTTCTGCATCACCATCAGCGGCGAGGCATTGACGCGCTGCGCCATATCGATGGCGATCAGCGCGGAGCCCATGTTCTCGGCACCGCGGTAGGTGTCCGGCACCAGGCTCGACGAACACAGCGCCTTGGCCATTCGCTGCGCCGCCTCGAAGCCGTCGAGGTTGGACCAAACCGACATGGCCCCGGTCGACTGCGGCGCCACTACGGCGACCGCGCGGGATTCTTCCGTCATATCCATCACTCCTGTGCTGGCGGCGTCCGGAACGGACTGCCGCAGTTCAGCGACCCTTCGCCTTGGGCGCGTCCTTCAGGTAGAGACGCCGCTTGGCATGAGCCTTCACGACCTGCGTCCGCTCCTCGACATACTGCGTGGCGGCACGGATCGTGCGGCCGTCAGGCAGCATCACGGTCTCCATCTCGCGGATGGTGTCGAGCAGTTCGGCATCGACACGGGTTGCGTCTTCGACCGCGGCCTTCTTGGCCGCATCTGCGGCCCGCTTGGCCGCGAACAGGTCAATCACCTTCGGCGCCAGATTGGCGTTCTTCGGATCGGCGAGATCCATCACGGCGCCGACCGTGGCGTGCTTGTAGAGCCGCTTCAGCGTTTCGGCATCGGCCAGATAGTCCGGCTGCGGCGGATCCTCGTCCCTGACCCGGCGCCAGAGCTCCGTCACCCTGTTTCCGATCTCGATGCCGACGGCCTCGTCACGTTCCCGGACGATGACGCGGGCCTCGTTGCCGCCGATAAGTCCCCCAATGGCACCCCACGGCAGTTCGCTGCACTCCAATTGGTGCTGCAGCTGGAACTCGATATGCGGCGGGGCTTCCGGTCCGTCGTCATCGTCTGCCCACTGGTCGCGGGCGACGAAACGATCCACGTTCTTGATTTCGAGGAGGCCGGGCAGCCCGCGCATGGGATCGAAGACGACATAGTCGGGGCTGGCCCCCATGCCGACGAAACGGCGGCTTCGAACATAGAGCCAGGGGTGGTCGGACAGGATCCGCCAGCCCATATCTTCGCAGATGCCCTCGGCAATGGCCGCCTGCAGACGGCGCCCCCAACGCATCCGTTCCGATTCCTCGAAGGTCGCGTCCAAGGCGCCGATCTTGCGCTGATAGAGCTCGAAATAGGTGGAATACGGACTGACGCCAAACAGGGCCGCCGCATCGGTCGCGGTGATGTCCAGGGCACGCAGTTCGTGCCAGTCTGACTCGTGAGCCGGGCGATCCCACACCGCGTCGGTGTAGGGAAACCGCTGTCGCACCGGCTTCCTGCGCGACAGGATGCTTACCGGTTTCACTGGGTTTTCGGTGCAGTCCATTCTAACCCCCATACGCTGATCGCGCACACGAAACCGCCGACATCGAAATTTGCATTCGCATACCTGATTTTGTATAATGCAAATCTCATCGACAGGTGTCAACATCAATCAACAGCAACCGCATACATTACGAAATGGAAACCATGACCGCCCCCTCAGAACTGCGGGGCGGCCAGCCCTTTGTTATGTCGGCCGAATCAGGGTGACGACCCGGAGCCATTCAACGACGCGGTCGTAGATCGGGTCCTGCCCGATGCCGGTGAGCGTCCACAACCCGGCAGAGGAACCGCGACGCAGGAGTCGCAGCATCGGGGCGTCGTAACCACGGACCTTCACGATGGCTGTACGGTCGATATCGCTGAGCGTCGGGCCGCGCTGGGGGCCAAGGAAGGCCACCCAGCCATGCATGAGGTCGATCGGGGTGCCGGCCGTCAGGAAGGTCGCGGCCACCGAGCCGGGCTCCAGGGCGCCGGGAGAGATTGCGGACTGGGTGGAATCAGACGCGATCATCGCGGCGTTGCCATCGATATGCCCGATGAGCGGGACGCGGCCGCGATGATCGGTCTGCGTTCCGCCGGAATGCGCGATGACATCCTCGATGCTGACGCCGAGGATGCGAGCGATATCGGAGGCCTTCTGCGTCGTCATCCGGCGCTTGCCTTGGAGCAGGAGGTTCAGACTTGACGGGTCCATGTCGATGGCAGCAGCAAGCTCGCGCTGCGTCATCCTCCGGTCCATCAGCAGATCGTCAAACCACTTCTTGTCGATCGGCTTGGCGCCCGGTTCTGTCGGGACCTGTCGCTTCATGTCAAAACCCGGCATCCACCCCCGCGCAAAGGGCGGGTCGCTCATGGCAAGCTGCGGCATCTTTTGATCCCTTTCAACGAAGTTTGCAAACTTCAAACCGGCAGGTTCCTGCCTCTGTACCCAAATTTGCATTTTTCAACGAAATTGCAACAGGAAATACGCCATTATGCTAATCAGTCATGACGAACCGCAAACGTTTGCGGTCTCGATCTGCCGCCATGGTACGTGCGGATCGATGCAACCATAACGGAGCCGAATCAGTGGATACCGAAAAATCCGTTACCCCGCTTGAACTTGTGCTGGACCGCCTGACCGGCGGGTCTCGCAAGCGTCTGGCTGATCTGCTTCGGATCGCGCCGTCGACGATTTCCTGTTGGGATTCCCCGCATCGCCGGGCCCGCGGCCGCGCCGGCACCATCCCGCTCCAATACTGGGATGCGATCCTGACGGAGGCCCAGCGCCAAGGGGTCGCCATCTCGGCGGAGGACCTGGCCGGGCATTCTTCGCTCGCATCGGGAAATCTTACCGATCGATAAAATCCCCTCTTGCGCCGTGCCTGGAGTATTTGCATTATGCAAATGCATATCGACGAATTTGCGCCGCGGTTCGCCGCATCGCAGACCAAGGCACCGGTGTTTCTGCACCCCTGCTCGGTCTGCGGTTCGGTCGCTCCTTTCGGGGTCGGGGTCCGCCTGACCCGCGGCCAACTAGGACGGTGGTTCTGCGCCGAACACCGTCCGCGCAAGCGGGGTCCGGATGAGTGCGAGCAATGACGCTGAAGGGCAAGCCCGGGGATCGCTGCGGCCGGTGAGACCGTTGCCAGCGGCGACCGAAATCACGCCTGCTGTCATCCCGGCGGATCTGCCGGAACTGACGTGGTGCGACCCCACCACCCTGTTCGTCGAGGCGGAGTATCAGCGGTCGCTATCCGAGAAGTCGATCTCCCTGATCCGTCGGATCGTCGAGGGCTGGTCATGGGCAGCCATGAAGCCGCCGATCTGCGCCAGAATTGCCGTTGACGGGTCCGACGTGCTGGCCGTGATCGACGGCCAGCGCACCGCCATCGCGGCGGCAACCCATCCCGGCATCGACAGAATCCCGGTGCTCATCGTCCCGGCTGGTGTGCTGGCCAGCCGCGCCATGGCGGCGCTTCGCCACAACCGCGACCGCATCAACTGGACGCCCCTGCAGGTCCACCATGCCGCGGTCGCCGCCGGCGATGAGTATGCGGTTGCGCTCGACGATGCCTTGCGGCGGGCCGGCGCGCGGATCCTGCGCAACCCCATGGCGCAGCGGGATTGCAAGGTCGGCGACACCATGGCGGCCGGCGCTCTGGCGACACTCGTCCGCGCCAGAGGCGTCGTCTTCACCGCGAAGGTGTTGCGCGTCCTCGTCGACGCCCTCCGGGCTCCCATTCCTGCCGTCGAGATCGCCGCGGTCGCCCAACTCCTCACGGAGCCGGAGTGGCGGGACTCCTTTGAGCCCGCGGATCTGGCCACGGTCATCCGGTCCAAAGCACCAGAACAGTGGCTTGCCTACGTCGAGAGCAACGTCCGCAAGGGACAGAAGATGCCGACGGCACGCGCCTACGCCATCGCGCTGTTCCGACTGGTTCGCAAGAAGAGGTGATCGCCATGGACTTTGAGGCACGTTGCCGCGTCCTCGAGCGCGAGAACGACGATCTCCGCTTCAGGATCGCAGAACTTGAAAGCGCCATCATCGCCGATATCCCGATGCCTCCCGCAATCGGGTTGACCGGCAGCGAGGAAATGATCCTTCGCGTTCTCCTCGCGAAGCCATGCGCCACCAAGGAAATGTTTCTGGCCGCGCTCTATGGCGCCAGGATCGATGACGCGCCGGCACCGAAGATTGTCGATGTCTATCTCTGCAAGCTCCGCAGGAAGCTCGAACGGTTCGGCCTGACCATCACGACCGTCTGGGGGCGCGGCTACATGCTGTCTCCTGACGAGCGAGCCGGCGTCCTTCGCGTGCTCGGCGAGCATGGCGCCGACATCTCCAAGATCGCGGTGCCGTCGTCCGGATCTGTTGCCGGTGCCGCGGCATGACGGACCTTCAGGCCATCGCCGCTATCGCGCTGTTCCGGTCCGGCTTCGACACCGTGGATATCGCCGCCCTGCTCGGCATCCCGGAGCCGTCCATCGTCCGCGTCCTGGCCGCCAGCCGTGACATCGCCGCAGGGAGGGCGCCCGATGCCGTCGTCGTCCATTGATGCTCCCGAGGTCCGTCCGGACCCGATGACGGTTGTTCGCGCCGTCGCCGCAGAGTTCTCCGTAGCATCCCATCTCGTCGTCGGCTGCGGGATGTCCCGTGCCGCCATCAAGGCGCGGAGGGAAGCCGCCCGTCGGCTGGCCCCGTTCTATTCGTCGGCCGACATCGCCGACGTCATCGGTCTTCAGGCCGCCGCGGTGCGGCCGTGGGTGTCCGATATCCGGGCCTGCCAGCAGGCTGAACGGGCCAGGGTCAGGGCTATAGCGAAGCGCAAGCGCGTCGCCGCTCTCAAGCCGGCGCGCAACCCTCGGGCCGGCATCGACAACGATCCGGAGCCCATCATCCAGCGCATCGCCGATCAACACGGCGTCGCCGTGGTCGACATCCTCCGGAGGCTGCGGACCCACAAGGTCTATGCCGCCCGAAAGGCTGCGGTGCGCGCGGTTGCCGCCGCCAATCCCCGCATGCTGCCACACGACCTCGGGCAGGTCTTCGGACGGGACCGGACGACCATCATTCACATCCTGGGCAGGGCGCCGTCGAAGCGGAGCCGCAGGATCTTGGCCGATACGGAGGTGCCGGCATGACGCTGCTTCTCGATGAAGCCTTCGCGCGCGAGGGAGGCCGGTGCTTCTACTGTGACCGGGTCTGCACCAGCGAGCGTCGCGCCAAGCCACCCTATCCCCGGAACATGGCGTCCAGGGACCATCTCGTCCCGCAGTTCTACGGCGGCAGCGACGACATCGAGAACGTCGTCATGGCCTGCATCGAGTGCAACAACGCGCGCGGCCTCATGTTCTATGTCGACTTCCTGATCGGGACATGGGCCCGGTTCTATGCGACCGGCACGGTGCCTGCGGAGGCCCCGGCGCGACCTGCGCTCGCCGCACGGATCGGTGCTGGTCGCCAGGGGGTGGCGCGATGACCTCCGGCACGAATGCCATCGCTCTGCAGCGCACGGTCACCGACCTGGTGGCCGAATACGAGCAGAAGCACCGCGAAGTCGCTGCCGAGATCGAGGCCTTCAACGCGGCCGTGCGGCGCATCGACATGGCGAGTTGCGTCGGCGGCGCCTATGCCGAAAACGTCTGGGGTCGCGGCCGGCCCGAGGTCTACGAGTCCAGCCTGCGCCGCAACCTGCTTATCTCCGGCTGGAAGGCCATCTACAGCCGCCTCAGCATCGACCGGCTCGCCTCCGCCAAGGACAAGCGGCTGTGGGAGCGCACCATTGCGGACCCGCCGCCGCTCACGATCGACAATGCCGTGGCGACCTTCGGAGACTACCTCCTGAACGCCCGCTTCCATCTGCTGCGCGGGCTTGCCGAGGTGTTCTGCGATCTGGACCCGGCCTACAAGAGCCATTCCAAGGTCAAGATCGGCGTGAAGGCGCTACCGAAGCGCATCATCCTGACCAGCGTCGGGAGCTACGGATCCTATGGGCGCGACAAGCTCATCGGCGTGCTCAACGCCATGGCGGCCTATCGCGGGCATCCCCTCGTCGAGCATGCCGAGCTTCGCGCGCTCGATGCCCTTCACGGCATCGACGGACACCGGGCTGGCGAGGTCGGCTTTTTCGGTGAGCCGGTCACGGTGGTGCGTTCCGGAGGTGCCGACGAAACGTGGACGCCACCGAACCGAGGCGTGCGGGTCCGCAAGTTCCAGAACGGCAATGCCCACGTCATCTTCGAGCCTGAAACGCTCCTCGACATCAACCGTGCGCTCGCCGAGTTCTATGGCGACGTGCTGCCGGATGCCGAGGACGATGCGCCGGAGCACAAGCCCTCGACCGCGGTCGCGCGCGATCTCCAGTTCTACCCGACGCCGGCGAAGGTGATCGAGGAGATCCTCTACGCCGTCGGCATCGAAGAGCGGCGCGGCGACCGGGCACCCTACCGAATCCTGGAGCCGTCCTGCGGCGATGGCCGGATCCTCGACGCGATCCAGGCCCGGGGCCACAAGGCGATCGGTGTCGAGGTCGACCCGGGCCGGGCCGCAGAGGCGCGCGCCAAGGGGCATGGCGTCATCACCGGAAACTTCCTCGAGCAGCCGCCGGAACCGGTCTTCGATCGTGTCGTGATGAACCCGCCCTTCTACGGGCGCCACTACGTCAAGCATGTCCGGCATGCTCTGCGCTTCCTGAAGCCCGGCGGCATCCTGGTCTCCGTTCTGCCGGCAAGCGCCCACTACGACCACGGTGAGATCAAGGGCCGCTGGCATGACCTGCCCGTCGCCTCCTTCGCCGAAAGCGGGACGAACATTCCGACCGGCTACATGATTGTCTGCCCGGAGGCCGCCTGATGCCCATCCTCCTCCGCGACTATCAGGACGAGATGCTGGCCGGCGCCCGTCAGGCACTGCGGACGCATCGCAAGGTGCTGCTGCAGGCACCGACCGGTGCCGGCAAGACGGCTGTCGCCGCCAAGATGGCTGAGAACGTCCAGGCCAAGGGCCGGCGGGCCGCGTTTCTCGTCCATCGCCGAGAACTGATCACGCAATCAGCGAAGACCTTCACGAAGGCTGGTGTCGATTTCGGCGTCGTTGCCGCTGGGGTCACCGGCAACCGGCATGCGCCGATCCAGATCTGCAGCATCCAGACCCTGTCGCGTCGCCTCGATCTCCACAAGGATTTCGACCTCATCGTCGTTGACGAGGCCCATCACGCCACGGCGTCGACCTGGTCGGCTGTGATCGAGCACTACGCCAAGGCCAAGGTGGTCGGGCTGTCGGCGACGCCGGAGCGCTCCGACGGTACCGGTCTCGACAAGATGTTCGATGTCCTCGTTCCGGGACCGCGGGTGTCCTGGCTCATCGAGCAGGGGTATCTGTCCCGCTATCGCCTCTTCGCACCGTCGGCACCGGACCTGACCGGCATCCACAGCCGAGCCGGCGACTACGCCCGGGACGAGCTCGCCGAGGTCATGGACAAGCCGTCCATCACCGGCGATGCCGTCACCCACTACAGCCGCATCGGCGCCGGCCGCCGCGCCATGGTGTTCTGTGTTTCGATCAAGCACAGCCTCCACACCGTCGAGCGCTTCCAGGCAGCCGGTTTCCGCGCCGCACATATCGACGGCGAGACCGATCCGGCGGTGCGGGATGCTCTCATCGCCGAGTTCGCGGCCGGTCGCATCCAGGTGCTGTCGTCCGTGGATCTTGTCTCTGAGGGCTTCGATGTCCCGGAAATCGAGATCGCTATCCTGCTGCGACCGACGAAGTCGCTGTCCCTGTTTCTCCAGCAGATCGGTCGCTGTCTGCGCCCGGTCTATGCCGAAGGCTTCGATCTCACCTCGCAAGACGGCCGCCTCGCCGCGATGGCGGCAAGCGACAAGCCCGAGGCCGTCGTGCTTGACCATGCCGGCAATGCCCTGCAGCACGGCCTTCCCGATGATGACCGGGTCTGGTCGCTCACCGGCCGGCAGAAGCGGAAGCGGGCCGCCAAGGACGAGGACGAGGAAGACGCCGTCCAGGTCCGGCAGTGCCCGATGTGCTATTCGGTGCACCGACCGGAACCGACCTGCCCGCGCTGCGGCTTCACATACCCGACGATGGGTCGCAGCGTGAAAGAGGTCGAGGGCGAGCTGCAGGAACTGCAGCGCAATGAGGCTGCCCGGGCCCGCAAGGTCGAGGTGGCCAGGGCGCAGACCCTCGACGAGCTCATCGCGATCGGCAGGTCCCGCGGCTACAAGAACCCGTCGTGGTGGGCGAAGCAGACCATTGCCGCCAGGGACCGGAAGCTGTCGGCAAGATACGGACCTTCGATGTTCGGCCCTTCGGGGTCGAGCCATGCCTGATGCGTTGACGTTTTGCAAATTTCTGTTTGGATATCGCAAAGAGGCCGCCATGCATGAGTCCATAGAGATCGGTCCCTGCCGGCTCATCCTCGGTGACTGCCTGACGGTGATGCCGACCCTGGAGCCGGTCGACCACGTCATCACCGACCCGCCCTACGAGGACAGCATGCACGTCGCCAAGAAGGGCAGTCGGTGGATCCGTACCGATGGCCACAAGGAGATGGCAGCGCTCGACTTCTCCTCGATCGCCGACATCCGCGTCCCCGCCACCCGCGAGATGGCGCGGCTTTCCAAGGGGTGGCTGCTGGTGTTCTGCACGCCGGAGGGCGTCGCGGCCTGGCGTGACGAAATCGAGGCCGCCGGCGCCCGCTACAAGCGGGCCGGGGTCTGGGTGAAGCCGGATGCGGCGCCTCAGTTCAACGGCCAAGGCCCGGCGATGGGTGTCGAGATGATTGTGGCGGCATGGTGCGGGCCCGGCCACAGCCGTTGGAACGGGGGTGGTAAACGCGGGGTCTGGACCTGTTGCACCCGACTTCGCAGCCGCGAAGGCACCCACCCGACCGAGAAGCCGGCGCCGCTGATGGCGGAACTCGTCGGTGACTTCACCCAGGAGGGTGAGATCATCCTGGACCCGTTCATGGGCTCCGGCACCACCGGCGTTGCGGCGGTCAAGAACGGTCGCCGCTTCATCGGCATCGAGCGGGATCCCCGATATTTCGAGGTCGCCCGGCGCCGCATCGAGAAGGCGTTGTCCGAGGACATGCTGGTGACCTGGAAGCAGGACTCCATGCTGGTGTCCCCGGCGGTCGCCGGGAGGGCTGCGCGATGAGGGAGATCGTCATTGACAGCTTCGCCGGTGGTGGCGGCGCCTCGGAAGGCATCCGGGCCGCGCTTGGCTACGATCCCGACATCGCCGTGAACCACGACCGCATGGCGCTTGCCATGCACCGGATCAATCATCCCGGCACCCGGCATATCGAAGAGGACGTCATCACCGTCGATGCCGTTTCGATGTGCGGCGGCCGTCCCATCGGCATGCTGTGGATGTCGCCGGACTGCAAGCACCACAGCAAGGCGAAGGGTGGCCGGCCGCGGGACAAGAACATCCGCGGCCTCGCCTGGACGATCGTCGGCTGGGTGCACCGATTGCCGAAGTGGCAGCGGCCCCGCGTCGTCTTCCTCGAGAACGTTGAGGAGTTCGCGGACTGGGGGCCGCTGACCGAGGACGGCCAGCCCTGCAGCGCCCGCAAGGGCCAGATCTTCCGCGAGTTCGTCCGGGCCTGGGAGGCCATGGGGTACCGGGTCGAATGGCGCGAGCTTCGGGCCTCCGACTTCGGCATCCGTACCATCCGGAAGCGGCTCTACCTCATCGCGCGCCGCGACGGTCTCCCCATCGTCTGGTCGGCACCGACTCATGGTGATCCGGAGTCCGAAGCGGTTCGCAACGGGCTGCTGCAGCCCTATCGCTGGGTCGCCGACATCATCGACTGGTCGCTGCCGTGCCCGTCGATCTTCGAGACCTCGGAGCAGATCCGACAGCGCTTCGGGATCCGCGCCAACCGGCCGTTGGCCCCGGCCACGATGGCCAGAATAGCCAAGGGCGTCATGCGGTACGTCGTCACCGCCGCCAAGCCGTTCCTGGTGCAGGTCAACCACGGTGGCAGCACCGGAGGGCGTGCCCATGGTGTCGAGGAACCGGCGCCGACGCTGACCGGTGGTCGCGGCGAGGCCGTCATCACCCCGTTCGTCAGCTATGCCCAGCATGGTGGTGCCATCCGTCCCGCCGACGCGCCGCTGCATACGGTGACGGCGAGCCGGAAGGACCAGGACGCCGTGGTGGCGCCGGTAGTCGTCGGTGTAGCGCATGGCGACAGCGGCGGCCGCCGCGAGTATCGGGCCGATGCTCCGATCGGCACAATTACGCGATCACATCAGCATGGTGTCGCCGCCGTCCACCTGCAGCGCCAGTTCGGTGCCTCGATCGGCTCTGCCGCGGACGAGCCGGTAGGCACCATCACGGCCGGCGGTGCCGGCAAGGCCGCGGTCGTCGCGGCTTTCCTGGCCCAGCACAACACCGGGCTCATCGGGCGCAGCGTCGAGGAACCGGTCTCGACCATCGTCGGCAAGGGCTGCACGCAGGGGCTCGTCGCCGCCCACATGCTGAACCTGCGCGGCTCCGATCGCCGCGACAGCGGGGTCGATGAACCGATGCCGACGGTCTCGGCTCAGGGCAACCATGCCGCGGCAGTCTATGCCTTCCTGGCGAAATACTACGGTGCTGGCCTTCCGTCGCAGGGGGTCGACGAACCGATCCATACCGTCACGACGAAGCCCCGGCACGGTCTCGTCACCGTGTCCGTGGCCGGGGAGCCATATGTCATCGTCGACATCGGGATGCGGATGCTGACGCCCCGAGAGCGCTTCGCCGCCCAGGGCTTCAGGCCTGACTACATCATCGATCGCGGCATCCTCGATGATGGCACCGAGGTCTCGTTCACGCTGGAGGAACAGGGCCGGTTCTGCGGCAACTCGGTCTGTCCCGGCATGGCCGAGATGCTGGTCCGCGCCAACTTCGCGCCGCGGGACGTGGCCGTTCCGGTGCCGGCGCTCACCCCACTGTTCGAGGTGGCCTGATGACCCGGATGAGATGGGATCAGATGAGCAGCATCGAGCGCATCGCGGCCGTGAAGACGCTGATGGCTGACGGTCTCAGCGCCGCCGGAATCGGGGAGTGCCTCGGCTGCTCCCGCAACGCCGTGATCGGGCTTTGGAACCGTCATCCCGGTCACTTCAACCGGGAGACGGTCGGACTCCTCAAGATCAGGGACGGCAAGGCATGACGAAGAAAGCCACCTTCGAGTCCGAAGCCGCGATGTGCGCGGCATTCATCTCGATGTTGCCGCCCGAATGGGTGGCCTATCCGGAAACAGGCGGCTTCGACATCGTCTTGGCTCGAAAGGAGGACGGCTTCCAGATCGGCATCGAAGCCAAACTTTCGCTGAACGCCAAGGTCATCACCCAGATCACCGAATCGTACTGGGACGCCTGCCGGGAGGGGCCGGACTGCCGCGCCGTTCTCGTCCCGGAAGGGACGACCGGATCTTTCGGCTTCATCTGCAGTCTTCTGGGAATCACGGTTCTGACCATCCACCCCGGCCGAGGACCCGATCATTGCCGAAGCCGGCCGGCATTTTCTCCGCAGTTGCCGTCGCATGACCGTGTCTATCGCTTTTCGCCTGACTGTTGGCATGAATGGGCGCCCGCCAAGCGCGTCAGCCTGCCGGAGTATGTGCCGGATGTCGGCGCCGGGCACGCGGCGCCGGTGCGCCTGACGGCGTGGAAGGTCAAGGCGATCCGAGTGCAAGTCCTGCTTGAACGGCGGGGTTATGTGACCAGGGCCGATTTCAAGCACCTGCAGTTAGACCACCGCCGATGGATCACCCCCGGCATCGACTGGCTGGTGCCCGGCGCGATGCGCGGGACCTACAAGGCCGGCCCGTTTCTGCCGGACCTTCGAACCCAGCACCCCCGCAACTTCGAAGAGATCCTTGCCGATTTCGATCGTTGGGCACCGCCTCCCACGGTGCCGGAGTCCGTGCAAGAGGTGATGCTGTGACCCCCGAAGGCAACCTGATGCGCCGCATCATGCTGCGACTCTCTGCACTGCGGAACGTCGTGACCTGGCGCAACAATGCCGGCATGGCCTGGATGGGCGATGTCGTCCGAAATGATCCAGCCAAGGGCATCGTGGTGCTTCGGAACCCCCGCCCGGTCTCGTTCGGGCTGACGCCGGGCGCCTCGGATCTCATCGGCTACACCACGGTCCGGATCACGCCGGACATGGTCGGACGGTCGGTGGCGGTTTTCACAGCCCTGGAGATCAAGACGCCGGAGGGGCGGATTTCATCGGCGCAGCGCCGCTTCGTCGATACCGTCCAGAACTCCGGCGGCATCGGCGCCGTCGTCCGGTCCGAAGATGAAGCCGTCGAGAAGGTCGGAAAGTTTGGGGGCTGCTGACGTCATGGCCGACGCCTCCGCAGCCGACGTTCTGATCGATTTCCAACGCGCCGCGGAGTCCGCCGGGCTCGTGTTCCGTCGCCCCGTTGTCGCTGACGGCAAGCTGCATCGCTGCGACTTCCCGATGGGCCGCAAGAAAGGCATCGGGAACGGCTGGTATGTTCTTCACGCCGAGCCTCGTCCTGCGGCCGGCGCCTTCGGGTCCTGGTCGACGGGTCAGCAGGACACCTGGTGCGAGACGCTGCCGGCCAGGATGACGCCTCGGGAGCGGAAGGAATCCGAGACGAAGTTCCGTGCGATGCGTGAGGCCCGCGAAGCCGCGCTCGCAGAGGCGCAGGAAGCCACGGCCGCAGCGGCTGCAGCGATCTGGGCTGCAGCGACCCCCGCGGACCCGTCGCATCCCTACCTGGTCCGCAAGGGTGTCCGGCCCTTCAATCTCCGGCTGGCGCCGAAGACGATCAAGTACGTCATCATCGATGAGGAGAAACCGAACCGGCTCATCCCCGCCGGCTCCCTGCTGGTGCCGCTCTACGGGCCGGACAAGAAGCTGTGGTCGCTGCAGACCATCAGTTCCGACGGCAAAAAGCTGTTCCTCAAGAACACCCGAAAGGCCGGGCACTACACCTCGATCGGCAAGCTGACCGATATCCTGGTCATCGCCGAGGGATGGGCGACCGCGGCCAGCATCCATATCGCCACCGGGTTCTGTGTCGTCGTCGCCTTTGACAGCGGTAACCTCCGGCCGGTCGCCGAAGCGATCCGACTGAAATATCCCGACCACCGCATCATCATCGCGGCCGATGACGATCACGCCACGACGGAACCGCCGAACCCCGGCCTGCACAGTGCTGTCACGGCGGCCGAGGCGGTCGATGGAACCGTTGCGTTCCCGACCGGGCTTCGCGCCGTCTCTGCCGAGCGCGGTCAGACCGTCACCGACTTCAACGATCTCCATCTCGCCCACGGAACCGAGGCCGTGGCCACCGCCTTCGCCTCGCCGCTCAGCCTCGAAGCGGCCCGCGAAATCCTCGACCCGACGGCCGGGCCGCCGGACAACGTCATCAGTCTCGACGAGGTCAGGGCCGCCAGAGCAGGTGACGAGCCGCCGCCCCACGACGCCATTCCAGAAGGCGCCGACGACGAACCGGATCGGCCGGCGGAGGTTGTTCCGATCCGGCGCCGTCAGGAGCCGCGGGCCGCGATGCCAGGTGAGGGCGGGCCGATTCCGCTGGGATTTTCCAAGACCGGCGGCGGTCAGGTCTACCACTACATGGCCGCTGGCACGAAGATCATCAACGACCTTGCACCATCGGCGCACAGCGAAGCCAACCTCTGTGCCCTGGCTCCGCTCTCGTATTGGGAGACCGAGTTTGCCTCGAAGAAGGGTGTTCTCTGGGGCGAGGCCCGCCAGGCCATGTTCCACGCCTGCGAGGCAGCTGGGTATTTCGACCCCTCTCGCGTCGTCGGCCGCGGCGTCATGCTGGACACCCCGACTGGGGCTGATGAGACCGATGCAAGGATCGTGGTCCATCTCGGTGACAAGCTCATAGTCGACGGCCGCGCCAATCCGGACGGCCTCGTCCTGCAGGGCTCGGAATGGATCTACGAATCGGCGAGACCGCTGAAGCTACGGCCCTGCAAGCCCCTCGATGCCGCCGGTGGCCGTGTCATGCTGGCGGCCTTCGAGATGTTCCCATGGGTGTCCGATGATTTAGCCCCGCTGTTCGTCGGCTGGCTGTTCACGGCGCCGATCTGCGGTGCACTGCGCTGGCGCCCGCATGCCTGGATCATTGGTCCTCGAGGTTCCGGCAAGAGCACCTTGATGCGGTTCGCCCGCGCCATCCTCGGCAGCACCGCCCTCAAGGTCGAGGGTAAAACCACAGAGGCCGCGATCCGCCAGGAGCTCAATGGTGACGCCCTGCCGGTCGTGTTCGACGAAGCGGAGTCCCAGAACGAGCGGAGTCGCGAGGTCCTGCAGGCCATCATCGACCTGGCTCGACAGTCCTCGGCGGAAGAAGGCGCCTCGATCATCAAGGGTGGCCAGGGAGGCAAGGCGATCCGCTATCTGATCCGCTCCATGTTCCTTTTCGGCAGCATCAATAAGGGCGCGACCCAAGCCGCCGACGAAAGCCGCATCATCGAGTTCGGGCTGTCGCCCACGGATCCGGATGGCGACGACGAAGCTCGCGTTCGAGCCGAGGCGCATTACCAGGAACTCAAGGCGGCCTTCGCGAAGCTGCTGACCCCCGACTTCAGCAGCCGGCTATTTGCCCGTGCCCTGCTCAATGTCCGTCGCATCCGCGACGCCGCCGATGTCTTCCGAACCGCCATTGCGGAGCGGTCCGGCGACGCCAGAGTCGCCGATACCTGCAGCGTCCCCTTTGCCGGCTGGTGGTGCCTGACGCGGGACGGTGAGGTCGACATCAACCAGGCCCGCAGCATCCTGACCGAGAACCGCTGGATGACATCCGCCGCCGAACGGCAGGCCACCGCGGCCGACCATGACCAGGCCTTGGCGTTCCTGCTGGATCAGCGCATCAAGGTCACCCCGGCCCGCGAGGATACGGTTGCAGCCCTGATTCTGGCCGCCAGTCGAAAGAACATGGCGCTGCCCGGTGATGTCCCGCAGGACACCGAGGCCGCCGACGCCCTCCTGAAGGTCGGCATCAAGGTCGTGCCGTTCCATGACGATCCGGGATACGGCGCCGTCTATATCGGCTCATCGCATGACGCCATCACCCGGATGTACTGGCGGACGCCATGGGCCGAGGGCAAGTGGGCGGCGATCCTCAAGGCGCACCCCCGCGCGTTCAAGGTGCCGGGTCTGATGTCGCTGCGCGGTGCCAAGAAGCGGGTCTTCGGGTTCCGGATCGAGGATATCGTGACGGTCGGGTGAGGTCAGGGAGTGAGAGCCCGGCCCGCTTCGAGGCCGAAGCCCCCGAGGCACGACTATCCGCGGCGGCCGGCGCACTTGCCGTTCGCAAGCCTGTAGCCGGCGCCGCCCCTGCACCCACAGCCCTTGCAGGCCATCTGCTCTCCCTGGACCGAGACCGACTGGGCCGGCTTCTCAATGGATTGAAGCAGCGGATATGCCGCCCAGGCCTCATTTGCGACCAAGCCGAACGCGATGGAAACCACTACTGCAATGATGCGCATCACTATCCTCCGAGTGTGCCGACGATGGCACAACCTGATCGTAACACCCGCTGATCATGAAATGAAATATCATAAGTTGGATCAACGCGAACTGCGTCAAAATCGGTTCATCACCCGTTCGGACGGCAAGGCCCGCCCCGTTGCCAGGGCGGGCCGGATGTTCAGGCTCGACTCAGCGAGAGGCGTACGTCATCGCGCCGGTGCGGCGCCGAGGCTGAAGCCCCTCGGCGATCGGCGTGCCGTCGGGGCCGACGAGGCACCAGCCGCCGACGACCGGGATCAGGAGCGAGCCGTTGGGGACCCGGCTGTAGCTGCGGCTGTAGTCGAACGGGGCCTCCATCAGCGACCGATGCCCACGGGGCCGGCGGTAGTGGGCGCGGACCGGGATCAGTCCGTCATCCTCCTCCTGGACCGGCGAGACCTCGTCGAGGCGACCGTGACGCCACTCCATGAAGACCTCGATCAGCATCTTGCGGACCCGAGCCGCGTTCGCCGTCCGGCTGAACATGCAGACCAGAAGCGCCTGCGGCTCATTCAGCCAGTACTCCAGGCCGGGGCGGCCGCGGCCATGGGCGTCTCGGGATTTTGCCCCGGATGAGGGCAAAATGCCATGTGCTTGAAGTTCCTCGATATTTGCCTTGATGAGATCCCGGATTTTGCGCGGCCGATCGAACCCCAATCGCTCGGCGAGATCGATGTCACGGACACGGGGTTCGTCGGCGACGACGCTCAAGGCGAGATCGGAAACCGGGGCGGGACGACGGTTCGCCAAGGAGCCGTCGTGCCCGGCGGTCTCCGCAGACCGCCTCGCGTTTTGCGACCGGCCATCAGTGCGCTCGGCGAGGTTTGTCGGCGCTGCCGATAAACCTCCACGCGCTTGAATTTCTTTGCTTTTCGCCTTGCCGGATTCGCGAGCGGCGCGGTGTTGCCCGGAGGCATGGCGCTCAATTCGGACTCGGGGCTCGTCGTCGACAAGGCTGATGCCGACGCTCACGGATGTGGAGGTGTGCTTGTAGTTCATGGCGGTGCCTTTCGTGGAAAGGCCCGGCCGATCGCTTCCAAACGGGCGGCCGGGCGACAGTGGGTTGGAAGACCGGCGGCACCCGAAGGGACCGGCAAGCCCGAAGGCTTCCCACTGCGCCCGGCCATAAAAATGGCGTCGCCGCCCCTGTGTCATCAGGATGCGGCGCATCGAACGCCGAGTGCCGTTGCGGCTTCCAACCCGCACTGGCGCCTTTTTCGCGCCAGCGCGATCACACTGCGCTCGATCTAGAATTCCGTCAATTCCCCTCTGGACATGCAAAACGTGTCGTGGAACCTTTCTGCATTCAGCGGAGGCGGACGGCTATGCGTTGTATTTTTTCCTTAGTTCTGCTTGCATCAACCACGACCTCTGCACTTAGCGCGGAAATAACCCGCGAACAGCAGAATGTTATTCAGCATGTTGCCACAATTGCGATTGGCATGAAGTGGTGCACAAACTACCAGTTCAATGAGACGGCAATCATTGCTGCACTTTCATCATCGAAGGTTTATTTGGATCGCGAACCCTTTAAATAGTACGCTGAAAAGAAGTCAGATGAGGCGGAGGATGCATTGTCCTCCGCTGGTACCCGTGCGGGCTGTGAAGTGCTTTATGGCCTGTACGGCCCGCGCGGCAAGCTTGTAGACGGGATCATGATGCGGAGGTAATCTGATAGACCGTCCCGCGGCCAGGCACCCGGTTCTTCGTGACGACGACCCCGGCCTTCCGGGCTTCGACGCTGATCCGGGCACGAGCGCTGTGCTCGACCCAGCCGAACTCGGCGCCGGCTTCGGCCGCGGTGATGCCCATCGGGCCGGCCAACGCGGCCAGCAGCCGCTGCGCCCAGTCCGTGGGGACGCGACCGCGACGCTTCGGTGCCGGTGCCGGGACCGGATGCGCCTCGCGGGAGGCATCGAGCCGGGCACGACGCTCGGCCAGCCGGGCCCGGATCTCCTCGGGCGTCGACTTCACGGCCGGTGCCGCCGCGATGGCAGCGATCTCCTCGGCGCTGATGTCGGCAACGGGCTCCGGAGCAGCAGGCGCGGGGGTGGCATCATCCCCAACCGGCTCCGGAGCGGCAGGCGCGGTGGCTGCGGCACCCTCACCGACGGGCTCGTCGGTGACCATCGCGCTCCAATCGAGCGGCTCCGATGCAGCCCGCCCGATCTGAATGACGACGCAGCTCTCCGTGACTTCGGCCGGGAGATCCGCCACCGAGACCTCGGTCTCGACGGCCGGATACCAGAAGCCGGTGACGGCCATCTGGGGCTCAGCCGGTACCAAGGCGGGATAGGCCTCGGCCAGCCGGCGGGCGTGGCGCTTTGCATTCGATTTGACGCTGTGGGCTTTCATGGCGTCAGCCCTCCATCTTGACGGGCTGGCCGTCATCGCCGAGCGAGTACCATGTGTCGGGCTCGATGCCGTTCCGTCCGGCGATGCCTGCCCAGGCATGTGTGATGTTGCCGTCATCATCGCGGTGGACAAGGAAAAGCGCGCAGCCGTCTGCCCCCATGACGCGGCCCTGGTAGCCCGTGGCGGAAGCGGCTCCCCTCGTGCCCGTGGCGGAAGCGGCTCCCTGGTAGCCCGTGGCGGAAGCGGCTCCCCTCGTGCCCGTGGCGGAAGCGGCTC